>WNFL01090757.1_pt1 | contig 18916 bp, 34 predicted proteins | sample 5400361 | NCBI WGS metagenome assembly WNFL01 (sample SAMN13153351, study PRJNA577476) | soil metagenome | isolation source: 40 cm soil on Douglas fir-dominated hillslope | place: USA:California | collected 2013-09-17
AGCTAATATCGAGCAGTAAAGGACAATCTGAGCCATGTCCATAAATTATCAATTTGAAGTTGAAACCCATCTTGATGTTCGCCAAGCAGTGTCAGAAGTGTTTGTATCGCTGGGCATAAATCCGCCCCTCAGGCCCGTCAGTGAGGGATCATCTGTTATATATGGCGACGGGCCTCATTTTAGAATTTATGGTCATCCCATTGAAAATCCAGAAGACGCGTTTTCTATATTGTTAGATTTATCTCCAACGGTCAGGATGAATTTCCAAGTAAGACTATCAAGTGGAAACAAAGCTGAGGAGGATATGCTTAGAGGAATAGTCTCTTGGCTCAGGGTATTTCCAGATAATTGCGCGTTATTGTTCAACGGGGAACTGGTCCTCTTTGTACGGAAAGAGGGCAAGACAGCTATCAACGGCAATACGGATTTTTGGATGCCGAGTTTTCTAGAGATATTTCAGTTGTCTTATAGCAAGGTGCCTTTTGATATCCTCTAGCGTCATACGTGAAAATGTGTTGGAAATTGCCGCAATCCTGCCCTCTAAAAACAAAAGGCAGGGAGCTAATCCCTGCCTCTGAAAATACTTGATTGAACCGAACGCAGACTAGCGCTTGGTATACGTTGGAGCCTTACGCGCACGCTTGAGACCGGGCTTCTTGCGTTCCTTGACGCGGGCATCGCGGGTCAGGAAGCCAGCGTGACGCATTTGGCTGCGCAGTTCAGGATCGACCTTGAGCAGCGCACGGGCCACGCCCAACTGAATCGCCGAGGTCTGTCCGGTGACGCCGCCACCTTCAACGTGGACGGTCACATTGTAGACATTCTCGACACCGACCAGACGCAGCGGAGCCAGAGCAGCTTCGATGTCGCCTGAACGGTTTAGATAGTCTGTGCCGTCTTTGTCGTTGATCAGGACGTTGCCGGTGCCGCCAGTGTGCAGACGTACACGGGCGCTGGATTCTTTGCGGCGACCAACGCCTTCGTAATATTGATCAGCCATCACTATTTCTTAGCCTCCGAGATTTCCAGCACCTGCGGCATTTGCGCCTGATGCGGGTGAGTATTGCCTGTATAAACTTTTAGCTTCTTGATCATTTCGCGTCCGAGGCGATTGTGGGGCAGCATCCCCTTCACCGCAATCTCGATAACGCGCTCCGGGTGAGTGCGCAGCATGTCGCGCATACTGGTCTGGCGGAAGCCGCCGGGATACTGCGAGTGACGGTAGTAGAACTCGTCGTCAAGTTTGTCGCCAGTGACGGTGATTTTGCCCGCATTGAGCACAATCACGTAGTCGCCGGTGTCCATGTGTGGCGCGAAGGTAGTCTTGTGTTTGCCGCGCAGAATGTGGGCGATTTGCGAAGTGAGACGCCCCAGATTCATATTCGTCGCGTCGACCACATACCACGCCCGCTCAACGGTTTCAGTTGTGGGTGTATAGGTCCTGTATCTCATGACTTACTTTCTCCAGCGGGCGTCTCCCCGCCATACGTAACTTCGATCAGCGTCAGGCCATACGGTGGGGCCAATTTGCCCAGCCGTCCACGATCCTTCGCCTGAAATGCTTCAATAAACTCTGCAATCGACATCTGCTCAAGGCCCACATCGACAAGCGTTCCGACGACAGATCGTACCATATGGTACAGGAAAGCGTTAGCCTCAATTATGTATGAGAGCAATCGCGTTCCGTTCGTCGGCACTTCGATGTTCCACTCGGACTGGTAAACGTTGCGTACAGTGCTTTCGCCTTGTGGCGGCGTGCCGAAAGTGGCAAAGTCGTGCGTGCCTAGCAGCTTGGCGGCGGCCCAATTCATCTTGTCAATATCGAGACGCGTATGAATGGGCGGCCTGACCCACCAGGACATCCGGGCCATCATCGGCTGGCGAATCTGGGCCTCGTAAACAAAATACTGGTAGGTCCGGCTGGTCGCATCGAAACGCGGGTGGAAATCCGGCTCGGCCCGATCCAGCCGTTGCAGCGCAATATCAGTTGGTAAAAGTGCGTTGACGGCCCGTAACAGGTCGTCGTCATCGTGTTTCCAGGCCAGGTCGAAAGCGATTATCTGACCTGTAGCATGAACGCCGGTATCAGTGCGGCCTGCGCCAATCACTGTTACCTGTTGGCCTCCGCTGGCCCTGCACAGTGCCTCTTCTACCTTGCCCTGAACGGTTGGGGTATCGGAGTCCTGCCGCTGGAACCCAAGATAGTCAGTGCCATCGTAGGCCAGCGTTGCACGGTAGCGGACTGGCTCCATGCCAATCAGGAAGCAGCTTCAGTTTTGTTCTGCTGCCGAGGTCTACGGACACGCCCTAACAGGCCACGTGCCGCGCCTGCGACACCGCCGCCCGTTGTCGTGGTATCGGCCTCTTGCTCACGGTCCACCAGTTCCAGGATCACCATCTCGGCTGAGTCGCCCTTACGCGGTCCCAGCTTGAACATGCGAGTGAAGCCGCCGGGGCGCTCCGCATATCGTGGGGCCAGCACCTCAAAGACCTTCTTGGACATTTCTGGATCATCCAGCCGCGCATTTAGCAGACGCCGAATATGGACCACGCGCTGCGGGTCGTCATGGGCGTTGGCACGCTTGGCCTGGGTGATCATATGCTCTGCGGCACCACGAATAGCCTCGGCTTTGGCGCGAGTTGTCGTGATCCGCTCGTGTAGGAAAAGCTGGGTGATAAGCGTGCGGCGCAGCGCATTACGCTGTCCGACGTTCCGCCCCAGTTTCTTTCCTGCTATCTTGTGTCTCATCGTTCCTCCACTGTAACTCAGTTCCCCGGCATAGAGCGGTTAGAGTCAGCCGGGCCTGGTTATCTACTTATAGTGTGGTTTTATCGCTTGATCAGCGATATTCCCGATCTGGCGGCAGATAGCCTTTTGCTTTTAACTGCTGCACCAATTCATCCACCGATTTCTCACCGAAGTTGCGGATAGCTAGCATCGCGTCAGGACCACGATTCAGCATTTCCAGCACTTCACCGATGGTGGTGATACCTACCCGTTTGAGCGCATTGTAGCTCCGAACACCGAGATCGAGTGTCTCGATAGGCGTGTTGTAGCGTTCCTCATCGAAGTCCGCGTCGCTCAAGCCAATCATCGGGATTCACGATCTGGCGGCAAGTAGCCCTTTTCCTTCAGGCGCTGCACCAGTTCATCCAGCGACTTCTCGCCGAAGTTGCGGATTGCCAGCATGGCGTCGGGGCCACGATCCAGCATCTCCAGCACCTCGCCGATGGTGGTGATGCCCGTCCGCTTCAGCGAGTTGAATACACGCACACTGAGATCGAGCGTCTCGATAGGCGTGTTGTAGCGCTCCTCGTCGATGCGTTCCTTGCCCGTGCCCGCGATGGGTTCGGGCTGCTGCGGGTGCGGACCAAAATCTTCAATGCTGATCCCAGCGATGATGCCCAGATGGCTCATCAAAATCTTGGCGGCCTCGCCCATCGCCTCTTCGGCCCGGATTGCGCCGTCTGTCCAGATTTCGAGAACCAGTTTGTCGTAGCTGGTCTTCTGGCCCACACGTGCGCGTTCCACGTCAAAGTTGACGCGGCGCACAGGGCTGAAGATCGCATCGACGGGAAGCTCACCAATGGGCAACCGTCCGCGCTCCTCAGCAGGGCTGTAGCCGCGCCCGGTCTGGACGGTCAGTTCCATCTCAAGCTGTGCTTTGTCCGAATCGACTGTAAACAAGTACAGGTCCGGGTTGATAATTTCGACCTCCGGCGGGGTCAGGATGTCGGCGGCAGTGACGGTTCCTTCGCCATGAACTTCCAGGCGTAACCGGGCCGATTCCCCGTCGAGCAGCTTAAGCCGCAACTGCTTGACCTGCAAGATCAGTTGCGTCATGTCTTCCTTGACGTCGGGAATAGCGGAAAATTCGTGGTGAACGTCTGATACACGAATCGAAGTCACCGCAGCACCAGGCAGCGACGACAGTAAAACGCGCCGGAGGGCATTGCCAATGGTAATGCCATAGCCGCTTTCCAGCGGGCTAATGACAAAACGCGCGTAGTTACGCGAACTCGCGTCGCCTTCTATTTTAGGCAGCACCATGTTTTGGGTAGTCACGATCCCTCCATGAACCTGAGCGGGGCTAGCCAATGCCAGCCCCATGTCCTTACGTACCAAGTTAGCGCGAATAGTATTCAACGATGAGTTGCTCGTTAAGTGGAAGTTCAATATCGCGGCGCTCCGGGATGCGAATCACCCTTGCTGCGACGGCATTACCGTTAGCGTCAATGCTTAACCAATCGGGCGGCTTTGGACGGTCATCCATGTAGGCACGAATCTCGCGGAAATACCGCAGATTGTTGCTGCCGCCGTGAACGGTAATTTCCTCACCAGGACGCACCGTGTACGAGGGGATATTGGTGGGGATGCCATTCACATCGAAGTGACCGTGCTGGACCAACTGGCGAGCATGAGGCCGCGAGTCAGCCAGACCAAGACGGTAGATTACATTATCCAGGCGGGTTTCGAGCAGACCGAGCAGGTTCGAGCCGGTCAGGCCAGGGCGGCGTTGCGCTTCTCTAAAGTAGCGGGCAAACTGCCGTTCCATGATGCCGTAAATACGGCGGGCCTTCTGCTTTTCACGCAACTGGCTTGAATAGTCCGAGGAGCGACCACGGCGGAACTGCGTATCTTTGCCGTGTTGTCCAGGGGGATAGGTACGGCGCTCAACAGCGCACTTGGGGGACATGCAGCGTGCCCCCTTCAGAAAGAGCTTTTCGCCTTCACGGCGACAGAGCTTACAAACGGGTCCAGTATGACGAGCCAAGGCTTCCTCCACACACTCGTGTGTTTACACCGAAACGAACGATATTGGTTGTTGACCTCACCCCCTGACCCCCTCTCCGCAAACAGGAGAGGGGGAACCGGTGGGCGAGACTCCCCATTTCACCCAATGAAGGTAAATTGGAGAGAAGAACTAGGTAAAACTAGTTGGTAATGTTCATAAATCAGCAACGATTTGCTGAAACTAGACGCGACGCTTCTTGGGCGGGCGAACCCCATTGTGTGGGATCGGCGTCACATCGGTGATGGAGCGCACGCGCAGCCCACTTGACTGGATCGAGCGGATCGCGGCTTCGCGGCCCGGTCCCGGTCCCTTCACAAAGACATCGACTTCCTGCATCCCCTGTTCCTTCGCGGAATCAGAGGCCTGGGTAGCGGCAACACGGGCGGCATAGGGCGTGCTTTTGCGGCTGCCTTTGAAGCCTGCCGTTCCAGCGCTGGCCCACGAAACCACGTTGCCTTGCTGATCGCTCATTGACACAATCGTATTGTTGAACGTGGCGTGGATGTGCGCCTGCCCATACGGAATACTCTTGCGCGCCTTCTTCGGCCCACCACGACGCGGGCCACTTCTCCTGGTTGTGCTTGTGTTAGCAGCAGGTCTTCCCATATTGTCCTTACACTTCTCCTAATCAGTCAACGGCCCGCGATGGCGCGTGACCGAGCGGCGAAAAATTGTAACACAGCTTGTGCAGCTTGTACAGGGCATTTTCGCATCGACCATCGATATCTGAAGGTAATGGTTTTTAAAATAGAAATTGGAATCTCTTTTGCGGCAAATTTCAGATTTATTGGCCTGTAGGGGCGCATTGTCAATGCGCCCTAATATTCCATGCCATAAACCAATACCGCTAATACATCTTCCCAACTCAACTGAGGATATTCCCGTAAAACATCCTCAATTGATTGACCACTCGCCAGAAAATCCAGGATGAGAGACACCCATATCCGTGTGCCACGAATACACGGTTTACCGAAACAGACCTCCGGGTCTATTGATATTCGTTGTAACAGTGAATTCATGGCACACTCTAGCTAATCAGATACAGATTACTTCTTCTTTGCACCGCGACGACGACCACGCCCGGCGACGGTCTTCTTGGGGCCGCGCAGAGTACGGGCATTCGTCTTGGTCCGCTGACCGCGAACGGGCAGCTTACGACGGTGACGCAGGCCACGGTAGCTGCCGATCTCCGTCAGGCGCTTGATGTTAAGCTGCACCTCACGACGCAGTTCACCTTCGACGCGGTAGTTACTTACCGCATCGCGCAGCAGTTGGACCTCACCTTCGGACAGATCACGGACGCGGATATCGGGATTTACCCCGGTTGAATCCAGAATTTCAAGGCTGGTCGGGCGTCCGATGCCGTAGATGTAGGTTAAACCGATTTCAATTCGCTTTTCACGTGGAAGGTCTACACCTTCGATACGAGCCATCTTTTACTCCTGTTACTCACTTTTGACGCCTCGGAAGCGCCATCCTAGCACAATTTGTCTGTTTTGCCCACCCCTGACCCTCATCCTTAGCCTACCAGTTCCCCTCTCCTGTTTGCGGAGAGGGGTCGCCTTTGGGGTCGGATACTGGTTGGGCACCATTAAGCGACCCCAAAGGACGGGGTGAGGTTCTCTTACAACAACGTCAATATCAGCGGCTCACCGTCCGTAATCGCAATCGTGTGCTCGGTGTGAGCGCACAACGAGCCATCAGCAGTTACGACAGTCCAGTAATCGTCAAGGACACGTGTTTCGGGGCGTCCGGCGATGACCATCGGCTCCAGTGCGTAAGTCATGCCTGGCCTGAGCGCGTAGCTGCGCCACATACGATTTTTCTGGCGCTGCGGCCACCAGTTGGGGACTTGCGGGTCCTCGTGCATATTGCGGCCCACGCCGTGACCCGTATATTCGCGGACTACACTGTAGCCCTGTGACTCGACGTACTTCTGGATCGCCATCGAAACATCTTTGGTTTCGTTGCCGACCCGTGATGTCGCAATGCCGATCTTGAGCGATTCTTCCGTCACACGGATCAGGCGCTCGGCCTCCGGGCTGATTTTGCCGACGGGATGCGTATACGCCGAATCCCCGACAAAGCCCTTATAGGTTGCGCCAACGTCCAGACTGACGATATCGCCCTCTTCCAGAACCCGCGATCCGGGGAGGCCGTGGACGAGTTCATTATTGACGCTGGCATTGATCGTCGCGGGGTAGGGATGCTTGCTACCTGGCGGATAACCGAGAAAGGTCGGGATCGCGTTGTGGCGTCGGATCACGTCTTCCGCGATCTTGTTCAGTTCCGCCGTGGTCACTCCGGGTTTGACAGCCTCACGCATGGCTTGATGGGCACGCGCCACAATGCGTCCCGCCTCACGCATGATTATCAATTCCTCCGGAGTCTTGATATGAATCATCAGCTACTTACACATTCTTGAATGCTTCACATTCCTATACAAGTCGTTAGTTCGGCAGTTACCGCCGCAACTGGCTGGTTGGCATCAACTTCGCACAGGATGCCCCGTTGGCGGTAGTAGTCCAGCAGAGGGGCAGTCTCTGCGAGATAGGTGTTGATACGCACCTCGGCAGCTTCGGGCGTATCATCCGGGCGCTGAATGAGTGGCGAATCATCGAAATCGCAACGACCTGGAACCTGCGGCGGCTTGGTCTTCAAGTTATAGTCGTGGTTTTTATCAAGCGAGCAGACCCGGCGGTTGACAATGCGTTCAATTGCCAACGCCTTATCCAGCTTGAAGTGCAGCACTGCATTTAACTTACTACCAAAGTCTGCTAGCAGTGCATCCAGTGCTTCTGCCTGCGGCTGCGTCCGGGGAAAGCCATCCAGGATTGCGCCGGGAATTGCATCACCCTTTGAAAGTCTTTCGCGCACGACCTGAATGGTGATCTCGTCGGAAATCAGCTTGCCGTCTTTCATGAGCGATTGAATCTCACGCGCCAGTGGCGTATCTAGCGATTTCATCTCGCGAAAAAGATCGCCAGTACTGACGTGCGGAATCTCCAACTGTTCAGAAAGTATTTTGGCCTGCGTTCCTTTGCCGGAACCCTGAACACCAACCAGGACGATGTAAATTGCATCTTCAGCCATCAATCACCTGCTTACCGCATGAAGCCTTCGTAGTTACGCATGACCAGTTGTGATTCTAGCTGGCGCATGGTATCCACGACCACGCCCACCACGATAATCAAGCCTGCCGAACTGATGACCTGAGCAGGATTGTTGTTCCGGTTGATGTCGCTGTTCCCCGTGAACGCGTAATCTATGATGGTAAACAGACCAGGGATAACCGTCACGATACCAAGATACAGCGCACCTGCAAACGTAATGCGCCGCGTGACCTTTGTGATGTAGTCCTGGGTACGCTTGCCGGGACGAATGCCAGGGATAAAGCCGCCCTGTTTCTGCAAGCTCTCACCGAGTTTCTGATTCTGGATCATCACGTCCGTATAGAAGTACGTGAAGGCCACGACCAGCACAAACTCAAGCGTCCAGTAAACCCAGCCCTGACGCAGCCCGAACGTGTTCTGCATCGTCGTATAGAACGGCGTGTTGGGCACGAAGATACCCGCCAGAATGGCCGGGAACGTGATAAATGCCTGGGCGAAGATCAACGGGATCATGCCTGCACTGTTGACGCGCAGGGGGATATGGGTCGAGCCGCCGCCATACTGCTTACGTCCGCGCACGCGCTTGCCATATTGAACCGGGATGCGCCGCGTTCCCTGCTCCATTGCCACGATCACGATCACGGTGATAAATGTGATGATGGCGAAGGCGATGAAGTCAAAGCCCGCCCACTGGTCCTGTCCCAGCAGACCAAGTTGGCGCGGAACCTGTGCGACGATGCCTGCGAAGATGATCAGCGACAGGCCGTTGCCGATACCCTGTTCGGTGATCAGATTTCCCAGCCAGATCGCGAACATCGTTCCAGCAGTCATCGTGATCAGCACTGAGACAGTCAGCAAGTTGATCGGCCCGAAACCCGGCAAGATATTGCCTGCCCCGGCTGAATTGGCGAGACTTTGCAGGATATTGACCTGAGCAATCGCCTGGAGCAAGCCCATCGGGATCGCCAGGTAGTAGGTGTATTGGTTGAGCTTATCCTGCCCACCCGGTTCCTGCGAAATCGCTTCCAACTGCGGGATTACGCCCGTCAGCAGTTGCAAGATAATCTGAGCAGTGATATACGGATAGACGCCGTTTGCCAGGATGCTGAACTGCGATACTGCGCCACCCGACAGCAGGTTCAGGATGCCCAGGAAGCCCGAAGCGCTGCCTGAATTGACCAGGTTACTCAGTGCGACACGGTTGACACCTGCGACAGGGATGTGCGCCGCGAACTGATAAACCAGCAGTATAAAAAGCGTGTAGAGAAGTTTGCGGCGCAGGTCGGGCAACCGAAACGCATTGCGCACCGCGTCTATCATCTGCATACAGAAGTGTCCTTTACCTTATAAGTAACGTGCGATGAGGGCACGAAAACAGTCCCCCTATCCCCGTCCCTTCCCCCGTAAAGAGGGGAAGGTGTTGTCGCTTGATTACAAGCGCGGGGTGGGGGAGTGCCCTCTTGATTCTCATTTGCCTTCTTCGAGTTTGGCGCGGTCTGCTTTGCGGAGCAGTTTGACCGTGGCCCGTGCGCCTTTTACGAGCAGCGGGATTTCAGTCACCGTGCCGCCAGCACCCTCGATGCGCTCACGGGCGCTCTTGGTGAAGCGGTGAGCGCTGACGGTGAGTTTCACCTTCAACTCGGCGTCGCCACCCAGAATGACGAACGGCTTGTCAATATCCTTGATCAGGCCACTGGCGTGCAGCGATTCCGCGTTGACAGTTGCAGCCTTCTTGAAGGTATCGGCTAGCCATTGGACTTTCACTTCCTGATACTCGATCCGGAAGATGTTGTTAAAGCCACGCTTGAACGGCAGGCGGCGCACCAATGGAAGCTGACCGCCTTCAAAGTACGGAGCCTTTGCCCCACCAGTACGTGCCTTCTGGCCTTTGGTACCGCGTCCGGCGGTCTTGCCCTGTCCGGCAGAAATACCGCGCCCGATGCGATGTCTCTTTTTCGTTGAGCCGGGGTCCGGCTTCAGTTCGTGCAGTTTCATTCTTCGACTTCCTCTACCTGGACCAGATGGATGACCTTGAAGATCATGCCACGCACCGACGGGGTATCGGGGTGCGTGATCGTCTGGCGGATGCGTTTTAGGCCCAAAGCCTTGACGGTCCGGCGCTGGCGAGTCTGGTTGCCCACCGGGCTTTTCACCAGAGTCACGCGCAGTTTTTTCTCAGCCATTAGCTCTTGCTCCTCTGAACCCAGAACGGCTGCAAGTCGTTGGCGTCCTTGCCGCGCATCCGGGCCAAATCTTCCGCATTCTGGAGCGAATTCAGCGCTTTGAGAGTCGCAATGGCGACGTTGAGCATATTATTGCTGCCCTGGCTCTTGCTCAGAATGTCTCGGACACCTGCCGCCTCAAGCACTGCACGGACGCTGCCGCCTGCGATAACGCCCGTACCGGGTGAGGCTGGACGCAGCATAACGACTGCGCCGCCGTGCTTGGCAATGATCTCATGCGGGATAGTGGTCCCGGACAGCGATACACGGGTCATGCGCTTGCGGGCACTATCAGCACCCTTCTTGATTGACTCCGGCACGCCACGGGACTTGCCGACGCCGATTCCGACGCGGCCCTTGTTGTCACCGACGATAACGACGGTGCGGAAGGCGAAGCGACGCCCACCCTTGACCACCTTTGCCACGCGGGTAATGTCTATTACGCGCTCATCGAGTTCTTCACGGTCTTCATCGCGCTCACGGCGCGGTTCACCACGTTCACGTTTCGCCATTTTTGAGTTATTTCTCCATCGACTGTCGCGGAGGCCACCAGGCTACTGTCCTACTTCTCAAAGGAGAAGGGATTATACCTTCCAGGCAGCCATCCCGCGATCTAGTTCTGCTTTTCTTAAAAGTCCAGGCCGCCTTCGCGTGCGCCATCGGCCAACGCCTTGACGCGACCATGATAACGATTGCCGCCGCGATCAAAGACCACCGCAGTCACCCCGGCGCTTTTGGCGCGGGCCGCGACGATCTGGCCGACGATCTTGGCTTCATCGATCTTGGGCTGACCCTTCTTGCCGATCTTCTTCTTTACCTCAGCGTCCAGCGTCGAGGCTGATGCCAGTGTGTGACCTACCGTGTCGTCAATGACCTGGGCATAGATATGTTCCAGGCTGCGATAGACATTGAGGCGCGGACGCTCTGGTGTGCCGATTAGATTGCTGCGGACGCGACGATGACGCCGCTCTCTTGCTTCTCGTGTACTTTTCGCCATGGTTACTTACCCTTACCTGCCTTACCAGCCTTGCGCCGGATGGTCTCGTCGTCATAGCGGATGCCCTTACCCTTATACGGTTCCGGGGGCCGCAAGCTGCGGATGTCGGCTGTGATCTGCCCGACAAGCTGGCGGTCAATGCCATCCACATAAACGAGACGCCCACGCTCTTCAATCGAAAATGTGATGCCATCCGGCGGCTTGACTTCGATGGGATGCGAGTAGCCGAGATACATCATCAGGTTCTTACCCTGCATTTCGGCACGATAGCCGACGCCCTCGACCACAAGCGTCTTGCGATAGCCAGTGGTGACACCTGTGACCATGTTGGCGATGAGCGCCCGCGTCAGGCCATGCAGTTCACGGTGGCGGCGTGCATCGGATGGACGCTCGACATGCAGCACACCGTCTTCGGTGACGACATGCATTTCAGGGTGCGCCTGCATCGTCAACTGGCCCTTGGGTCCCTTGACCGAGACTTCGTTGCCGTTGATGTTTACCTGGACTTTGGCCGGGATTGTGACCGGCTGTTTACCAATACGCGACATGATATGTTCTCCCTACCACACATAGGCGAGGATTTCGCCGCCCACGCCTTCGCGGCGAGCCTGCGCCCCGGTCATAACCCCTTTGGGGGTGGACAGGATGGCGATGCCCATGCCGCTCAGTACCCAGGGAATCTCACGCTTGCCAGTGTACACACGACGGCCCGGTGAGCTTATGCGCTTGATTCCGCTGATGACTGGCTTGCGCACGCGGCGCTTGCCAAAGTACTTGAGATCAATCGTGAGGCTCTGTTTCGGCCCCTCGCTGACGGCATACGCCTCGATAAAGCCTTCGGCCTGAAGCACCTTTGCAATCTCTTCCTTGAGCGTGGAGTGCGGGATCGCCACGTTCGGATGGCCTGCCATATGTGCATTGCGAATGCGGGTGAGCATATCGCCAATCGGATCGCTGACAGTCATAGTTCTACTCCTTACCAGCTCGACTTCACAACGCCGGGAATCTTGCCCTGAAGGGCTTGTTCACGGAAGTGAATGCGGCACAGGCCAAAACGACGGATGTATCCACGCGGGCGACCACATACCTTGCCAGAATTCGGGTCAATGAACTGGCAGCGGTTGCGCACCCGCACTTTATACTTACGGTTCGCCTCGCGGGCGACCATTGACTTTTTTGCCATATTGTCTACTTTCCTCTAGCTTTCACGGAAAGGCATACCGAGCAGTTTGAGCAGACGGCGGCCTTCCTCGTCGGTCCGGGCGGTGGTCACGACAGTAATCTCCATGCCACGCACCTTGTCGATCTTGTCGTACTCGATTTCCGGGAAGATCAACTGTTCGCGCAGGCCCAGCGTATAGTTGCCGCGTCCGTCGAACGCATCGCCCTCGATGCCGCGAAAGTCACGAGTACGGGGCAGCGCCGCGTTGATCAGCCGGTCCAGCAGCGCCCACATGCGCTCGTGGCGCAGCGTCACCTTGACACCGATGGCCTTGCCTTCGCGCAATTTGAACGTGGCGATGCTCTTCTTGGCTTTGGTGATCACAGGCTTTTGTCCGGTGATCTTGGTAATGTCGTCTACCGCACCATCGAGCGCCTTGGCGTTGTCGATGGCTTCACCGACGCCGACATTCAGGACAACTTTCGTGACACGGGGAACCTGCATCACATTGCTGTACTTGAACTCGTCCATCAGGGCCGGAACGACGTTCTCACGATAGAAATTCTTCAGATTCGGCATATTACTCGATATCCTGTTTGCAATGTTTGCAAACCCGCACTTTGCGGCCTTCCTCATTGATTCGGAACCCTACGCGGGTTGCCTGTTTGCACTGCGTACAGACCAGCATCACGTTCGAGAGCTGCAATGGCGCTTCCTTCTCGATGATGCCGCCTTGCACCTGACGGTTGCCCGCCTGCTGCGCACGCTGGTGCTTCTTCACGATGTTCAGACTCTCCACAACCACACGATCTTCTTTGGTGAGGATGCGGAGGACTGTTCCCTGTTGTCCGAGGTCTTTCCCGGCGATCACCTTTACGGTGTCACCCTTCTTAATCCGGTTCATCTCTGCTTCAACCCTTCTGCACTACAGCGTTTCGGGCGCGAGAGACACGATCTTGGTATAACCGCGCTCACGCAGCTCACGCGCCACGGGTCCAAAGACGCGCGTGCCACGTGGATTTTGCCCCTCGCCTTCCAGGATGACCGCTGCATTGTCATCAAAGCGGATGTAAGAGCCATCGTCGCGGCGATATTCTTTGCTCACGCGGACGATTACGGCGTGTACTACATCGCTCTTCTTTACCATGCCCTGCGGCGTCGCCTGTTTGACCGTTGCCACCACTACGTCACCGACGTGTCCATAGCGACGTCGGGAGCCGCCCAGAACACGGATGACGAGTAATTCTTTCGCGCCCGTATTATCGGCAACTTTTATACGGCTTTCTGTTTGAATCATTTTGGTTCCTCGCTGCCGTTACGAACGCTTCTCAACAATGGTTTCCAGCGCCCACCGCTTGGTTTTGCTGAGCGGCTTGGACTCCACGATCTGAACGAGGTCGCCTTCGTGGGCGCTGTTTTCCTCGTCATGGGCATAAAACTTGCGCGTCAGGTGGACCACCTTGTCGTACAGGCGGTGACGCTTGGAAACGTCGACAGCCACGACCAAGGTTTTGTCCATCTTATCGCTCACAACACGGCCAATAAGCCGACGGCGACTGTTAGGCATTGGACTCTCCCTCCAGGTACTCGGCGGCGAGTTCACGCTCACGCAGTACCGTTAACACCCGCGCGATGTCTTTGCGGACGATGCGCATCTGATTGGGATCTTCCAACCGATTTGCGGCCCAGGACATGCGCAATCTGAACAACTCTTCACGCTTACTTTCTGACAGGTCCAACAGCGCCTGCGTCTCCATATCACGGAGTTCTGAAGGTTTCATCAGACCACATCCTCACCCGAAATTGGATCGGTGCGCTTAATGAACTTGGTTTGAATGGGCATTTTGAAGCCTGCCAGACGCAGCGCCTGACGAGCAGTATCCTCGTCGATGCCTGCCATCTCGAACAGGACGCGCCCTGGCTTGACGACACAGACCCAGTGGTCTACCGCGCCCTTGCCTTTACCCATGCGGGTTTCGGCGGGCTTGGCGGTCACGGGCTTGTCAGGGAAAATGCGAATCCAGACGCGACCACGGCGCTTGATGTAGCGCACAATGGCACGCCGGGCCGCTTCGATCTGGCGCTGGGTGATCCAGGCTGGTTCAAGCGCCTGGAGGCCAAATTCGCCAAATTGTACATCAGCGCCGCGTAGGGCCTTGCCCGTCATGCGGCCTCGTGTTTGCTTGCGGTATTTAACCCGCTTTGGCATTAACATGGCGGTTTATCCCTACTGGCTCACGTAGACGTCGGTTGGTTCCGGCAGTTCTTCTTCTTCGGACAGTTTCTCGCCCGTGTAAATCCAGACTTTGACGCCGATGCGACCATAGGTGGTCAGCGCCTCGGCAGTGCCATAGTCGATCACGGAGCGAAGTGTATTGCGTGGGATACGGCCCTCGACCTGCCATTCACGGCGGGCCATTTCTGCACCGGCCAACCGCCCACTCGCCTGAATCTTGATGCCCTGGGCACCCTGGCGCATGGCCTGGGAGATGGCACGCTTCATAGCGCGGCTGTGGCCGATACGACGCTCAAGCTGGCCTACGATGTTTTCGGCAACGAGCTTGGCATCCAGATCGGGCTTCTCGATTTCCTCAACCTCGACCTTGACCTTTTTGGTGGTCAGGTCTTCGAGGCCCTGGCGAATCTTCTTGACAGCCTCACCCTTGCGCCCAATGACGATGCCGGGCTTGGCAGTGAAGATTGTCACGACAACCTGGCTTGGATAGCGCTCGATCTCGATCTTCGAGATGCCCGCGCGTTCCGTTTCCTTGTTGATGAAGTCGCGGATGCGGAAATCTTCGTGCAGGTTTTCCCTGTAACGGCCCTTCTGGGCGAACCAACGCGCCTCCCACGGACGGTTGATCCCCAGACGGAAGCCAATCGGGTTTACTTTTCTACCCATCTTTTACTCCTCGTGTTCGTCCAGGACAACAGTTACCCGGGAGGAACGCTTGACCCGTGGCTTGTAACGGCCACGAGCACCGGCTTTCATACGCTTCATGGTGATGCCTTCATCGGCGAAGATCGTCTTGACAAACAGATCGGTGCGGTTCAACTCGTAGTTGTTTTCCGCGTTGGCAACCGCTGACGCGATTAGTTTGCCGACGAATTCCGCGCCCTTCTGGGGCATAAATCGGAGCATGACCAGCGCCTGATCGGCATCCTTGCCGCGCACCTGGTCGCAGACAAGGCGAATCTTCTGGGCACTGATCGGTAAGCTACGGGCGTGTGCTTTAACTTCCATGGTTTACCTGGTCGGCGCTGGGGCCGCCCCTCCTGCTGCTGGTGCTGCCGGTCCGGCTTTGATTTTCTTTTCCGACATGTGACCGCGATAGGTCCGCGTCGGGGCAAACTCACCGAGCTTGTGACCAACCATGTTCTCGGTGATATAGATCGGCACATGGCGGCGGCCATCATGGACGGCGATGGTGTGACCGACCATCTGCGGGAACACTGTCGAGGCACGGCTCCAGGTCTTGATGACCTTTTTCTCGTTACGGGCGTTCATCGCCTCGACCTTTTTCAATAACTTCGGCTCGATAAACGGGCCTTTTTTGAGTGAACGAGACATATCCTATCCTCCGCTAGCGCTTCTTACCACGGCGGCGGATAATGAATGGATCCGTCCGCTTATTGTTACGGGTCTTTTTGCCCAATGCAGGCTTGCCCCAGGGCGTCTTGGGACCAGCCATACCGATGGGCGAACGGCCTTCACCACCTCCATGCGGATGGCTGCGCGGGTCCATTGCCGAGCCGCGTACTGCTGGACGCCAGCCCATCCAACGATAGCGTCCGGCCTTGCCGATTTTGACGTTGCCGTGATCGACCGTTGCCGTGATCGACGTTGCCAACCTGGCCCATCGTCGCCAGACATTCCTCACGCACCAGTCGCATTTCGCCGCTTGGCAGCCTGATCTGGGCATATTTGGCTTCGCGCCCGATCAACTGGGCCGATGTGCCTGCCGAACGGGCCAACTGTCCACCGCGTCCGGCTTCCAGTTCAATGTTATGAACCAGCGAACCCACCGGAATATTCCGCAGTGGCAGTGCATTGCCGTCACGCAGCGGCGCACTGGGGCCGCTCATCAGCGTATCGCCTACCTGCAAGCCCAGCGGCGCGATGATGTAGCGCTTCTCGCCGTCAACATAGTGCAGCAGCGCGATACGGGCTGAACGGTTCGGGTCATACTCAATCGCTGCAACCTTGGCCGGGATGTTGTACTTGTCGCGCTTGAAGTCGATGATACGCAGTTGGCGCTTGTGACCGCCACCGCGATGGCGAACCGTCACCTTGCCAGTGTTGTTGCGTCCCGACTTGCCACGCTTTTCACGCAGCAGCCGTTTTTCGGGAGTCGATTTGGTGATTTCTTCAAAAGTGTAACCCGTCATCCCGCGCCGTCCGGGGGAAGTGGGCTTATAAACTTTCACAGGCATAATGTGCGCCTTCCTTATATGTAGAGGGAACGACCCCTACACGTTGAATTCCGAGATGGTTTGCCCCTTGGGCAGGGTGACGATTGCTTTCTTCCACTCTGGCGAGCGCTGGTAAGCCTTGCGGCCCCGCTTCCCGCGCTTGAGGGGCATGATCATCGTCGCAACTTTGATCACGTCTACGTCAAAGATGCGCTCAACTGCTTCTTTGATCTGGATTTTATTCGCCTTGATATCTACTTCAAAGGCAAATTGATTAAGTTCGCCCGCCATGATGCTGGACTTTTCAGTGATGACCGGGCGTTTGATCACGTTGTATAGATGCAGTGCCATGATTCCTACTCCTTGTTCTTACCCAGAAGGTTTTTGATAACGTCCAGGGCAGCCAACGGAATGATCACACGGTCATACGTGAGCAGGTCACGGACATTCACGTAACTGGCCCGCAGTGAATATGCACGGGGCAGGTTACGGATACCCGCTTCCACCACATCATTGCGCTCTGGCAGCAGCACCAACGCGCTCGACTCGCCAACCAGCGACCCGATGAGGCCAGCTACGGCCTTTGTCTTGTGCGAATCGAGGGCGAGTTCATTCACGACCACGATCTGACCGTCGCGCAGCAGTGCCGAGAGGGCGCTGCGCAGCGCTGCATGGCGCATCTTCTGCGGCATGTGCTTGGTGTACTTGTGCGGGACCGGACCATGAGCACGTCCACCGCCGACAAAGATCGGCGCGGAACGGCTACCATGACGCGCGCGGCCCGTCCCCTTCTGGCGATACCACTTGGCGTGCGTGCGGCTGACCTCGCCACGGCGCTTGACCTTGTGAGTCCCCAGGCGGGCGTTCGCCTGCTGCATCACAACATACTGGTGCATCAGACCAACATTGATCTTGGCTTCAAAAATTTCGGCTGGGAGATCGACGTTCGATACTTCGTCGCCAGCCATGTTCCTTACTGGAACTTGCATGATTCAAACTCCTCTGGCTAGCGGGCTTTCACGGACGCTTTGATGATGACGACACCGCCCTTCGCACCCGGCACGGACCCGCGCACGGCAAGCAAATTGCGCTCGGCGTCCACGACCATCACCTCAAGGTTTTGCGTCGTAACGCGGTCAGTACCCATGTGCCCTGCGCGGCGCGTCCCCTTCTTGACGCGACCCGGCGTTGTGCCGGAACTGCTGGAACCGGGAGCACGTGTCCGGTCTGAAGCACCGTGCGTCGTTGGCTGACGGTTAAAGTGGTGACGCTTGATCGTGCCGGCAAAGCCCTTACCTTTGCTTGTGCCAACCACGTCAACGCGGTCACCAATGACAAACACGTCAACCGCCAGACGCTGGCCTTCCTGTACATCTGTTTCTTTAACGCGGAATTCGCGCAGGTGTTTCACGGTGGGTAGATTGCGCTTGACAAGATGACCACGCTCACCACCAGCCAGCTTTTCGGGGGCAACCTCTTCAAACCCCAATTGCACGGCGGTGTACCCATCGTGTTCTGCTGTACGAATTGCCGTTACAAAGCAGGGACCAGCCTGGATGACAGTCACGGGAGTAACTTTCCCGTTCGTGTCAAAGATCTGGCTCATGCCTACTTTCTTACCGATAATGCCCTTCATGGAACCTCCGAGGGGACTGTGTTCGAGCGCTCATGTGGGCTGCGCCCTTATCATCATCCCGGTTCAATAATGCCTCGTTTACTCTGCCTGTTTATTGCCTCTGCCCGTGAGGCGGCGTGACTTCCCGGCCTATATCTTGATTTCGATGTCCACCCCGGCGGGCAGGTTCAGCCGCATCAGGGTATCAATCGTCTTGCTATCCGGGTCCAGCACGTCGATCAGGCGCTTGTGCGTGCGAATCTCAAAATGCTCCTGTGCGTTTTTGTCGATGAATGGTGAGCGCCGCACGGTGAAACGCTCGATACGCGTGGGCAGCGGCACCGGTCCGACAACGCGAGCGCCTGTACGCTCGGCAGTCTCGACAATTCGCTGCGCGGACTGGTCCAGCACGCGGTGGTCATAAGCCTTAAGGCGAATACGAATCTTGTGTTTAGCCATTTAGTGTCCTCAAGTTTCGTCCAGCCACCAGAGATAATCAGAGGCCAGACCTGTTGTGCATCTGACCTCTGAATGCTCTGATTGCCAGTTATTCCAGAATCTCGGTAATTACACCCGCGCCGACGGTCAAGCCGCCTTC
>WNFL01035995.1_pt1 | contig 18911 bp, 13 predicted proteins | sample 5400361 | NCBI WGS metagenome assembly WNFL01 (sample SAMN13153351, study PRJNA577476) | soil metagenome | isolation source: 40 cm soil on Douglas fir-dominated hillslope | place: USA:California | collected 2013-09-17
GGCGGCGTATCGGGATTGATCGCGGTTCTGCTCGGGAAGAGCTCGCTCACCGCCGCCACCGGACAGAAAAATATTGCTGCAACGGGACAGTCCAAGCCGGCCGCATCCCTGCTGGGGGGAAGCACGCTGACTGTCGCATCGGCGGTTTTCCTCGCGGTCTTTCTCGCCTTTCTGTCGCTGCTCACCAGCGCGGCGTTCGACGCGTTCTTCACCTGGGTGGGCGCCGCGCCGGGCTTCGAGGAAGGCGCTTTCCTGATGGCGCTGCGCGACATCTTCCCCGCCGAACTGGCTCCCTTGAGACAGGCGTGCGGCCTCCAGGATGCACTGCCGTCGGGAATGAGCGTCTTCAGCGATCCGCAACTGCACCTCGAAATCGTCTGCCAGACGAGATTGCGTGTCATCGTCACGCTCATCGCCGGATTGGTCGCATTCCTGGCGGTGGCGAGCTCGATCATCAACCTGAACAAGTTCTCCCTTCACGCCGTATACCGGATCCGCATCGTGCGCACTTTTCTCGGCGCTTCGCGCGGAACCGACCGCCGGCCGAACGCTTTCACCGGCTTCGACCCGCTCGACGACGTGCAGATGCACGAGCTGCAGGCCGGCCTGCTGCGCGAAGGCGACATCATCGACATCGGGCGTTTCGTCGGCCTGCTGCGCGGCGCAATGGGAAAGGCCAGCGACGCCGGCACCGCGCCGAAGGACCTCGCGCAACTCCTGGTGCAGCTCATGTGCACGCCCGCGTACGACCCCTCCTCGGTGCTCACCACGCGCTTGAGAAATGCGGCGCCCAATGCGCCGGTGCTGCGCGCACTGCAACAAGACGTGCTCGAGACGCTCAACCGGGTTCTGGAAACCGTCCGCCTCGACAAGGCAAAGGCCTTCGGCGAGTTCAGGAAACAACCGGGGCAGAAGGACGCGATCGCGATCGTCGACCATTACTACCGGCAGGGAAACATCATCTTCGGCAATCGCAAGCTGATCGAAATGGCCTTCCCGGCAGAGATCAGGCAATACGAGTTTCCGCCGCCGCCCCCGCACAAGCTCCTGCACGTGATCAACCTGACGCTCAATCTCGTGCATGGCAGCAAGCTCGCGTGGCAGGAGCGCAAGGCCGCGCCCTTCGTGGTCACGCCCATGCACGCCGGCACCTATTACCTGGGCTTCCGCAACTCGCGCGACTACGGAGGCGAGAACGGCATTTCCATCGGCACGGCGGTCGCGGTTTCCGGCGCCGCCGTCAGTCCGAACATGGGTTACTCCTCGTCCACGCTCGCGGCCCTGCTGCTCACGCTGTTCAACGTGCGGCTCGGCTGGTGGCTCGGCAATCCCGGTGTCGCCGGCGCCGATACCTATCGCCTGGCGGAGCCGCGGGTGTTGCTGCGGCCGTTGTGGTCGGAGGCGTTCGGCATGACCGACGACCAGAGCCCGTACATCTATCTTTCGGACGGCGGGCATTTCGAGAACATGGGCCTGTTCGAAATGGTGCTGCGCCGCTGCCGCTTCATCGTGGTGACGGACGCGGGCGCGGATCCGGATTATCAGTTCGACGACCTTGGCAATGCGGTGCGAAAGATCCGCATCGACCTGGGGATTCCCATCGAATTCGAATCGTTGCCCATACACCGGAAGACCGGACCAGCCGACGACAGCGGACGCTATTGTGCGATCGGCCGCATCCGTTATTCGACGGTCGATGGCGAGGATGCGCCGGACGGCATGCTGATTTGCTTCAAGCCGGTGCTCTGCGGCAGGGAACCGCGGGACGTCCAGAACTATGCCGCCAAGAACGAGGCGTTTCCGCAGGAACCGACATCGAACCAGTTCTACGGCGAATCGCAATTCGAAAGTTACCGGCAACTCGGCGAGATTGCCGTGGAGACCGTGTTCGGAGAAGAGCCGCCACCGCAGTCGGACAAACCATGGGCCGCGGACGTCGTCGAATCCACGCGCGAACATCTTGGCGACAAGGGCGGCGCCAAGGCGTATTGGATCGATGCGTGGTTGTTTGGACTGAAGTAAGAGCGAGGACTCGGGACGCAGGACTCAGGACTCAGTGAAAGGCGAGGACTCGGGACTAAATGGAAAGCGAAGGCAAAAGCTCTAAGCCTTTACTGAGTCCTGCGTCCTGAGTCCTTCCTAAAAACCCTCGTCAGAGGGTTTTCAGGTACTCGATCAGCGAATCTTTGTCGTCGGCAGACAAATTCGTTCCGAACACATGCCCCATGTTGCGGCCGCCGCGTTGTGACGTGTCGTGCTTCGTGCCGACGCGCTCGGCTTCCGCGCCTTGCGTCACGAAACCGACATTGACCTTGTCGTAGACGTCGTAGCCGCGCCAGAATACTTTCGTGCGCTGCTCCGGCGTCGTGAGCAGATCGCGCAGCGTCGGCACCGAACCGTTGTGCAGGTAAGGCGCGCGCAGCCAGATGCCGTCGAGAAATGCGACGACGTAGCCGTTGAGGTCCTCCTCCACCAGGCCGGGGCGTTCGATACCCATCTCGGTGACGATCCTGTTGGCCTCGATGGCGGCCTTCTTGTTCCAGCTGCCGAGCCGGTCTTTATCCGTTCCGACTTCGGCGAGCGCAATTCGCGTTCCCGTCTTCTCGCTGGCATGGCAGCTCGCGCAGATCTTGTCGAACACGACTTCGCCCTCAGCCGCACGCGCCTTGTCGATCGGGAACGGATACTTCGGCGCAGGCTTCTTGGTGAGGTAGTCGTAGAGCCAGTCGACCTGCGCGAGGAACTCGCCCTTGTCGTGCGGCGGGGCGCCAAGCAGGCCCAGCGCGGAGTCGATGATGACCGAACGCGCATCGTGGCTGTCGCCCGCCCAGTTCATGCGCATGTTCTTGTCGTGCTTGTACTTCTTCAGGTTCCAGATGGACGGCATATCGGTGGGGCCGAAGGTGTCGTCCATGGGCACCTTGATCATGAAATACTTGGTGAGGTTCATGGCGTCGTCGCGCCCGCGTCCCCAGTCGGGAAAGTCGGTGCGGTAAACCCATTTGAACTGCGCCTCGCGTGCCAGCAGCGCCTTCTTCGTCATCGGGATGATCAGGAAGCGGTAAGACAGGCGGTCGAACCAGGACAGGTCGGTGACCAGGTTGATCTCGCGCATCAGGTTGTCCGCATTGAAGCGCGGATCCCTGGCGCAGTCGACCAGGTAACGGAAGAAAGCTTCGACGTTGGTGGTATGGCCGTTGCCCGCCGTGATGAAGACGGGGATTTCGTCGGGACCGGTGCGATAAGTCGCCGTATGACAAACCGCGCAGGTATTGGCGACGCGCGGAAAGCCGATGGTCTTCTTGGTGAATCCGACCGGCAGTTCCTGGCCCTGCTCCCAAGGCACGCCGAGGGACGCGTAGCCGCCCGGCCCGGGCAGCTTTTCGGGAAACATGCGCGGCAACACATAGAAGATCCAATACGGAATGCCGGCGTCGTACTCCGCGCCGATCGAGCCATATTTGAAGCGCATGTCCGCCGATGCCGTCACCCAGTCGGGCTGCGGTTCCTCGCGAAAGAACTTGGTCCAGCCGACATAGCCGAGGATCGCGCCGACCACGACCAGCACGCCGAGCCAGAACAAGAGCTTCCTCTTCACAGAGGAGTATCGCCCACGATCCATGAAAATCTCCATGTGTCCCCTCAGAATGTTTTGAGGAATTCCACCAGCGACTCCTTGTCGTCGGTCGACAGCCCCGTGCCGAAGCGCCGGCCTTCGTGGCCGGCGTTGCCGTTGCCCGGGACCTCGGTGTCGAGCCGGAAGTATTTCCGCGCGCCTTCTTCCGCGACGTTGGATTTGAAGCCCAGCCTCACCGGATCGTAGACGTCGTAGCCTCGATAGAACACCTTCGGCCGCCGTGCGGACGGCTCGAGCAGATCGCGGATCGTCGGCACCGATCCGTTGTGCAGGTAAGGCGCGCGCAGCCACACTCCGTCGAGTGGCATGTTGGCGTAGCCGTTGGTCTTGCGGAAATGCTGGAAGCGCCATGGATAGCCGGCGTAGAGCGTCGACTGGTTCACCGCGAGGTCATAACTGTACGAATCGAGCCTGCGCCGGTCGGTGCCGATTTCCTCCCAGGGCGTGACCTTGCCCACACCCTTGCCGGAAAAATCGCGCCCGCTCGCGCCATGGCAATCCGCGCAGTGCTCCTCGTAGAGCTCCGCGCCGCGCGCAGATTTCCTTGCATCGATGGGGTAGGGATACTTCGGCGGCTCTTTCGCCAGCAGCCACTTCTCGATGCGGCCGACCTTTTCGAGATCGATGGTCGGCGGCGTCGTACCGGTACCGAAGGCCGCGCTCTTGTTGCGCTCCTCGACTTTGGTGTTGTTGCCGTCCCAGTGCAATTGCATGCCCGCGCGACGCGCCTGCAGCCAGATCGAGGGGAAATCGGCCGGCGCATTCTTTTCCGCATCGGCGATCTTGTGCATCGGGAAGTTGAAGATTACCTTGGCCGAGTTGAAAGTGTCGACGCGGCCCGGTCCCCAGTCCGGCTGGTTCATCACGAACGAAAAGCGTCCGGCGAGCATCAGCAGCCGTTCCCGCATCATCGCGACGGCAACCGGATAAACCAGATAACGGTCGATGAGGTCGAGGTCGCCGCCCTGTGCCTGCACCAGTCGGCGCGCCTCCGGAACGATGAACTCGGAGGCGAACTTCGGATCGGCGGCGCAGGCGAAAAAGAATTTCTCGAAACCCATGATGTCGAGCTGCATGGCGGGCATGCCGAGATAGACGTGCGGCTTGTCCTGCGGCGTAGCGCGCACGGTGCTGGCATGGCACACGGCGCAGTTCAGAAAAGTCCGGTCGATGCCGGTGAATTTGCGCTTCGACATGCCGATCGGCAGATCCTTGCCGTCTTCATAGATCAGGCCGAGCGATGCATAGCCCTTGCCGGGCAGATGCTCGGAACAGACCTGGGGCAGCGCCTGGAATATCCAGTAGGGAAAACCGGATTCGCGCTCGCCGCCGGTGGAACCATATTTGAAATGCTCTTCGATGTCGGCATATTCGACCGCCGTATCGCCGCTGAACCGGTGCCAGAGATAGAGGCCAAGCACGCCCGCCGCCAATGTCGGGAGCGCGAGCAGCAGGAACAGGATGCGCGTCCAGCGTTTGCCGAACAGCCTGGAAAGCCAGCCCGGCTCGTCCGCGGAAGTGAAGAGATAGGTCATGTTTTTCCCGGTTCGTTATGCGCCCGCCGGCAGGCAGGAACGCAGATTTTCGTAACCGCGCGACAGCATCCTGGCGAGGTCGGGCGCCTCACCTGTTTCGGCGCGCAGCCATCCGGCAACGGCATTCCGAAGCGGCCTGATGACGTCGGCGGGCGTGTCCTGAATCCAGGGATGGCCGGCGAGCGAAGCCTGCGGCGGCGGCATCGGCACCTTGTCGCGCGCATCGGGCTTCGTATCCCACATCGACAGGCGCACGAATATGCGCGGCGCGCAGTGCGCGAGGCTGGCGCTGATCCTTCGCGCATCGCCAGCCAGGAAATTCGGCGGCACCGGTTCCGCCGTCGCGTGGCACGCGCCGCAAGGCGGTTGAAACCGCCGCAGTCACGACATCTGCCTGTGCCGGCGGCAGGGACGACGCGTCGCAGCAGTGCGCCTGTGCGGGCAGGCCGAGGGCCGTGCCGAGCGCGCCCATGATTGCGCTGCGGCTGAATGGTCTGTCCGGCAGGGAAAGCCTGGCCACGGCATCGCGTATGTTCGCGAAATCCCCGGTCACCGTGACTTTTGCCTCGCCTTGCGCGCCGCGCCAGCGCAACGCCACGCGCGCAATGGCATCGCCGTTGGCGAGCCTCGCACGACGACCACTGCGGGATTGGAACTCGAGCACGCCGGGACCGCGCCTGATGGCGGACAGCGCCGGGTTGCGCAACGGCGCAGTGGACCCGATGGCAATGGCGTCGAGCGCGGATGCATTGCCGCTGAGCAAGACCTCGCCGCGGCAGTCGAACGCCGAGTTCGCATCGCCGGCGACCAGCGTGCAGGCCGATCGATACTCCCTGCTCGTCGCTGAGGAAGACGCGGCAGCGAGACGATCGTCGATCGCGCGAACATCCGCGGCAGCAAAAGCCTGCGCAAGTCCGGTGATGAAACGGTGTGCGAATCCGGCATCCTCCGCGCGCCATGTCTCGAGCGGCGCTCGCGGAACAAGCGCCTCGAACGGCGCGGGAACATGCGCCTGCGCGAGGCCCGGGGTACCGGCTGCAAAGGCAAGGGGATCGCGGTTCGGAATGTCCGGATTCGGAATGGCCAGTCCGTTCGGCCAGCGCTTGCGGAAACCCGCGGCAATCGCTGCCGCAACCTGCTCGCGGTCGAACCCCTTCTCGCCCGAGAGCCGGTACTGCAATGCCGCGATCAAGGCGGCCGCGCGGCATTTCGCATCGCAGGCCTCGATCCAGATGCGCTGCATGACGCCGATCAGATTGGCGCGATCGGTGGCATCATCGATGGCATTGGGTATCTCGACCGGGATGCGGCGAACATTCCCGCCCGCACGGGACAGGAGTGCGGCAACTTTCGGATTGGCGTTGGTTTCGTCCCATACCTGGCGCGAGAAAATCGGGCCGTGGTTCTGGTGACAGGCGATGCAGACGGTGCGGTCCGCGTACACCACTTGCGGGGTGGCGCCGCGGCGATAGTTCTTTACCAGCTGGAATTCGAAACGCCCCGCGGTTTCGTTGTAGCTGATGACTTCGATGACGTTGGCGCGTGGCTGATAGCCGAGATAGATGCGGTCTTTGCCGGACAATGGCCCGGCGCCTTCCCCGGTGATGGCGACCACGACGCGGGGAGAGGCAAAAAAATCCGGTGAAGCCACTGTGCGTTGCAGCGAACGTCCCAGGGGAATGAAAACGCGCTGGCTGCAACGGCTGGTGCAGCCCAGGTGTTGTTCCACGCGCCGCAAGAGCGCATCGAAAGTCGGCGCAATGTCGTACACCGGCCGGCCGCCGACGCGGCCCGCGACTGCGAAATCGAACAACGAACGGCCCCCCGAAGGAATATCGGGCCCCGGCCTGCCCGGATCCATCGCCCAGGGCGCAACCTCTTCCCCGGCGGCGGGCAGTCCGTGCTCAGCCATGGCGCATGCGGTGAAGAACACTAGGGCCGTGCCGATCGCGGCCACGACCCTCATGCGTTGTTTGCGTCATGACGGAGCACCGCATCCAACTCACTTCGATGCCGTCAGCGCCATCCGCCGCGGCGTGCCCGACCAGCAGTCCTCCTGGATCTGGCCGGTTTTCATGAATCCTTCGTCTTCGCGATCGGCGATTTCCTTGTTGTAGAGGGTGAAGTTGAGCAGGAAGACCTTGCCCAGGTAAGCGCGGCCGAGATAGAAGCCGGGCCGCACCATGCGGATCTCGTCGCGCACCTGGAAGCCGTTGCGCCCGGCGAGATAATCCGGCCGCTCGCGGTAACCGGGCAGCTTGTCGGTGAAGAAATAGTCGATGATCACGGACTCGCGCCGCGAATCGAGCAGGCTTTGTCCGCAATACAGCTTTGCCGGAAACATCAGCCACTGGTCGCGGCCGGCGACCGTGATCTTGGGAATGGTGGACAAGTCGCCGTCGATGAGCGGCTTGAGCAGCACCAGATCCTCGATGCGATTGCGCAGTACACGCTCGTCGCGATAGAAGACCTTGCCTTTCCACAGCGTCTTGCCGATGACTTCGATCTTCTGCACTTTCATCTCGACTGCAAGGCCGGGGAGCCCGCCGATGACTTCGGCGATGCGCCGGTCGCCGTTCACGCCCTTCGGAAAAAACAGCCCGCCGTCGAAAGCGCCGTCGGGAATCGGGCCCGCACTCAGCCGCGCATAGATCTGGTCGATCTGTTCCTGGTCGTAGTTCTTCATGTTCTGCGGATCGAGCTTCTTCAATTCCGCCGGCCCGAGCGGAAACTCATATTCGATCTGTGCGAAATCCGGCTTGGCCTGGTAGTCGGGCCCGTAGGCTGCGAACTTGATGGCCGGCGCCGGATGCAGCAGGCCGCCGACGTAGTCGCAACCGCCCAGTATCAGCGCCAGGGCGAACATCATTCCGGTGTGAGTGGTTTTCATGATGTCCCCCGGCATTACAGTGTCGCGAGGAAGGCGATCAGCGCCTTCTTTTCCTTGTCCGACAACCCTTCGCCGAACGGATGGCCTTCGTTCTCGACCTCGGCCAGGCAGGAGCTATAAACCTCGAGCAGCATCGGCCGCTTTTTCACCGCCGTGATCAGTTGCTGCGGATCCTTGAGCACTTCCGCACTCATCGATTGCAGTTCCTCGACCACTTTCCTGCCTTCGGCTTCACCGAGCTGCCTGCCCAGTTTTTCCTGCAACGCTGCGGGCCGCAGTTTTGCGGCAACGATGTCGTTGACGAATTGCTTGTGCTGGAAGTCGCCGAGCGCGCCGGCATTGGTGCCCGCCGGCAGGGTGAGCGTAAGGCCGATCACCTGCTTTTCCTCCTTGCCGTCCCACAGTTTCGGGCCGAGGCTGATCGACACGTCCTCGGTGAATTTGGTGATTTTCGGGATGCGCTTCTGCGGATTGAGCAGGTCTTCCATGGACGCGACGTACAGCTTGAAGCGGCCGTCCACCCTGGGATCGTAGGCCCAGCAGGCGGGCGCCCGGCCGGCGTCCAGCGGTTTGTGGTCCGCACTGACGTAAGGCGAACGGTAGAAATCGTTCGCCTTGTTCGCGGGATTGCCGCAGATCTCGGGGCCCAGCGCATTGTTGTGCAGGAACGGCGCGTGCGCCCATAGCGACAGCAGCGAGATGTTGCGGTAGTAGCCGCGGCCGCCCTCGTGCGCCTCCTTCAGGGACGGATCCGGCGCACGGGCGCGCAATGTCTCCGATCCGTATTCCTGCCAGACATGACCGGCCAGATGGTTGGAGTGCAGCGCGCGGCAGCGGAAGGTCTTCACTTCCGAAGAAAGCGTGGCCTGGTCGTTGCCCATCCAGTCGGCGCGCAACGCGCGCGGGTGGTTCAGCTCCGTCGCACGGAAGTCGCGGTTCTTGAACGCGCCGGCGGTCGCTTCGGGAAGACTCGAATGGCAGCGCGCGCAATTGGCGGAGAACACTTCGCGTCCCAGTGCCACGCTGCCGGGAGCGAACTGCCTGTCGAGATCGCGCTCCAGGTCGGCTTCCGAGTAGGCGGCCTTTGCGTTCTTCTCGCGGCGCTGGTTTTCCCTTGCGGCCGCAAGGTCGGTCGCGTCCGATTCCTTTGAGGTCAGGAAGGCGAGGATGTTGGCGAGCCGGTCCTCGATCGCGCGGAAGTTGCTGCAATCGCGCCGGCACTGGCCGATGTTGAAAGGCGTCTGTCCATAGTTGCGCGACTGCGGATCGACCTGGCGCAGATCGGTCAGGTGATTCACCCAGCACTGCTCGGAGCACGAACCGATGTTGAAGTAAACGCGCTGGATGGCTTCCAGCGCGCCGATCGAATCCTCGCCGCCCTTGAGGATGTGATGCACGGTTTCTTCCTTCACGCCGCGCTGCCAGCACTTGCCCTCGCGGCCGGGTTCGCACCAGCACTGATTCTCCGGCACGCCTTTTTCGCAAGCTGCCGTCTTGCGCCACTTGTCGACTTTTTCGCCGGTGAACGTGGGACGGCGGTCGATGTTGATGATGGCGTTGATGGTGCCGGGATTGTTGATCTGGTCCGTTGGCACGGCGGACGTGTCGGATGTCCCCGGACGCGCATGCGCGAACACCTGGAACTCTATGCTCGACGTCGGCATGCCGGAGCCGAGGATTTCCGAAATGCGCGTGTACTGGTTGCCGATCGCGCCCTTGATGTTCTTCCATTCCGGATGCGACGGATCCTTCGGCGGATGCAGCGGATCGAAGGCGATGTGGCAGGCCCCGCACGACATGCCGATCAGGAAGGGCGGTTCGATCGAGCCGTCCGCCAGGCGGCTCATCTGGCTGTCGGAATTTTTCGGATCCCTGGCGAGCTTGCCGCGAAACCCTTCCCAGCTAGCCTGGCTGCCGTTCAACTTCGTCCAGCGCTCCTTGTCGAAACGCGGATTGGGAAACTTGCGCAGCCCGAGCGCGCCGGTGGAAGTACCGAACGCGAGATCGCAGGATGACTGGCGCTGGTCCTTGTTCTTGTAATGCACGTCGTTCGTGTCGGCCGGTGCATCCGCGAAATCGCAGGCGAGATCGCGATAGCCTTCGCGGCCGACGAACTTGAGCAGTTCCTGATCGCCGGGACACCAGTCGAAACCGTAGGTCTCTTCCGGTGTCTTTGCGGGACATCCCTGGCTTCCGGGCTTGCAGCATCCGGGATCGTTGATGATTCCCCACGCGCGCAACCGGTCGTCGCGCTCGTTCGTGTTGAGCACGCGATACCAGTCGATGAGCACGCCGATGCGCTGCTGGAACGTGTAAGTATGAAAGCGGCTGTTGCCTGCGGTCGCCTTGTACCAGATCTCGCGACCCGCGCGTTCGGAAGGGCTGAGTCCTTCCTCACCGGCGTAGAAACCGGGATTGTCGCGAATCGCCACGGCGCCTGCGCCGGCAACCGCCGCGGGTTGGTCGGCTTGCGCGACAACGATCGGCCCGGTGGCATCGCGGTGATCTGTAGCAGCCGTTACCGCAATTCCACCGCAGATCGCCAACGCGGCGGCGATGATGGCGAAACGTTTCATCGTTCTCCCCTTTTCTCCGATGCCGGCAAGGCACCGGGAACATGGCTGCCGGACCGTGGAGCGCGTGCGGCAACGTTCCCGACTTGTTATCGCCCTATATATATCTTTTGCCGCATAAAAAAGAAAGCGAATCAGTGCGGCGCATCACGCACCGCGTCGCCGAATGACGACAAAACTATTTTGGATATGCCAATCGCAAGCCAGCGGCGACGGCTCAGATCGATTCGACAAACCTGACGAGCGCGGCGCGATCGGCCTTCGTCATATTGCGGAATGCTTCGCGGGCCGCTTCGGCTTCGCCGCCATGCCAGAGAATCGCCTCGCTCGTGTTGCGCGCCCGGCCGTCGTGCAGCATTGCCGTGCTGGCGCTGACAGTCTGCGACAAACCCAGACCCCATAGCGGCGGCGTGCGCCAGTCGCGCGGGCCCGCCGCGAAGTCCGGCCGCCCGTCTGCGAGTCCGTCGCCCATGTCATGCAGCAGCAAGTCGGTGTAGGCGTGAAATACCTGATCGGATAGCTGCGGCAGCTTTGGGAACTTGCCGGTCATCATGTCGGGCACATGGCACACCGCGCATTGTGCCGATGAGAACAGCGCGGCACCGCGTCGAACTTCAGGATCGTTGACATCGCGGCGCGCCGGCACGGCGAGACCTTGCAGCCAGAGTTCGAGCGTATCGATCTCGTTAGTGCCAAGTTCCGGAACATTGCCCGGCAGGTGGCGAGCGCAAATGGTTTGCACCGGCGGACAGTTCTGGTCCGGGAAATATTTCGACGCCACACCCATGTCGCCGATTGCGGCGGCTGCGATCTGCTGCTTCAGCGAGGGCTGATTCGCTTTCCAGCCGAAGCGGCCGAGCGCGGTGCGCTGGTTGATGGCATCCCAAACGTAGTTCGTCCGGCCGTTGTAACCCGCGGTCTTCTGCTTGCGCGCGACTTCCACGAGCGTCTGTTCCGGCACCGCTTCGAGCAGGCCGAGCCCGAAAATCGGCTGGGCGATTCGCACCGACGTCATCGTGTCCGCGCCGAGCTCGCCGAAGTTGAGGTTCTCGATGCGCAATTTCGGCGAGCGCAGTTCGACAGTCTCCCCGTCCGCAAACGCGACGGTACGCTCTTCCCAATCCAGATAGACGTCCGCTTCCGGCGGCACCGGACTTCCGGCATAAGCCAGATCCACATTGCGGCCGTCGAGGGAACGATTCTGAAGTTGATCGCCGTAGGCCGGATGCGGGCGTGGTGCGCCGTGCTCCCCATCGCCGGGAAGACTCAGCCGCACCAGCATCGACAGCATCTGCTCGCCGCGTTCGGGCGGTGCACCGCGGCCGGTGTTGACGTGGCAGGCGCTGCAGCGATCGGCGATGAAAGTCGGCCCCAGCCCCCAATCGCCGTTGAGCGAATTGACCGAGGCCCACTGGCGATGAAACACGCTGCGGCCGGCCATGAAGAGCTGCCGCTGCTTCAGGGTCAGCACGGATGCGGGTTCGGAAAAGGCCTGGCGATCGAAGCGCTGGATGGTGAAGCTGCCCGCGGACAGCGTCGCGTCTTCGATATCGTCCGCGCCGATGGCAAGTGCGCCCGCCGCCAGCAGGAATACCGGCAGCAGGACGGATGGACGTAAACTGCGCCTGGAGGACTTATGCTTGCGCATGCCCACGATCATGCCAGATTGTACCGGTCGCAGCAGCTTAAAATCCTTCACCGCAAAGGACGCGAAGGAAAGCAAGGACAAAGAGTATTCTTGCCTGAAAGTCGTTCGTCGGCCGATGATCCATCACCGTGAAGGTTGCCAGTACAGGTTCGCTAGCAACTGCGTCACATTATTTCCAAATTCAATATGGCTTTCCTTCGCGTCCTTTGCGTCCTTTGCGGTGAGTGCGTTTTTATCCGGATGAACCATATGAAAGGAGCATCATGGGACTATTGAGCGGGAAACGTCCTGCCGGCCTGGGCGTAAGGGACGGCAACCTCAAATCGCCCCCGTCTTCGCCGAACGCGGTCAGCAGCCAGGCGGCCAACGGTCACCAGATCGCTCCGCTCGCCTATAAGGGCCCGCGGGAGCAGGCGATGAAGGCACTCAAGGCGATCATCGAGAGCACGCCGAACACGCGCATTGTCGAGACGAAGCCGGACTATCTGTACGCCGAATACGCCAGTTCGCTGCTGGGCTTTGTCGACGATGTGGAATTCTATTTTCCGGCCGGCGCAAACATCATCCACGTGCGATCGGCCTCGCGCCTGGGCTACAGCGATCTGGGCGTGAACCGCAAACGCATCGAAGCCGTCCGTGCAAGACTGGTCCAAGCCGGCGCCTGAGCCGTCGGAAGAATCCGGCACGCCGATCGACCTGAGCGAAGAGATCAGGCCGTGGTGGCAACGCTCGCCGCCGCTCGCGGCCTGCGCGTCGCTCGCGATCGGGCTGGCGACGCTCTGGTTCGGGAACATGCTCGGCCGCGTGCCGCTCGATTCGCAATCCACTTTTGGTTATTTGCTTATGCTTCCGCTGCTGCTCGTCGTGCCGGCTTTTTCCGCAGCGGGATTGCGGCTGGCGTGGCTTGCGCTGCGGGGCACGCCGCCGATGCGATGGGTTATTGGAACGCTCGCACTAGCGGCGACGGTGGCGAACGGCCTTGCGATTGCAGGCTTCGGAACCGCGCTCATGCGCATCTTCGCCCATTGATGCGACCGCCTGTGCAAACAGCAGGTAACGCGGCACCGGCGCAAAAAATATTTTTACTGGCCTAAACGACTGATCGTTGCGCGGTTTTCCGGGTTGAACGAACGTGTCAATAAAACTGTCATATTGGTGTAGAACGCCCATGATAGCGTGTGTCCGACTTCCACCTGGACCCCTCCTCTATATGGACAAGATCTCGCTCCCGCCCCCACCGATCGCCAACGCAGCCGATTACATCGATGCACTGACCCGACCGCGGACGCAGGATTCGAAGATCAAGAAGAAAGTCATTGCCGGGCGCCGCATGCGCGACAAGTATCTCGACGAAGTGGTGGTTTTAGAGGTCGTCAAGAAGCTCGCCTGAAGATTTCCCGATGTAAGGGAATGTAAGCAGAAGCGATTCCCCGCGCCCCGCCCGCCCGGGGCGCGATTCACTAAACGGGTGCCGATCGGCATACCGTTACGCACTCGCCGGGTGCATCACGCATCCCCGGACGTTTCGTCTCTCCCCGATATTTCCTCCTTCGCGCCGCGGACGCCCTCATCACGGCATTGCCACCGGACATTCCGGATGCCGGGCATGTTTCCTGCGAACCCGCCCATGTAGTGCGCGGCCGGTTGGTCGTGCCGGCACCCGATGGAGGCAAAATGAATCTCACTCCGACAGAACTGGAACGGCTGACGATCTTCACCGCGGCCGAACTGGCTCGCCGCTACCGTTCGCAGGGCATCCGCCTGAGCCACCCGGAAGCGGTGGCGCTGATCTCCGATGAAGTCCTGACCGCGGCGCGCAAGGGCATGGCGCACCCCGACATGGTCGACTACGGCCGCTCCCTGCTCAGCGCCGACGAGGTCGAACCCGGCGTGGCGCACATGATTCCATTCATATGCGTGGAAGCCTGCATGGCGGAAGGCACCAAGCTGGTCACGATTTTCGATCCGATCAGACCCGGCCGCGCTGCAGTCCCCGCGGATGCAACCCGCATTGAACCGGGCCCCGTCGAACCAATACCCGGCGAAATCATCACCCAACCTGGCGAGATCGAGATCAACGCAGGACGCGAACGCGTTTCCGTCGACGTGCTCAATACCGGTGACCGTGCGATCCAGGTGCGCAGCCACGCGCATTTCTTCGAGGTGAACCGCGCGCTCAAGTTCGACCGCGCCGCCACCTTCGGCATGCGACTCGATCGTCCTTCCGGAACCGGCATTCGTTTCGAGCCCGGTGAAATCATCCACGTCGACCTCGTGCGCATCGGCGGCACGGGTAACGTCCGCGGCTTCGGACGGCTCACCGAAGGCTCCATCCATTCCGGCGAAGTGAAGCAGCGCGGCTTGAGGCTCGCGAAAGAGCGCGGCTACCAGGGCGCCTGACCGTGGCAAAGATATCCCGCGCCGCGTACGCCAATATCTACGGGCCGACGCGCGGCGACCTGGTGCGCCTCGGCGACACGTCGCTGCTCGCCGAGGTGGAACACGATTTCGCGCATTACGGCGACGAACTGACCACGGGTGCCGGCAAGTGCATGCGCGACGGCGAAGGCTTCCAGCCTTCGGGCACCTATGCCTCGGGCGCACTGGACATGGTGGTGCAGAACGCCACGATCATCGACGCCGTGGCCGGCATCGTCAAAGGCGACATCGGCATCCGCGATGGCAAGATCGTCGCCATCGGCAAGGCTGGCAATCCCGACATGATGAACGGCGTGGACCCGCGGCTGCGCTGCGGGCCGAATACGACGGTGGTGCACGCAGACGGCTTCATCGTCACGGCCGGCGGCATCGAGGCGCACGCGCATTTTCTTTCTCCGCAGCAATGCCATCACGCGCTGGCCGGCGGCACCACCACGATGATCGGCATGTCGCCCGGCCCGCACTTCGACGTCAGTTGTTCGGGGCCGAACGTGCTCGGACAGTTGATTCGCGCCGCCGACGAGTTTCCGCTCAACTTCGGCTTCCTCGGACGCGGCTGCATGGACGTCGGCGCGGTGGAGGAATCGGTCGCGGGCGGCGCGCTCGGCGTGAAGATCCACGAGGATTTCGGCGCGTCGCCGGCCGTCCTCGACGGCTCGCTGGTCGCGGCCGACCGCAACGATTTCGCCGTGCACATCCACACCGACACCATCAACGAATTCGGTTTCTGCGAAGACACGCTCGCGATGATCGGCAGCCGCAGCGTACACATGTATCACACCGAAGGTTCCGGCGGCGGCCATGCGCCGGACCTGATCCGCGTCAACGGCATGCCCAACGTGCTGCCCTCCTCCACCAACCCGACCAATCCCTTCACGCCGGCCGGCCTCCACGAGGGCGTGCCGATGACGATGCTCGCGCACTTCCTGAACTTCGACGTACCGGAAGACGTGGCCTTTGCCGAGATGCGGGTAAGGCCGCAGACCATGGCGGCGGAAGACATGCTGCACGACATGGGCGCGATCTCGATGTTCGCCACCGATACGCAGGGCATGGGGCGACTGGCAGAGAACCTTGCCAAATGCTGGCAGCTCGCCAGCGTGATGAAGGATCGCATCGGCCGCCTGCCGGAGGAGACAACCTCCCGCGCGGACAACGAACGCATCAAACGCTATATAGCGAAATACACGATCAATCCGGCGCGGGCCGCCGGCATAGACCGCTATGTGGGGTCCATCGAACCCGGCAAGATGGCCGACCTCGTCATCTGGCCGCGCGCCAGCTTCGGCATCAAGCCGTTCCAGGTCATCAAAGGCGGATTCATGACCTGGTCGGCGATGGGCGACGGCAATGGCAGCATCTTCAGGACCGAGCCGATGGTGCAGCGGCCGATGTGGGGCGCGCTCGGGCGCGCGAAGAACGCGTTGTCGGCCACTTTCGTCAGCAAGCTCGCGATCGAAAACAACGTGCAGCGCAAGCTCGACGTGCAAAAGCCGATGCTGCCGATCACCAGCGTGCGCAAGCTCGGCAAGAAGGACATGCTGCACAACGACGCGCTGCCGGTCATCACGGTCGATGCGCAGACCTTCGACGTGTGGGCCGACGGCAAGCTGCTCAAGGTCGAACCGGCCACGCGCGTGCCGCTGGGCCGCAAATACATGCTGCGCTGAGCGGTAACGGGCGTTGATATCACCACGAAGACACAAAGACACGAAGAAAGTCGATCGTAGAAATGTCAGGTCCCCAAAAAACCGCGCTCAAGTACGATGATAGCCAGATGCTTCGACTCGTCAATATTCCATTCTTCCGTCTTTCGTCCTTCTTCGTGTCTTCGTGGTGAATCCCGCTCTAAGGTTTTCCTGTTGCGCCTTCACCAATTCGGTGCCACGCTTTGCGCGTTTGGTGCAGCCCCGGCCTCTTCGCTGTCGGTAGAAAAGGATGGCTCCATCCGTTATTTCCGCGCCCGATTCATTGCTAATTCCGAACGTTAACGATTTCATCGCAGTGTGATTTCGAGCGGGCACGCTTCGTGCGACCGCGATTGCGGGTTTGGTTCGGTGGATCAACGATGAGCAGCGTTGTCGCTTTTTTCTTCGACGTGCTTGCCTACAGCTCGATCTTCGTGCTGGTGGTGCTGGGCCTTGGCGTCATCGCCAGCATGATGGGCATCTTCAACTTCGCGCACGGCGAATTCGTCCTGCTCGGCGCGTATACCGTCTATGCCTTCGAGCAAGTGGGCCTGCCCTCCTGGGCCGGCATGACGGCGGCACCCTTCATCGTCGCGCTCATCGGGCTGGTCCTCGAACGCGTGGCGATCCAGCGCTTCTATGCCACGCCCGTGATCGCCATGCTTGGCACTTACGCCATAGGCCTGGCCTTGCGCGAAGGAGTGCGCACCCTGCTGGGCGGACAGTTCTACAGCGTGACCGCGCCGCTGGTCGGCTCGTTCGCGTTCGGCGACATCACGGTATCGAAATGGCGCACGGCAATCATCATCATCACTGCGCTGGTCATGGTCGGCTGCTGGTTCCTGCTCGCGCGCACCCGCTTCGGCCTGCGGGTACGCGCCTCGCTGGAGAATCCGGCACTGGCCAGGGCCTCCGGCATCTCGACATCCCGCGTCTATGCGGCGACTTTCGCATTCGGGTCGGCGCTCGCGGGACTGGCGGGCGGCCTGATGGTGCCGATCTATTCGGTCAGTGCCGACATGGGTGTGCCGTTCCTGATCAAGGCGTTTCTGGCCGTGATGCTGGGCGGAATGGGCAGTTTCGAAGGCGCGATCGCCGGCGCGGCGCTCGTGGGCGGCGGCAGCGCAGCGCTGCCCTGGGCGATCAAGCCGGTCGTCGCGGATGTTCTGGTTTTCATTATCGCCATCGCGATCGTGAAACTTCGGCCGGGAGGCCTTTTATCTTCATGGGGGAAACGGCAATGACGCAGGACAAACGAAATCTCGAATCCGAACAGCGCCGGCTGTTCCTGCAGCGCGCCAGCGTGCTGACGGGAATGATTGCCCTCGGCGGCGGCAGCTACATTCTCAATCCGAAGGGCGCGTGGGCGGCCGATCCGATCAAGGTCGGCATAGCCACCGACCTGACCGGACCGATCGGCTATGCCGGCATCCCGAACTCGAACGTGGCGAAAATGGTGATCGAGGAAATCAACGCCGCGGGCGGCCTGCTCGGCCGGCCGCTGCAGATGGTCCTCGAGGACACGGCCAGCAACGAAGCGGCCGCCGTCACCAAGGTGCGTAAGCTGGTGCAGAAGGACAAGGTCGACGTCGTGCTCGGCGGCATCACCAGCTCGATGCGCAACGCCATCAAGGACACCATCGTCAACCGCGGCAAGACGCTCTACATCTATCCGCAGCTGTACGAAGGCAAGGAATGCACGCCCTACCTTTTTTGCACCGGCCCGACGCCGGCGCAGCAATGCGACACCTTCATTCCGTGGCTGATCAAGAACGGCGGCAAGAAATTCTATCTGCCCTCCGCAGACTATGTCTGGCCGCACGTGCTCAACGAGTACGCGAGGAAGACCATCGTCAAGAATGGCGGCGAGGTGATCGGCGAGGAATATTTTCCGGTGGATCACAACGAATACAGCGCCACCATCAACAAGATCATGTCGAGCGGCGTCAACGTGGTGTTCAACACGACCATCCCGCCGGGCGTCGCCGTGTTCTTCAAGCAGTTGTACGAAGCCGGCTTCCAGAAAAAGGGCGGGCGGCTTGCCTGCGTGTACTACGACGAAAACTGCCTCAACATCACGCCGGCCAACGAGATCGAAGACCTGGCCACCTGCCTGGATTACTTCAAGGCGCTGAACGATCCGTTCGGCAACACGCTGCAGGAAAAATACACGAAGCAGTTCGGCACCAAGAATCCGTTCACCGCGGGCAGCGCATCGACCGGCATGTATCGCGGCCTCATGCTCTGGCAGGTGGCGGTCAAGGAAGCCAAGAGCGTCAAGCGCGAGGACGTAGCCAAGGCCATGGACCACGCCAAGGTCGCGGAGGGCCCGGGCGGCGGCTTCGAGATCGTGTCCGGCTCGCTGCATACCAAGATGAACATGTACATCGCGGTGGCGAAAGCCGGCAAATACGAAGTCGTCGAGAAGAGCAACGGCCCGGTCATGCCGGCCGAGTGCGGCTGATAGTTCGCAACGCAATGTCCACCGCAAAGGACGCCCC
>WNFL01126711.1_pt1 | contig 18911 bp, 13 predicted proteins | sample 5400361 | NCBI WGS metagenome assembly WNFL01 (sample SAMN13153351, study PRJNA577476) | soil metagenome | isolation source: 40 cm soil on Douglas fir-dominated hillslope | place: USA:California | collected 2013-09-17
TTTGTACTACAGGGAGTCAGAATCTTGTTTTTTTGCGAGGAAGTTTTTAATCATAGCTTAGGCGGCGAGGCGAGTGAGTTGGTCGATATCCGCGCGTCTTGCGGCCAAGAGCGCAGTAGTAATTCTGCGGCCTTGGGAAGTCAGAACGTAACGATGGGTGCCGGCAATTTTGCGGATCAAACCGTGAGCACGTAATAAAGCGAGCTTGCGTGTAATAGCTGCGGAACGCTTGCGGCGATCTTTGGCGGCGGCTCTGGAAGAGTAGAGCAGTGGCACTAAATCGCGATTGCGCAGTCCGTTGATGGCGAACTCTCCCCGCGTGATTGCTTCCAGCAGTGCGCTGTCTTGGGTGGACCAAGGGTTAAGCGCCCGGTAACGCCTGCCCTTGACCATGAGCGCCCGGCAAACGCGTTGAGCTTCCTGGAAAAGAGGCGTAGTTCCAGTCACACTGGCCAACGCCTCGAGATAGCGACTGTTGGCAGCCTGGCTGACCTCGGCCCGCCGATAGAGGTCGGCCACACTTCGACGCAACCTCTGCCATTTTAATTGGCCATCGGCCGAATCGCGCACCGGACGATAAACTTTAAACTCTTCAGGATGGACAATGGTCGTTTCGACTCGGAGGATAGTGCCTTCTTTATCGTAGATTTTGAGTGAGTTGCCGTTGAGGGTGTGACGCAAACGGACCCCTTCGGGGCGCTCCTTCAGACTGGTGGTTGCTTGACCTCGGAAGTTAGCGGCCACTTTGCCGGTGGTCTCGTTGACTCTCTTGCCCAAGAAGCGCAACACATCGACACTGGCGAAGCTGCGGATAGCGTGATGCAGAAACTGCGGATAGAACTTCGCCAGCGAAGCTCTGTCCTTAAAGCACACATCGGTAGCAAACTCGGTCTGGCTGGCTGACCAGTAGTAGCGCTGCGCAATGGGCTGAGCGATCTCCGCATGCAGAGGATGAGCCTGGGTTAAAAGTGCCTCGAGCTCTTCCTGCCAGTTGGTGGTCAACTGTTGGTCGAGTAAAAGCTGGGCCTGCAGCGGATCAGCCACTCGCATAAAGCAGTTGTCACGCTGTTGGTAAGCGATCGAGCGCTCATCGAGCTGGCGCGCTAACCACTCCCGGCCATTGAGACAGATGTCGACCGTAAAGGGAAACCAGCTCTGTACCCGCACGTGCATGAGTCCAAAGCTCGGATGCAGGTAATAGTGATAGAGATGGAGGCATTTGCGCGTCTCCAACACCAGCTTGAGCTTTTTCGAGGAACGCTCTCCTCGGATCGCATAGGACAAGCAAGGCTCCAGGGCTGTAAAGACCGCGATCAGACCGGAGTTGATTTTATCACCTTGAGCTAGTTCTCGGGCCAGTTCCTCCTTCGACTCGCTGCCGCCGCGCAGATAGCATATCGGACGACCCGCCTTTCGGGCGGCTTGATAGGCGAGCTCTTTAACTCGCCTGGTCATCCCTTCGGCAAAGGATCCGAACTCTTTGAGCAGCACCCCACAGCAACCCAGATAAAGGTCCATCATTCGCGGATCAAAGAGCATCCGCAAGCTCCCGCGAAACCGAATCCGGTCAAAGCCGCTTAAAACATGCGTGACGTATTGGCCAAATTTGCGATAAAAACTCTCTGGAACGCCGTGTGGTCTTGGTGTGCTTAGGTTTTGCATCCACAGCTTTTACCAACTCCACCGGCGTTCCTACACCCCTGAACTTTGGTTGCGGCTGTGCCGCGCTGTGATCACTGCGTGCGTTTCGCCCAGCACCTCGGGTTCATCCGCAAAGTTAGCCGCTCGGTCCTAAAGTACGCGGAGAAAATGCCGTCGGCTGGTCTTCCCGCTTCTGCCAAAGAGCCTATGAAGGAGTACGTCAGGCAGAGTCCCTATCGCGGGCGGCGCTGAGGGCTGGCGTCAGCGCGTGCGAAGAGCTATGCCAAATGCAAATGAAACAGAATGGAAAGTGTAGCGTCGCTGGCGCGCTTGGAGGCGAAACCCAAGCTTCCGGGTTAGACGAAAAAGTCGCGACGAATAATGTCGCGTCTAAGCATCAAGACCGGGCGTTAGCGATAGAACCCGCTGATGGTTTGGGCGGCAGACAGCGTGCGGTACGCATGAGCAGCGGTGTCTAATCGGCTGTAGCAGAGTGGACGAGCTGAGCAAGTCTTCTCTTGAGCTGTTTTCGGCCGTTTTCCAGTAGCTCTTGAATTGTTATGACAGAAACGTCCAAGTGCTGCGCGATTCGACTCGAACTCCAACCCTTGATTAGGGATGCGTAAAGCACTGTTTGCGTGTATACGTCTAGACTCAAGAGCGCTCTCCATAAGTTAAAAGGTGGGTAAACAAGGATGTGTTTTCGACGCTCATTGGTCCACTGGTTCGAGATTCGCGCCGACGGAATCAGAGAAAGACCGTCAAGTATCTCATGAGTTCGATGCATGGGAGGGGTCTTTCGCACGTCCAAGAAAGAAATTCTTCATATGCTTTGATCTACGGAATTCCGAAGGTTGCTTTGATTTTCCGAATAAGCGTGCGGCGTCTAGCCCGCCGCCGAGAGCGGAGGTTGCCACGGCGCAATATCTCGCCAATCAGGAGTGGAAAGTCGCTCAGGGTGCGGGTTTTCGAAAAATGAGACATTTCATTCGCTTGGGTACCGTGAATCGATGAAGACATAACAGGGTTTCATTCCAATTTTTTGGGCGCCAAAAAGTAGTGTGGGGCGTCAAAGCTAATCCCTTTTCCGATATGCCACCTTGCGTGCATAGTCCCACGCTGGAGCCACGTTTCAGGTTAACCAGGGCGGGTTTATTTCGCCAATTAGTGGCGCCTCGAGTCCTCCGGTCAGGAAATAGCCATTTCACCAAAGTTAAGTCGCGAAATGGCTAAATTGCTTACAAAGTTTTTGCTAAACGACTGGCCTCTCCGACCGGCTCCTTTAGCGTCACTCATTATTCCATTTTATGATTTTGATCCGCGGTCTCGTTTGCCTTGTTCAAGGTCGTATCGGGCTCAAAAGGCATTTCAATCTTCGAATCTAAGTCGGCAATCGGACGCACGCTGAGATATCTAGTGAACGTCCAAATCGGCCTGCGTACTCCATCGAGTTGGATCTGCGACATACCCGAAGCTGTGTCGTTCTGGATCACTCGCGCTACAGTGCCGGGTATAAGGTAGTAGGCTCGTAGTTGCTCGATCAGTTCAAACTCCTTACCTTCCCTGCGGTGTATGCCAATTTGGCGTAAATCGTCTCGGGAAAAATACCCATAGGGGCAATCAACGGTTACCCAACGATATCCTTTTGCGGCAAGATCGTCATATTTGTCTGCTAACGCACCTGGTATAAGCCAAATGGCAACAGTTACTATATACAGAATTTTTAGTACTTTCATAAGTGTCCCTTAGTGTTTTCCCGCGTCGCCTGATCGCGACCCTTCATAGAATTTGTCGCGAGTAGTTGGAAGACCTTACAATTGCCACGAGTGCGGCGTGCATCTTGTTAAGCGTCGACCGAAATAAAAACGGAAGGCTATGGCGACCCACCGTGAAGCTTATTTCCTTACGGCGTTTTGACGTCGCCGTGTTTTCAGTCTAAGCGGGCGCAAAGGAACCAGCGGAAAAATAAATGTAACTGAAAGCTACCGCTCAACGGAGCGGGCAGCGCTGCTGAAGCGCGCAGAATAGATCTGTTGTGTGGAATAGAACAGAGACCTACGAACTCTTTCTGAAGAGGTCAGACGCTAGGCGAACTGTAAAAACGAGGCAATAGACACGATTCGACTCGTCGGGCACCATCATGAAGAAAACCAAACAACAACTATAGAAAGAAAGTCGATAAATGATAAGACCATCCAAAGCAGTAATTACCGGCGCCGCCGTTGCCGGCCTCCTGACCGGGTCCGTCGCTGTGCGTGCCTATGCCACGAGCACGTTGAGCAATCCTGGCGTCTCCCTCCAAACCATAGCTGACGCTGAAAAGGGTAAACACGCGTGCAAAGGTCAAAACGATTGTAAGGGGCAGGGCGGCTGCAAAACCAGTGATGCTGGTTGCAAAGGCAAGAATTCTTGCAAGGGCAAGGGAGGCTGCGCGACCGACGGCAGCAAACCAGAGGCGAGTTAATCGCTCGAGGTTGAAAAGCTGGAGCCGGAGCCCTGAGACCTCCGGTTCCAAGTCACACAAGCGTCTCGGGAATATTTAGATCGCGAGGACGCTCCGAACAATGAAAACACAGAATCGTCGACCATTACCATTGCTCCTTTCTGCGGTTGAGCGTGTTTGTGGTTATATTCGTCTCGACCGTCGACTAACTTGTCGAGGCGCAGCATGCATCCAGGGTTGTGGCGGAGTTTTATTCGAATCGGCAGCCTAGGCAGCGCTCTCATCGGATCTTGTTCATGGGCCGAAATCTGATCACGGTTCTGCTCCTTGCGGCAGTCCATACTGCTAGCGGCTGGACCGACGGTCAACTGTTGATCTGGATGGATGCCGACCGCGCTTCCGCCATGCAGTTGGTCGCCAACAAGTTCGAACAGGATTACGGGATTCCAGTACGGATCGAAACACCGGAGAAGATTACCGATAGTTTTCCGTTGGCGGCGCAAGCAGGCAAAGGACCCGACATTGTTATTTGGGCGCACGATAAGGTGGGCGAGTGGGCAGATAGCGGCTTAATAGCTCCGATCGAGGTGACGGCCGGCTACAAGCAGCAATTTTATCCAATGGCCTGGGATGCCGTGCGTCATCACAAGCAGCTCTGGGGATATCCAATCAGTCTCGAAGCGATTGGCTTGATCTACAATAAAAAACTGGTGAACGGCGCACCTCCTACTCAAATCGGAGATTTCATTCCTTTTCACCGGAAACTCAAGTCAGAGCACCCGGAAATGAACTCAATTCTCTGGGATTACAGTAGTCCCTATTATTCCTGGGGAATCTTGGCCAGCGGCGGCGGTTATATCTTTGGAAAAACAACCGATGGATACGATTCTCGCAACGTCGGAGTCGCAGCGGAGGGAGCAGTCCAGGGATTATCTGAGATCGTCCACCTGATCGATAGCGGTGTCATGCCCAGAATGGCTTCGAGCGGTGACGTGCCGCAAGAGTTAATGGCTCAAGGCAAGCTAGCAATGATGATCTCCGGACCTTGGGATTGGCCCAATCTCATGAAGAGCGGAATCGATTTTGGCGTGGTGCCGATGCCAGGCATAAACGGCAAATTGGGCAAAGCCTTCGTTGGTGTTCAGGTTGCCTATATCAATCGGAGCTCACCGAATCGAGACCTGGCAAAGGAATTTCTGGAGAAATACGCTTTCACCAAGGAGAGCTTGTGCGCATTGGATCATGTCAAACCGATTGGGATCCCGGCGATGATTTCGCTTTACGATGAACTCTCCCGAAACAACCCTTTGCTCGGTGAAATGAAACGGTGTGCTGACGAAGGAGAAGTAATGCCGAACATTCCGCAGATGGGTAGGTTCTGGACGTCGGTCGCCGCTGCCCTTGAGGTTGCCAACTGCGGCCGCTGCGCTCCGACCGCCACTTTGGAAGACGCTCAACGCGAAATGCTCAAAGGGATTCAGGACGGGAGGCGGTAGACGATGACCGACCGCTGCCGTTACGCGGTGAACGTTGCCAGTGCCCGCATACACACCAGGTCGCTGAGTCTGGAGGCAAGATCATAATCCGCCTCCTCCAAAGCCGCTGCCTGGTACGCGGCACCGAAAGGCGAATGCCCAGCCAGCGTGCTCAGAAAAGCGGCGTCGCCGGGGCCTAGCAATGACACTCCGACCTCCAACGCTGCGGGGCGCGAGACCAATGTGGTCTGCGGACCTATTGCAAGATCGATCTGGGCCAACTGTTCATCGTCGCCGCCGTTGTGCCCGTGAGCCCGCCAGATGTCGAACGCCGGGAAAGGCGAGTAGACGAGGCTTGCGGCCACATGCAGGTGCAGAGGCAGACCCTCCAACGTTTCTGGATCCACGCGCGTCAGTGCCGTTAGGTCGAGACCCGGAGCGTCCGGAGCGTTCGCGGCGCGCACGCGCGCCCATTCGATCCGTGCGACGTCGGCCAGGTAGCTCAAATCCGCTGCGGGTCGATACTGGGCCACAAAATCTGGAAAATCAGCGCCGTAGGCCGACAACCAGCCATGGTTCGGAGGCTGAGTGGCTACGAATCGCTCGGTCACCGCCGTGAAAAAATCGGCTCCGACGAGCCGTCTCGTTACCGGATAGACGTTCTCGACCGCTATTCTCAATGAGACACGGGTATTGTTGGCGTGGACCCCGAACCCGAGAGCGTCAACCCGCAGCCCATCGGGCGAGGTTCCCTTTGCCTTCCCTCCCAGGAGGCGGGCGGCAAAAGTGCGCTGTAATTGCAGAAGCATACGCGTACGTGTCACGCCACCAAAACCTGATCCATGATCCGCTGGGCTCGCGCGGCCTCTTCGAGCAGCACCTCCAGCGACGGGACATCGCTGTCCCATTCGATCATCGTTGGTCTCGGGCCGAACCGATTTAACACGGCGGTGTAAAGAGCCCATACCTCATCGGTAACCGCCGCTCCGTGAGTATCGATGAGCAGCGGATGATCGGCCGTCCCGCCATGTTCGTGTCCGGCGAGGTGGATTTCGCCGATTACATCCGCCGGGACCGCTGAAAGCCACTCGGCCGTGTCAATCCCCAGATTGAAACCGCTGATGAACAGATTGTTGACGTCGAGCAGCAACCCACAACCGGTAAGAAACGTCGCCTCGCTCATGATTGATTGTTCAAACTCAAGATACCCCGAGGGGTTTTCGACGAGGATCGTCCGTCCCAGGCGATCCTGAGTCCGATCGATATTCGCGGAGACTACGTCGAGGGTTTCATCCGTCAGGGGCAGCGGGAGAAGTTCGTTATAATAGACCTCCCCCGACCGGCTCCAAGCCAGATGCTCGGACACCAGGCATGGACCAACATCCGCCACCAGTGAGGCCAGGCGTTCGAGGTGCTCCGAATCAAGCCCCTCCGGAGAACCAAGCGACAGCGCCACACCATGCACGCTGATCGGATAGCGCTCGGCTATCATGGAGAGCATCTTGTGGCGGATGCCGCCCCGATCGAAATAATTCTCCGCGAGCACTTCGAGCCAGGTGACTGGCGGAGGTGTATTCTGATCGAGAAAGCGTTCACAATGCGATGTCCGCAGGCCTATTCCCACCGAGTTCTCAAGGCCCATGACGGTCGGTCCCCTGAGACGCTTGTGGACGGCACACGGATTTCTGTGATTGGATTCCATGCCGATTGTTTTCACGATAGGTCGCTTTATCGTGACGGGGATAGTTTCCCGCCGACGATCTTCTTGCAGGTTCCGACAGGCACATAGATCCACGCCTGGGGATCGTGATCCTTCTTGGAAGTGCTGCCACAGCTATTCCCCTGGCCGAAGCAATCGTTCTCGCCCGCCTTGGCGATGCCGTAACATTTCTCAAACGGGTATCTTGGCTTTGGAACATTGGTTTGAGCTTCGACATAGAAGACGGCTGCCGTGACGGCTGCTACCAGACTAGTCGTTGTGATCACGTTTGATATTTTCGGTTTGTGCATTTGCAGGTTTCCTTTCGGTTGGTTGAAGTTGATGAAGGGCTATTAGCTTCGGGTTGTACGAATCAGGTCAGAAGAAGGAAAAGCGGCCACCGATGACGAATACCGCCCCGTTTTGATCGGTTTGGACATTAGAAAACTGCGCGCCGCGAAAGCGGTAGTAGTAGACGCTCGCGAACAGCTTCACGTCGGTATAGTTGCCCATGCCGAGCAGGTTGTGGTTCTTGTCGATGAGACAGGAGAGGCCTAGTTCAGCAATATCAACGGTGTCGCGGCTGGAGTGCGGGGTGAGGCTGTCGGCCGTGGCATGCTGATAATACCCTCCGAACGTCCAGGGACCGCTGACGTAGTTCACGCTCGCCACCACACCATAAGGCGTCACCGAAGATCGATTGGCGCTGGAGTTCGTATGTCGCGTGGAGAACCCGTCATAGGTACCGCTCAGGCCGAATGTCCAGGCATCATATAACGTTGCCGAGATGCCCCCGCTGAGCGAATTCGATTCGGGAACCGTCGGATTCTGATGACTGCCCGCGCTGCCCCTGGCGTACGAATACGTCGATCCGATCGACAGGTCGACAGTGTCGGTCCGGTGGTTCCAAACCACGGCGGCCTGGACGATGTTGCGGAAAACGCCAGTACTGGCGGCGTCTTCGAATCTGCTGGCGGGCGTACGCGTGGTCCCGGCGAGCTCGAAGCCGCTCGATATGTCGGTGGACGGTGTATAAGAGACAGCACCGTAGAAGCCGCTGACGGAACGCGGAGTCAGATAGATCAGTTTAAATGATCGATCATCGTAGAAGCGTTCTGCGTAACCCAGATAGGTCAAGTCGTTGATACGATCGGCCAACGCGTGTGGCAAAAAAGTCGTTGGGAGACGACCATTGGGATCGAGTCTCACGCCCGAGTCCGGGCCGAATTCCGCACTGGTAAAGGCGATTTCCGACGGCGTAAAGCCGATCAAGCTCTGAGGAAACCCAGCCCGGTCTCCGACCTCGATTCGGCCGAAATCGCCAATCGCGAAGAAGCTCAGTTCTGGGACAGTGAGACTCCAGGCAGAACTGGCGCCACTGGCATTGCTGTCGGCCAGCAGATTGAGCACGCCGCGGGCCGCAAACACGGTTCCAGACGATGTCTTGTATTGCGGAGTGACCTCGATTTCAGATTCGGTACTCCCACCCGCGCCCCCTCCGCGGCCGACGGAAGCACCGCCACCAACGAGATTCTCGTATCCACTCAGTTTCACTCCGAACGTCCCCGGTTGCACGCTCGTTTGTGCAACCATTCGGATCGGGACCGTCAGCGAGACCAGCAGTCCAAGATAGGTCAGCAAGGCGTGAAACGGCCAGACAGGACACGAGTGGTGCAGTATCATTGGGCTGAGTCCTTGGCTACCATTTTAATTTAGTAGGACGAGGAGCAACAACCTTACAAAAAAACTAAAAAGAGGGGCTTCCTAGACCCTTCAAGAAGAGGATTGTTTGTAAAAAATTTCCGCTGGGTCCGGAAAAGATCGGCGAGGGTGAAGCCCGGCAGTTCCCACCTGCCGCAATCCCAATCCTGTTTGCGCCTCTGATGGACCCTCGAAGGACGATTTGTAAGGATTCAGGGTTTGCTCCGACGAATGAGCAAGCCGGAATTCTTTATGAGGAATCCGCATTTGATCCAAACTCCATCTCCGATTATGAAAACACCCTTCGACCTATTTCGCCGCGGATCCGAGCTTCTTGTGTCCGGGGCGAACTCCTGCAATCACCCTTTCTGGTGTTGCTGAGAGTCTATTTCTTTTGGCAGCTCTTTCAGACAGGGCAGGGCAAACTCGCTCACATCGAAAACAACTCCGACTATTTCGCGAGTCTCGGCATACCGCTGCCCACTTTAAATGCCTATATGGCCGGTGCGACCGAGACTTTCGGCAACTTACTATTGATTGTCGGGCTTTCATCCCGGCTTACGGCAATCCCAATAACTGTCGTTATGGCCGTAGCTTACCTGACTGCGGATCTCGAGGCAGTGACCGGCATCTTCAGCACGACATTTCGTGCCCACGAAATGTCGTGGGTTTTGCCCTCTATAACAATGTTTCTAATGAAACATATAAACGAATACAACTTTCTACTTACCAGAAAGTTACTGAACGAGTATGGCGAGCATTAGGGATTTGGCACGATCCCTGCAATTAGCAGCAGAATGCAAATGACACGATCACAGATCGAGTCCACGAAAGCCGGCAAGCATACCGCCTCAGAAGACATCGAGACTCATCGCGAATACCTTTTCGAAAGCGCGCTCGGTCGCTTGCGCAACCGAGAGCAGGCAGAAGACGCTGTTCAGGAAACCTTTTTGGCAGCTCTTACAAACGTTGGAAAATTCTCAGGTAACTCTACCAAGAAAACTTGGCTCACTGGCATCCTGAATCACAAAGTCTGTGACCAGTTGCGAAACACGTGTCGGAATCGCGTCCTTTTCCGAAATCTTTCAATGGATGATTATCGTGAGACGGACGCAGCTACTTTTGCGACTGTTGGATTCACGCTGCCTCCCCGCGATCCGCGAACGGAACTGGAATCGAAAGAATTACGAGAGGCGCTCAACGCCGCTCTGCAGAAATTGCACCCTCGGGAGGCGAGAGTCCATCAGCTTTACGAGTCGGGATTTTGGAGCGGGCGCGAAATCTGCCAGGCGCTGCAAATTTCAGACCGGAACCTGTGGATTATCTTGCACCGGGCTAGAAAACATCTCCGGGAGTCTCTTTCGCAATGGCGATCCGTTAACATTAAGCGAAGCCAGCGAGAGCGGAACGCAATCTGAAAAGGCTTGGAAACCAATTGCGAGCTTTGCCGGGGAAGCTTCGCGTCCGCGACTCGTACCTGTTGTGGAGTTTTATGATCAGAATATCGAGGATTGAATCTTCACCAGCTCTACAGAAAGCCAACGTTAGATTGGCCGGTTGCTCACCGCTCCCGGAGCAGCTATCTAGCCCGCAATGAGTGGGTCGCTTCTGATTAACGCGTGAGATTTGCGGGCTAGGATGGCTGTCGCATAATTCCAAGTTTCTGCATTCGGCTACGGAGGGTATTGGGATGAACGCCGAGAATCTTGGCAGCTCCCTTGGGTCCCTCGATTATACCGTCAGTCTGGGCCAGTACCGACAGGATGTGGCGCTTGGTTATGTCGTCCAACGACGAGGTTGCGCTGCTCAACGATGGGTCCGGATGCGCTAGTGCGTTTGGCCCCCCTGCCTCCGGCCTGGCAGCGAAGTGAAATTCGGCATCCAGAACGAGGATGGGGCCGTTGGACAAGATCACTGCCCGCTCGATGACGTTTTGCAATTCGCGAATGTTCCCAGGCCAATGGTAATTCACGAGACGCTGCATAGCCTCCGCTGGGATGCGATCTACCTTCTTGCCAAATTTCTTATTAAATTTGGCGAGAAAGAACATCACTAAGAGCCGTACGTCGCCCACCCGTTCGCGCAACGCGGGCACCTTTAGCGGAAAGACATTGAGCCGATAAAAAAGATCCTGCCGAAAACGCATTTCGCGGATAGCTACTTCGAGGTCGCGGTTGGTTGCTGCTATGATGCGTATGTCGACTCGAATTGTCCGACTACTGCCGATCGGCTCGAACTCTTGCTCTTGTAATACGCGGAGAATTTTTGACCTGCGTGTCGAGTGGTAGTTCGCCGATTTCATCCAAAAAAAGAGTGCCGCCATCAGCGAGTTTGAATCGCCCATCTCGGTTGGTCAGCGCTCCGGTAAATGCCCCTTTAACGTGACCGAAGAGTTCACTTTCGACCAGACCAGCTGATATCGCGCCACAATTTACTTTCACTAGGGGCCGTCCTTTGCGCGAACTCCGGTCATGGATCGCGCGGGCAACCAGTTCTTTGCCGGAACCAGTTTCGCCGAGAATCAGAACCGTTGAATCCAGCGGTGCGACGACTTCGACCTTCCGCAGCACTTCGACCAACGCGGGGCTGTTGCCGATCATCTCCTCGAAGTTATGTTCGCGCCGAATCTCCTCCTGAAGATAAATGTTCTCGGCTTCGAGTCGGTTCTTTAAATCGTGCAATTCAGCGAGTGTACGATGGAGTTCGCTCTCAGCTTGGCTTCGGCGCGCCACTTCCCGTTTCATCTCGGCGTAGAGACTTGCGTTCGCTAAAGAAATGGCCGCTTGGGCGCAGAGCACATGAAGTACACGAACTCGCTCAGCGGTGAAGGCCTTTGCCGCGAGGTTGTTCTCTAGATACAGAATACCAGCCGATTTTCCCTGGTGAACGACGGGAACACAAAGAACTGACTGGGTGCCAGTCGCCGCTACGTACGGATCGTTGCCGAACCGGACATCTGTCACCGCGTCCTCAAGGACCAAGCTCTCGCCGGTCTTTCGAACGTATTGTGTAATGGACTGGGGCAACTGAGTAGCATAGTCCGGCCGGGCGGCATCGAGCAGGGAAGCGGAATCAGTCGTGCCTTCTGCCATCATTCGTAATTCACCGTCACTCTCTTGTAAGAAGATACCTCGCTGAGCACCGGCGTTCTCGATAGAAATTTGGATGAGCGTTTTCAGCAGCGTATCGAACTCGATCTCGCCTGCGATAGCCTGCGCTGCTTTTGTCAAGGTGGCAAAATCCAGTGGGATCGCCGCCTCTCCTCGGCTGCCTGCAACTGTGATGTCTTTCGACTCTCCGAGAAAAGTGAATTTAAGCAGATGCGGAAATTTTTCTTCCAACTGTCGCGCTTTTGCTATGGCGCCCCACTCGGCGTATCGATCAATTGCGGCACGCAGAAACAAAGATGCGACGATTGGATGACCGAGTTGGTTCCAGAACCGGGCAAGGAGCTCATTGGCCAGCGCGAGTTCGCGCGGACATTCCTGGCCGGCCGCGACGTCCAGGGCCGAGCCAAAAAGATCGAGGGCCTCGGCGTCACTCCCACGTACCCGTGCGATCTCGGCCGAGACGATGAGCGACTGAGCCCGAAAGTTTTCTGGTGCGTTATCCGCCCAATTGCGCAGCCTGGCGCTTAACGTATCGAGTTTCGCCCAGACATCTGGCGATTGGTCGAGAGCACCGGATCGTAAGCCGGCTTGTCCGGTCAAAAGCAGGGCATCGTAGAATACGGTAATCGCATCCCAGATTGTACCGGTGTAATCGCGCAAGACCCGGTCAAGCTCACCTAGGATCTCGGTTGCCGCCTGATAATCCTCAAAGGAATAAAACAGCATGAGCTTCGGGACAAGATAGAGCATTTCGAACAAGCCCTGATTTTTGTGTGTGCGGCAATAGGCAGTTTCATCAAAGCCGTCACCCGTAAGCGAGGTTGCTCTCTCGGTGTAACCCTGGAGGGCTCTGGCCCATTGGAGGATTACGCGTGGCGCGTCTTCGAATGCCTCCATTTTGACTCGTTTGAGGAAGGCGACGTTTTCGTCGCATGCCGGCTTCACCGCGGCAAGATCATGGCGGCTTAGGATTGTTAAATAGACCGCATTAAAAAGCGCGTATCCGGCCTCGGAGAACACGCCAGTCTGGTTGACCAGTTGCACGGTCTCTCGGATGTACGGAAAAGAATCGGCGAAGGGTTTGCGCCAAATGCTGATCGCCCACGAAAAATTCATTAAGACTTTTGCGCGGAACCCTGCATCGGGCAGGCGCTCGTTCAGGTGCAGCGCCAGCAAGCCAAACTCATACGCCGATGCGTAATCCCCTTTGATTGGGCCGAGCATCATTCCATATAGGACATAAGCGAGGGCGGACTCATTGATGTTACCGTGGGTGAGCGAGAGTCGCACCATCAAGGCTGTGTTTAGCAGTGTAAGGATTTTGTCTGCAGATAGGTAACAGGGTGTGTGCAGGCTTGCTAAAAGCTGCATTGCGGCACAAGTCTCCCGGTTGCTCATGACCGGCAGCTCGATGAGCGATTCGATGCTGCGCGCCCCAATTAGTTCCGCAATTGCAGTCAGCTCGGCGTCCAACGCGCTCGCTCGATCTTCCGGCGAGTCGGGAAACATCAGACCAAACAGTGCGAGGGCTTCCTGACCTACGCGAATTGCTTCGCTATATCGCGACAAATACTCGTAGCGCACGATTTTCATGCGGTGGATCCGCGCCTTATCGACTCGGGTACGGGCACGAGCCAACAGCTCGGTTATATCTTGTTCGGCCCGCTCAATGTCTCCACAGAGGTATTCGCATTCCGCCGCATCCAAGTGGAGTGCGAGCATGAATTCATAGTCTTTTTCCCAGCCCTCGGGCGGAGAAAGTTCCATTGCGATCCTAAAATAGTCACGTGCGGCCTGATAGGCGGTGGATACTTTAGCTTTGAGGCCAGCATCAAAATTCAGGCGCCAGAGCTGGAATTGTTCCCGGCTATCAGAGATGAGACTGCGTCCCAGATTGAGGTGAGAGACGATGCTAAAAAGCTCTTCTTCGGGCGCGTTACCTTCACCACGAGTCAGCAGCAGACGTCCGATTCGCAGGTGCAATTGCTCGCGACGATCAGATGACACCAATCCGTAGGCTGCTTGTTGGACCCGGTCATGAAGCAAGGTGAAAACCGGCGTCTCTCGATTTTGCAGCCCGGCGCGGTTGAGCGGGAGAATCAATCCTTGGTCGATTGCTTCCTGTAAATTAGCCGCGGTTGTCTCAATCGGCTTTTGCTGAATTCCAGCTAGGGTTGCTAGATCGAAGTAGTCCCCAAAACAGGCGGCGAGCGTGATTACTTCTTGGGCCGGAACCGAGAGTTGGTGAATCCTTGCGGTCATCAGATCGACCACGTTATCCGTAATCGCCGCGTTTGCGATTGCTTCGATGCGGAACGTCCAACGGTTCTTTGCTTCGTCAAATTGCACCAGGCGTTCTTGATGTAGCGACTTGAGAAACTGAGTGACAAAGAAAGGATTCCCGTCGGTCTTCTCCTTAACCAGCCGAGCAAGCGGTGCGATTTCCGTGCGATCGCGGTGGAGCGTGTCGTGGATGAATTGTTCCAGAGCTCTCAAATCAAGTGGCCCCAGTTTTAACCGCTTGATCCGACTTGTTTCGTCGTTTTGCTCAGGAAGCAGGAACATCCGCGTTAACGGATGGGCTGAATCCACTTCGTTGTCGCGATATGCACCGATGATTAGCAGATGGCGGCTCTCGGAGTGCGTGAGCAAGCAGTCTAGCAAATGCAGGGTAGCAGGATCCGCCCATTGCAAATCGTCCAAAAAAATCACTAACGGATGCTCCTTCGTCGCGACCACTCCCAGGAGAGTTTGAAAGACAAGTCTAAAGCGGTTTTCCCGTTCGGTTGGATCGAGCGGGGGCGGGGCCTCATGTTCGCCAATAAGGTATCGTACGCGCGGGACCGCCTCAGCGACTACGCCAGCATTCGAGCCGAGCGCGGTGAGGATTCGTCGTCGCCATTCTCGTTGTGACTCCTCACTTTCGGCTAAGAGTTGATCAACTAACTCTCCAAATGCGCGGAATATGGCGCCAAAGGGAATCGCGCGGACGACCTGGTCGAACTTGCCGGTGATAAAATACCCGCGCCGACGAACAATTGGTCGATACAGTTCCTGGACGAAGGAGGTTTTTCCCACTCCGGAATATCCTGCTACCAGGATGAGCAACCCCTCACCGGTGCTTGCGCGATCGAACATCGAGAGCATCTTTTCGGCTTCTCCTTCACGGCCGTAAAGCTTCTGCGGAAGAAGAAAACGGTTCGCTATATCTTGTTGCGCAAGCGGAAATGACGCGATTTGCTGTCCGACGATCCAGTCTCGGCGGCAATGCTCGAGATCCACTCGGAGACCAAGTGCGCTTTGGTAGCGTTGAGGAGCGTTCTTCGATAACAATTTCATCACCAGCTCCGACAGTATGATTGGCAGTCGTTTGTCGATCTCGTGTGGCGGAACCGGGGTACATGCTAGCTGCCAATGAACGATCTCCAGCGCATCGCTCGAACTCACGGGTAACCGGCCGGTAAGCAATTCATAGAAGGTCATACCGAGCGAATAGAAATCCGTTCGATAATCCGCGTTCCGATTCATTCGGCCAGTTAGCTCGGGTGAGGCATACGGGAGCAGATCCGCTACCAGGGGAATCGCCGGAGCGCCAAAGCTCTCACGATCGCCAGTCGTGGCGAACTCAAAACCAAATAGCGTTACCTCACCAGTTTCAGGATGCTGAAAGACATGGCGTGGCTGAATCTGGCGATGAATTACTTCATGATGGTGTAATTCGCTAACAATCGCGCAGAGCGAGATCGCCAGATCAAAAAACTGCGTAAGACTTAAAGCGAGAAGGTTTGGCGTCTGACTAGTCAACGGTCGCTGGCCCTGGTCTTCGAACACTATACAGCACTGGCCTCGACGCCGAACAAACTCGATCGGCTTTGGAACGCCTGCACAATTTAGTGAATGCAGCAGCGCATATTCCCGTTCTAGCAATAATTCATCGGTGGCGCCAAACGGCGTAGCGCCAGGATACTTCAAGAGAACCGGCTGATGATCGCTGCGACGGTTTCCGTGGCTTAAAACAAAAAGCGGCGTTCGACCGAGTTCCTCGCAAACTTCATATGCGGTCGGGAGCATTTCTTCTGCCAAACCAATCAGATCAATCTTGGCAGATCACCGATTCGAAATCAAACGGTCCGAAGACGAGGGGTCCCCATTCGGGTAGCGTGACGCTCCAGCATCAGGGAGCGCTTGGCGGAATATTCTCCGCGCTAAGTTACTCAATGAAGATGCGATCTCCCAAAATCGAAGGGTGCGACACCCGCTGCCGCCGCCAGGGTCGATCCCGAGCGTTGGGTTGAGGAGCATGGTGATTACCTTTACCGATATGCTCTCCTTCGCGTGCGCCGACCCGAGATCGCGGAAGATTTGGTTCAGGAAACGTTCTTTGCCGCGGTCAGAACCTCCGGTTCCTTTCGCGGCAAATCGTCCGAACGAAGCTGGCTTTGTAGTATCCTAAAGAACAAGATCTGCGATTACTTTCGAGAGCTCGGCCGGGAGACCTCTTTTACCGATCTGGAGTTCCTCAATGATGAACTCTCGCACAAGTTTGTCCCACAAGGACAAGAAGCGCCTCTTTTTCTGCAAAAGAAGTGTAAGGAGAGCGCAATATCCCCGACCAATCGGCATTTCATTCAGTCGGATTAAGTGTCCAAGAGACCTGCAACTGCGGCACCGGCAATGACTACTTTTGGTGGTTTAATCATATAGATCCGGATCGACGCTACTCGGTGATTCTCAAGCCCGTTGGTAGCGCCAGCGTCTGGCAGCTTCATCTCGTTAATTGTCGCAAAGCTACAGACCTGCAGCGAAGGAATTTCAGTCTGAATTTGCGTCGGTGGTGTAAGGATCGGCGTGGATGCTCGACTAATCCTCGAGAAAGGAAGATTACACCCATTGATGAACGCGAATGAACAAACCAACTAATCTACTCCGCCGCAGTTATGAGCTCCTTATCGCCAGCGGCGCGGCTCTGCAGTCACCGTTCCTTCTTGTGCTACGCCTCTACTTTTTCTGGCAGCTTTTTCTGACCGGCAAAGGCAAGCTTGCCAACATCGGAAAAGTCTCGGAGTTCTTCGCTAGCCTTGGAATTCCGCTACCGACTTTGAATGCTTATTTCATCGGTTCGCTCGAATGTTTTGGCAGCTTGCTCTTGATTATCGGCTTGGCATCGCGACCTCTCGCTCTTCTCGTCCTACTATCAATGATCGTCGCTTACCTCACGGCAGATTTCGAGACCGTCTCGGGCATTTTCAGCGATCCTGACAAGTTTGTGAAAGCCGACCCGTTCCCGTTTCTATTGACTGCCCTGATCGTCTTTGTATTCGGACCCGGAAGATTCTCGGTGGATGCTCTGCTAAAGTGGGGATCGAGGAAACTTGCCGAGAAAAGACGGCCCGCCAGCGATCCGAATAGAGCCCCAGTCAAATTCGCTTAGCTAGTCTTCGATGTCGGCTCGCATATTCCCGCCATCACTCGTAATCGGCTTCGTCTTAGTGAACCTAGGCACGACAATGCTAGCAACCGCAGTATTTAGTGGCTAAGAAGATAGACCTGCAGGCAATCGTTTCGGAATATTATGCCGGTCTTTACCGGTTTTTCCCATTGCGGGAGCTTATTTGCCAAAAAAGGAACCAACAAACCGGCAATGATCGCGGTAAGCAAATCAGTAATGTAAGTCGTCGACTCATCCGAACTTGACCATCGTTTAATGAAGGCAAATAAATCGGTCTTTGAAGAATAGGAAAACGCTTTGTAAGGAAGCGACCGAATTCGCGACAATTGTTAAATTGTTAATATCGTGCCGATCTTCGGGAATTCTCATTAGGTCCGCATGCAGTCTAAGGTATAGACTTCTGGGATCAACAGTTATGACTGGAAGTATCCGAGCGGCAGCGTCAGGGATGCTCGCGGGAGCTGCCGCCAGTGCTCCTCTGGCGCTTAGCCTTGATCACCCGCGCTCCAGCGTCGCCCTCGGTCTGGCGATCGGCATCGCCTACGCTGTCGGCACGCGACGCACGCCACAGGCCTATGTTGACAACCTGATGGCGGCCGGCGCGCTCGGAGTGCCCTTGTGGGGGCTGATCAGCCTCATTGCGCTTCCCTTATTGTCCGGTCAAAAGCTTGAATGGAGCGCGGAAGAGATGAGAGCGCACTTCCCTGCACTCGTCGGATGGGTGCTCTACTGTGCCTTGCTCGGTTTGTTCACTCGGGCATTAAAAGACCTCACGGAGCATGTCTTTGGTCCCGAAGCTGGAGGCGTTGCGCCGGTTCCGCAGCAAAGGAAACGGATCGTAATTCTGGGAGGTGGATTCGCGGGCATGAAGACGGCAGAGTGCCTGGAGCAGGAGCTTCACGCGAACTCATCAGCGATGATCACACTGATCAGTGAGACCAACGCGTTGTTGTTTACGCCAATGCTGGCGGAAGTGGCTGGAAGCACCCTGGAGCCCAGCCATATCAGCACGCCCTTGCGCAGCAGCCTCCGCCGCACGGAATTCATCCGCGGGCGGGTCGACGCGATTGATTTGGAGAACCGCAAAGTGGTCTTGGCCTCTGATTCCCCGACCGGGGACTTGGTCGTTCCATACGACCATCTGGTGCTGGCGCTTGGCTCGGTTTCGAATTATCTGGGAATGGCCAACATCGAGAAGTTGGCCTTCAACTTCAAAAGCCTGCTGGACGCCATTCGCATCCGCAATCACGTGATTGAGATGTTCGAGCGCGCCGATCGCGAGCCCGATGCATCGCAGCGGGTGCCCTTCCTTAGCTTCGTGATTGCCGGCGGCGGATTTGCCGGAGTCGAGCTGGCCGGTGCGCTTAACGACTTCGCCCGCGGTATTCTGGCC
>WNFL01088426.1_pt5 | contig 18910 bp, 29 predicted proteins | sample 5400361 | NCBI WGS metagenome assembly WNFL01 (sample SAMN13153351, study PRJNA577476) | soil metagenome | isolation source: 40 cm soil on Douglas fir-dominated hillslope | place: USA:California | collected 2013-09-17
CCATTTCGTCTCAATCGTACCAACGGTCAAGGTTGGTATCTATTTACATGTCTCATATCTCATGATCCCGCAGCCGCAGAACGTGCGTTGGCACCACCCTACTGCCATGTCACTGTTCGCCTATAGATTGGAGACGTGCTTGCCTCAATACTGAGTAGGGGTCAAAACCGTAGGTGGATTCACAAACAGGTAGAAAACGCCGAACTAAAACAGGAATCCAGAGCTCAATCACAACGTAGTTATATAACTACAATACGTCTGGAATAAATGTGATTCGTTTGGTTCGGTTTGGGATGGGGCAAAGGAGACCCGCAGAATATTGATGTATCGAACTCGGCTTTCGCCTGTGGGGGTCATATCAAATTCCATGGAGTGGTAGCGTGGAACCAGACAGGACTTCACTCCAACGGCTTACACGCTGCCCGTAACGTCGTATCTTATTTTATTTATTTACTTTTATCTTTTATTTTCCTGGAGATTGACTCGGATGCTTAGAACTCGCTTGGACGGAACTTATGATCTGGGCACATCTCGTCAGCTATTACCCTAGCAAATGAACCACGCCAATAAGGGATGGTGCTCGATGGCACACACTGTTCTTCCATTTACGTATTTCAACCAAAGATGATGACCTCGACCTGCACTTACAGTAGCAGCGCTGCATATAAAAGGCACCAAGTCCTTGTTTACTACTCTCAGGAAGACAGCCAAGGCTGGACCACACCTTTATGAAGTACATCAGCCCAGCATGCATGTGATATTTCGCGGTGCAGTTGGAAGGAAGGATTGCAATATGTGCACAATGAGGATCACCATCCCTAGCTTGTCGAACCAACGACCCAATGAACTATTGAAGGACTAAGCTACTCGAGATGCCAGTTTCATTGATCTCAACACGTTGGCCTTGCAGATTGGTGTCGAATACATTCTATGCCGAATAGAGCAGTGTGAGCGGGATTAGCGGAACACAGACTCGGTCTCCATTTCTGAGCCGGTTTATGCCATCGAAAGCTTGGACGGATGTCGAGGGTCACCAGCTTGCGCCGAATCTGGACCACATGCGCGGAAACTAGAGCACACAAGAGTTGTACAATATGATAGGTGGAATGTATTGAGTGGGTTTATCGAGTCCAGGGGATGATCAATCACCATGCATGTTCTTGTAGGTGCCAAGTGTCCCAGGTGGGGCTCTGGCGCATGATGGGGAAAAGGTTTTTGATTATTTAGGAAGGATGGCCCACTTCCCAGGATACCATGAAGTGTGACCATATATGGATTGAAAGTGGGACGAGGGTCGTGCTTGTTTGTCGAGAATGTGGTGGCAATTGACGAAGCATTGGGCACAGGGAACAGTATGTGCCGTCTAAGACAAAATGTCAGCTCAGAGTGTCGAAATACGGGGGGGAAACCAAACTTCCATTCTATTTGTTACAAAAGGAGGTCTTATATAGACCCGATCGTGCCCCTGGAGCACAGATCTTCGTACTGCCATCAAACATACTAAGCTATGTGAGAACGACTTGACCTGCAAGCGCACAGACAGCACAAAACGCGACACAGAGTAGAGACAATGAATGGAGAGAACAGAAACCTACTTACATCAAGCTCCCGGAACAGTTCATGGTGGAGGGTGATAGTACTGTGGGCGACGACGACGCTGTGGTTCAGTCTTGTCTTGCCAACATGTAATCGAGTGTATTCAGCTGGGTCCTGTAGAATTGAGTATTATTTCCATACTACACTACAGTAAAAAGAAGTATGAAATGCTAAATTATAGGTGATCGCTGGATCGCCGTCAAAGCACACTCAGATAGAACTTGTAGAACCTTAACCCAGGCACTGGGTTAAGTTCAAACAATGATTGAACTGGAGATATACCTCTTTGGACGCTGTCGTCCCAGCTCTTGAAACAGTTGAAGCACTCTCAACGACCCGCCTGACGAGCTTCCCCGTAACGCGGCATTATTAATGTACCGCGGCAATGGCGACGGCCAAAGGAGTGATTGACCGCGCAGTATTTAAAAGAAAATTGCTTAACACGTCGTCTGCTGCCAGGCATTGCAGCATTGGATGGTTGGACGAAGTGGTTCGGCGAGTGGTTTGCAGGATATGACACTTTTGGCTGCTGATACGTGTCTGGCCGAGAACAGCAACTCGTGACCCCAGAGGCGCGAGAAATGATCCACTTTCACAGCCTCGGTCATCACACCGAAAGTTCGATGTGAACTTCATTCTGTTTTTGACGCCTTCGGACGGACTAAGACGTCAGTATGGAATCGACGGGTGGAACAGGACCTGAAGCAATTGCTCATATGGTGGCCGCCCAGCGACGGAATCGAGATAAAGTATTCCTAGTGCAGAACATCAGATCGAAGGGTTAGGAGTAGTTCCAGGTTGTCAACATCAGGGGCAGGGAGCACGTTGAGTTTTGCGGCGATATTTTGGCGATCGCCCCACAGATGCGGATTGTTGGATAGTGACGCGACGAACTGGGTGGTTCGTTGCCCCTGAAGAATGACCTTGGGAGCAAATGTTCAATACTGGTATTCTTATGGGAGATATCCAAGGAGTATCAGAGTCGATTCACAAGTACTCAAGACGAGGGAAACGGGAAGCGAGCGCGGCACGAAAGAAGGAAATAGTCGGAAGGATGGAACTTTAAGTAGCTATCCCCATAAAAAATTGGAAATACAAGCGGTCAGCGAGAAATTATTGGAGATGAAACAAATGAAAAGACGGAACGGCCATGGGCGACACACCTTTGAGCCACGAGCAAGAACAGAGAGCAGTCTAAGATTTCCAGATGAGGAAAGAAAGGACTCCGACATAGAAGTAGATGAAATGACGCGTTTCTGAAAAGGCGGGAATGTTAGAAACCCAAGTCAGGCTAATATTCGACTCCGCGAGGGACTTAGTAACGCCTTTCGCATCTAGGTCAGACGAAAGGAAAGAAGGGCTAACCGTGAGTGACATAGCTCCCGAAATTGCGACCGACGACGACGTGCCAGGTTGGGTTAAACTTCTTATCACACTCGCGCTTGACGCCGCGATATCTTTCTCTACGGTATGTTGCTCGACGGCGTAGGTCACAATAGCGATGACCTGGGCTTGCATCTCGTCGCTCATGTCCACATTTTTTATGACCGCCTTGGAAGCCCCGGTGGGCTCGGTGGACAACGGTGGAGCAGCTTGAGTGGACATGGTAGCGGTTATAGACGTTTGTAGATGTGTTTACGATGGTGGCAAATGCGACGCGACGCGTTTGGCGCGAATGTCGGTAAACGCTGAGGCTGAGGTGAGGCTGAGGCTGAGAAAGGTTTCTTGGACCCTGCCGGCATGCCCGGTACCGCTGGGAATCACTGGGAATCACTGGGAATCACTGGGAGCATATCTAAAAGCATAGTGCAGCACTCGAACGATCGATTGCCTATCTATCTACGTCGACCGGTCTACGAACTTATCACCCAGGGAGGTTTCAACCCGAACCCTTACCGCTCCATTGGAGCTCAGGTGCACGTTTGAGGAGAGCAGATATACGGTTGTTCGTCGGGCGTCGGGCGTCGGGCCTTGCAAGCGCCAATCGAAGACTTGAAGCAAAGATTTCACCTCCAGTCGAGGCAACAACCCCCACTCCAGCGCCACTGGCCATGATCCGGCCACAGCTGCAAGTGAGCAAACTCTATCCAGCCTTCCCGGCTGCTGCGGGGGAACCGAGGTGTTTCTTGAGAGGGTTTGAGGTGGTCCAACTGGTATCTGCGGCTAGTGCGACTGTTAGCCTCTGACTGAGCGCACGGGATATTGGGTTCACCAACGCAATATCCATTTGGAGAGTGAGATCCAACGCCTCATCATCGACACCGGTGTATGGAGCATAGTCTTTCAGAAATTGAAAAGCCTGAGGGAACATTTTCCGTGGTTCGATCGACGATGTGCGCCTAACTGGAATATTTCATCTGTCAATTTCTCAGTGGCGAACATCGCGAGGAAATACTTCAATACACAATGGGAATCTACTTTCCCATATGAGGTCTGAGGCTCATGCACAGTCGCCTCTTTAGTGCTTCATGCTAATACTGACCCTTTACTATGTAAGGGGGCTCTGATATATCATTTACAAGGTGAATGGTTCTACATCTTTTCGAATGATTGAAGATTGGCCAACCAATTGCAGACCGGCTCTACTAACAGATCTTTGGTAGTACTTTCACAGAAAATCAATTTCCGATTTCCCAGATAAATGAGCGCACTTTCAACCTGTTTCGTAGAGCAGTACAATAAATATGGGTGTGTGGTCATTTCGAGTCATACTATACATCATGATCGGAACATTCATACATAGATATCTGTGGTTAGGTCTACAAAGGACACGACAGGTGACAGAATTGCACAAGAAAATGTCCGTTAGTGTACAGACACCTCAATTAAATATTGAGGTCGATTTCGAACAAGCGCATCTTCGCGAGTCTTTGTAAGGGAGTCCAAGCCCCGCTTGGATCCACTGCCACTGCAATTGGTCGGTTAGGTTTATCTCTCTCCGCCGACGCCGAATGTTTGGCATCTTGGTCTCGTTCAATACCTCCCCGATGCCTCGTCTTCTCTTCACCAACTAGCTCCTCCCAGGTCACGGACTTGACTCGCTTCATCCCCCAACTCGTCCAGGGTACAATCCCAAACATTGTACTGCTAGCTTCAGTAGCATCATCTGCAAAGTAATCGTCGTCTTCTCCAAAATCATCCACCCACACGATTTCTGGTCGACCACGAAAGTCTGATGCCGCGTGGAGGACGTCGGAATTTATTATTCTTTTCTCGTCAAGCGAGCGCTTGAGTGCCGTAAACCATTGGCACAACTCCTCGTCTTCGTCGACAACTTCGGGGTCAGTGTTGGGAATATATCTGGAATGAGCAGAAGGCGAGCCGAAAGACGACTTGCTGGGCGAACTCGGTGGGTGCAAGTTAAAGTACGGACCAGCGCTCGTAGACGCCACCTGAGGTGGTGGGTGCGGTGTGCTTGAGGATGAAGCATGCAGTGAACTTGCCTTCGTGGGGTCACTGGACGGTGCCTGTATACTTAAGGATCGTGGAATCGGCACTGCCGTCACGACCGGGGAGTTCTGTGATTTCATCACACTCGAAATAGAACGAGTTTTGATTTCCGGAGACGGTACCCATAATTTCCCTTGAATGGCATCCTTTTCCGAGGCGCGATGTTCAAGGGTAGGTGAACGCAGCCCTGATTCATCCTTTCCTTCTGGTGGCCGAAGCTTCTCAGGCGATTCTCCCTTTCTCCAGCTTGTCACGGATGCACCCTTACTAGGAGATAGGCGAGAAACTGGCGACGAAGGAGCGAGATGCTTGAGAGGCATAATACGAGGTGCAGGTCGTTCTTTCGATACCCCATCGCCAGAAGAAGGCACTTTCGCCTTGCGCACTGAAATTGTTGGTGTGACAGCCCCTCTACGAATAGCCAAAGAAACAGCCGCCCTAGTGGTGAGTAGACCGTGCCCCTTCAATGAAGCAGCGGCAGTGGTTGCTGGCATCGAAAACGACGTGGCAGAAACATGGTCGGAAGCTGACTGTGCAGAGGGAAGCGGTGCAACCTTCCAAGAGAATGTGGTTCCCCGAGAGAGCTTCGGGCTCGCGGCAGTGGGAGAACGAGAAAATGGAGATTTGGATGGGGTTGGGAAGCGTGACTGAGTCGGGAGTTGAGATGGCGGTAGAGTCAACGAAGAAGATAAGCTGGGACGATGGAAAGAATGAGGGCTCAACTGGAGACGGTGGGAGGTTCGAAACGAGGGAACGGAGTGGTGGTGAAAAAAGGGGGCTTTGCGTAGACATCGACATTGGGGAGAAGGAAGGGGATCCGATATCGATCGCCTGAGTGTCATCATCAACATCTTGAACCTCGATGGAGGGCCGTTCCTGACTGTCTCCATATGGTCGTTCTCTATCAGGCCCTGGAGGCCCTGGAGGACTAGGACTAGTATTGATCTCGGTGCTCCCATCACCACCTTTTCGTTTCTTTTTCTTCTTGCTACTCTTACTACCCAGAGATTTGAGACTCGTAGGCGATCCAGTACCATCCACGGCAGCTGCGAGCTTAGCCGCTTTCTGTCTCGCCTTCTTCTCTCTCTTCGCTTTAGCCTGGGGTGACATTGGCGATATCCTCATCTCCTCTTCCACATTTACGACGAGCTGATCGATTTCCTTCCATCTAGTTCGAAGAGTCTTCTTTGCCTCTATAAATGCCTTGTACATTGCAAGGATCTCGCCAACCCGCAGGCTGCCAACCTAAAACCACGAGATTAGATCGAGTAACAATGTCCATAGAGGCAAACCTTAATAGCATGGATCAACGCATTCCGAAGGCAATCGATACGGAGTTGTTCGTCGTCAGGTAACAAGATACCCGCCTGTGCGTAATGATAGGCAGCCCAGGACAGCTTTTCCTTCGACACCACACTCGAAGGCCGTCCACCGCGAGGAGAGGAGAGTCCGGATTGTTCGATTAACTCGGCAACGGAGGCATGATAATGAGCCTGAAAGCTGTTTGACGGATTAACGAGCGACCAAACACTGACAACAAACATACAAGAAAGTATGGGCGATAGCTAAATGACTCAAATGTAAGGCGACGTATCTAAAACATCTGTTGCACGACTTACGATAAACGGCTTCATCAAAATATCTACCTTGCTCTCGTTCACCTTCACCTTTCATCTTTTGCCTCAATAGTCCAACAGATTGGATATCCGAGGTCAGGTTACAGAGTACCTCGGCGGTCGTATCTTTGAGTGCTTCGAGCAGCATTAACCGCATGGGTGGGTAGGCCGATGCAAGCGGAGGATATTGCTGGACAGGCGTTAAAATAGGCACTTCAGCAACGACGAGTCATTCACGTACTCGAACGAGCGCTAGGCCGAGCCTTGACCTGGTGAGGGTGGCAATGCAGCAAGTGAGCTGAACTGCAATTCAAAACGGGATGATACGCACTCGACACCCCTACGGAATACACCCCCATAGACAGCTTCCACTCTCTCTCGTTCCGCTTCCTCCCTGGCTAGGAAACCTAGGGGAGACGTCCGACTTACGGAGCTTGGAGCTCGCTTGACTGGTGGTGGAACGGCTTCCTTGATCCAGTCGAGGACGCCTATCACTCGTCCATAAAGATCAATCGCATCTTGAATTCGACCGTGTTGTTCATGCAGGAGTGCAAGGACGATATGATTCCCTAAGGGGGGTTTGCAAGTGTTAGGATATTTGTGGAAATACATTGAAGTGATGAGGTACGTACGAAGGTAGCAGGCCATCCCCTTTCGCACGCCTAAAGGACCCTTGCCTTTCCCGCTCTCTTGTGCACGGACCTCCGCTTTTCCGCACAGGTTGTTGAGATCTGCAGATGTATCCTGCAGTTCCGGCCAGCCGATGTATTGGGTATCACAGCTGGGTGGCGGAGCGATGATCAGCAGTGTTGAGTTGGCGGTGTGAAGCGTTCTCAAGAAAGGGGACGCTTGTAAGGGTGTGAAAGACGTGAAGTCGACTCACTACGCTTGCCAATGGATTTGGTTAAAGAAATCCGCTCGGTCTTGAAGGTTTGGGAAGTTGACGACTCGGGGATCTAGTAAAATGGCATCGGCGAGCTTTTCCATTGCGAGCTGGATGTAGTGTACAATAGAAGTGGAATCAGATACAAAAGAAAGAGATAGGAGGGCGGTTTTGCATACTAAGGGTTCACCTTCCTCCACCCAAAGGAGCCTTGGGGACCGATGATCCTCAGGGAATCCTGAAGGGTGCTTCAGCTTGTAAAGACCTTTGAGGCCAGTACTCCAAACTAAGGGCGATAGTTAGGACACGATCCGCAATCCAAAGAACCAGAGGATGGCTCACGTCGTGCTGCTCGTATGCTTCGGCCAACGGCACTGCCCTCATTCAATCTAGAGTCCCAGAGAGAGGAAAGGAATGTTTTACAATAATCCCGAGCAGAATCCCAAGCCCACGGAACGGTTGTTTCCAAGCAAAGTCTCGCCGCCACCGCAAGGTCGACTTGATCACCCGGGGGGGTCACTTGGGCTTTCTCATGGACCCTTTCTAGAACCTCAGCATCTTCCAGCTTGACGGTGGGTGTCAGTGCGCCGTCATTGTGGCCCAACACTGTCCCTTCGTGCGAGAGCGGTGGCGTTGGAAGACTGTGCGTTCCACGCGCGCCTAGGTTGTCGGAGAGTTGGCTGGTCGTTGCAGAAAAGGTCGGAGGTGTCCGTGAGGTCGTCGACGCGTCTGTTCCAGCGGCGCGCTTGGTTTTATTGTTGACGTCGCCGGCGCCTCGCGATCGTTCCATCAATCTCGAGCGGAGCGCACCGGAAAGTGAGAAGGTGGGTGGGAGAGACTACGGAGACACGAGGGACAAGTTCAACGGAATGGACAAGGAGGAGAAGAGTGAGGAACAAAGGTAGACTGCATTGTGTTGATCAAATAAAACCAGTTTGACCATTTACGACCAAATGTAATGATAAACCCGTTTAAGGACTTGCTTTTGACATACAGTAACCCTAATTATGGTCTTGTACCGGAATCATTATGGAAGCATATGAGTGCCTTCAGTCGCGACAGCCAAGGTGGCCCTCTCAGCATATATTATAATAACCGCCGACCCATGAGATCCTCTGAGATCCTCTGAGATCCTCTGGGATCCTCTGGGATCCTCAGCAGCCATGCTGTAACCCTAACCCAGAGATGCAACGTATACTTATAATAATAATATGCTATAAACGCTTTCTCTATCCTACAGAACTCGCCAATTTCCAAATTGCCGAATTTTAAAAATATTTATGTGGTTGAAGCCTCTACTGTATAACTTGGACTCAGCTTGGAGCTTAGTTTAACCCTAACAGACATCCTTCTCTATCACAATCCTATCGGAGCACCTTAACAAACCCCAGTAACAGCTATAGGAGCACAGTTGGAACGTCTTGGTCGCACTTCGCACCGCACACCGCACGGGGCGACTGGCTGGCCACGTACATCCATGAAATTTGCACAGTCCTTGGCCGCTCTCGTGAGGGGAGCAGCACTCCTCAATACTCTGTGTGGTCTGTTGCCGCACGTATATGCCGCGGACCAGCATCCGTCACATACCGTCACCTATTTCGAAAACCTCCCGCAGCGGGTATACTACTTTGATGACACGACGGTAAGTAATCAGCTTCAGAGCACTCCTACGGTACTATACCGGCCGTACGTACGTACGAGCGTTGGCTGACTCTGGCATGACGTAGACTCTGTTGTACCACGATGCTGTTGCAGGCAACGTGTACATCTCTGACAACGAGGGCAAGTCCTGGGACCTTGTCAAGGATGTCCCAAAGGCAGCAGCAGACCAGCTGGTAGAGCATCCGTTCAACAACCGCTACGTATGTTCATCACAATATCACAGTTTTACCCAGCCGCTGACTGACCACACTTCCAGGCATTCATCCTCACTAGTGGAACTACACATTACCGTACAGAAGACAGAGGCCAGACATGGCACTCCTTCCAAGTTCCCATTGCGCCTGCGTTCATGAACTCTCCGCTGTCCTTCCACGCTGATCCAAAGAAAGTGGGCTACATTCTCTACCAAGGCACGAAATGTGAGAGTCTTGGTTTATTTAACTGTCACGATGAAGTACGTCCCGCTGCCCTTGTTGCTTGCTCTCCGATTAACTGACATGGGACTAATCTCGACGCTTCGCGCATTATAGACATACTATACCAAAGAAGCGTTCGGAGATACACCCAAGAAGATGCTCGACCAGACTTCGAAATGCGTCTTTGCGCACTCCTCAAAGGATTTCAAACATGACGCTCCATCCGACCTCGTATTCTGTATCGCATGGGAAGCGAAAAGCAAAGATGGATCGCACTCTATCGAGTCTTCCAGGTTGCTCGCTTCCACAGACTACTTTGGGGAAGACAGGCAGGTCATTGACTTCGGTATTGGGACACGCCTCAGTCGCGGAGTCGTCGCTCTGGGCGTCGTGAGCAAGTTCATGGTCGCTGCGCTACGGGACTTGAGCAGTGGGAACAACGGCGAGATGGTCCTGTACGTTTCAGTCGACGCGAAGACCTGGGCGAAAGCACACTTCCCGCATGGGAGTAGCTCGAAGCTCGTCCAGAATTCGTACACGATTGTTGAGAGCACTACTCACTCCCTCGCTATTGATGTGCAGTCGCATGCCTCGCGCGGGATTGGCACCCTCTTCGTCTCGAATTCCAATGGCACATTCTTCGTCGAGAGTCTCAAGGATACGCACCGATCCGACGCTGGTTACGTCGACTTTGAAGAACTCGTGGGAATCGATGGCGTCGGTCTCGCCAACTACGTTGCCAACGCGCGCCAGATAGACGGAGGCACCCCGGCGAAAGTAAAGCTTAAGAGCATGATCACATACGACGATGGCAGCTCCTGGGAGCCCATCCATCCACCAGAAAAGGATATGCATGACAAAAGCTTCACGTGCTCCCCTTCGACGGACGACCAGTGCTCCCTCCACCTCCACTCTGTCTCCACGCCACACAATCTCGGCCGCGTCTTCTCCAGTACTGCGCCAGGTTTTGTCATGGGTGTCGGCAGCGTCAGTGAATACCTCTTTGACTACGAAAATTCCGACTTGTTTCTCTCGACGGATGCTGGGCGCTCTTGGAGCCACGTGCATCATGGTGCCCACAAGTACGAATTTGGAGATCAGGGGAACGTGATGGTTATTGTGAATGATGAGGAGATCACAGATGTGATACGGTATTCGATTGATGCTGGAAAGACTTGGTATGTATTTTCTCTTCGAAGGTGCACTGTGCGACCATGGTGTCCATTCGCTTATTCGCTGACTCCACAGGCGGAAGTACAATCTTTCCGTTAAGCTCCGCGCCCGACTGCTCACTACCATCCCTGACTCGACCTCGCAAAAGTTTGTCCTCATTGGCTCCCTTTCAAGGAAAGACACCAAACCAGAGGGAAAGCATGTCATCGTATTTCTTGACTTTGCAGACATGCGGGACCGCCAGTGTGACAAAGGTGACTTTGAAAAGTGGTACGCTCGTGGAAAAGGTGGGCATGAGTGCATTATGGGCCATAAGGTGTGTATATTCGTACATTTGTGATTAGGGCGGAGATTAATGATTTGGTGGGATGGTAGCAATGGTACAACAGAAGAAAACAAGATGCGGATTGTTTCATTGGTAACAAATTCAGGGACCCCGTGGTGCATGAGGAGAACTGCCCGTGTGAAAAGTTTGACTACGAGTGGTGCGTTCTGCACATTCCCAAGTCTCGCGTTTCTATGCGCAGCTTACCTAGCCTTTACCAGTGACTTCAATTACATCCGTGATGGCGACGAGTGCGTTCCTGTCGGACCTGAACCTATCCCTGCTGGTGTTTGCGAGAATGAACGCAAGGACGAGAAGTATATCGGATCGTCTGGCTACCGACTCGTGCCTGGCAATACTTGCGAGAAGGAAGGTGGCGTTGTCATGGACGAACGTGTCGAGAAACCCTGCAGTCAAGGTGCGTTTTCGAAGATGCCGCTCGAGCCAAAACGATCGCTGATAAAATTTCAGCCGAACTACCCGAAGGAGAGGTTGCTCATCAAACCGTGAGTGTTTGTATTATCTATGCCAAGGTTGAGCACTGAACAATCACCCAGTTCAAGTTCGACTCACCTGTGAGCGCGATCAACTATTTCCAAAAGTCTTCAGTTAGTAATTCCCATTCCTGCTTTTCGACCCCGAATTGATGCCCAGTTTCTAGACCGTGCTCGTTCAGCTCTGGAACGGGCAGATTTGGCAATCTCGCAACGAGGGTTACACCTGGAAGCAGATTGAGTTCACGGAGGTGTTCACCACCTATTACATGCATTCTCACTCGAACGACCGTGCCTTCCTTATCACCAAAGGGAGGGAGGTCCTTTACACCACTGATGGGGCTCGGTCTTGGAACACCTTTAAGGCTCCACTTCCTCCGAATAACTTCGAGATCCCGCTCATGTCCTTTCATCCCCAATGGACTGACTGGCTCATCTGGGTGGGTCAAGCAGACTGCTCGGAATTTAATGCAAACGACAAGTGCCGAGCAGAGGCCTTTTACACTCCCAACAATGGCCGCGATTGGTATCCCATCGAGAAATACGTTCGACAGTGTTCCTGGGCGAGGGACAATGAGCTGAAGATCGACGCAAAGTTGATCCTTTGCGAGAGCTATCGCGACAAGTGGGGCAATCAGGCTGCGTTTGGACAAACCAACCCGCTTGAGTTAGTCATTGGTGGGAACTTCTTTGATAAGGGTGAAAGGAAGAGGTTGTTCGAGCAGATCGTTGGCTTTGCGACGTTCTCGGAATATTTGCTCGTCGCAGAGGTGAGAACGGTGCGAAGAACCTGTGGTACGGGGTCTGATGCTCTGATCCAATAGGTGCCTCTAGGCTCGTCCTCCCTTGACCTCCAAGTCTCTCTCAACGGTAATAACTTTGCCAAGGGATTGTTCCCTCCCAACATGCGATTGGCCAATGCCAATAAGGTGTGTCTTTGAGTTACCAATCCCAGCGTCCTGTCACCGAGTCTATTGTCTAGGCATATACCATTCTCGAGTCTAGCACCGACGCTGTCTTTCTTCATGTCACCATGTCGACCGACGATAGCGCAGAGTGGGGTAACCTTCTCAAGTCTAACTCAAATGGGACCTATTATGGTCTCTCTCTCGACCATGTGAACAGGAACAAAAGGGGTTATGTCGATTTTGAGAAGATGATCGGCATTGATGGTGTGGCGGTCGTGAATATTGTCACAAATACTGAAGAGGCTGCCAGGTCAGGGAAGAAGAAATTGCAGACGAGGATTTCGCATAATGATGGTTTGTTCCCTGTGTCTTGGTTTCAAATTCATGTTGACTTCGTGATACAGGTGGCACCTGGAGGTCTATCAATCCTCCAGAAAAAGATTCGAATGGTAACAAGTACGACTGTAGCAGTGCTGTAAGTGCGATTCCGGTATCTATACCAACTCCTGACTGGTTCGATAGAAGTGTGCCCTCCATCTCCATGGGTATACCGAACGACGCGATCCTCGGGCAACTTACTCTAGCGCATCGGTCGTCGGGCTTATGCTCGGAGTCGGAAATGTTGGGGAATCTCTTGCCCCTTACAAGGACTCCGATACTTTCCTTACCCGCGACGCTGGCTTCACATGGGAGGAAGTTCATAAGGACGCACACATGTGGGAGTTCGGCGACTCTGGATCAGTCATCATCATTGTCAACGATGAGGAACCGGTCGACCATGTTCAGTACACCCTCGACGAGGGAAAGACTTGGCGAGAATACAAGTTCGGGGAAAGGCTGAGGATTACCAACCTTATGACGGTGCCAGAGGATACTAGTCGGAAGTTCCTCCTGATCGGATACCCCCCTCGCGAACAAGACAAAGCCCATGCCGTCTTTCTCGACTTTTCCTCCGTGAACAAGAGACCATGTGGGCCAATCCTGTTTCGTTTGGCTACAACGTACCTAATACGCCCTCAGGTGTTGCCAACCCGTCACAGGGTGACTTTGAGCTTTGGAGCCCCAGCGAGGAACGAGAGGAACAATGCCTCTTCGGTCGCCAGGTTTGTTGACAATATCCGCAGGCATGTCGTGTGCTCATGAATAATCCTAGACGTGGTACCACCGTCGTACCCGTAACGCGAAATGTTACATTGGCGCCCTTGACCACCCTCCGCCTCACGTCGAGAAGAACTGTACCTGCATCGATGTCGACTTCGAATGGCATGTTACTTTTCTTTTCTCAGTTACTGTACTGATTGGATTGTGCAGCGAGTACAATCACGTCCGGAACAGCGCCGGAGAATGCATTTTGGTGACCGGTGCTCAGCCTTTGCCCAATGATGACTCATGTCCAGAAGATGCAGAGTTCTGGTATGAACGCACTGCATATCGGATGATCCCTAAATCTAGCTGCAAGGGTGGTGAGCGACCAGACCGCGGAACGAGACATCCTTGCCCGGGTCTCAGAGCACACAGTGCGGGATTCTGGTTGACAATATTCTCCGTACCTTTCGGCTTTACTGCGCTAATCGCGTTCTGGTACTACCGCCGCTCAGGCTACCAAAGAGGGTGCGCCGATTACATATGGATTGTATCTCCTGATATTGACCTTCCACTAGCACGATCCGCCTATCCGATCGGTACGCCTTCTCTGATTCCGGTCCGCTGTCAACTCTCCTCTCGATCCCGTGGTTCATCGTGGGCGTTGCTGGCGTTGCGTGGAGCTACGTTGAGCGGGTTCCATTCATCCCTCGATCACTCTTCCGCTCTAGGAGAGGATATCGTCATGTACCAGTTGATGAAGATGCGCAAGTCCTGCGATTTGATGACGAGGATTAGACCCCCCACATAGGCCAATAGATACATCCGCTCTGGTCAAATTTTGGGTCCATGTTGCTTGTACAGCGTTCGTCGTGTCCGTTCCCGCACTTGTTTTGTGGTTACTCTGATGCAAAAAGCGTTCATCTAACTGGTATTGCTAGTAGGATAGATTTGTATAACTATGGATTGCTGTTTACATATGTATTCTTGCCCGTACCACACCATTGGAGGTGGACATTCGCTAACTGCAATTTAATCTTGTCTGCTTGTTAAACATCCATCACAGGTGGTGCCATTAGTGGTGGTGGTAGTCTCTAACCAATGTTCTTGACTTGAACTCTAAGTAACCCATCATCAACACCTTCTAACCCTATGCACTATGACTACCGTCCTGCCTAATCACAACCACGGCCTTCACTCCAAGTCCGGTATTGTTCAGCGGCAGCATCCTGTTCCCTGCCCCAACCCGATCATTTCGGCTACCATAGTATTCTTGAACATTCCTGAACAGTATATGGGGCGCCGTAGCAATCTCGCGATTGAGGGTGGTCTGACCTCGGAGCAAACGTTGACTTCAGGTTGGGAGGGTTCGAGCCATCCAGCTTTGGGCGTGGACACATTTCACCACCCTCCCCTGGAGGAGGAGAGGAGAAACCATATACCATGCATGCATGGCGCGGTTGACACGCGCGACCATTTTGTCTAAGCTCTGCACATCGACGCGACATCAGCATCAGCTATAACCGACATAGAAAGCAGCCAAGACTGATCCAGAGAGAGAGCGACACACCTGGTGCCCACAGCACCCGTTGTCCACTTCACCGGGCTGCCTGTAAAACCGCCTGATTAGCTCTTCAGGTCAACGTCTGGTCGAGATAGACGCACTCCATATCTAACCCTGTATACGCATTATCATCCGCACCTCGTGCGTCGCACTCCAGTCGCTCACGACGAGCTCATGGAAGCCTATGGCACCCTGTTCAGTTCCGAATGGGCCCATGCACCATGCACCATGCATCCTGTATCTAGCGCCACCGCCATTACAAGTGCAGATACATCCCACAGGGCCCTCTCGCATACAGAGAGAGAGTATCCCAAGATGCGTGATCACTCACGCATCTTGAACTAACCTCACCATTGCCACTGATGACACCAATCTTCTGGACGAAGGTGAGCTGAGCGACGGTAGCGTTGCGGGGGATAGCCCCCAGTCCAAGAACCCCGTCGAGAATTCATCAAGTCGTCAAGTGCAGTCTACGAGGGTAAATAATTCGAGTGAAGAAGTGGGTACGTATGAGGGGTAACAGTGGTATAAGCAGTGCTTAGCGATAAGCCAAGGACGTGATGTGTGGTGTGCCATCCCAGGCGTTGGTAGGAGGTGTGGGTGAGTGTCGTAGAGACGTAGAAAGAGCCGCGAATACCGTTAATACCGTTGGCAGTGATCGTGTGTACCAACTCGTTCGATATCAGGCGGGCACAAAAGATACGCGGATGCCCTATGAGCTACAGCCACATTAATTGACGGAGGGCAAAATCTCTGTTGAGGGATCAGTCTTTGAGACGTTCTCCAGATCGCAGTCGCATGCGTCCCACTCTCTAGCTTAGCTGTGATGCTCACTTTCAGAAAGCCATCGTATTTCATGAAAAGATCGATTATCATAGGTCTGACATCGCCGTTGTGTTGTCAACGGCGACGACAGGTTCTCCACCGCTCCACCGTTTCAAGCTCATTCTTCACCACCAGCAGCCTCAATTGCGGCCACCAACTCTTTCCGAATTTCTACCTCGGTCTCGATCTTTTTGTACTGCGTCGTCTCGAGCTTTGCGCCGCTCTTCGCTTTGTCCTTGAGTTCCTCGATTGCCTTGAGCTGAGTGTCGGTCGCAGCCAGGTGAAGGAAAATGCCAAGTCAATACTCCTTGTAAACAGCCATACACCAGCGAGGCCGAAAACGCACCTTCTTTGTCAAGTTGCGAATCTTCTTCTGAAGCGGGTCGAGTCCACCTTCTGCTGCGGTCGGTTCAGGTGCAGCAACATGATTAGCAGGCGCGGACGAGGAAGCCTCATTCGTTCCTAGTGTCGTAGGACCATTTGTGGTTGACTCCCCTACTTCGGCGGGACCATCCTCTTCACCGTCCTTCCCGCCCTTCCTCTTATCCCGACCCTTCTTTCGCCTCGTAACCTTCTCGCCACCCTCTGGTCCGACACCCGACGTTTGCTGTGGCGGCGAAGCACCAGGCACATGCCTTGGTCCTCCTCGTCCTCGACCCCCATATCCGCCGTGCCCATTTGTGGACGGACCAGGACTATCGCGTCCGTTTCCACGCCCTTGATATGAACCACGGTGCGGTGGCGTCGGGGTGGGCGTAATTGATCCGCTTCCGCTGTCGTCTTCCCGTTTATAGACTGACGAAGCAGCTTGGCCTCGTGCGCCAGGGGGTCGATATGCGCCTGCAACTTTCACTACTGCTTTTTCAGGAGTTGCTCGTGCAGATTCCGCGAGTTGAGGGACAGGAGGAATCGCCTGCGGGAACGGCGGGACGTCTTGTGGAGGGAGAGGCCTCCATTGTGCCTGATAGGTAGAAGATGTTAGTCTAGGTGATTGAGCTGGATCAAGCCCTCACCACTCACCTGATACAGCTCATCAATCAACCGTACCTCCAGCAGCGAGCCTGTACAATGCCACAATCTTACGCAATTATCAACCCTCAACCTTGGGCTGAGAATGGCAGTGAGAATAAGGCGCCCATCAGGGCTCCACTCGAAATGAGTCGTATTCCCTGCCTCCATGCCACCAATCCTCCGCAACCCGCCACTCTGTACATCCATCAATCGCCGATCATATACATCGACCTTTCCCTGGAGATTCCCGAACCCGGCGAGTGCAACGAGTCGACCTTGCGGGTTGAAGGAGATAAAGTTGTGCGGATAGGCTGGAAACTCAATGATCGGGTGGCAGCGCTGGTCAAAGATGGTAGTTTTGGCGGGCATGAAACCATAACAGATCGCAAATTCCTTTGAAGAGGGGTTCCAGGTAAAGTCGTGGATCGGGCCTTCCTTGTCTGTGAGGAGAGTCAGGATTGCCGAGACGGAGTTGCATGGGCAACTCACCGAGAACAATCCTGGCATCGTAATTACCAGCAGCGGAAATGAGGTACATTCCAGTTTCCCCGTAATAGCTTTTGTTGCTCTTATCTACATCAGTGTGCGTCATGCATAAAAGCATCGTCCCATTTGCATTCCATTTGACATGCACTCGATCTGCCTTGAAGAAAGTCTTTTGGGCGGTGTGGTTTCCCGTGCTAAGCGTTAGCAGGGGCAGTACGCGGATGATTGCTGGTGCACCCTTGCGTTCTGGCACGAAGGCGGCGATGTGCGTGTTGGCGCTGTTCGGGGAGAGGAAGACACTTGTGCAGTTTTCGATGCGGAGCTTTAAGGCAGGTGTCGAGTCCCAGGGCTCGTCCTTTCTCGGGTTGAAGACTTGGACATCACCAGAGAGGCGGACAGCGTAGGTTTCGTTGGGTGTGTACTGGATATCCCTGAAGAGCTTGATAAGGTCACGAAGTGGGGGCAGGTGGCGTGGTGGCGCACCATCCATCTGATACGCGTTGCGAGAATAAGGCGAGTTCGACGCCAGTCTCGGCGTTCCAAACGCGCAGGTTCCTGTTCTGGGTGCCGTCGTCGTTCTTGACGTACCTCTCAAGAGTCGAGAGGAACGTCCCTCGGGGGGAGAAGCCTATCTCGAGCGCAACAACAGGAAGCTCGACGAGCAGGTGATGGCTCTCAGGTGAGACGATCTGCACGCTGAAGAGCTGACCTAAGTGAATGGCCCAATACAAAGAACTGATTTGAGATGTACCAAGTTGCCAGCGCATAAGCGAAGAGACGGCCATCCGGGCTATATTGGGAAGTGCGTGCAGACCCCTCCGGCCTATACGACGCGGCGACGCGGTGGGCGGTCGCGGTCGTGAGCAAGTAAAAGTACTTTAAAAGAGTCAAGATGCTTACTTCTGAAAGCCATCTTGTGGAGCGTACAGCGGAGGACCATCAATGAGGCCAATGTCTTTTTGCGCCCGATCTGGTCACGGAAATTAAGCGCTGTGTGAGCCATCGCCATCGCCATCACCATCGCTATGAAGGATCACCTACAAGCGTATTGAGGTTGCTGCATTGTTGATCCTTTGGTGTCGTCGTCGGGGCTTAACGTGCAAAATTTAAGCGGCCTTGAGGCTAACGCGTGCGACGGTACTGAAGCAAATGAATGCTTCTGTGCTCTGTGCTATATGTCGTCGTCTTCGACGTTGCTCACGAGCAAACGAGAGCAATGCCTCGCTGTCGAGCCCGAGAACGGCAAACGGCGTTGGGTCCAAGTGTGGGTGGGAACCACGAGAACCTTGGACCTCACCTCACCGCTATCGGTACCCTCGCGCTAGCGCTAGCGCTAGACGTTTTCGAGATCTAAGGCAACCTCAACACAGCTACTCGTCTGGTCTGGCGCTTGTCCTCGGTCATCGAGTATCGACATG
>WNFL01143690.1_pt3 | contig 18910 bp, 23 predicted proteins | sample 5400361 | NCBI WGS metagenome assembly WNFL01 (sample SAMN13153351, study PRJNA577476) | soil metagenome | isolation source: 40 cm soil on Douglas fir-dominated hillslope | place: USA:California | collected 2013-09-17
GACAGTAATAATAGGCTGTACAGCCGCGAGCCATATCACAGCAAATACCACCCTGCAGGTTCACGTACCGCTACCCTACGAGCGCGTACGGCCGCTCGTTGCGTACCTGTCCACCCCACCCCAGCAATTGCGTACAATCCCAACTCCAGCACACTCTTCCACAGACATCCCTATGAAGCTTAAAATTCCATACGATACCCAACCGCCCACACCAGACTATATGCCGCTCAATCCAAGGCTTGCCTACGCTGCTCCATGACGTCAAAGATCCCATACGACGTTGCCTCTACCCCTGCATACTCGGTGGGGATGCATATTACGTTAACCAATACCACAAGGAAAAAGGCTGAGACCACCCGCCTGTCCCATCAAGTCAATAAGCAAAGAAAATTTACCGAACGTCTTGGGGGACCTCTTTGAGAGCAATCTTGCGGTGGATACCGCGGTAGACGCAATACACGTTGATGTTCGAGTGCGAATACACCAATAGTGTGCTCCATGTGTGCACAAAACTGCCTTTTTGTAGGGTTTTTCCTCAAAGACCTCTCCCGGCCCATTCACTAATATTGGTTATTTGACCTAGGTGTTGATGTACCACGATGTGCATCGCTAGCCTTGCTACTTTCAATATTGATGAATTTCACGCGGCCGGTTTTCCTAGCACGAGCAAATCTAATCTTTGTTGGGATCCGCTACAAACACTTGGAGTACAAATCAAAGCAAGTCCTTTTTATATACAGAGCCGACAGTCTCCAGCAGGCACTGAGCGCCCGCACTCATCCAATTCCCGACATTTCGGCTTCGTACATTCGAACACCGAAGAACCTATATATACCTCTGCACTTCAATTTGACCTGACGGCGATTTGGTCGTTGTGCTTTGAGTCTACCAGCTCGTCAGCTCGATGAAATCTTTTTTTAGAACATCTCGGTCTCACGCATCCCCGGCACCGACGTAATCGTACTCGCCCCACCCTTTCATCTGCTCACATTCCTCTCAAAGATGCTATAATGATTGGCATATAATTCAGCAATTATGAGAAGTACAATTGCGCCCCCGATTTATTTGAATGCTCAGTGTTGCCTCTATGACACTAGAGGTGGTATTCCGGGGTATTTTCATGCCTCCCAAATTTGACAAATATTCACTGTACCTCTCTCCACCCATGAGGTATTGTATGAAGAATTTAGTCGAGGGGGCGCTAGGCACTTTAAGAAAGTGACTCCAGAGTTCGACCCATAACAGTCTATTTGTGACGGGAATATACTCAGTGGAACCCTGATGCATGTCGACTGCTTTTATGACCCGCTACCCTGGTTAGGCGCCTACATTCTCACGACTCTTCGACCCCGGCCGCTCCCCAAAAGGCCAACGATGGAACCATTCAGCCTCTCTACTGGCATAGTGGGCCTCATTGCAGTCGCTTTGAAGCTCGTCGTCGGCACCCTCGGCATGATCGACAAGACCGTCGCTGCATATGACGAAGCTGCAGATGAGCTGAAGGGCCTGCAGCAGGACCTCGAGCGACTTCAAACACAAATGGTCCGTATCCATGGAATGTTGGACGTGTTAACTTCTAATACCAAGGACCGCGGATTCAAGAAGCTGCTTAGAAAGTAAGCCCCACATTAATCCACTGGTAGACGTAGACCATCTCTAACAGTCCTCTAGCGATCATGGTCAGGCTGCTATCCAAGACCTGTGCAAGGAGCTCAAGACGACTCTCAGTATGCTTACACAGATGACGGACAAGATGAATGAAGATGATTTGCGGCCGGCCCCCTTACCCTCTGATAAGAAATCCCTGGAATTCATCCGTGCAGTGTTAAAACACAGTATCACGCCATCGAAGATCACCGACCTTGTTAAGGCTCTGTGGGAGATGCGTTCTGATGTACAGACTTGCTTCACCAAGCTGGAGGCCACCTTCCAATACGTTCGTGCTCTCTACGATATGATGAGCAATGGGTTGGTACGCAATGCATCACGAACCTCGCTTACCTCAACATCCACGAATCTCACAGTTCGCATTAAATTAGCTGCTTGGCTCAAAGGGTGGGAGGGAACCTGGGGGCCATTTAGACGACGCGAACCCACCTCAGTGAGTCTCCAGTCTCCGCTCGGACACCATTTCATCACATTAATGGCTTCAGCTTCGTGACTTTCTTCAATCACAACACGTGGCTGTCGCTGGAAACTCTCCCATGATAGATGTCCTCATTGCTGGAAGCTCTTCCATGACAGATGTCCTCGTCGCTGGAAACTCTCCCATGACAGATGGCCTCATTGCTGGAAGCTCTTCCATGACAGATGGCCTCGTCGCTGGAAATTCTCCCATGACAGGTGACCCCGTCGCTGGAAACTCTCATATGACAGGTGACTTCGTCGCTGGAAACTCTCATATGACAGATGTCCTCGTTGCTGGAAACTCTCACTTCCTTCAATTTGAACACGCGACTGGTGAACCCTCTCATATGACAGATGACCTCCTGGGCAAGATATTCCATCATCTCTGTGAGCCTGGGCCCCTATCGCTTCGCCATTTGCTGTCTGTTTCGAGGCGCTTCTACTCTGTGGCAGTGAATAATGCGCACCTTTGGACAACCATATCACTTGATTATACATTCTTCCACCATTTTCGCTACAGGCCCGAACAAGGCAACGGATTTGTTGAACACTGTCTTCTTCGCAGTGGTCCTCTTCCGCTCTGCCTATACATCGACCAATCTCGTCTCAATCCAAATGACTCTACTTTTCTCCTTCCCCCCTTGGAGACATTTGGGGAGTCGGAGTGCGGGAGCTTTCAGAGATGTACCTCACTGATCTGGGATGCTAGAAACCATGGCACGACAACGATCCAGATGTTCGTGGATTTGCTCCCCAAGAGTCTTCCTTCCTTGAAACACATCTTTTTTACAAACTTTGATGATCCAATCGGTGGATCCCAATTTCCAAACTGCCCATTGCTCGAGAGAGTAGAAATGGTTTATTATGACAACCCCTCTCCTCGTTTCTGGGGAACAAACTTTCTACATGTCACTACCCTCACTTTGGGGATTTATTATTCCTGGGCAGGTTTTGACCTGGCCACTCTCGCACTCTTTCCTGTACTCCACGATCTCACACTATGCACGCTGCTTCGCTCGACGGCTCTGTATAGTATTCATTCCCGATCGCCAATCATTTTCTCCCACCTTCATATCCTCAGAGCTCATGGGTGTATTCCGCCTGAGGTCCTGACCAAGCTTGTGACCCCTGCTCTGGAGGAGCTGCACCTTAAATCGAATGCCGATAATATCACATCCATTGGTGCACTACAAACTTCATTTAATCCTCTTTGTCAGCACATCCACGCGCTTCTTCCCAAAGCTGTTTCCGCTGAGGAGCCAGAGTGGGCCATAAATCTCTCAAAGCTTGTGCAGAAGTGCACTGGAATTCGGTCAATCCATATATCCAGATGGATGGAAGAGGAATGCAAGAAATATATGAGCAGCCACGACGTTGTTCTCCATGTCCAGTAGCTCCAGGAAACTGGGACGTTAACCTAATATGTTCAATATGATGTACACATGCTCCAGAATTACGTGTACAATGTTCCATCTCATAATACTGGGCTCACTGCGGTTTGGGTTCGGCAGACAGGGTCCTAATAGTGTAAAGGCTCACTTGTGGCTATTCGCGGTTACCATTGCGTAATATGATTCGCACCTATATAACCCTGTCGCTTGCGAGTCATGTACCCAATTCGATTTTACTCCTCCACCACCTAACTCTTACCCGCACGTTCAAATTAGTACACGCCTGTCTCTTTCAATATATAAAGGGATTCGATTGTACTTGGAAGTCCACGTAAGGAATAAGGTCGAAGAGCATCGAAACATTACAAACAAGTTGGGGGGGGTCAGCCATCCGAACCCCACAACCCCTAAGGATTCCTCGGGTGGGTTTCGGCTAATAATTGCAACAACTCATTAATTGCACCATGGTGTCCATCACTATATTCCCCTTTTTTTCACAACTCGATACACCACCCTTTCATCTTCCCGCTACTACTTGAACTTTCACCATCATTATGTCATCTTGTCGCTTTTTCTATCTATATATCTATATATTTATATCACATAGACGGGTACAACGCGGCCTTTACATCGTCTCCCTTTCGATCTCGATCACAACCATGTGGTTATCACTTTAAGCAACAACCAAGAACAATGCTGATGGCTGAGATATGAATGTGGCCAGTAGAACCCCAATGCCTGTGTGCCCTGCTGGTTCGGTGCCTGCATTCTCACGACTCTCTTTAACCCGACCCCGATCGCTCCCGAAAGGCCATCCGATCGATTATGGACCCATTCAGCCTCTCTACTGGCATACTGGGTCTCATTGGTGTTGCTTTGAAACTCGTCGTTGCCGCCCTTGGCATGATCGATAAGACCATCGCTGCAAATGATGAAGCTGCGGATGAGCTGAAGGGTCTGCAGCAGGATCTCGAGCAGCTCCAAACCCAAATGGTCCGTATCCATGGGGTACTGAAAATATTGGCGTCCAATACCAAGGACCGTGGATTCAAGAAACTACTTCAAGAGTAAGCTCTACATACTTCACTAGTGGATGTGGGCCAATCATAAATGGCCTCTAGCGAGTACGGTCAATCTGCTGTCCGAGAACTGTGCGATGCGCTCAAGGAGGGCCTCAATGCACTTACACAAATGACGGACCAATCGAATTCCGATGATTTGCGGCCGGCGCCTTTACCCACTAACAAGAAATCCCTGGAATTTACCCGAGCAATACTTAAACACAGCTTCACGCCATCGAAGATCACTGACTTAGTCAAGGGTCTGCGGGACATGCGTTCTGATGTCGAGACGAGCCTCACCAAGCTGGAGACTACTTTCCAACACGTTCGTACTCTCTACGATATTATGAACCATGGGTTGGAGCGCACAGCGCCACGGGCATCGATGTTCTCAACATCCACGAATCTCACAGTTCGCATTAAATTAGCTACTTGGCTCAAAGGGTTGGAAGGAAGAAGGGGGCTCTCTGGACAATGGAGATCCACTTCAGTCAGTCATCCAGTCTCCTCTCAGACGCCATCTCATATTATTGTTGGCTTCAGCTTCGTGACTTTCTTGAATCTCCACATGTGACTGTTGGAATCCCTCACATGACAGATGACCTCCTGGGCAAGGTATACTATCATCTGTGTGAGCGTGGGCCCCTGTCGCTTCGCCACTTGCTCTTGTTTCGAGGCGTTTCTACTCCGTGACTGTGAATAATGCGCACTTTTGGGCAACCATATTCCTTGACTATTCCTTTTTGCACCATTTTCACCAATGGTGTGAACAAGGCAACAGATTTGTTGAACAGTGTCTTCTTCGCAGTGGCTCTCTTCCGCTCTGCCTTGTTATCAACTCCTCTGATATCAATACACATCACTCAACTTTTTTCCTCCCCCCGTTGGAGACACTTGGGAAGAGCGGCTTTCAGAGATGTACCTCACTGATCTAGGATGCTAGAAACCATGGCGCGACAACGATCCAGATGTTCGTGGATTTGCTCCCCAAGAGTCTTCCTTCGTTGAAACACATATCCTTTACCTACTTTAATGATCCAATCAATGGGTCCCAATTTCCAAACTGCCCAGTGCTCGAGAGAGTAGAAATGTCACATCGTATGCCGCTCTCTCGTCATTTTTGGGGGACAAACTTTCTACATATCACTGCCCTCTCCTTTGGGAATTCTGATTTCTGGGACGATTGTGACCGGGCCATGCTCTCACTATTTCCTGTGCTTAACGATCTCACACTATTCATTCTGCATGGCCCGACAGACGAATTTGGCGTTGATAACGGACTGCCAATAATTTTGGAACACCTTCATATCCTCAGAGTTCATGGGCGTATTCCGCGTGGGGTTCTGACCAAGCTTGTGGCCCCTGCTCTGGAGGAGCTGCACCTTGAGGCAAATGCTGACAATATCACATCGATTAATGCACTGCAAACTTCATTTCATCCACATTGTCTGTATATTCACGCGCTCCTTCCCAGGGCTGTTTCCGCTAAGGAGCGAGCGTGGGCCGCAAACCTCTCAAGGCTTGTACAAAAGTGCACTAGGATTAATTCACTCTATATCTCCAGATGGATGGAGGGGGAATGCAAAGAGTTTCTTAGTGGCCAAGACGTCGTTCTCCATGTCCAGTAGTTCCTAGGAGACTGGGAAGTGGACCCAGTGGGTTCCATAAGATACACACCAGCTCCAGAACTACGTGTACGATGTTATAACAGGGCTGTGCCCACATTACGCTAATTGTCTGCTTGCCTGCAGAAATATTTCTGATGTTAATCTGTCTCGTGTATATAGTGCCACGGGAGTGCCTGATTTGTATATTTTATTGTCTAATGGAGACCTGGTAGCACATACAATCTGCGAATACAAATCTGTGGCTACTCTCCGTTACTGCCGATTCTATTCGGTGCAAAGGTCAGATAGCTTTGTAAGGAAGGTGCATTGGGTACGCATCCAAAGCAATGATAGAAGATTAATATGAGGAGAAAGGGCACATTGGCAGCTGAAGAAAGAATGTCACGTAGCCGCCTGACGGATTATTCGATGAGCGCTGCCCCGTCCCTTGATTTCATTTACGTTTCATTTCATATTCTATTCCTAATATTTAAACCCATGTACTTCGTTGCGGGTTCCTCAGTTTGAGGATCAACTAGAGTACCAGTCCTTGTGCTCATTTCCTTTACGCCGGACGGCGTTGTGAGAGACCACAAGTACGGTAATATGCCAAGCCTAGATCCGCTTCCAGCCCCGACCGGAACCGGTTCTGACAAAGAAAGAGAAGGGCCGGTAAAGCGGTGATCCAAACGTATTAGTATTCAGGGACCAACGCCGGCGACAAGGAATCCTGCAGTACTCAGTCCTCTTAGCAGCCTTATAGATGAATTCGAGCCTCAAACGATGCCCGACGCGACCAAGAAAATTAAAACTGGTGCCTGGGAGTATATGTCAGGCTCCACGACATCTCCTCCACGGCTTCTGCCTACTCCCAACCCCATGATTGTCGTAACTGCGCCTTCCGACTACGACACAATGACTTGAACGTCACATTTATATGGCCCTGGCATACGATACAGGCTTCTATCTATCTTAAAGGTACTCGGTTTGTATATATTTCGCACCGCCCACAATTCCTCTCAAATATACTATAATGATTGACATATAATTCAGCAATTATGAGAAGTACAACTGCACCCCGAATTTTAATGCTCAGTGCTGCCTCTATGGACACTAGAGGTGGTATTCCGGTCGATCCACAGATTGTTTACCTCCAAAATATGCTGTACCCCTCGGCATATGTGAAGAATTTAATTTCGTCAAGGAGACTGCGATGCGGCCATCATGTTAAGAAAGTGACTCCATAATTCGGCCCAGAACAGTATTATTTGCGACAGTAGTACATTCAGTGGAACTCTGATGCATGTCGACGGCTGTGTTGTGTCCCGCTAGTTACGCGTCTGCATTCTCACGACTCTTCAACCCCGGTCGCCCCCGAAAAGGCCATCCGATTCAACGATGGACCCATTCAGCCTCTCTACTGGTATAGTGGGCCTCGTCGCTGTCGCGTTGAAACTCGTCGTTGGCGCCCTCGGCATGATCGATAAGACCGTCGTTGCATATGACGAAGCTGCAGACGAGCTTAAGGGTCTGCAGGAGGACCTCGAGCAACTCCAAACCCAAATGATCCGTATCCATGGGATACTGAAAGTGCTAGCGTCCAATACCAAGGACCGTGGATTTAAAAGACTACTTCAAGAGTAAGCTTCATGGTAGTCCACCGGTGGATGTGGGCTAATCCTAACATGGCCTCTAGCGATTACGGTCAAGCTACTGTGCGAGAACTGTGCCATGCGCTCGAGGAGACTTTCAGTACGCTGACACAGATGACGGGCCGAACAAATTCCGATGATATGCGGCCGGCGCCTTTACCCTCTAACAAGAAATCCCTGGAATTTACCCGGGCAGTACTCAAACACAGCTTCACGCCATCGAAGATCACTGACCTAGTGAGGGGTCTGCGGGACATGCGCTCTGATGTTCAGACGTGCCTCACCAAGCTGGAGGCTACATTTCAACACGTACATGCCCTCTACGATATTATGAACAATGGGCTGGCGCGCATTGCATCACGAGCATCGATCTTCTCAACATCCACGAATCTCACAGTGCGCGTTAAATTAGCTGCTTGGCTTAAAGGGTGGGAAGGAATATGGGGGATTTCTAGACATCACAGATCTACTTCAGTGGGTCATCCAGTCTCCTCTTAGAGACCATCTCATTTTATTTTGGCTTCAGCTTCGTGACTTTCTTGAACCTAAAAACATGCCCGTTGGAATCTATCGCATGACAGATGACCTCCTAGGCAAGATATTCTGTCATCTTTGTGAGCGTGGGCCCCTGTCGCTTCGCCACTTGCTCTTTGTTTCGAGGCGTTTCTACTCCGTGACTGTGAATAATGCGCACCTTTGGACAACCATCTCCCTTGATCCTCCCTTTTTCCACTATTTTCGCCAATGGCCTGAACAAGGCGACAAATTTGTGGAACACTGTCTCCTTCGCAGTGGCCTTCTTCCGCTCTGCCTTTACATCGACCACTCTGATATCAGTGCACATGACGCTACTTTTCTCCTCCCCCCCTTGGAGATATTTGGGAAGCCAGAGTGGAGAGGCTTTCAGAGATGTATCTCACTAATATGGGATGCTACAAGCCATAAAGCGTCAACGATCCAGATGTTCGTGGATTTGCTCCCCAAGAGTCTTCCCTCTTTGAAACACATCTCTTTTACCAACTTTAAGGATCCAATTGGTGGGTCCCAATTTCCAAACTGCCCAGTGCTTGAGGAAGTAGAAATGTTGGATCACCATGCGCCCTCTCCTCATTTCTGGGGGACAGACTTTCTACATGTCACAGCCCTCTCCTTTGGGAATGATAATCCGTGGTTATATTTTGACCTGATCACACTCTCACTATTTCCTGTGCTCCGCGATCTCACACTATTCACTGTACGCGGCACGGGAGGTCTGTCTGGTGTTGATCCCCAACTGCCAGTAACTTTTGAAAAGCTTCATATCATCCGAGTTCATGGGCGTATTCCGCCTGCATTCCTCACTAAACTTGTGGCCCCTGCTCTGGAGGAGGTGCACCTTGAAGCAGATACCGACAATATGACATCCATTGATGCAGTACAAACCTCGTGTGTTCCTCTGTGTCGGTATATCCACGCACTCCTTCCCGAGGCTGTTTCCGCTAAGGAGCCAGAGTGGGCAACAAAGCTTTCAAAGCTTGTGCAGAAGTGCACCAGGATTGAGTCACTCTATATATCCAGATGGATGGAAGAGGAATGCCAGAAATCTTTGATTGGCCAAGACGTCGTTCTCCATGTCCAGTAGCTCCTAGGAAACTGGGAAGTTGACCCAGTGGATTTCACATAATGTACAACTACTCCATAATTGCGTGTGCGATGCTACGACTTAAGATAGCGGGCTGTGCCCACATTATGCCAATTGTTTGCTTGCCTGACGGAATCCTTCTCATGTAAACCTGCCTTGTGGACATATACCGGTCATGAAAAGTGCCTGATTTGTATATTTTACTCAACGCTGCGTTGTCAACACTGCCAATGGGGCAGCCACTCAAGTTGTTTGATGGACACCTCGTACCACACTGTGGCTAAACTCCGTTAATATGTATAACCGAATACACGATGCATAAGTTTATTAGCTTTGTAGGTAGGGTTAGTTGATCATGCACCCCGGAACAGTCATGATATATGACAGAATGTGACGAGAACACAAACTGGACAGGTAACATTGACGGCTGAAGAACAGAAGAGAATGGTAGAGTGGTGACCAAACGTAACGGTACTCAAGGATCAATGCAAGAGCCAAGGAATCATGCGATGCTCAGCCCTCCTCGCCTTGTAGATGAATTCGAACCTCAAACGAACAATGCCCGATGCGAGAAAGCCAAGCCACGGTACCTCCTGCACGGCTTCTGCCTCTGCCCAACTCCACGCTTGCCGTGACCGCGCCTTCCAAATATTACACAATTTCTCCAAATTCACATTTTTATAACCCCAGCACATGATGCAGGCCTCTATCCATTTGAAAAAGCTCGGTTTGTACATATTTTGCCCAACAATGTCATCTGAACATCCCCAATGGCACAATTTGGGACTCATATTATCTGGTGAAACCCGCATCGCCAATGCAATCCTGTGAGACACCTCTGACGACACAATTACATATCTGATATGGTAAACTAGCTGGGAATATACACTCGGAAATTATCATGGGTGTATGGGCAGATTCATACAATGCGGTTGAAAATGCAAGTTAGGCGCGTCATATGGACAGTCGAAGAAAGAAAAGCGGTGAAATAGTCGTATTGACCCTCATGCAACAACGCCAGAGGCATAGGCCCAGCCACGAACGACGGCCGATACGAAACAAGAAAACGAGGAGCAAGACGTTCGTATCGGGTGTCACGAGGCCTCCTGCACAGAGCGTGGTCTCTTCCTATTTCCTTATTAGTCGCCACAGCTATTATGTCCTGCACCTGTCCGTCCTCATCCGCGTCGTTCTTTCCCTCCATATTCGCAGCAGGCCCCGCACCACAACGCTCCGCGCACCGGCTTGCACTTACTCCATCCGTGTACCCTCGTCCATCCGTTCCCTTTCTCGCTCCTTCGGCGACCGAACTTCGTTGTTTGAAAGTAAATTCGGAGCCGTGCTCGCCGGACCAGATGGATTCACCGACAAAATTTGGTGTGGATCCACCGCGGTCTGGCCATTATGCTGTTGTAGTAATGACGGCAATTGGCGTGGCGGTGGGTTAGGAGGTAAGGTGAGCGAACTGAGTGCGACGGGGTTATTTGCCTGGTTGTACTGCGTCAGTGCCCGTCGGAGGATCTCGCTCTCCCTCTTCAGTACCTCTATCGCCTCTCGTGCCCCCTCCCAACGGGTTCGATTCCTCTGCTTGCTTCAAGGCTGCATCGAGGATTTCAGATTTGATGTGCCTAGGTAAAGAACAGTCAGAAAACAGCAGCATATGGGTTAACTAAAGCCATTGTAGGGATTTGTATGGGCAGCGAATAAAGCGATAATACGTACACATCTCTTCTCTCTTGGAAAGCCCGCTGAGCTTTTCGATTCTGCTCAGCCTATTTGGTGTTGTTCAAGGCACGTATGGCAGGTGCTGATCTGGCCTCCCTCCCGGGATTGACGCTTCGTGGGGTGATGCACCGCCACTGGTGCGGTAGGCTCAGCGTGAACATGGGTCCACCGCAGGCCGCTGCGCTGGGTTTGGAGGCGGATTATGATTATGAGATACCAGGGGAACGCATATCATAGGCTGTTGCTGTTGGTACTGGTAGTAGTCCTGCCCATTTACAGCGGCAGCGGCCATTTGGTCGTAGGTGGGTTGTGGTTAGAGAGCAGCAGAGTCGGAGTGAAAGGCGTTGGAAGGCGAGTTTGCTTACCGTACTGGGAACATGCGAGGGCGGAGATTGGTCAGCAGCTTGCGCCAGATGGATGATAGCCTGAGGTTTGGCGCATCCTCAGATTTTAGAAGAAAAAAAGAGGGGGAACGTCGATTGGAGTACGGCTCGTTAGCTTGTCATCGTGTCTCGCTGGGGGCTGGGGGGTCCCGACCATTTGTGGGGGTGGGGTCAAATCGTCGCCGATTGAAGCAAACCAGGAGCATATTGACTTGAAACTAATATCGACGATAGGCGGGAACGTTTTCAAGAGGTTTTTATTCCAAAGTTGCATGGACTTTGTTGATTCCCTCGAAGAAAAACCGACTGAAGTCGTGCTCGTCGATTGGTCGGCAAGTAAAGGCGGGTACCATCCAGTCGAAGTCGATGAGATCCCATGGCAGATTCCTGGCTGGCTAATTTAGATGCTGCGTGAAGGATATGGGGCATGCTGTCTAACGTCGGATTCAACCACAAAGCATGTCCAAACTTGGCCGTGGCCGTTTCGACCTTTTCGACTGTCTCATCGGACACTAGACCCCGATATGCCCACACCCAGATATAGTTCACTTCAGTACCCCGCCGTATGACTCCCCATGCAATTTGGGGTGTACTGTACATCGACCTCCCTCCTTTGCACAGGAACACGACTCGCTCTTACGCATCCGTCACATGTATAGAGCCGCTGGCTATCACAGCACTACCGCCCTGCCGGCCCACATGCCAACCAAAGAAATGTTGGCAGACATTCTGACAAAGCCTCTTCCTTGTGTACAACATGAATACCTGGCTTGCAGGATTGTAAATTTTTGATGTTTCGGGTCTGTTCAGACTGTCTCCCCTTTCAGATTTTGTTCTTGGTCATGTTACATGGCTTGTGTCACAGCAAGGGGGTGTGTTTGGATTGCTTTTTCTGTGATCTGTGCTCCCTGCTTGTGCCCAAGCCCCTGTCTTCCCCTTTATGTCATTCCACTTGTAGTATATAAGGTCTCACTTTCTTGTACAACTTGAGACTCAGTTTGTTACCCACAACTGAGTTGTAAGTCCTCTTGTTGTGTCTCTATTATGTCAGCTTACCATCATGTATAGCCACTTCATTACAGGTTTGGTCTATACATGACAGTTTGTTACCCACAACTGAGTCCCACTTTGTTACACAGTGAATAAAGAGATAATACACATGCATCTCTTCTCTTGTGGAAAGCCTGCTGAGCCTTTCGATTCTGCTCAGCCCATTTGGTGTTGTTCATGGCATGTGTGGTAGGTGCCGAACTGGCCTCCCTCTCGGGGCTAACACTTTGTGATTGGGGTGGTGCACCTGTCACTGGTGCGGTGGGGTGAGTGTGAACATGATCCATCGCAATTGGCTGCACTGGGTTTGGAGGCAGATAATGAGTATGAGATACTGGTGGCATGCATATCATAGGTTGTTAGTGCAGGTGCTGGTACAGTCAAAGCTGTCTTAATGTATGTTGTTCTTAATGTATATTTGCTAAATGTATGCAATTTTGGCTGGAACAAGGGTCATCCATATGGTGTTAATGCATACTCAGTGTAAATGCAAATGTATACAGTTTCGGGTGGATTATACATTAACATGGTGGTGGTGAACAAAGAAAGAGTGGTGATGGGAGCCTCACAAACTTAATTTTCCAGCACAATTTTGACCCTTATTGCTAGACTAGAGAACCAGAGGAAGACAACACAGTAGTAGAGGCTGTGTCCAAGCTACTGCCAGCTTGTTGTGATATTTTCAAGGCCATTCAACATCTGAGTGAGGTCTTATCAGCTCACTATGGAGACCCACTCTATGATGAGTTTTCAAAAAGCCTGGCTGCTTTCTCATGGGCTCAGCATAAGGAAGCACACAAAATGTTGAAATCAACCAAGATCATGGATTTCTTCAACAGTGCAGGAACAGATGACTCTACAACCAACTTTCAACAATCCCGTGCATCTCAAACCCTTCTTGTCATCACCAGTGACAACAGTGTGGGCAGGGATGTTGAGACCAACATAATGATGGAAAGTGACAGGCCAGATGCAGGTGAAAGTGAAAGCAAAAGCAAGAGCGAAAGTGAAAGTGAAAGTGATGCAATTGTGGAGCTGTTAGCAGTCATTCATGCACCTCCAGTTGCAAAACTGCCAAGAACAGGGCAAGTATTAATTGCATGATTCCTTGTCTCTTGCATTGATCCTTAAGTACTGGTATGTTTTGATTACCACTCTACCATTCCCTTCTGTTCTTCGGCAGTCAATGTGACCTGTCCAGTTTGCATTCTCCTTGAATTCTTTCATATATCATGATTAATATTGTTCTGGGTGCAGACTCAATGCATCCTATCTACAAAGTTAACCGACCTATGTATCGTATATTCGGTTATATTAGTGGAGTTTAGCCAAAAGTTGTACAAGCTACCAGGTGTCCATGTCCATCAGACAACTTAAGGGGCTGCACCATTGGCAGTGTTGACAATGCAGGGTTGAGCAAAATATACAAATCAGGCACTTCCACTACCGAACTATGTACACAAGACAGGTTTACATGCATAAGATTTGTCCAGGCAAGCAGACGATTGGCATAATGTGGGCACAGCCCGGTACCCTAGGTTGGAACATCGCACACGCAATTATGGGGAAGGTGTATGTCATGCGGAACCCACTGGGTCAACTTCGCAGTTTCCTAAGAGCTACTGGACATGGAGAACGACGTCTTGGCCACTCAAAAATTTCTTGCATTCCTCTTCCATCCATCTGGATATATAGAGTGACCTAATCCTAGTGCACTTATGCACAAGCTTTGAGAGGTTTGTGGCCCACTCTGGCTCCTCAGCGGAAACAGCCTCGGGAAGGAGTGCGTGGATATACCGACAAGGAGAAGTAAATGAAGTTTGCAGTGCATCAATGGGTGTGGTATTGTCGGTACTTGCCTCAAGGTGCAGCTTATCCAGAGCAGGGGCCAAAATCGTGGTCAGGAATTCATGCGGAATACGCCCTTGAGCTCTAAGGATGTGAAGGGTTTCGAAAACCACTGGCAGTTGGGAATCAACAATATATGGATATACCGCGCCAGGTAAAGTGAATAGTGTGAGGTCGCGGAGCACAGGAAATAGTGAGAGTGTGGTCAGGTCATAACCTGCCCAAAAATTATCATTCCCAAAGGAGAGGGTAGTGACATGTAGAAAGTTTGCCCCCCAGAAATGAGGAGAGGGTGCGTCATGAGATAGCATTTCTACTCTCACGAGCACTGGGCAGTTTGGAAATTGGGATCCATGGATTGGATCCTTAAAGCTGGTAAAAGAGATGTGTTTCAAAGAGGGAAGACTCTTGGGGAGCAAATCCACGAACATCTCGTTCGTTGTCGCTTCATGGTGTCTGGCGTCCCATATAAGTGAGGTACATCTCTGAAAGCCTCTCCACTCTGGCTTCCCAAGTGTCGCCAAGGGGGGGAGGAGAAAAGTAGAGTTATATGCTTGGATATCAGAAAGGTCAAAATAGAGGCAGAGCGGAAGAGCGCCACTGCGAAGAAGGCAGTGTTCAACAAATCTGTTGCCTTGTTCAGGCCTTTGTTGAAAATGGTGGAAAAATGTAGAATCGAGGGATATGGTTGTCCAAAGGTGCGCATTATTCGCAGCCACGGAGTAGAAACGCCTCGAAACAAAGAGCAAGTGGCGAAGCGACAGGGGCCCAGGTTCACAAAGAAGATGGAATATCTTGCCCAGGAGGTCATCTGTAATGTGAGAGGGTTCACCAATGACGTATTCAAATTGAAGGAAGTGAGAGTTCCCAGCAACGAGGTCATCTGTCATGTGAGAGTTTCCAGCAACAATCGCGTGCTGTGATTGAAGAAAGTCACGAAGCTGAAGCCAATAATGAGAGGAAATGGTGTCTGAAAGGTGACTGTATAACTCACTGAGGTGGATTCGCGTGTTCTAAATGGCCCCCATGTTCCTTCCCACCTTTTGAGCCAAGCAGCTAATTTAATGCGAACTGTGAGATTCGTGGATGTTGAGGTAAACGATGTTCGTGACGCGATGCGCGCCAGCCCATTGCTCATCATATCGTAGAGAGTATGGACGTGCTGGAAGGTGGCCTCCAGCTCGGTGAGGCAAGTTTGGACATCAGAACGCATCTCCCGCAAAGCCGTAACAAGGTCGGTGATCTTCGATGGCATGAAACTGTGTTTGAGCACTGATCGGATGAATTCTAGGTTTTTCTTATCAGAGGGTAAAGGCGCCGGCCGCAAATCATCTTCATTCATTTTGTCCGTCATCTGTGTAAGCATAATGAGAGTCGCCTCGAGCGCCTTGCACAGGTCTCGGATAGCAGCTTGACCACGATCGCTAAAGGATTGTTAGAAATGGTCCACGTTTACCAGTGGATTACGTGGAGCTTACTCTCTAAGTAGCTTCTTGAATCCGCGGTCCTTGGTATTTGACGCCAACACATCCAACACCTCATGGATACGGACCATTTGTGTTTGAAGTTTCTTGAGATCCTGCTGCAGACCCTTCAGCTCATCTGTAGCTTCGTCATATGCAGCGACGGTCTTATCTATCATGCCGAGGGTGCCAACGACGAGTTTCAAAGCGACAGCAACGAGGCCCACTATTCCAGTAGAGAGGCTGAATGGGTCCATCGTTGGATCGGATGGCCTTTTGGGAGTGATTGGGGTGGAGTGATCGGGGTTGAAGAGTCGTGAGAACGCAGGCGCCTAACCACGTTAGCGGGGCACAACAAAGCCGTCGACATGCATTATTAATAAGCACATTCCTGTGGTGAATAGTACAGTTCTGGGTCGAACACTGCAGTCGCTTTTCTTAACATGATGGCCGCATAGCGGTCTCCTTGACTAAATTCTTCATACGATCCCAAGAGGTACAGTACACATTGTCAAATTTTGGAGGCGTGAAACTATATGTGGATTGACCGGAATACCACCTCTGGTGTCCAGGGAGCCAACACAAATAGGGGGCGCACTTGTACTTATCAGAATTGCTGAATGATATGTCAATCCTTATAGTATACTTGAGCGGAATTGTGAGTAGATGTAAAGTGGGGAGACGTACGATTATCTCGGTGCTAGGGATGCGACAAGTGGTGTGAGACCGGGATGTTCCCAAAAAAATATTCACTGAGCTGATAAGCTGGTGTATTTAAAGTACAATACCAGATGGCCGTCAGGTCAAAGGGAAGTGCGGAGGGATAGGTCTTCGGTGGTCGAAAGCACGAAACCGAATTGTGAGATTGACAGCAGCAAGGCTAGCGATGCACATCATGGCATATCAACACCTAGGCCAAATATCCCAGATTAGTGAATGGGCCGGGCGAGGTGTTTGACGAAAAAACATACAAAAGGGTCGTTTTATGCACGCATGGAGCACACTATTCCTATATTCGCACTCAAACATCAATGTGTATTGCGTCCATCGCATCCTCCACTGTAAGATCGCTCTCAAAGAGGTCCTCCAAGAGGGTCTGTAAACGATGCTTTGCTTATTGTTTTGGTGGGACAGGCGAGTGAGTATCATCTCAGCCCTTTTCCTTGAGATACTGGTTGACGCCATATGCGCCACCACCGAGTATACAGGGTACAGGCAACGTCGTGTGGGAGCTTTGGCGTCATGGAGCAGCGAATGCAAGGGTTGGATTGAGCGGCGCGTACGCCGGTGTGGGCGGCTGAATGTCCTACTGGGTTTTGGGCTGCATGGGGACGGCTGTGGAAGAGCGCGCGGTGGAGTTGGGATTGTACAATCACTGTGGTGGACTGGGCAGGTCGCAACGAGTGGCCGTAGGCTCGTTGTTACGACCTGCATATATACTGCCGATCAAAGAGATCAAGGCCATGATGGAGAAACGACACCACGTGCAGGTCTTACTGGGATTACAGAGGGGACGACACGGAGGTGGCCCACAATGGTCAAACTGCATAGGAAGGCGGCGAAAGGTAGGGTAGTGTTGGGATTGTACAAATTCATTGGGGTAGGTTGAGCAGGTGGCTCAACGAACGGCCCGTAGGCACTCGTCGTTCGTATCTCCTGAGGTCGGAAGGATAGGTCGATGGCACGTGAGCCGGCGGGGCGGCATGTACCACAGCTCTATTCATGTGACGTATGCGTAAGAGCGAGTCGTGTTCCTATCCAAAGGAGGGAGGTCGATGTACGGCCCAAATTGCATGGCGAGTCATACGGCGGGATATTGAGGTGAACTATGGGTGTGGGCATATTAGGTCCAGTGTCCGATGAGACACGCGTTGCAGTCGAAATGGTCGAAACGGCCACGGCCAAGTGTGAGCATGCTTTGTAATTTGTTGAACCTTACCACGATTCTCGACAAAGCATGCCCCATATCCTTCATTCAGCATCTAAATTAGCAGCCAGAAATCTCCCACCGGATCTCATCGACTTCGGCTGGAAAGTACCCGCCTTTACTTTACTGCCGACCAATCAACGAGCACGACTTCAGTCGGTCTTTCTTCGAGGGAATGAACAAAGTCCAAGGGGCTTTGGAATGAAAACCCCTAGAAATGTACCAGCGCCATTGTTGATTCCAGTTTCAAGTCAACATGTTCCTGGTTTGCTTCAATCGGCGGCGATTTGACCCCACCATCAAAAATGGTCGGGACCCCCCAGAGCGAGACACGATGTCAAGCTAACGAGCCGTCCTCCAATCAATGTTCGCCCTCTTTTTTCTTCTAAAATCTGAGGATGCGCCGAACCTCCTGCTATCATCCAACTGGCGCAAGTTGCTGCCCAATCTCCGCCCTCGCATATTCCCAACACGGTATACTGGCATACTCGCCATCCAACGCCTTTCACTCCACGACTTCTGCCGCTTTCCAACCACAACCACCCTACGACCAAATGGCCGCTGCTGCCGTGAACGAGCAGGACTACTACCAGCACCAACACCAACCTATGATATACATGCCCCCGGTATCTCATTATCATAATCCGCCCCCAAGCCGACTGCGATGGATCATGTTCACGCTCAGCCGCGGCGGTGTCAAGTGCATCACCCCAATCACAAAGCGTCAGCCCCGGGAGAGAGGCCAGCCCAGCACCTACAACACGTGCCTTGAACAACACCAAACGGGCTGAGCAGAATCGAAGGCTCAGCGGGCTTTCCGAGAGAGAAGAGATGCGTGCGTATGATCTCTTTATTCGCTGCCCTTACGAATCCCTACAATGACTTTAATTAGCCTATTTGCTGCTGTTTTCTGACCGTTCTTCACCCAGGCACATCAAATACCTCGAATCACGCTTGGAACTCCTCGATGCAGCCTTGCAACAAGCGGAGGAATCGAATCGCCGTTGGGAGGAGGCACGAGGGGTGATGGAGGTACTGAAGAGGGAGAACGAGAT
>WNFL01121491.1_pt1 | contig 18907 bp, 14 predicted proteins | sample 5400361 | NCBI WGS metagenome assembly WNFL01 (sample SAMN13153351, study PRJNA577476) | soil metagenome | isolation source: 40 cm soil on Douglas fir-dominated hillslope | place: USA:California | collected 2013-09-17
ATGTCGGTGTCGCGCATGCCGGGCTTAACCTTTGCGAGCAGCCGGGCGAAGATTTCATCCTGCATGAGCGCCGCCTTGCGGATGGCGGCGATCTCCTCGGGACTCTTGATGGCCTTGAGCCAGTCGATGGCGTCCGTCATGTCCATGAGCCGGATCGGCGCCAGATCCTGCGCGATGCGGGTCATGAATTTGTGCGGCAGTGCCCCGCCACCGGCGACGCCGACCGCTTTGTAGTCCCGCCACTTGATGTCCGACACCACGAGCTCGGCCTGGTACTCATCCGTATAGGCGACCGAGGTGAAGGCCGGCGTGGTCAGGATTTCCCCGACCCCGCGATGGACTTCGTCATTGCCGCCGAGCTTGCGACGGCCGCCGCGCGGGCCCATGTCGATGACGGTCATCCAATCATTGGCATGAAACACCACGGTCTTCGGATAGCCATTGGTGGCCGGATGGTCAGTCAGCCATTTGACGTGGCCACCCAGCCAGTCGTTATTGCTCTGCACGATGAGAGCATCGACGCCGTGGTCCGCCATCGCCTTGCGCACAGCGGTCCAACGGCGGTCAAGCTCGGCATCCGATATCGGATTGAGCAGTCTTTCGTTCATCTCGCGCCCCTTACGGATGCCGAGTGGTTCAAATGCCGTGATAGGCACGAAACCAATCGACAAATTCCTTGATGCCCACAGCGAGCGGCGTATTGGGGGCAAATCCGACCGCTTTTCGCAAGTCCTCCACGTCCGCGCAGGTCTCCCGAACGTCGCCGGGCTGCATCGGCATCAGTTCCCGGATCGCCTTTTTCCCGAGCGCCGCCTCGAACAGGCGCACCACTTCCAGGAGATCCACCGGGGTGTGGTTCCCGATGTTGTAGATGCGCCAGGGCGCCCGGCTTGTCGCCGGGTCCGGATTATCGCCTGACCACGTGGCATTACCCTGCGCAACATGATCGATGAGCTTGACGACGGAGATCGCCACGTCATCCACGTAAGTGAAATCCCGCCGCATGTCGCCGCCGTTGAACAGCTTGACCGGCCGGCCTTCGAGAATCGCCGCCGGGCCGCCCCCACGGGCCATACACGGTGAAGAACCGCAGGCCGGTGACCGGAAGGTCGAACAGGTGCGCATAGGCGTGCGCCATCAGCTCGTTGGCTTTCTTGGTCGCGCCATAGAGGCTGAGCGGGTGATCGACATTCTGCCCCACGCCGAACGGCAGCGACGTGTTGGCGCCGTAGACCGAGGACGACGAGGCGTAGAGCAGGTGGCGGGTGCGCGCATGCCGGCAGCCTTCCAGCACGTTGAGAAACCCGGTGATGTTGGAATCGATGTAGTCGTGCGGCGCCGACAGCGAATGACGCACGCCCGCCTGGGCGGCGAGATGGATCACCTCGGCAAAACCGTGATCGGCGAACAATGCGGCCATGCCGGCGCGGTCGCTGAGATCGAGCTTGTGAAACCGAAAGTTGTTGTGGGGCGCGAGTTCCGCCAGGCGCGCCTCCTTGAGCTTGGGATCGTAGTAGGGGTTGAGGTTGTCGATTCCGACGACGTCGCGCCCATCCTTCAGCAGGCGTCGCGCCACGTGGAATCCGATAAATCCGGCGGCGCCGGTGACCAGGACGGGTAGAGCCGCCATGTGCGGACATCCTTTCATCGACGATCACCTCCCCCTGCAGGGGGGAGGTCGGCCCGCGTCAGCGGGCCGGGAGGGGGGTGACGGCCGTGCCGCAGATTCCCCCTCCCTACCCTCCTCCGCAAGCGGGGGAGGGTAGGGAGGGGGAGTGGCACCGCCGCCACCCCACCCCCCGGACTGCCTTCGGCAGTCCGACCCTCCCCCTTCAGGGGAGGGTTTCCCGATACAACACGCGTTGTCGGTCTGAAGCGAAGCCTCGCTAGGATGTCCCCAGCCCCAACGTCAAGCTCTGTTGCACGGACTTTGATCAATGCTATCGGTTCTGCCTGGGCAACGGGTTGCGCAACGATCGGGAGTAGTGGGGGCCAACAGAGCTGGTTATGCCGGAGGTCAGGCGGCCATCGGGAACGGATGCGCGCGCGGCGCCGCGCCTCATTTATGTCGCGACGGAGGATTGGTATTTCCTGTCGCACGGCTTGGCGATGGCGCGGGCTGCGCGCGCAGCCGGCTTCGAGGTTCATGTCGCCGCCAATGTGACTGAGAACGCCGCGACCATCCGCGGCGAAGGCTTCATCGTCCACGCCGTGCGTTTCGGGCGCGGCAGGCTGTCGCCGTTGCGGACCCTGCGCACCATCTCGACGTTGCGGCACCTCTATCGTCTGGTCGATCCCGCAATCGTCCATCACGTCGCCATGGAGCCGGCCTTGGTGGGAATCGTGGCATCGTTCGGTTCCGCGTTCGCGGCTGTTTATGCGATCGCCGGATTGCAGCCGCCTTCGCCTGCCGCCAAGCGGCGATCGTTGCGCCCGGGGCGCCGCCTGTTGCTGCGCCTTGGCCTGAAGCGCCGCCGTGCCGCCGGACTGGTTCAGACCCCGGACGATCGCGAAGCGCTCGCGAGGCTCGGGGTCAAGCCGGAACGTATCGCGCTGATCCCCGGGGCCGGCATCGATGCCGACCGATTGAGGCCCATCCCGGAACCTGACGGACAGGTGACGGTGGCTTTCGCCGGGCAGATGGCCGTCGACAATGGCGTCCGCACGCTGATTGAGGCGCAGCGGATATTGCGCGCCTCAGGAATTGCGAGCGACCTCCTGCTCGCCGGCACGCCCGACCCCGCGGACTTAACCAGCATTCCGCAGATCGAGGTCGCCGGCTGGGGCCGCGAATCGGGGGTCACCTGGCTCGGTCACGTCCCCGACATCGCCACGGTCTGGCGGCGGGCCCACATCGCGGTGATGCCATCCCGTGGCGGCGAAGGCGTGCCGCAGAGTCTGCTCGAGGCGGCCGCTTTCGGCCGGCCTCTGATCGCAACCGATGTGCCGGGATGCCGCGAAATCGTGATCCACGAGAAAACCGGATTGCTGGTGCCCGTCGACGATCCGCAGGCGCTGGCTTCCGCAATCCTGCGGCTGGTGCGCTCGTCACAGCAGCGCGTGCGATTCGGTGTCGCGGCGAGGCGCCTGGTCGATGAACGCTTCGCCGCCGACCTGATCGGCCAGGCGACGGTCGCGCTCTATCGGCGTCTTTTGGCCTTATGATACTGGACGGTCCGCATGGGGTGGCGTGAATTCGATCTCGTCGTCATGGCAGCGGGGTGCAGCGCCGTTCTGATCATGCTTTTGCTGCCGATGTTCCGCCGCTACGCCTTAGCGCGCCCGAATGCGCGCTCCTCGCATCGCATTCCGACTCCTCAGGGCGGCGGCGCCGCTGTCATCCTGGCGGTTGCGATCGCGCTTGGCGCTGACGGCGCGCTCATTGAGCCGCAGCGATCAGCGCTCATCGATGCGCTGCCGCTCGGCGCCGCCATCGCGGTTGTGACGATCGTCGGCGCCATCGACGATATCTTTCCGATTGCTCCGATGTGGCGCCTTGCCGTGCAGGCCGTGGCCGTCACTCTCACGGTTTCGACGATGCCGGCGGAACTGCGCGCCATCCCGGTCGTGCCGATTGCGATCGAGCGTGCTGCGGAAATTGTCGCCGGATTGTGGTTCGTCAATCTGGTCAACTTCATGGACGGCATCGATTGGATGACGGTCGCGGAAGCGGTGCCGTCCACGCTCAGCATCTTCGTTTTCGCGCTGTTCGGCGCGGCGCCGCCCCTGGCCGGATCGGTGGCGCTGGCGTTGTGCGGGGCCCTCCTGGGCTTTGCGCCATTCAACAGACCCGTGGCGAAGCTCTTCCTCGGCGATGTCGGCAGCCTGCCGGTCGGATTGCTCCTGTTCTGGCTGCTGCTGCAGCTCGCGGGCAGCGGCCATCCGGCGGCCGCAATGCTGCTGCCGCTTTATTACGTCGCCGACAGCTCGATCACGTTAATGCGGCGGCTCGCGCGCGGCGAACGCATCACCGAGGCCCACCGCACCCACTTTTATCAGCTGGCCGTCGTGCGGGGACTTTCCGTCATGACGATCGTACGATCGGTATTCGCCGTGAACTTGGTGCTCGCAGGGCTTGCAGCCCTGTCGATCCGCATGTCATCCGCGGCGTTCGACCTCCTTGCCCTTGCGGCCGGCGGCGCGCTGGTGACGGCATTGCTTGTCATGATGTGGCGGGGCAAACCGTGAGCCGCGTTCTCGGCCGCCTGAAGACCGGCCGAAGGACGCGTCGGAGAATGACTGCATCACTTGCGTGTCATCGCCCGCGAAAGCGGGCGATCCAGTAACCACCTGATTCGCCGGGGGTTACTGGATGCCCCGCTTTCGCGGGGCATGACATGATTGTGATTCATTTGATCACGGACGCGGCCTAAAATCCGATGCCGACCATCAACGGCAGCGAGACGTGTGTCGCACGAACCGGAGATGCCATGGCGATCCGCGTCGTGGGCGTCAGGTCAGCCGTTTGCCGTTGCTTAAGGAGGAGCGGAAGGAGCTTTGCCAATTGGGCCTCGGGGAGGCACCCCTTGACTTCCACCGCAACCTGTTCGCCGGGATTGTACGGATTTTCCAGAAGGACCACGCGAGCTTGCGCGGTTCCGGCGACGCCCAGCCAGATTGAAACCACCGTGCCGACCGTCCATTTGCAGCCGTTCGTAATGCTGGCCATGTCTGCCTCCCGGGCTGTCCGGTGTAATCCGAAATACCGTCGGTGTTGATTGCTCTTGGGGTAGTCGCAATAGCTGTCGCTTAGGTTCAAACCGGCGGCGAGCGCGCCCCGCAAGGCGGGGGCCGAATGAGGGTCAATAGCCCCCAGGTGGAAGCCCCCACGTGGACCATCGCGCCGCCGACGCTGAATTCCCTGAGATCAGCGAATTTAACAGGGAATTTGGTGAGTTTTTCTGCCGTTTGGCGGCTGTTTTTGACAGGGGATGGCCTTTTCGCGATGCCACATCAAGGTGTTACAGAGGATTCCCTGTTCGGTGCTGGAGCAGGGAATTGCCTTGAGCTGAACAGGGAATTCTTGAGCCCAAACAAGTCTGGCCCTTGCGAAATTGCGTGTGCAGGGGCGGTTTGCCGTAGCCTACTTGGTAGGCGGCGGATTTGTTCTTGCGGGAGGTCACGGCGTTCGGAGGTCTCGGCGGCGTGGCGGGCATAATCGGATTCCGCAAGGTTCTTCCTCAACAAACCACTCCGCATGTTACTAAATAACATGATAGGACTATTCTGCCTATTGTCAAGAAAATTCTTGTTCCGCGTGTGCATGCGGACCAAGAACGCATTCCGGAACGGTCTCGGAGGAGGCGCACACGTGAGATTAACCTGTCCTGCGGGTAGGTTGGGGGCTACACGGCTTCCTTCCGGAAGCCCGGTACGGCGTCCTGCAGCGCCCGGTAGATGGCGTCGCGGTCATTGCGCCGCAGCGCCTGTTCGAGCGTCGCCAGCCGGGCCCGCAGGGTCTCGAGCGCGGGGCTGACCGGGCGCGCCGCCACGATACCGGGGATGCCAATATCGGCCGCTGGCTCGTCGGCAGCGAACAGGATTTCGTTCAGGCGCTCGCCCGGGCGGATGCCCGTGAAGACGATCTCGACGTCCTTGCCGGGCTCAAGCCCGGACAGGCGGATCATACGCTCGGCGAGGTCGACGATCCTGACCGGCTGGCCCATGTTGAGGACATAGACCGAAACGTCGGAGCGTTGCGACGCCGACGCATGGGAAGCCGCCGTCACCACGAGGTCGCAGGCCTCGCGGATGGTCATGAAATAGCGCACCATGGGCCTTGAATTTCGGCACCACCGAGCCATTGGAGGCGAGCACATTGCCGAATCGCACCGCGATGAGCCGCATCGGCGGCCGGCCGGCAGCGTGAGCGCTGAAATCCGCGTCGAGCGCCTGGCAATACATTTCGGCGAACCGTTTGGTCGCGCCCAGCATTGAGATCGGCTCGATGGCCTTGTCGGTGGAAATCATCACCATGGCGGCGGCGCCGCCGGCGACGGCGGCATCGGCCACGTTGATGGAGCCGAACACGTTGGTCTTGACGCCCTCCTCCCAGTCGCGTTCGAGCAGCGGTACGTGCTTGAGGGCGGCGGCATGAAACACGATGTCGGGCTTGAACTCGGTGACGAGGCGGATGACTCGCTCGCGGTCGCGAATGTCGGCGATCCGGCCGTCGACCTTGGCTTTGACGTCCTTCAGGCGCAGCGTTTCCAGCACGGAATGGAGCGCCGGCTCGGAATTTTCGATGACCATCAGCCGATCGATACCGTAGGTCACGAGGCGGTCGCAGATTTCGGCCCCGATGGAGCCGCCGCCGCCGGTCACCACTGCGGCTTTGCGGCGCACGAAGCCTTCGAGGCGGCGATAATCGATCTTGGCGCTCGGCCGCAGCAGCAGGTCTTCGACCTGGATCGGCGCGAGCCGCAGCGCCTCGCCGCTTCCCTCCAGCCCGGGCATTCGGCTCGGCGTCAGGCCGATGCGGCGCGCCCGCGTGAGGATGGATTCGGGCTTCATCTCTGGCGCCAGCGCCGACGGAGTCATCACCAGGCGGGCCACCACTGTGCCGCGATTGGTGAGCCCCTGCACCACCCGCTCCAGGTCGCCGAAATCGCCCAGGACCGGGATGCCGCGGATCGATTGACTGCGATCCGCCCGCGACGGCGACAGTATTCCGACCACCTGGACCTTCTTGACGGCGCCGCTTTCGATGCCCCGGAGCAGCACTTCGGCATCGGCTGCCGGGCCCAGCACGAGTGTCGGCGCAAAGCCGTCCTCGCGCGCATGCTGTAGGGTGCGCGTATAGCGGAAGTAGCGGTAGACGACCCGCAACCCGGCCAGAAAGAAAATCTGAAGGAACCAGTACAGTATGATCGTCAGCTTGCCGAAGAAAAACGTGCCGTAGACGTTTGGCGCCAGCAGAACGTAGTCGAGCGCAAGTAAAGTCAGCGCCAGGACGGTCGCAACCTTCACGATGCCCATCACGTCGGGAAGGGACGTAAAGCGCCATTTGTTCTTGAACAGCCCGAAGATCGCATAAACGACGGCCGCGTAGAGAACGAAGCCTGGCAACAGCAGCAAAAGCAGGTTCCAGCGCTCCGCGAGGCCCTGTGCTTCAAAACGTAAATAGAACGCGGCCACGACCGCCGCGGCCGCCGCCACGAGATCGTGGATGAGAATCAGGGTCACGCGTGGCGTGAAGCTGCGGAACATGAGCGACAATGGCCCTCGACTCTACGAATCATCAATGGCGGGTATTCATCGTCAATAGCGATATTCAACTGGCGGCGCTACCTCCGGTCGTCAGCCCGGTATGTGCGGTGGTGGACATAGACGCAAGCGCTGCATCGACCGCGCGCAGCACCTGCGCGGGCTGCAATTCGTCGAGGCACCTGCTGAAGCTCCCGATATGCCGTTCGCACCCCTCCTTCTGGCAAGGAAGACACGGCAATGGATGCTGCACCAGCCAGACATTTTTGCGGCGCTGGATCGTTTTGGCCGCTTCCCACATGGGAGCGAGCCCCCCGGCCGGTACCGGCCCCCAGAGCCGCGGATCGGTCGGTCCAAACAGCGCGATGGTGGGGCATCCGGTTGCCGCGGCGAGATGGGTGACCGAGGTATCCGGGCCGACGAAGAGCCGGGCGCGGGCCAGCAATGTGGCAAGCTGCGGCCACGATAGCTGCCCGTCGCGGCGCACCACGTCCGTGAGAGCGCCCCATACCGCGTCCAGATAGGCCCGTTCCGCTGCGGCGGGTCCCCCCGTCGCCACGACCTTGAGGCCGCGGGCGCGAAGGTGCGCGGCCAACTCCCGCCATCCATCCGCAGTCCAGCGCTTGTATTGAAACATCGGCGCCGCATGGATCACGGCGTAGGGTTGTTCGCCGACGTCCGGGTCCGGCGTGGCGACCGAGGCGCAATCCCCAAGCGAAACGCCGCCCGGGCAGACGAGACGCTCGACCCGGGGGACGCCGAGCACATCCGCGAGGCGCAGCATGTCTTCCAGGCGGTGCAATCCAGGTTGTGGCCCTATGCTGCGAGATAGCGCCAGGCGTCGCAGAACACCGCGGCCGCCGCCATCGATCGGCCCGACATGGCGGCGCCCGGCAATGAGCGCGAACATGGTCGGCCGGTCACCGCTCTGGGTCGACACAGCCAGATGGTAGCGCTTGGCGAGCCTCAGCGCGAGCACGAGACCCTGCCGAACGCCTGGACGCGACGGCATGGCCACGATCCGGTCGATGTCGGGATTGCCGGCCAGAATCCCGGCGGTGTCTTCAAACACCAGCACGTCGATGACGGCCTCGCTGAAGGCCCGCCGCAAGCTTGCGATCAGGGACGTCGCAAACAGCACGTCCCCGAGCCGGCGCAGGGCCACCACCAGGATGCGCGGCCGGGGCGGCAGATCGAAAGGCTTCATGGGCACGGGGCTGCCCGGGATCCTTCAGAATGAAAAAAGTCCATGTTACACGATCCCAGTAAACAGCCGCTGTTCCGGTGCAGTTCGCGCTTGCTCTGGGATTAGATCCCAGAGTCTCCCGATGACCATACGCAGTTCATCCCAGGCCTCTTTCTGGATATGAAGCTGTCCAGTTTCAATCAGTTTGTCAGCGAGGCCGGGGCTGCTCATTGTATCTTTGCGTTCTGTAAGACTTGCGAACATGCCCATGAGAAATTCCGGGGTTCGCATGAGAATCTGAAACTGAAGACGACTCAGCACTTCGTTCGCGGCCCTCACCTTCTCAATATTGTTGGAGACTGTGATGGCGAAGTCCTGTCCCATGCACTCTTCGAATTGCTGCTGTTCCTTCGCTGTACCAAGCCGTCTGGCCAGATCCGCAACCTCGTGCTTCGTGGCGGCATATTCCGCCTTTGCCGCTTCAAGCTTTTTAGGGGCAGTAACCTGATATATTCGCTGGGCAATCCTCCGCTTCTGATCTTCTAACTTGAACCGGTCGTCCGTCACGTCATCAATCGACAGCAGCGTCGCTTTCGCAGTCAGAGCGTCCACTTCTCTCTGAAGCTTCTCTAACTCACCGGCTATCTCGTGGTTATTGTTCGCCTGTGCCTCGTTTTTCTCTACTTGAAAGCGCGTTTCCAATAGTTCGATCTCGTCAGTGAGCATGTGGATGGGCACGTCGCGCGGCGTGGGATCGAAGACTTGCCTGAACTCCTGACTGGTTCCGTCGAGGTAGGCGCTGATTGTCAGATCACGCGATTCAGATAAATCGAAAGTCAGATCAATACCGGTTCCCCGCAGGAGATCTCGTGTGATTTGCTTTCCAGTAATGACGAGCAGCCCAATCGGCTTGTTCGTAGTGCTGTGGTTTTCCACTGGACCTTCAACGACCATGATACGAAGCTCGTCGTCGGAACCCTTTCTGATGGTTTTATCGACTTCGACCGTCTTCTTTGCGTTTGCCGGAAGAATCGCGTTTCTTCTGAAAATTATATCGAGTTTTGTGTCGTTATTGCTGGGATCGTCCTTCACCAAACATAGGTCATCAGGCACAGGCTGACCCGCAACGCTGTATTTTCCCTGGGCGATCTCAATGCTCCCGACGTCGGTCGGAACAACCTTGCTTTGCGAATCCACGACTCGAAAGCTGAAGGTGTTGAACGCATTTGCTTGAAGCGGCAATTCTTCAACAATGCGGTTCGTAAGGCGCTTCAGGCCGCTGTCATAGGCTCCATCATCCCGGACAATACGATAGAACAGACCTGCTGTATCTCCCTCGATTCTTGCAGAGAACAGTTCCTCGGGCTCCCGCGACGCACGGACATAAGAAGCGCGTACATGCAGCGCCTTCGGAGCTAACGCAACGGGCGCGACGTTCTCAACCTTGGCTTCCTTTGTTGCTGCATAATACGCTGCACCAACTGCAATCGCATTGGTTGGATCAATTCCCGTATTGACAGGAATTCCCATTATCTCTTCTATTCTTTTCCGTACATACGGGATGTACGTCGATCCACCTACCATAAGAACAAATCTCAGCTCCGAGGACCGAAGCGAGTTGCGGGTCAAGATTCTGCTTAGCATTGAAGCAGTTGCTTCAACGTACGACTTTATCTGAGCTTCAAACTCAGATCGCGTAATGGTGATCGTGCCGCTGATGGTTTTTCCATCATCGTCTTTCAAACTGCTGATGGCATTAAGGTCGATTTCAGCTGACTGACGAGACGAAAGTTCGATCTTTGCCTCCTCTGCTCTGGCGAGAAGCGAAAACCAAAGATTATTAAATTTGCCAGTCTCGCTCTTGAGGTTAGTAACCAAATCAGAAAAACGGCCAAGTTTACCCAGCTCAGGAACAATAATATTCTCGACGAGTGCAGCATCAAAGTCGCTGCCACCGAGATAATTATCGCCTTCGTGATCGACGACTTTGAGCTCGCCCTCCACTATTCGAATTAGGGCGACATCAAAGGTCCCTCCACCCAAGTCGTAGACGATCCATTGGCTATTGTCCAAGTCATCGGCCTTGCTTTTGTTGGCAAATGCAAGGCTGGCAGCTATAGGCTCCTGCAGCAAAATAACCTGTTTGAAGCCCGCCTGCACGCCGGCTTCCTTGGTGGCATTCGATTGCACAGTATCGAAGGACGCCGGAATCGTGATGACAGCGGACTCCGGGGTTTCTCCTGTGTGAATGAACGATTTGAGTTCCTTCAGAACGAACGCGGAGAGTTCAACTGGTGTCTTGGAGCCGTTGATCGCCTTAATCTTTATGGTCTCCGTGGTGCCCATCTTTCGCTTGAATCGAGACGCGACCGACATGGGATCCCGCTCCGCATATGTCTTGGCCTGCTCGCCGATAAGGATGCGGTCATTGCGAAATCCGACCATGGACGGGAGCGTTTCCTTGAACCCGATTGGATTCTTGAACACCTCGACGACGCCACGATTAAATTTAGCAATGAGAGAATTCGTGGTCCCAAGGTCGATTCCATAATTGATCATCTCAGGCATAATCATTCTCCCCTTGTCTTACCGACCTCTTCTACAACGACAATGCCCTTTTGGAGAACACGTGAATGAGCACGCTGCCCGCCGCGGATGATCGGCTTTATAACCTCAACAACTCTGAGATGCTCGGTGCCCTTTCCAGCGATTGTCGCCTCTAGGTCTGTCCGCGTTTCTTGAAACTTTTCGCCGGTCGGATCTTCGTAAAAGAACCCCAATTCTTCTATCGTGCTCTTTATTCTATCTATATTCCGGCCAAAATTATTGTGATCGCCATGAAGAGAAAGCTTCTTCTCCATCTCAAAGATCTGATTAAGTACAACGAGAAGGCGTCTTTCCCCATCGGTGATATGCTTGGCAATCGAATGGTTCATTGCTGTTTTCCCCGTGAGGCGGCAACAAGACCAATGGTTACCGCGTTGTAAGTTGTGCGCGTCGACATTACGATCCTAACTTTCGAATCCGCGCGATCAGAAATGATCACTTGTCCATTTGCAGCTTCGGCATTAATGCGTACCCATGGCACATAATGGCGCTTTGTGCCAAACCACCCTGCCACGGGAATAACGACGTGCGAGCGATTTAGCTCGCAGCTCCCGATTAATACACTCTTGTCATTGTCCAGTTCACTGCCGATTTTTTGCAAAATCGGCTGGAGCGCATACGCAAACATAGCCTCAATTATCTGAGAGTAATAATTCTTAGAGCTTTCAATATCGACTGAAGTGCTCCAACCAATTGAGACTTCGGCACCTTGATCCGATAATACGCTGAAATAAAACTCGTAAGTGGGTCGCTGGTCAGTGATTGTTGCACCCCATCTGACCGCTTTTATATCCTTTGAGGCGACAAACTTGATGCCCTTTCGAACGCCTTCCCTCGTAATCTGCAGCGGCTCGTCCCCTTGTGTAAGGCGTACCTCGTGCTTTCGCTCTTTTGCAATGATCTCCGTGACCTGTTGTTCGTCCCGCTCGATTTGCTGCTTGGCACCAGCGCTGACAAACGCGAATGCGTTAGCTAGCTTCAGCACCTCCTTGGAAAGATCAGGGTCGGAATGTTTATTATAGCAATCCACCGCGATCGAGAGGAGGAGACGAACAGCCTTGTCCTTAAAGCGTGTGAAATGGACCGGGAGGAGATTGAAAAGGGGCACGAGCGCATGCGGATTGATTGGACCAATCAGCATCGCCGACAGAGCAGCGAGCGAAGGTTTCTTGCTGCTTGCCTCTTTTTCCGCGCTGCGAAGTGGTTCAAAGCAACGATCAATGAAGCGACTCGCGCCCGCAAAGCAAATATCCTCATCCTGCCGAGCAACATAGCGGCGCCCAGACAGCAGCGCACCGATTGTTGCTAAATTGCTTCTGTCTAGTGCACGCGACAACACGAGATCGTACTGACTCGAAAAGGCTGGGCTCAGCCAATTCAAGAAAGCTGAGTCGTCAAGTGCCTTGAGCGTGTCAATCGGAAAATAATTGAAGTCGTACGTGAATAGCGCAATGTCACCCCTGTGGAGGAACTCGCATAATCTACCATCTTGAAAGATAATCCAGTGAAATTCTTTTTTAGCGTCATCCAGGAGCTCGTCGCATATGCCGAGTGCGCGGGATTTATCGATCGTACATCCCCCGAGAGCTTCTATGTGACCGTCCTCCAGATCGATTTCGTGGATGAGGGCCTTTTTCAATCTATGAATTGCCTTAATGGGGTAGTCGTCGATGTCGGAACGTACATCGCAGCCGAGCAAAACGAAGGGATTGACGTAAAAGCGGTGGAACTCAGTACTGTCCAGAATCTGCGTGCCTGACCGGTTCACCGCGGAAGCTGAAGCCGAGAGCATCTCCGAGAGTCGAGATAAAGCTTGCAGACATCGGTCATTATCCGGTTCCAGTTTCAAGGCACGCCGATACGCATCGGATGCATCTAAATATTGGGCGAGTTCTGGTCGCTCATAAAGCAGGCCGAGGTTACCGTACCTGAAAGCCTCCGGTTCAAGGGTGGCAGATTTTGTGAAATAATAAAGCGACATTTGGAAATGTTTTTTATACCAGAATGCTGACGCGATTTTATCAAGCATATGTGAGCTGACTTGACTAATTCTCTCCAGAGCCTGCCCGTACGAAATAACGCCATCGTATTCTTTTGCTCTGTCGCAGATGTACAAGAGACTTAAATAACCATAATCGTAGTCCGAATCGATTTTGACGCTCATCTCGAAAGCTTTTCGAGCTTCGTTTTGCTTTTCCAATGCTTCCAGAATGTCACCGTATGTACCCCACACGATCGGTGATCTCGGCACAAGATCGATTGTCTTCTTTACAGCGTTCCGTGCATCTTCCCAGCGCCCGAGCCCTTTCGCGGCTAATGTTAGACGCCACCAGCCCTCGGCATTTTCGGGCTCTGCGCGGGCGAGCGCGGCAGAGCGGTCAAATGCCTCCGCGAAGCGCCCTTCTGATAAAAGGTGCTTAATGTGAACAATCGGATCTTTTATATCTGAGTCGCTAGCCATGGAGATTCCTGGCTGTGAACGAAACTTCGACTTTGCACGCGAAGAGAAGAAGTGGGCAGAGTGGGTATTTGAAGAGCTTCGACTGTTGCCCTTAGACCTTTCGATTGTGGGTTGCAACGCGGTGAACCGCGCGATCAAAATTCTCAAATTGAAACATCGCCCACACTCATCTCCCGCATCAGGCTTATTACCAAGAATAGAACAAAGGAGGAACGGTGGCAAGGAGGTGCATCACCCCGGTTGCTCCATCGGATGACTCACGGTCGTACAGCTACCGACAGTCTCGGCCAGCCGCATTGGTCGCCGCCGTCGGGGCGGCGATCGGCCCGCCGCCCGCATCGCCCGCCATACCTTCTCCGCCGTCGCCGGCATCTGCACGTACGGTGCGCCGATCTGGGCCAGCGCATCGTTGACGGCATTCATCACCGACGACAACGCCCCCACGGTGCCGGATTCACCGGCGCCCTTGACGCCGAGGGGATTGGTCTTGGTGGGCACTTCGTTCTCGCCCAACGTGAACGTGCAGAAATGATCCGCCCGCGGCATGGCATAGTCCATGAACGAGCCGGACACCAGCTGGCCTGAGGCGTCGTAGGCGATGTTTTCCATCAGTGCCTGGCCGACGCCTTGGGCGATGCCGCCGTGAAGCTGGCCCTCGACCAGCAGCGGGTTGATGATGTGGCCGACGTCATCGACGGCGGTGTAGCGCACAAGCGCGACGGCGCCGGTTTCAGCGTCGACCTCGACCTCGCTGATATGGCAGCCGTTCGGATAGGTGCGCTCGCCGCCCGAGAAGGTGCCGGTCTCGAACAAGCCGGGCTCGGTCTTCGGCGGCAGCCTTGCCGGCATGAAGGCGGCGCGGGCCACCTGCGCGAGGTCGATGGCCTTGTCGGTGCCGGCAACCACGAACCGGCCGCGCTCGAATTCGATATCGTGCTCGGGCGCTTCCATCAGATGGGCGGCGATGCGGCGGCCTTTGGCGACGATCTTTTCCGCCGCGATCAACATCGCCGTGCCGGCCGACACGGTGGAGCGCGAGCCGAACGTGCCGGTGCCGATCGCGATCTGGTCGGTGTCGCCATAGTTGAAGCGGATACGGTCGGGCGGAATGCCGAGCCGGTCCGAGATGATCTGCCGGAATGTGGTGGCGTGGCCTTGGCCGTGATCGTGGGTCCCGACCGAAACCGTGACGGTGCCGGTCGGATCGAAGCGGATTTCGGCATGCTCGATCAGGCCCGCGTTGGAGGCCTCGACCGTCGAGGAGACGCCGACGCCGCGCAGCTTGCCGCGCGCCTGCGATTCGCGGCGGCGCGCCGCAAACCCTGCATAGTCCGCGAGCTTGAGGCAATCTTCCAGGTTCTTGCCGAAGTCCCCGCAGTCATAGGTGTAGATCAGCGCGGTCCGGTACGGCATGGCGCCGGCCGGGATCATGTTGCGCCGGCGAAGCTCGGCGGGGTCGATGCCGAGCTGGCGCGCCGCCAGGTCCGCCATGGTCTCGATCACGTAGGCGGCCTCCGGACGGCCGGCGCCCCGATAGGGACCGGTCATCATGGTGTTCGTCATCACGGCGGTGGTTTCCACATGGATCGCCGGGATCACATAGGTGCCCGCCAGCACGCCGATGTTGTTGGTGGGCGGGCCGGCATTGCGGTCCGACGTATAGTAGGCGCCGATATTGCAGAAGCTGCGCACCGAAAACGCCAGGAACCGGCCGTCGCGGTCGAGCCCGAGTTCGGCCTCCGTGATGTTGTCGCGGCAGTGTTCGTCCGACTGCAGCCCTTCGCTGCGCTCGGCAATCCACTTTACCGGACGGCCGACGAGGCGCGCTGCGAGCGCCGCCAGCACATATTCGGGGTAAAGCCCGCCTTTCATGCCGAAACCGCCGCCCACATTTTCCGCGACGATCCGGAACTGCGTCTCCGCAACCCCGAACACTTCGGTCGCGATGATGCGGCGGATCATGTGTGGACCCTGCACGGTGCAGCGCAGGGTGTAGCGCGCCTCGCGGACAGCATATTCCGCGATGCAGCCGCGCGGCTCCATGGAATTGGTCGTGAGGCGGTTGATGACCATCCGATGGCGGATCAGGTGCGCCGCCGCGGCCATGGATTTGGCGACCGCGGCTTTGTCGCCTGCCGCATGGGTGAAGGCCTGGTTGTCCGGGCACCCTTCCCACACGGCGCGGGCATTCGGCGCGATGGCGTCGGCGGTGGTCGGCACCGCCGGCAACACGTCGTAGTCGACCGCGATGGCGTCGGCGGCATCCTTGGCTTGCTCCAGCGTCTCGGCCACCACGAACGCCACCGGGTCGCCCAGGTAGCGCACCCGCTCGCGGGCGAGAAACGGCTGCGACGACGTGAAGGCTGCCGTGCCGTCGCGCCGTTTGCGCGGGGCGTGCGGCCGCAGCGTGCCCAGCGGGAGCAGCTGCGCATCGTTCCCGGTCAGCACCAGGAGCACGCCCGGCATGACTCGCGCTGCCGTTGCATCGATCCGCACGACGTTCGCGTGGGCGTGCGGCGAGCGCAGGACGTAAGCCCGCGTCTGCCCGGCTGTCTGCATGTCGTCGACATAGCGGCCCGCGCCGCGCACCAGATAGGGGTCTTCCTCCCGCGGTACGGGCTGCCCGATGCCGAATTCGCCCATCGCTCTAAGTCAACTCCTGAACTTCTTCGCCAGGGCATCGGCGCCGCGGCTCAACAACCCGACGTCGGAGCCGACCGCCACGAATGTGTAGCCCCAGCCGATATAGCGGCGCACCTCTTCCTCGTTGCCGGTGAGGATACCGGCCGGCTTGCCGACCGCTTTGAGGCGGCGGACGCAGGTCTCGAGGGCTTTCTGCACCTCCGGATGGGCTGGATTGCCGATGTGGCCGAGCGAGGCGGAAAGGTCGGACGGTCCGATGAAGACGCCGTCGACGCCTTCGACGGTGGCGATTGCCTCGATTTGCTCCATCGCGCCGCGGGTCTCGACCTGGACCAGGAGACAAATCTGCCCGTTGGCGTTTTTCAGGTAGTCGGTGACACGGCCGTACCGGCTGGCGCGGCTCGCAACCGCGACGCCGCGGACGCCTGCCGACGGATAGCGCACCGCTTCGACGGCGCGTTTCGCCTCGTCGGGATTTTGCACGTAAGGCACGAGCAGCGTCTGCGCCCCGATATCGAGGCAGCGCTTGATGATGACGGTGTCGTTCCATGCCGGCCGTACGATCGGGGTTGCGGCGCCTCCCTCGCAGGCCTGCAATTGCGACAGGACGTCGGGGATTTCGCTGGGCGAATGCTCGGTGTCGAGCAGCAGCCAGTCGAACCCGGAGTCGCGCACGATGTCGGCCGCGATGTTGCTGCACAGGCTGCACCACAAGCCGATCTGAAGGTGGCCGGCCGCGATGGCATGCTTGAAGCGGTTACGGGGGAGGTCCATCATTTTCTCCGATCACACAAACTGAACCGCGATGCCGCCGAGCGCGCCGAAATCGCCATGCAGCGTGTCGCCCTTGCGGGCGAACACCACGCGGGTAAACGATCCCGCCAGCACCAGATGGCCGGGCTCCAGTGCCACCCCGTGGCCCCCGAGCTTGTTGGCCAGCCAGGCGACGCCCAATGCCGGATGGCCCAGCACGCCGGCGGCGACGCCGGTCTCCTCGATCTCGGAATTGCGGTACATGATGCCGCCGACCCAGCGCAGGTCGACCTCCATCGGTCCGACCGGACGACCGCCCGCCACGATGCCGGCGGCAGCGCCGTTGTCCGCCACCGTATCCACGATCTTGCGCGGGTCCTGGATCCGCGCATCGACGATCTCCAGCGACGGGATGACGTATTCGGTCGCCCGCAGCACGTCGGTGAGGCCGACGCCGGGGCCAAGCAGGCGCTTGCCGAGCACAAAGGCGAGCTCGACCTCGACCCGCGGCAGGCAGAAACTCTCGTGCGGCACCTTGGCGCCGTCGGGAATCATCATGGTGTCGAGGAGGTAGCCGTAGTCCGGCTCGTCGATCTGGGAGGACCGCTGCATCGCCTTGGAGGTGAGGCCCACCTTGTGGCCGATCAGCCTGGCGCCGGCCGCGATCTTGCGCTTCGCCACCTCGGTCGAGATGGCATAGGAATCCTCCAGCGTGATATCCGGCCAGGTCGTGGAGAGCTGAACGGCCTGTTTACGCTCTTTCGCGGCCGTCATCAGGATATCGGCGGCCTTGTTGCGGTCGGCGTCCGAAAGCATGGGCTTCCTCCGTGGATCGGGCCGGCATTGTTATTGCACCGCGCGGAAGTTGACAATGAAGCGCGGCTATCTCCACCAGCATTTGCGCGGGCATCCGATTACAGTACATTCAAAAGCGACGAACCCCAGGTCCAGGCATGAATGTGATCGCGAAGCCCATTGCCGACTCCGGCGTTGTAACCGGCGACCTCGATCGCTTCCGCCTGCGCCGCTTCATCGAAAGTCTCGCCGGCACCGACGAGTTGGAGCGGCGCGATGCGCCGGTGGATCTCGCCGATATCGCCAAGGTTCTCGATGGCAATCCACGCGCGGTGCATTTTCTCGCCGCCGGGCCCGAGCAGCAGGAACTGGTCGGCAATGTGGTCTCGAGCCGGTCCCGCATCGCCCGCGCGTTCGGGGTTGCGCCGGAGCAGCTCGCGGCGGAGATCGGGCGGCGGCTCGCCAGCACGCCGCAGATCGTGGAAGTGGGCCGCACCGAAGCGCCGGTCCAGCAGGTGGTGCTTGCCGGCGAGGCGGCGGACCTCACGGCGCTGCCGGTGCATCTCCAGCATGGCCTTGATGGCGCTCCCTACATCTCGGCGTCGATCGATTATACGGTCGATGCCAGGACCGGCTGGACCAATGTGGGCATCCGGCGCCTGATGCTGCGCGGGCGCCGCGAGACCGGCGTCGACCTGGTGTCGCCGAGCGATCTGCGCGCGCTCTACGAGGCAAGCGCCGCCGCCGGCGAGCCCCTGCCGGTGAGCTTCGTGGTCGGCGCTCACCCGGCTGACCACATTGCCGCCGTGATGCGCATGCCGGTCGACGAGCTCGGTATCGTGGCATCGCTACGCGATGCGCCCCTCCCCGTCGTCAAATGCGTCACCAACGATATCCGCGTCCCGGCCGATGCCGAGATGGTGCTCGAAGGCTATTTCGATGCGCGCGGCCATGTGGAGGCCGAAGGCCCCTATGGGGAATTCCTCGGCTATTACGGCGCCGTCAAGCGCAACCCCGAACGCGCGGGCGATGCGGGACCGGCTCGACACCACATTGCCGACCAGTTCCTGCTGCTCGGGCCCGGCGGCGAGAAAATGCACCGCGCGCGGATTGCCGTCGAGAGCCTTGGCGATATCGGCGAGATCGACCGGCGCGTCGCGCCGCTCCAGCTCGTCGGTGCCGGCGAGACTTTCGATGAAGCGGCGCAGGCGGAAGCGATCGAGGTCGCCGGTTGCAACGCCGGAGTCGGCAATGGG
>WNFL01075105.1_pt2 | contig 18900 bp, 19 predicted proteins | sample 5400361 | NCBI WGS metagenome assembly WNFL01 (sample SAMN13153351, study PRJNA577476) | soil metagenome | isolation source: 40 cm soil on Douglas fir-dominated hillslope | place: USA:California | collected 2013-09-17
CAGTCCTATGCCATCTGGCCGCACATGACGGTGTTCGAGAACGTCGCCTATCCGCTGACGATCCAGCGCAAGAGCAAATCGGAAATCAAAAAGCGCGTCGCCGACGTGCTCAAGATCGTCGGCCTCCAGGGGCTGGAAGACCGCCCGGCGCCCAAGCTCTCCGGCGGCCAGCAGCAGCGCGTCGCGTTCGCCCGCGCGCTGGTGAACGAGCCCAAGGTCATGCTGCTCGACGAGCCGCTCTCGAACCTCGACGCCAAGCTCCGCGAGCAGATGCGCTTCGAGATCAAGGCGCTGCAGCGGCGGGTCAACATCACGACCATCTACGTGACCCACGATCAGGCCGAGGCGCTGGCGATCTCCGACCAGATCGCGGTCATGCACGCCGGCAAGCTGGTAGAGGTCGGCAACCCGCACCAGCTCTATTCGCGCCCCAAAAGACGCTTTACGGCGACGTTCCTGGGCCTGACCAATCTCATCCCCGGCAAGGTCATCGAGCTCGGCGCCGACTCGCAGCCGGGCAGGATGGAGACCAAGAGGGGCGTTTTTTCGTTTATTCCCGCCTCCGGCCTGGTCAAGGGCAACGCCGCGATCCTCTCGATCCGCCCGGAGCACATCGAAGTCATCAAGCAAAAGCCCCAGGTGACCGAAAACGTGCTCGAGGGCACCGTCAAAGAGGCGATCTTCATGGGCGACGCCTACCACTGCCAGATCGCCGTCGACGACATGATCCTGAGGGTCCACACGCATCCGTTTCTCAGCATGAACCCGGGCGACAAGGTCTATCTCCATCTCGACCCGCAGAGCTGCAACGGCCTCCCGGCGGAAGACACCGAAGGAATGGACGAATCGGCGTTAGGGGTGTAAGATGGGCGAGAATTTACATTCTGAATTCCAAATCGAGAGGAGAAGCCGATGACTGCGCTGGAAGCGAGAAAAATAGCCGAAGATGAAATCAAGGCCGGGAGGACGCCCGCCTACACCGATCTCCGCGAGTGGCTGGAGATCGTCGAGAGCGTCGGCGAGCTCAAGAAGGTCGACGGAGCGGACTGGAACCTGGAGATGGGCACGCTGGCCGAGCTGCTCGCGCACGAAGGCAAAGGCCCCGTCCCCGCGGTCCTGTTCGACAACATCAAGGGCTATCCCAAGGGCTACCGCACTCTTTTCGCGCAGAACGCCTCTTTCAAGCGCATGGCGCTCAACCTCGGCCTGCCGATGGATCTCGGCGGCCTCGAACTCGTCAAGGCGTTTCGCCAGAAGCTCGCCGCGCACAAGCCGATCCCCCACAAGATCGTCAAGAAAGGGCCGATCCTCGAAAACGTCCTCAAGGGCGACGACATCGACCTGCTCAAATTCCCCGTTCCGTTCATGCACGAGCTCGACGGCGGCCGCTTCATCGGCACCGCCTGCCTGGTCATCACCAAAGACCCCGACGAGGGCTGGGTCAACTTCGGCGCCTATCGCGGCATGGTGCACGACAAGGGGAGCATGGGGCTCTATATCTCCCCCGGCAAGCACGGCTCGATCCAGCGCCGCAAGTGGTTCGAGCGCGGCAAGCCCTGTCCGGTCATCATCTGCGTCGGCCAGGACCCGGTGCTTTTCATGGTCTCGGGCAACGAGATCGACTACGGCGTCTCGGAGTTCGACTACGCCGGCGGCCTCAAGGGCGCGCCGATCGAGGTGTGCGAGGGCGAGGCGACCGGCCTCCCGTTCCCGGCCCAGGCCGAGATCGTCATCGAAGGCTTCATGAAGCCCGACGACGTCAAGACCGAGGGCCCGTTCGGCGAATGGACCGGTTATTACGCCAGCTCGTCCCGGCCCGAGCCGGTGCTCCGCGTCGAGCGCATCTACCACCGCAACGACCCGATCCTCTGCTGCGCCCGCCCCGGCCGTCCGCCGTCCGACTATTCCATCGCCAAATGCATGGTGAAATCGGCGCTCATCTGGGAGCAGGTCGAGAAGGCCGGCGTGCCCGACGTCCGCGGCGTCTGGTGCCACGAGGCCGGCGGCGGCAGACTCCTCAACATCATCTCGATCAAGCAGCGCTATCCCGGCCACGCGCGCCAGGCGATGCTCGCCGCGTCGCAGGTCCACGCGGGCGCCTACCTCGGCCGCTACGTGGTCGTCGTCGACGAGGACATCGATCCGACCAACACTTTCGACGTCTTGTGGGCGATATCCAGCCGCTCCGATCCGGTGGAGTCGATCGAGATCCTCCGCCGCTGCTGGAGCGGCCCGCTCGACCCGCGCATCCAGCCGGGCAAGAAAGGCTTCAACTCGCGCGCCGTCATCGACGCCTGCCGCCCGTTCGAATGGATGAAGGACTTCCCGCCCGTGGCCGAGTCCAGCCCCGAGCTCAAGGCGAAGATTAGACAGAAATGGAAAAAGCTCCTGGAAGGGTAAAAACGGTTTGTCGAGTTGATTGGGTCTGTTGAGTCAAACGGCCTGGCGCCTCGCGGCCCAGGCCGTTTCTATTGGCCGGTGTTAGCGTTGGCCGGCGTATGTGATAGGATAAGGCTATGTCCAGCGAAACCTTTAAAAAGCGGCAGAAAGAGATAGCGCGCCAGAACAAGCAGAAGGAAAAGGCGATGCGCCGCCAGCAGCGGAAGGAAGAGAAGGCCAACACCGAGCCGCCGGCCGACGGGGAAGATCCGGATTTGGCGGGGATCGTTCCCGGCCCCCAGCCCCGGCTTTGGTAAGAGTCTTTTTTCCTATCGAGCTTTCATCATCCACGCTTTGGAGCGAGACGGTCCCGTCTGTTCTTTTTCCCCGGTTCCTGTTCACCGCCTGACGACTCCCTTTAAGGGTCGTGATAGTTCGACGCGTTGTGTTGGATGGTGTTGATGAACCGGAGCGCCAGAGGCCGGCCCGCGTCCGCCGCCAGCGGCTCGAGCCGCGCGACCGCGTCGCATCTCCGAAAAAAACTTCGATAGCCCAGCTTCTCGTATTCTTTTATCTCCGGCAGGCTCCGCCCGTAGATGATCGCGGCCCGCTCCGCGATAAACTTTTGCGCCAGGCTTTGGGCGAGCGGCAGCCCCTGGCCCGCATTGTTGCCGATGAGCACGTAATCCACCGGGTCGTCCAGGTCCTTCAAGGCGCGCGCGATGGCCGCCGGCGCGACCGCGTCCCAGTTCCGCATCTCGAACTTCGCCTGCTCCGCCGTGAGCGGCGACGGATACCCGTCGGCGGCGCGGTAGACCCCCTGGCGCTCGGTCCATCGCGTCCACGCGAGCGGCGGACGGGCGACGAATTCCCCGACCGTCACCTCGTTGTCCAGGATCAAAGCCAGGAACAGCCCGGCGGCGGATTCTCGGCGCGCGCTCATGACCTCTGGACATTCCTCATTGCGCTTGTCAACATGATCTTTATTAACCTCAACCCGATGGAGGCTTATTATGAATAACTTACTTTCAAGGTTTAAGCCATGCTTGGCGGCGGCTTTCGCCGTCGCGCTGCTGGCGGCCGCCGGCTGCGGATCGATGAGGAAGGACGAAGGCCAGGAAAAGAGCGCGAAGGCGGCCGCGCCGGCGAAGGGCCAGACCGTCAAAGTCGCGCTGTCCGGCGATAAGGAAGTGCCGCCGGTCCAGACCAAGGCGACCGGCAGCGGCGCCGTTACGGTCGCCCCGGATAAGTCCGTCAGCGGCAGCGTCACCACCTCCGGCCTCGACGGGACCGCGGCGCATATTCACGACGGCGCTCCCGGCAAGAACGGGCCCGTGATCATACCGCTGACCAAAAACGGCAACACCTGGTCGGTGCCCGCCAACACCAAGCTCACCGACGAACAGTACAAGGCCTTTCAGGCCGGGAACCTTTACGTCAACGTCCACAGCGCGGCCAACAAGGGCGGCGAGATCCGCGGCAACCTGAGCCCGCAATAAAAATCCCGCCAAAAACGCCCAGATCGGCCTGAACGGCCCGGCGCGTGAGCGCGCCGGGCCGTTTTTGTTTGTCCGAGCGGGCTCTTGAAAACTCCGCTTCTTAACGCGTCTGAGCTAAAGGGGCTTGGCCGCATTAGGTATAGACCCGATTTTTGGAGCGATTCTTTTTAAGATAAAATATCTACGATGATCTCCTATCTTAACGTTACTCGATAATGGCCCGGCACGATATTATCGTCATCGGGTCGTCGGCGGGGGGAATCAAGGCCCTCGGCGCGGTCGTCGGCGGGCTCACCGCCGATCTCGGCGCCGCCGTTTTCGCCGTCCAGCACCTGGCGCCGAGCAGCCCCGCTCTTCTCCCGCGCATTCTCCAGGACGTGGGCCCGCTGCCGGCCGTCCATCCGGAGGACGGAGCGGAGTTCCGAAACGGGAACATCTACATAGCCCCGCCGGATCATCACCTGCTGGTCGAGCGCGGCCGCGTCCGCGTGGTGCGCGGACCGGAGGAGAACCGCTTTCGGCCGGCGATCGATCCCCTGTTCCGCTCGGCGGCGCGGGCCTACGGCCCGCGGGTGTTGGGCGTGCTCCTCACCGGCAATCTCGACGACGGCACGGTGGGCCTCCAGGCGATCAAGCGGCGCGGCGGCACCGCCATCGTTCAGGACCCGAACGAAGCGGAATATCCCTCCATGCCGAAGAGCGCGCTCAAGCACGTGAAGATCGATCACTGCCTGCCGGTTCGGGAGATCGGCCCTTTGCTGACGCGCCTGACCCGAGAGCCGGCGGCGGAAGAGGAGGCCTACGACGTGCCGAAAGAGATGGAATTCGAGTCTCAAATCGCCGGGCAGCGATTGAACACGCAAGAGTTTCTCGACAGCGTGGAGAAGATCGGCGCCCGCACGACGTACACCTGTCCCGTGTGCAGCGGCAGCATCTGGCGGATCGGCGCCGAAGAGCCGATGCGGTTCCGCTGCCACACGGGCCATTCTTTCACCGCCGGGCCCTTCTTCGCCGAGCAGACCGCTTATCTTGAGCAAACCCTGTGGTCGGCGGTCAAAACCCTGGAGGAAAAAGTGACGTTCGCGCGGCAGCTGGCCGCGCGGATGAGAGAGCGCGGCGAGAACGACGCGGCCAAAAAATACGACGCCTACGCCGCCCAGGTCGACCGGGAAGTCGGACAGGTCCGGGACTTGATCCTCAACGGCTTTGCGACCAGGCGCGACATCTCCGACGACGACCCGCAAGCGATATGAAAATCAGCCTCAGGCGGGACTGCTGCGATGCTTTGCTGCGGCACATCCCCGAGCTTAAAGTCGTCGCGCCTTTCACCAGAGTTCAGGGCCTCCTGCCGCCCGCGGCCACCTGCGTCGTCGAAGTGACGGCGACCGAGGCGAAAGCGCTCGTGAACACGGCCCAGCGGCACTGTCCCGACTGCGTCGGACGCATCGAAACCGCCATCCGGTACCCGCTGAGATAGCCGCGCGGCGCGCGGGCCATTTGCGCCCCTCTCTCCGGTTTGTTAGTTTGTCTCCGTGCGGCGGAGAACGGCAAAAGGCGTTAGACGATAAACAAAAAAAGAGGGGCTGCGCCGGAGACGGGAATGGCAAAAAAAGAATTTAAATACGTCGGACAGAATATCGCCCGGGTCGACGGCGTCGAGAAAGTAACGGGCCGGGCGAAGTTCACCGGGGATTTCTCCCTCCCCGGCATGCTGCACGGGAAGATCCTCCGCAGCCCCTATCCGCACGCGCGCATCAAAAACATCGACGCTTCGAAGGCCGAGGCGCTTCCCGGCGTCGCCGCCGTCCTCACGGCGAAGGATATTGCCGACACCGAACCCTTCTACAGCGGCCGGCCGGTGATCGCGCTGGACAAGGTCCGCTACGTCGGCGAGCCGGTGGCCGCCGTGGCGGCGGCCGACATCCGCACGGCGGACGAGGCGCTCGGGCTCATTCGAGTCGATTACGAGGAGCTTCCGGCGGCGGTGGGACTCGACGCCGCGCTCGCTCCGGACGCGCCGCTGGTGCACGACGACGCGGCCGGCAACATCTGCGGCCACGAGCGCGTCGAGAAGGGGAGCGTCGCCGAGGGCTTCGCCGCGGCGGACGAGATCTTCGAGGACACCTTCACGTTTCCGATGGTCTACCACTACGCGCTCGAGCCGCACTCGGTGATCGCCGCGTTCGACGGCGAGGGCATCACGGTCACGTCCTCCGCGCAGCACCCGTTCCAGGTGCGCGGCGACCTGGCGAAAATCTTCCGCCTCCACCCGTCGCGCGTGCGCATGATCATCCCGTTTTTGGGCGGCGGCTTCGGCAGCAAGTCGTACACCAAGTTCGAGCCGCTGGTCGTCGCGCTCGCGCGCAAGGCGCGGGCGCCGGTCAGGATCTGCAACTCGGTCGCCGAGTCGATGCTCACGGTGCACCGGCACGCGGCGCGGATCCGGCTCAAAACCGGCGTCCAGCGCGACGGCACGCTCACGGCGCGCGAGGCGGAGATCCATCTCGACACCGGCGGCTACGCCGACAACGGCCCCGCCGTGGCGATCCGCGCCGCCACACGGGTGCTCGGGCCTTATCGAATCCCGCACATCCGGACCGACGCCTACGCGGTCTACACCAACGAAAGCTCGGCCGGCTCCTTCCGCGCCATCGGCGCGCCGCAGACGATCTTCGCCTCCGAATCGCACCTCGACATGATCGCCCAGCGGCTCGGCCTCGACCCGGCGGAGCTCAGGCTTAAGAATTTCCTCGCCCGAGGCGAAGAGCTCCGCCCCGGGCTCCGCGGCATGGACGCGAATCTGCCGTCGAACCTGAAGACGCTGGTGCGCGCGAGCGAGTGGAAGCGCCGCGCGAAGAAAAAGGGCGCGGCGATGGGGCTGGCCTGCGGCGCGACCAACGCCGGCGCGACGCCGGTCTCGGTCGCGATGGTGCGGCTCCAGGCGGACGGCACGCTGGCGGCTTTCTTCGGCAGCACGGAGATGGGCCAGGGCGTGCGGACGGTGCTGTCGCAGATCATCGCCGAGGAGCTCGACATGCCGCTCGCGTCGATCCACGTCGGCGGCGCCGACACCAAAGTCACGCCGTACGACAGCTCCACCGGATCGAGCCGCTCGACGACCCTCATGGGCACGGCGATCCAGCGCGCCGCCCGCGATTTAAAAAGCCAGCTCGTGAAGATCGGCGCGGCGGCCCTGCGCGTCAAGCCCGGCGAGGTGCGGATGCTCGACGGCGCGATGGTCGCGGGCGAGATGCGGCTCACGTTCCGCGAGGCGGTCCAGCGCCGCTTCGGCGGCGGCGGCGAGCTGATCGGCCACGGCGACGTCGGGCCGGAGATCACCGGCACGCTGCCGGTCTTTTGGGAGATCGGTATGGGGACCGCCGAGCTGGCGGTGGACGAAGAGACCGGCGAGATCGATATCCGGCGCTACGTCTCGGTCGCCGACGTCGGCAAGGCGATCCATCCCGAGGGCTGCGCCGGCCAGGAGGAGGGCGCAGCCATGATGGGCATCGGCCACACCCTGTTCGAGCAGATGGTCTACGACGGCGGGCAGCTGGTCAATTCCAACCTCATCGACTATCGCGTGCCGCGGTTCTCCGACGTGCCCGAGGAGTTCGAGACCGTCCTGGTCGAGAACGAAGACGGCCCCGGCCCCCACGGCGCGCGCGGTATCGGCGAAGGCGGCCTGGTCTCGGTCGCGCCGGCCGTCACCAGCGCGCTGGCGCGCGGCTACGGCATCCGCGTGAACGACCTGCCGCTCACCCCGGAGCGGGTGTGGCGGGCCCTCAGAGATAAAAAGATATGTTTACCCGCCGGCGCAATTGCGGGTTTTTCCCCAATCAAAGCGGTTCATACACCTATTGTCCTATCGTGCGGCCCCGATTATTCTGTCAGCGAAGGAATTTGTATCTTTTGTGGAGGTCCTAATGCATATTTACGCCGGACCGGAGGCGATACCGCGCCACGATCGATTTGACCGCGTTCCTTAGGCCTGGATCGGTATGCAGTTGAGCGATATCCCCCGGGGCTGCTTCCACGAGTTATTCGAGGCCCAGGTCGAGCGCGCGCCCGCCCGACCGGCCGTGGCTTACGGCGAAGAGCATCTCACCTACCGCGAGCTGAACCAAAAAGCGAACCGGCTGGCGCATTACCTCGGCGCGCTCGGCGTGGGCCCGGAGACCCTCGTGGGCATCTGCATGGAGCGCGCGCCCGAGATGATGGTGGGGCTCCTCGGCATTCTCAAAGCCGGCGCCGCCTACCTGCCGCTCGACCCTTCCTATCCGAACGACCGGCTGGCCTACATGCTCGACGACGCCAAAGCGCCCGTCGTTCTCGCGCAAAGGCGCCTGCTCGACAAAGTCGCCGGCGCCGGCGGCGAAGTCGTTTGCATCGATGAAAATTGGCCCGCGATCGCCCGGCAGAGCGGCGAAAATCCCGCCAGCGGCGTCCGGCAGGACAATCTCGCTTACGTGATTTACACCTCCGGCTCGACCGGAAAACCCAAGGGCGTGATGATCCATCACCGGGGCCTGGTGAACTATCTCTGCTGGGCGAGCCGGAACTACCGCATGTGGGAGGGCGAGGGCGCCCTGGTCCATTCGCCCATCGGCTTCGATCTCACGATCACGACGATCTTCGCTCCTCTCTTGGTGGGGCAGAAGGTCGTGCTCCTCGCCGAAGGCGCGGGGATCGATCAGCTCGCCGCCGCGCTCGGCGCCGCCAGGGACTTCACCGTCGTCAAGATCACGCCGACGCACCTCGAGGCGCTGGCCCACATGGTGCCGGAAAAAGAGCTCGCCGGCCGCGCCCGGGTGCTGGTCATAGGCGGCGAGATGCTCCGCTGGGAGCACATCGCCGCCTGGCGCCGCCACGCGCCGGCCACCCGGCTGATCAACGAGTACGGCCCGACCGAGACCGTCGTCGGCTGCGCGGTCTACGAAGTGGCCGCCGACGCGGTCGAGTCCGGCTCCGTGCCGATCGGGCGGGCGATCGACAACATGGAAATGCATCTGCTGGACGCCGGCATGGGGCCGGTCCCCGCGGGCGAGATCGGGGAAATTTACATCGGCGGCGTCGGCGTGGCGCGGGGCTATTTGAACCAGCCGGAGACCACCCGGGCGAAATTCATCTTGCGCCCGGCGAACGGGACGCCGGGCGCGCGCCTGTATAAGACCGGCGACCTGGCGCGCCTCCTGCCGGACGGCGAGCTGGAATACCTGGGCCGGACGGACCACCAGGTGAAGGTGCGGGGCTATCGCATCGAGCTGGGCGAGATCGAAGTCGTGCTCGCGCAGCACCCGGCGGTGCGCGATTGCGCGGTGCTGGCGCGCGAGGACGCTTCGACTTCGCTCAGCGCAGGCGGGGCGGCGGCCGACAAGCGGCTGGTTGCCTACGTCGTCGGCAGGGACGGCACGGCGCCGGCCGTCGAGGATTTGCGCGCCTTTTTGCAGGCGCGGCTGCCGGCATACATGGTGCCCGCGGCGTTCGTCGCCATGGAGGAGTTCCCGGTAACGGTCAACGGCAAGATCGATCGCGATGCGCTGCCGGCGCCGCGCCAGCAGCGCGCCAACGGCGAAACTTACAAGGAGCCGACCGATACGCTGGAGATACAGCTGGCGGCGATCTGGGAGGAGATATTGGGAGTGAGCCCCATCGGCGCCGCCGACAATTTTTTCGAGTTGGGCGGCGATTCGCTCCAGGCCGTGCTCATGGCAACCAAGGTCGAAGAGGTGCGCGGCCGGCACATCCCGCCGGCCATGCTGATCGAGGAAAATACGATCGAAAAGCTGGCGCGGGCGATCCACCGGATCGATCTCGAGCCGCGGGACACCACGATCGTCGAAGTTCAACCGAAGGGCAGCCTGCCGCCGCTTTACCTGGTGCCGGGAATCGGCGGCATGGTGCTGGGGCTCTCTTATCTGGCCCAGCGTCTGGGGACCGATCAGCCGCTCTATGGCCTGCAGGCGCGCGGGGTCAAGGACGCGGAAAGCCCGTGCGCCTCGATCGAAGAGATGGCGCGCTATTATATCGAGGCGATCCGCAAGGCCCAGCCCGAAGGGCCCTATTTCATCGGGGGATACTCCTTCGGCGGCATCGTGGCTTTCGAGATGGCTCGGCAGCTCCGGGCCGGGGGGCAGGAGCTGGGCATTTTGGCCGTCTTCGACACCGAAGCGCCGGGCCCGAGGCGTTTCAGCCCCGTCGGCTTTATCCGCAATCTGCCCTATTGGTGCCGCGATTTTATCCTGCGGCGAAAACCTGGCGAGGTGGCGGGCGACGCCTTTACGAAAGGCAAAAATCTGGCCAAAAAAGTCCTCAACAAGGGTTTCGCCCGGTTCGGCATGCCGTCCACGCTGAAGAGAAAAATAGAAGAAGACGTGGACATGCCCCAGAACTGGCCGGAGAGATACCGCCGGGTGATCGAGACCCACTATAAGGCGCTGCTCGGCTACCAGCCCGACCAGTATCAAGGGCGCCTCACGCTGTTCCGCACCCGGGCGCAGCCGCTGCTGCGCGCCTATCCGGACAACGGCTGGAGCCGGCTGGTCCAGGGCGACATCGACGTGTACGGCGTGGACGGCCTCCATGCGAATTTTCTCCAGGAGCCCCATGTCCGCTCGGTGGCGACGCAGGTGCGCATGGCTTTGGAGAAAAGTCGAAATCTGCCCGGCGGGCGGCCCCGGTGGAATGGGGCGGCTTCCGGCGCGGGCCGGAAGGGGTCCATGCAGCCCTCGTTCCCGCGCTCGTCCAAGCAGGCCGATCCCTTTCCCGGCCGATAATCCTCTTGCCATCTATCCCCTCCGGGATATAATCCGGTCGTTTCACGGCCTTTGAAAGGAAGTGACGATGAGCCGGATCATCAAATCACCGCCGCGCCGGCCGTTTCCCGGCGCGCGCGCCGCCGTAATGCTGCTGCTCGCCGGGCTGGTTTCTCCCGCGTGGACGGCCTCCGCCCTCGATACCGTCACCATGTCGATCCCGACCAAGACCTTTCAGCAGACGATGTATCCGATCGCCCAGGACCGGGGCTACATGAGGGAAGAGGGCCTCGACCTCAAGCTCGTCTACATCGAGGCGACCCCGAGCATCCAATCGCTGATGGCGGGGACCATCCAATTCACCGGCTCCGGCACGAGCGCTCTGGTCGCCCTGGCCAAAGGCTCGGCGCCGCTCAAGGTCGTGATCGCGTCGAACGACCGCGTGCTGCAATGGCTCCTGGTCCGGCCGAACATCGCGGGCCCCAGGGACCTGAAAGGGAAAATAGTCGCCACCACCGGGGTCGCGACCGCGGCCACGTTCATGCTGCGGCAGGTTCTGGGCAAACACGGCCTCGACGGCGCGAAGGACGTCAACATTATCGATCCGGGGCCGAACAACCAGCTGACGGCCCTGGTTTCCGGCATCGCCGACGCCGCGATTTTAGGGCCGGATCAGCGCTATATCGGCCTCGACAACGGCATGAAGGAGCTTTTCTTTTTCGGCAACGAGGTGAAAAACTCCTGGGGCACCGTGGCGACGTCCGACAGGTTCATCAAGGAGCAGCCGAAGATGGTGGGCGGGTTTCTGAGAGCGACTCTCAAGGCGCTGCGCTGGATGCGCAAGGACCGCGAGGGCGCCGTCGGGGCGATGATGAAGTTCTCCGGCCTCGAGCGCGCCCAGGCGGCGCGCGTCTACGACGATCTCATGCCCACGTTCACGACCAACGCGACCGTCGACGACGAGACGCAGAAAAACGATCTGGTGATCATCCGCCAGGTCGCCGGGGCGGCGAACGACATCCCGAACGGCCGCGCCTACGATTTCAGCTTCGCGCTGGACGCCGAGCAGCAGTTGAACCGCGCGGGCTGGAAGCCGTAGCTTCTAATAAAATGAAAAAACCAACCGTCTCCGAGCTCCGGAAAAAAGTCGCGCTCGCCTGCCGCATCGTCGGCAACCAGGGCCTCACGCGCGGCGCGCTCGGCCACGTGAGCGCGCGCATCCCGGGCGCCGACCGCGTGCTCATCAAGGGCAAGGGCGTCAACGAAGAGGCGGTCGAGTTCGCGGCCGAGAGCGACGTCATCACGATCGATCTCGAGGGGCGCGTGCTCGAGGCGAAGCGGGGCCTGGAGGCGCCGAACGAGAGCGCCATGCACCTGGCGATCTACCGCAAGCGTCCGGAGGTGATGAGCGTCATCCACACGCACCCCGACTGGATCGTCGCGCTGACCGCCTGCGACAAGCCGCTCATCCCGATTTACGCCGCCTACAGCCCGGCGGGGATGAAGCTCGTCGTCGAGGGGATTCCGATCTACCCCCGGACCGTGACGATCGTCGACCGGGAGCTGGCGGAGGATTTCATCGGCGTCATGGGCGATAAAAAGGCCTGCCTCCTCGCCGGGCACGGCATGACGGTGGCCGGCGGCAGCGTGGAGGAGGCGACCGCGACGAGCCTCCAGCTCTACGAGCTGGCGCGCATCCACGGCATGGCCTACGCGATCGGCCGGCCCCATCCGATTCCGGAGGCCGATATCTTCGAGTACAAGAACAGGGCGTCGCGGAGCGCGGGGCCGCTCCGCGAATCGTCGTCGCGCTACCTGTCCGAATGGCGCTATCAGCTGAAGCTGCTGCAAAAAAGGCGCTAAGGTCGCAACAAAGGGGGGAGGATTATGGTTTCCGACGAAGCGGCGGCGCCTTCTACACCGGGGGAGAGCTCTCCTTTCGCCGCCGCGTACCGCGTCTTCGGCCGCTTCGGCCTGTTTTCGATCTTCGGGGCGCTGCTCTACGGCTTCCAGTACGAGGACGGCGCGCCGGCGGTCAACTTCGCCTATAATCTGCTGCTGTACGCGATCTTCGTCACGCCGCACCTGCTCATGACGCGGTCGTGGTTCAACCGGGCGCTGTGGGGCAATCCGGCGGGCTCGCCCGCCGAGCGGCGCGTTTACATCACGATCACGGTCGTGATGTGGCTCGCCGTCTATGTCCTGCACGAGCCGGTGCCCGGCCTGGCGCTGGAGCCTTCCGGCTGGATCGCCTTCGCCGGCTGCGTGCTTTTCCTGTGGGCCTTCTTCAGCTTTTTCGAAGGCATCACCTTCGACCTGATCGACGGACTGCTCGGCGTGCCCGGCGCGGCCGGCGCCTATTCGCACGGCCCGGAGACGCCGCTCTTCACCGAGGGCGCCTACGCGCGCGTGCGCCACCCGCAATACCGCGCCTTCATCCTCGCCTCGCTCGCCTCGCTGCTCATCCACCCGCACATGGGGCAGCTGTTCTGGGCGCTGATGCTGGGCGGCACGTTCATCGCTTTCATTCCGGTCGAGGAGGCGCAGCTCCTCAGCGCGCGCGGCGACGACTACCGCCGCTACGCCGAGCGCACGCCCTGGAGACTCTTCAAAGGCTTCTGGTAAGCCGCAGCGCGAGCGTCGCACCGGGAGGAGACACCGTGGCGGAAAAAATAGTTTCCATGCACGCCGCCTATAAAAGCGGCAAAGAGATCGTCGACGGGTTCATCGCCCGGCCCAACACGAGCGAGCCGAGGAGCGCGATCGTGCTCGTCCACGGCTACCGCGGCGTGGACGACGGCCAGCGCGCGGTCACGCGCCGGTTCGCCAAAGAGGGCTTCGTCGCGCTCTCGCCCGACCTGTTTCACGGCAAGATCTATTCGACGCCCGAATCCTGCGCGCTGGCGAAGACCTCGCTCGATGTCGGACCCGCGGTCGAGAAGATCATCGACGGCGTCGCCTATCTCCGCCGGCTGCCGTTCGTCGGCAAAAAGAAAATCGCGCTGATGGGGTTTTGCATGGGCGGCGGGCTGGCGCTTTACGCGCTGGCCAAATCGAAGAGCTTCGCCGCCGGGGTGATCTACTATCAAAGCCTGTTTCCCGACCCGGAGGAGCTCCGCGGCATCCGAGCGCCGCTCCAATGCCACTACGGCACGGAGGACCACAACACGACCAGGACCGAGATCGAAATGTTCCGCGAGACGCTCGACCGCTACGGCAAGAAACACGAGATCCACATCTATGAAGGCGCGCACCACGCCTTTCTCAACAACCCTTCGGGGAAAATCGAGGCGAACCGGAAGGCGGCGGAGGAGTCGGTGGCCAAAACCTGCAAGTGGCTGAGGAAGACCCTGGCGTAAGTCTATATAAACGCGCCGCGGACGAAGCAGCTTTCGAGCGGCAGCTCTTTTTTCATCAGCCCCTGCTCGATTTGATAGCGGTTCAGCGCCTGCATCGTGCGCTTCTCGATGTCGCCGAGGACGCACGCGTAGGGGTCCTCGCCGACCACCGCTTTTTCCTTTTCGTACCCCTCGATCTCGTCGCGCTTCATGTATTTCGGCCCGAGCCGCTTCGCCTCGCGAAACGCCTCGACCAGCTTGGCGGGCAGGTCGGGATATTTTTCCGCGGTCTCCTCTTTGATGGCGATGAGATGGATGATCGGGTAGAGCCGGGTCTTCTTGAGCCAGCGGATCACCTCGTCCGTATCGTCGAACAGCGGCTTGACGCCGGGAAACTCGCCCATGGCTTTCGGCAGCGTGCCGCCGCCGAAGATGCCGTAGTGGCCCATATCGCCGGCGACCAGCGCGGCGTGGAGCGCGCCTTCGCTCACCAGCCTGGCGAGCACCGCCTTTTCCTTGCCGAACGGCGTCGGCGGCTCGAGCCGCTCCACTTTGACCGGCAGGTCCTGGCCGATGAAGACCTCTTTGCCGGAGACGTACCAGCTCATCTCCGTCGTCTCGAGGCCGTGCTCGTCGAGCAGGTAGCCGCGCTCCCAGACCACCGCGGTCGCGCCGTAGCGAAAGCAGCCGATTTTTTTCCCCCGCAAATCCTCCGGGCGGGAAAGCCCGCCTTCCGCGTAAAAAATATTCCGCTGGCGCGGGCCGCGCTCGAAGAACACCGGGAGCGCGAGGAAAGGCCGGCCTTTTTCCCGCGTCCGCTGAAACGTCGCGGCGGAATATTCGCCGACGTCCCATTCGCCCTGGGCGAAGCGGTAGTGGCGCTCTCCGGGCGAGGCGAACTCGTGCGTGATGTCGAGCTCGTAGCCGTCGAGCGGCACGTCGCCGTCGATGATCGCGCGCGTGCGCGGGTGAAAGGGAAGACCCATCGTGATGCGCGGCTTGGCGGCCATGTCACCTCCCGTTGTCGATCAGGGGCAAAAGCCCGGCGAGACTGCGGACCCGCGGAAAAGAGTTGGATTTCACTCTGGCCTTGCGGTCGAGGAGCACGCCGGTGAGCCCCGCGTTCCGCGCGCCCGCGGCGTCTTTCTCCGGGCTGTCGCCGACGTGGAGCGCCTCGCCGGCCTTGGTCCGGTGGCGCGCGAGGGCCTGGTGAAATATCTCCGGCGCCGGCTTGGCGTAGCCGGAGCGGCTCGAGATGACGATCGACTCGAAATGGGACGCGACGCCGAGGCCGTGCAGGATTTCAAACAGCCGCGAATCGAAATTCGAGATCACGGCGAGCTGGAGCCCGCGCTGTTTGAGCGCGGCGAGCGTGTCGACGGTCTCGGGAAAGAGCCGCCAGGAGCCGGCGCGGCCGAAGTAGGCGAACAGCTCGGTGAAGTAATCGTCGTAGCGCTCGAACCGGCCGTAGGGCGCGAAGACCCGCCGGACCGTTTCTTTCCACCAGGCGCGCTCGAGAGCCTGAATCTCGCCGCTCCCGGCGTCGGGAAAGGCGAGCGGCGGCGCCGAGCCGAAGCAGGCGCGAAAGCGCGTCGATATCTCGGCCGCCGGCACGCTCATGCCGTGGCCCGCGGCGATCAGCGCGTAGCTCTCGCCCACCGGCCGGACCGGCCGCATGAGCGTCCCCGCGGCGTCGAAAAAGATGGTTTTAAAAGGCATGGAAATTCAAGGCGAGAGGCGCGAGGCGGAAGGCGAGAGGGAAGAGCATTTCTTCCTCATGCCGGTCGCCCAGGCCTCATGCCTTTTCTTGCAACTCCGCCATCTTCCATTATAATGTGATCTGATGCAAGGCAAGGACGCGCTGCTGATTATCGACGTGCAGAACGACTTTTGCCCCGGCGGCGCGCTCGCGGTCAGGGACGGCGACGAGGTCGTCCCGGCGCTCAATCGCTACATCGAGAAATTCGAAAAATCCGGGCTGCCGATCTTCGCCACGCGCGACTGGCATCCCGAAAAGACCGGCCACTTCAAGGCCTACGGCGGAACTTGGCCGCCCCACTGCATCCAGGGGACGAAGGGCGCCGAGTTCCGGGCGGATTTGCGGCTCCCTCCGGGCGCGGTGGTCGTCTCGACCGGGACGGCCCCGGACGACGAGGGCTACTCCGGCTTCGACGGGAGCGACGCGAGCGGCGCCGGTTTGGCGGACCTTTTGCGCCGCCGCGGCGTCGAGCGGATTTTCGTCGGCGGGCTCGCGACCGACTATTGCGTCAAGCACACGGTCCTCGACGGCCTCAACCAAGGCTTCAAGGTCGTCTGGCTGGAGGACGCCTCGCGCGGCGTGAATTTGCAGCCCGGCGACGCGGAGCGGGCGGCGGCGGAAATGCGCGGGGCCGGCGCCGGGAAGTCGACCGGCGCGGAAACGATTTCCCCGGAGTGACGCATTCGATGGAAGAAGGATTTTTCACGCCGGAAAGCGCGCTCTGGCGCGTCGACCGCGAGCTGGCGCTCCTCCTCGGCGGCGGCCGGGCGCTCTTGATGCAGGTCGCGCACCCCAAAATCGCCGCCGGAGTCGCCGAGCACAGCCGCTTCTTGAGCGATCCGCTGAAGCGCCTGACCGGGACCATGGCGACGATGTGGTCGATCGTCTTCGACGACCGCCCCCGGGCCGAGGCCGCGCTCGGCCGGCTGGAAAACATCCACCGGCGCGTGCGCGGAACGGTTCAGGAGCCGGGCGCGCCGCCGCCGGGCGCGCCCTATAGCGCCGGCGACGCCGACCTGCGGCTCTGGGTGCACGCGACGTTGATAGATTCCGCCCTCGTGACCTACGACCGCTTCGTGCAGCCGCTCTCCGCCGGGGAACGGCGCCGGTACTACGAGGACAGCAAAAAGCTCGGCATCCTGCTCGGCGTCAAGGAGGCGAAGCTTCCCGACTCCTACGAAGAGTTCGTCGAATACATGGCGGCGACGATCCAATCCGGCGCGCTCGCCGTCGGCCCGACCGCGCGGGCGCTGGCGCGGGCGGTGCTCCATCCCGCGCCCTGGTTTTTGAAAACCGTCGCGCCGCTCCACGCGTTCATCACGGCCGGCCTGCTGCCGCCCGAGCTCCGGCGGGCGTACGGCCTTTCGTGGAGCGGGAGGCGCGAGCGGGCGCTCCGGTTCGTGGCGGGCTCGACGCGCGCCGCCCTGCCCCTTGTGCCGGCGATTATCCGCGTCGTTCCGCGCGCGCGCGCCGCCGAAGCGCGGGCGGGCTGATGGATTTCGCGGATCGCGATCGGCAGAGCGCGACGACGGCGCCGCTCGGACGCGAGTCTTCCGGGCGCAGGCAATGGGCCTCTGCCTTGAAGGGTTTCTCAACGTTCGTGCCGGAACAAAACGAGGCGGCTTCGGCGGCCGATTTGCCAAGGATCACAAAAGTCATCGCAACTTTACGCTCAGGCGCCTGCGGTCTTCATTCTCGCATCCTCGCGGCGCCGGGGGAGAATCGGCACCGCGCGGTTCCGGCAGGCGGATAACGGCGAACAAAAAAAGGAAAATCCAAGTGGCAGAAAACGATTATAACGAAGAGCTCGAGACCGCGGAGCGGGCGGCAAGGGAAGCGGGCGCGGTCGTGATGGGTTATTACGGCAAGAAGTATCACATCGAACAGAAGAGCAAGAACAACCCGGTCACGGTCGCCGACCTCGAGGCGAACCGCAAGATCCAGGAAGTCCTTTTGGGCCGTTATCCCGAGGACGGCTGGCTCTCCGAGGAGAGCAAGGATAACTCCGACCGGCTCCGCGCGCCGCGCGTCTGGATCATCGATCCGATCGACGGCACGAGGGAGTTCATCGAAGGCATCCCGCAGTTCAGCATCTCGATCGGCCTCGCCGTGGCGGGGCGGCCCGTGGTCGGCGTGGTTTATAACCCGGCGCAGGAAAAGTTTTACAAAGCGGCCCAAGGGGCAGGCGCGACGCTCAACGGCCGGCCGATCCATGTGACCCCGCAGGCGACGGTCAAGGGCGCCTCGCTCATCATCAGCCGCTCCGAGCCGCAGCGCCGCTTCCAGCCGTTCGCCGAGCTGTGCCGGACGGAGACCGTCGGCAGCATCGCCTTCCGCCTGGCGCTGATCGGGGAAGGGGCGGGCGACGGCATGATCACGTTCCGCGCGCTCCACGAATGGGACGTCTGCGGCGGGGTGGCGATCGTCGAGGGCGCCGGCGGCGTTGTCATCGACGGCGAGGGGAAGCCGATCGCCTTCAACCGGCCGGACAGCCTGTGCCGCGGCATGGTCGCGGCGAATCCGGCTCTGGCCGCCGAGCTGCACGCCATGCTGGTCGCGTCGCTGGCGGCGCCCGCGTTTCGCTGATGGCCAAGTGCGTCTACTGCGGCGGCCGGAGCGGTCTCTGGTCGAAGGTCTGTGCCGACTGCAAAAAGCTTCTCGCCCAGGTCGAGGCGACGCGCGGCAGGGTCGGCTACGGGGAGTTCCTCGACGGCCTGGAGCGCACCGGCGTCCCGAAGGAAAAGATCTTCGCCTTCCTCAAGGCCGATCCCGAGGGCAGGGGCAGCGTGCAGGACCAGGTGACGGCGGAGATGACCAGCGAGCTGATGCAGGTGATGGGGCTCAAGGGCAGCCAGAGGCCGGAGAACGTGAAGGAGATCCGCCAGGCGTTGGAGAAGGAGAAGAAAGGCGAACAAAAATAGAATATAGAATCCAGAATATAGAATTTCAGAAGCCCGGAGAAAAAAACCAGGATTCGACTTTTTGTTTCCGACTTCTGGCTTCTATATTCCAACTTCTGGGTTCTGAATTCGGCTAACTTCTAAATTCTGTTATTTATGCATCTAACGATCTATCTCTCGCTCGTTTTCCTCGCGCTCTGGCTCGCCGGCCTGATCTGGCGCAGGTATATATTTCTCCGCGACCGGCGGCGCATGGAGCGCGAGAGCAAA
>WNFL01382490.1_pt1 | contig 18898 bp, 19 predicted proteins | sample 5400361 | NCBI WGS metagenome assembly WNFL01 (sample SAMN13153351, study PRJNA577476) | soil metagenome | isolation source: 40 cm soil on Douglas fir-dominated hillslope | place: USA:California | collected 2013-09-17
ATCTGGCCTTTGACGTGCTGCAGCTGGCGGCGCTGCTGTATCTGACCGGCGGCATCGCCAACCCCTTTGCCCTGATGTTCGTGGCCCCGGTGGTGATTGCCGCCGCCACGCTCAACTTGGGCAATGTGCTGATCCTGGCGGGCATCGCCTTCGCCTCGGTATCGCTGATCGCGATCGTGCATCGTCCACTGCCCTGGCCGGAGGGCGAACCCCTGCTGCTGCCCCAACTCTATCAGGCGGGCATCTGGACGGCTCTGGTGATCGGCATCGGCTTTACCTCGGTCTATGCCTGGCGCATCGCATCGGAATCGGCGCGGATGTCGGCCGGCCTGGCGGCAACCCAGCTGGCCCTGTCGCGCGAACATCGCCTCGCGGCGCTGGGCGCGCTCGCCACCGCGGCGGCGCATGAGCTGGGCACGCCGCTGGGCACCATCGCGGTGGTGGCGCGGGAGCTGGAGCGGTCCTTGCCGGAAAATTCCCCGGAAGTGGAGGATGTCCGCCTGCTGCGCGAACAGGCGGAACGCTGCCGCACCATCATTGCCCGCCTCGCCAATCCGGAAGAGGCATTGCTGGGTTCAACCGCCAGGCTTCCATTGGGCGCCTTCCTGGACGATATCGCCAGCATCCATCGGGGCGAAGACCTGGAGATCCGCGTCACCGTTATGCCGCCCGAAGGCGACAGCCCAGTGCCGCAGGTGTGGCGCGCCCCCGAACTGCTGCACGGGCTGGGCAACATTATCGAGAATGCGGCCGATTTCGCCCACTCGCTGGTGGCGGTGACCGCCGGCTGGGACCAGCAATTCCTCTTTATTTCGGTGGCCGACGATGGCCCGGGCTTTGCGCCGGAAATCTTTGAGGCGCTGGGCGAGCCCTACATCACCTCGCGCCCTGGCCATCATGCGCTGGACGAAAGCGATATCGGTCCGCAAGGCTCGCTGGATGAACATGAAGGCATGGGGCTGGGCTTTTTCATCGCCAAGATTCTGCTGGAGCAGACTGGCGGCCTGGTTAACGCCGAAAATCCGCCCGGTGGCGGGGCGCAGGTCTCCATCCGCTGGGCCCGTGGGGTGATCGACGGCCCCCAGCCCCCGGCCCAATCTGAACCAGGCTGAGCGCGTGCCCTGTGAATTATTTGACGGGGTGTCAAAAGGGTACTAAAGCGCCCCTCCAGAATGACTTCCGAAGACAAGACTCTCCTGCTGGTTGAAGATGACCGGCCATTACGCGAGCGTTTGGCCCGCGCCATGGAAGCGCGCGGGTTTGCCGTCACCCAGGCCGAGTCGGTGGCCGAGGGCAAGGCGCGCGCCAAGGAGGCGCCGCCCGCCTATGCCGTGGTGGATCTCAAGCTGGACGACGGCAATGGGCTGGATGTGGTGGAAACCCTGCACACCATCCGTCCGGAAAGCCGGGTGGTGGTGCTGACCGGCTTCGGCAATATCGCCACCGCCGTGGCGGCGGTGAAATATGGCGCCATCGATTATCTGCCCAAGCCCGCCGATGCCGACGACATTCTGGCGGCGCTGATGGCGGTGCCGGGCTCCAAGCCCAAGCCGCCGGAAAATCCCATGTCGGCTGACCGCGTGCGTTGGGAGCATATCCAGCGCGTCTATGAATTGTGCGGGCATAACGTGTCGGAGACGGCGCGCAGGCTGAACATGCATCGCCGCACACTCCAGCGCATTCTGGCCAAGCGCAGCCCGCGCTAAGCCGCTTCCCGCACCGGACCCGGTGTCGGCAGCATGGCGTCCTTGAAGGCGTCTTCCCCCGCCGCGATCCGGTGCAACAGCGCATGACGGACGCCCAGGACCGCAAGTCCGAACACGGCCACGCCTGCGATCATGTCGATCACATAATGGCCGCCGATGAACGGCACGCCCAGCAGCATGAGGATATTGGCCACGCCCACCACACGCCCGATGATCCCGGTGCCGCGCAGGCCATAGGCATAGCCCAGCGCCATCACGGTGTGGAACGATGGAAAGCAGATCACGCCGGTCATCTTCGACAGGGTGAATTCCATCGCGCCGCCGCTTTTCAGATGCTTCATGTCGGGCAGAAAGCCGCCATGCGAAGACAGGCCGAAAATCTCGAACGGACCATAAGCGGGCAGGATGATCGCAAGCAGATTGGTGGCCAGCGCCGACAGGAAAATGATCCAGAACACCTCGCGCATCGCCGTCACGCGCATCATCAGCCCGAGCAGCAGGCACAGGTAGAGCGCCTGGTATGTCAGGCTGTCATAAAGCCAGCGCATCGCCGCCAGCAGGGAGGGATGTGCGTTGACGAAGCGCCAGCCGGCAGGCCAGTCGAAGCCAAGCGCGCGATCCACCGCCAGCAGTTGCCGATCCACCAGCGGTCCTGACGCGGCCATGCACAGATAAGAGAACACCGTGAACACCATGGCCATGCAAAGGGTCAGAGCGAGGAATTCCGCCATCAGGCCGCCGCGCTTGTACGCGAACAGGCGAAAGCCGAGCATCGCGGCCAGCACCGTGCCGGGAATCCGGGCGTCCAGCCAGCTTGCATGCAAACGAAAGCCGGTCGCCTGAGCCCAGATGGTGTCGACAAGCGCAAATGCGGCAAGCGCCAGCCATTCCGGCGCGAAGGCGAAAGACAGCAGATTGCTTGGGGAAGGGGCGCGGAACCGCATGAATGTCCAGACTTACGGCGGGCCGATCTTGGCCTGCGTCCCGTTAGCGTTTGGTTAGCGGCGCCGGTCTCATTGTTAAGGTTGGACTTGAGTACGGCCCCCGGCCCGGGTCAGCGCCTCCTGGCGATTTTCTTTTTTGCGGCGGTCTTTTTCGCAGCCGGCCGCTTGCGTTTGGCGGCTTTCTCCGCCGTTTGCGCCAACTGGGCGGCGCGTCCCACCAGCATCTCCTTCAGCACTTTGGGCGTCAGCGTTTTCAGCCGCGCCAAGACGAAAGGAAAATTGCGATAGTGGTCGGTGATGTAAAAAAGCTCAGGCTCGGCCTCCAGCATCATGTCGCGCATTTCCATGGAGGAGACCCGCAAGGTCATGGCTTCTTCCTTGTCATGCACCTTGGTGAGGAACTGGCCGTAAACGAACACGGCCGGCTTCTTGAACCACAGCACTTCCTCGCTGCCCGGGATCGCCAGGGCAATTTTCCATCCTTCAGCCCTGCTGATCATGCTTGCAGCCTATTCCACATCGGGGAGCACCAGGTTTGGGGTTTGTGTCACGGCGATGCTCTCAAGCGTGCGTGACAGCCGTTCCGCCGCGCAGCGCGCGAAACTGACGGTGACGGCCTTGCGGCGGCTGGCATGCAAGGACTGCGCTTGCGCTTCCTTGACGATGGAGCCGCCATAGCGGTCGGCCACGATCAGTCCGGTTTCCTGCGGCACATGCTCATCGGGAAAATCCGGCGGAATGGCGAAATAGAACAGGTCGCAGTAATCCAGATATTCCGGCCATTTGTTGTCGCCGCGCAGATCGGCCAGCGCCACCTTGATTTCCACCCCCAGCATTTCGCCGCCCGGCCCGATAGCGGCCACGTCCAGGCGACGCCCATTGGGTAGGGTGAATTCCAGGATGGGCGAGTAGCCCTCCTCCAGCAGAAGGCGGCTCACCCCGCGCGCGACTTCGGCGGCGGTGGAGGAACTGATCATACGGGCGAGTGTAGTTACAGACTGCCTTTGCTGGAAGGCGATGCGCCATCCAACCGCTCATCGGGCGCTATGGCCTGCCGCAGTGACCGCGCCAGCCCCTTGAAGCAGGTCTCGACGATATGATGGCTGTTGTCGGCATAAAGATTTTCGATATGCAGGCACACGCCGGCATTCTGGGCGAAGGCCTGGAACCATTCCTTGAACAGCTCGGTGTCCATTTCCCCCAGCTTGGGCTTGGGGATCGCCACCTTCCAGATCAGGTAAGGGCGGTTGGAAATGTCGATCGCCACCCGGGTCAGGGCCTCGTCCATCGGGATCAGGGCCGAGCCGAAACGGGTGATGCCGGCAAAATCGCCCAGCGCCTGTTTCACGGCCTGGCCGATGACGATGGCGGTATCCTCGGTGGTGTGGTGATAGTCGACATGCAGGTCGCCGGTGGCCCGCACCTTGAGGTCGATCATGGAGTGGCGCGAAAAGCTTTCCAGCATATGGTCCAGAAAGCCGATACCGGTGTCGATGTCGCTGTCGCCCGTCCCGTCCAGGTCGAGGGAGACGGCGATCTCGGTCTCGCGGGTCTTGCGTTCAACGGTCGCAGTGCGCATGGCGGTCCTTGGTTTGCGGCTGTATAGCACGGGTTCCGGCGCGGGGAATCCCATTCTACTGCCTAGGATATGTCATATTTGACATATGCTGTTGACCCAACCGCTCAACCCTGTAAAGAGTGGCGCCCTCCGAAAAGCTTAAGGGTCACCATGGCGCGCTCCGATTATCTGTTCACCTCCGAAAGCGTTTCGGAAGGCCACCCCGACAAGGTGAGTGACCGCATCTCCGACGAGGTGGTGGATCTGTTCTTCCGCGAAGGCCCCAAGGAGGGCATGAGCCCCTGGGATATCCGCGCCGCCTGCGAAACCCTTTGCACCACCAACCGGGTGGTGATCGCGGGCGAAACCCGCGGTCCCAAAGCGGTCGGTGCCGCCCAGGTGGAAGAGGTCGCGCGCCATGCGATCAAGGATATCGGCTATGAGCAGGACGGCTTTCACTGGAAGACCGCCCAGGTCGAAGTGCTGTTGCATGCCCAGTCGGCCCATATCGCCCAGGGCGTGGATGCCAGCGGCAACAAGGATGAGGGCGCGGGCGACCAGGGCATCATGTTCGGTTATGCCTGCCGCGAAACCCCGGCGCTGATGCCGGCGCCGCTCTATTACAGCCATAAAATCCTGAAATTGCTGGCCGATGCACGTCATGCCGGCAAGGAGCCCACGCTGCAGCCCGATGCGAAATCGCAGGTCACCTTGCGTTATGCGGGCGGCAAGCCGGTGGAAGCGACCCAGATCGTGCTGTCCACCCAGCATTCGCGCGAAGACCAGACCAGCGCCGACATTCGCAAGATCGTCGAGCCGTACATCCGCCAGGCGCTGCCCAAGGAATGGATCAGCGAAAAGACGGTCTGGCACATCAATCCCACCGGCTCATTCGTGATCGGCGGTCCCGACGGCGACTGCGGTCTCACCGGGCGCAAGATCATTGTGGACACCTACGGCGGCGCGGCCCCGCATGGCGGCGGCGCTTTCTCCGGCAAGGACTCCACCAAGGTGGACCGTTCGGCGGCGTATGCGGCGCGTTACCTGGCCAAGAATGTCGTGGCGTCGGGGCTGGCGGATCGCTGCACCATCCAGCTGGCTTATGCTATCGGCGTGGCGGAGCCGCTCAGCGTCTATGTCGACACCCATGGCACCGGCAAGGGGGACGAAGCCAGGCTGGAACTGATCCTGCCGCAGCTGATGAACCTCAAGCCGCGCGGCATCCGCGAGCATCTGGATCTCAACAAGCCCATCTTCGCCCGCACCTCGGCTTACGGCCATTTCGGTCGCGAACCCGATGCAGAGGGCGGCTTCTCTTGGGAAAAGACCGATCTCGCGGATCAGATCAAAGCCGCTGTCTGAGTCCGACCATCCCGACCGCAACCGCCGGAAGCTTTATGGCCGGCGCAAAGGGCCCAAACTGTCCGGGCGTCAGGCGGGCTTGCGCCGAACGCTGTTAAGTGAACTGGCTTACCATCCGGGCGGCGATCCGCTGGCGCTGTTCCCGAACACCGTTCGGGAACTCTGGCTTGAAGTGGGTTTTGGAGCGGGCGAGCATCTGGTCTGGCAGGCCAGCCATCATTCCGATATCGGCATGATTGGCGCCGAGCCCTATGAGACGGGCGTGGCCAAGCTTTTGACGAAGCTGGAAGAATCCTCGCTGAACACTGTTCGAATCTATGAGGGGGACGGGCGGGAAATCCTCGAGGCGTTGCCGGATCAGAGCCTGGGCCGTTTTTTTTTGCTGTTCCCCGATCCCTGGCCCAAGACCCGGCATCACAAACGGCGTTTCCTGCAGATGGAGATGCTGGACCAGCTGGCACGGGTGCTGAAGCCGGGTGCGGAGCTCCGCTTCGCGACCGACGACAAAACCTATTTGCCTTATGCCCTGGAGCGGCTGATGGCTCATCCCGGTTTTAAATGGCTGGCCCAAGGCCCGTCGGACTGGAAAAGCCGGCCCGCCGACTGGCCGCCAACCCGTTACGAAGCCAAGGCGATCAAGGGCCCGCCAACTTTTTTACGGTTTGCGCGACGTTAGTCACGCGGGGCCTTCGCTTTGCGCCGATGCAGGAATAGAACGCGCTGATGGAAACACCTCCCACCCATGACGAAACTCCCGAGGAAAAACCCCGGATTTTCGGCACCAGCATCGGTGACCTGGGGGTGGTGGTGATCGCCGCTCTTTGCACCATCACCTTGATCATGATCCTGTTTTCCCCTTCCCCGTTTGAGAAGCTGGAAAAAGCCCAGGCCCGGCAGGCAAGGGAAAAGGCCCAGCAGGAGCAGGTCGAACGGCAGAAAAAGATAGATGCTGCCGTGGCTACCGGGGAAGTCAGTGTGGGAATCCTGCCCTCCGGCAGGCATTAACCATACTCCAGCCTTGATATTGGGGCCTTCCAGGCGTACATAGCCGCCATCCCAAACAACAAGAGTAAGTTGTGTGGCGGCCGCAAGGTCGCCGCGGGCAAAAGACTTTTCACTTCGAGGCTCGATTGGTCATCGCGACCGCATCGCATCTGGAACCGGTTTTCGAACCCGTTATTGAAAAAGCGGGGTTCAGGCTGGTGCGCCTGCGCCTGATGGGCGGCGCTTCCAAGACTTTGCAGGTGATGGCGGAGCGGCCCGACGGCAGCATGGATGTCGAAGGCTGCGCCACCCTGTCTCACGTCCTGCTGGATTTCATCGAGACGGAAGACCCGATCGAAGGCGATTATGAAATCGAAGTCTCCTCGCCCGGCATAGACCGCCCCCTGACCCGGCCGATGGATTTCGCCCGCTGGTCCGGCCACGAAGCCAAGATCGAGCTGCATGCGCCCGTCGAAGGCCGCAAGCGGTTCCGCGCCACCCTGCTGGGTTTAGACGGCCAGGATGTCATGATCCGCGCCGATAATGCCGACATCAGATTTCCCTTTCGCGCCATCGCCAACGCGAAACTCGTGCTCACCGACAAGCTCATCAACGAAGATTTGAAGACGCGACCGGCGTCAGGAACCTAGGAGAAGACAATGGCATCCACTGTAGCCGCCAACCGGCTCGAACTTCTGCAGATCGCCGACGCCGTCGCGCGCGACAAATCCATCGACAAGCAGGTGGTGCTGACTGCGATGGAAGAGGCGATGCAGCGCGCCGCCAAGGCCCATTACGGCACCGAAAACGACATCAAGGTCGATATCGATCCCAAGACGGGCGAGACCCATGTCTCGCGCTATCTCCATGTCGTGGAAATGGTGGAAAACGACAAGGTCGAGATCTCGCTCGCCGATGCCCGCAAGCGCAATCCGGACGCCCAGATCGGCGACATCATTGCCGAGACCCTGCCGCCGGTGGATTTCAACCGCATCAACGCCCAGAACGCCAAGCAGGTGATCGTGCAGAAGGTGCGCGACGCCGAGCGCGAGCGCCAGTATGACGAATACAAGGACCGCATCGGCGAAGTGGTGCATGGCGTGGTCAAGCGCTCGGAGTTCGGTTCCGTCGTGGTCGATTTGGGCAAGGCCGAAGGCGTGGTGCGCCGCGACGAGATGATCCCGCGCGAATCTTTCCGGGCCGGCGACCGCATCCGCGCCTACATCTATGACGTGCGCCGCGAAGCCCGCGGCCCGCAGATTTTCCTGTCGCGCAGCCATCCCCAGTTCATGGTGCGGCTGTTCGCCCAGGAAGTGCCGGAAATCTATGACGGCGTGATCGAGATCCGCGCCGTGGCGCGCGATCCCGGCTCCCGCGCCAAGATCGCCGTGATCAGCAAGGATTCCTCGATCGATCCGGTCGGCGCCTGCGTCGGTATGCGCGGCGTGCGCGTCCAGGCGGTGGTGCAGGAACTGCAGGGCGAACGCATCGACATCATTCCGTGGAACCCCGATCCGGCGACCTTCATCGTCAATGCGCTGGCCCCGGCCGAAGTCACCAAGGTGGTGCTGGACGAAGACACCCACCGCGTCGAAGTGGTGGTGCCCGACGAGCAGCTTTCGCTCGGCATCGGCCGCCGCGGCCAGAATGTGCGCCTCGCCTCGCAGTTGACGGGCTGGCAGATCGACATCCTGACCGAAGCCGAGGAATCGGAACGCCGCCAAAAGGAATTCACCCAGCGCACCCAGCTGTTCATGGAATCGCTGGATGTGGACGAGACCGTGGCCCAGTTGCTGGCATCCGAAGGCTTCGCCACCATCGAGGACGTGGCCTATGTGGATCTGGGCGAGTTGGCCCAGATCGAAGCCTTTGACGAAGAAACCGCGCAGGAACTGCAAAGCCGCGCGGTGGAGTTCATCGAGGCCCGCAACAAGGAAATGGATGACAAGCGCCTGGCATTGGGCGTCAGCAACGACGTGCTGGAGGTGGAAGGCATCACCCCCGCCATGGCGGTCGCGCTGGGCGAGCATGAGATCAAGACCCTGGAAGACCTGGCCGGCTGCGCCACCGACGATCTGATCGGCTATTACGAGGTCAACAAGGACAAGGAACGCGTGCGCATTCCCGGCGCGCTGGATGGTTTCAATCTTACCAGCGACGACGCCAATGCCATTGTGATGAAGGCGCGCGTCAAGATCGGCTGGATCGAGGAAGAGCCTGAAGCCGCCGAAGAAGAAGCGGCTGTTGAAGGCGCGACGGAGAATAGCGAAGCCTGATGACAGTAATGGCGCACAAAAGGGAAGAGACGGACGATATGCGCGGGGACTTTTCTCGCGCGGATGCGCGCGAGCGGCGCGATATCGTGTCGGGCGAGGTCTTGCCCGACAGCCGCCTCCTGCGGTTTGTCGCCGACCCCGACGGCAATATTGTTCCCGATGCGGCGGGCAAACTGCCGGGCCGGGGGCTTTGGGTGGAAGCATCCCGGGATGCCGTCAACAAGGCGGTGGAAAAGAAACTGTTCTCCCGCGCCGCCAAAGCTTCCGTAACGGCCACTGCCGATCTCGCGGCGCGTGCCGAAAAGGCGCTGGTGATGCGGATGCTGGGCGATCTGGGCATTGCACGCCGCTCCGGTGCCCTGGCGCTGGGCTTCGACAATGTGCTGCGGACCTTGGAAAGCCCCAAGCCGCCCAAGGTGCTGATCGAGGCCCTGGACGGTTCCGCCGACGGCAAGCGCAAACTCTATGCCGCCGCGCACCGGCTGGAACGGAACTGTGTGGTGATCGAAAGCCTGACCAGCGCCGAATTGGGCTTGGCGCTGGGACGCGAGAATGTGATACATGCCGCCGTCCAACCGGGCGGTCTTGCTGAACGTTTGACCTTTGATGCGGAACGCCTTTCCGGCTTCCGCCCGAAAAATCCGGCCCGGACCGAAAGAGATTCATGAGCGATACTGACGAAACCAAGCGCCCGGCCAAAACGCTGTCGTTGAAGAAGACGGAAACCTCCACCGTCAAGCAAAGCTTCAGCCATGGCCGTACTAAGGCCGTGGTGGTGGAGAAGAAGCGCTCTGCTGCGCCGCCGGCCGTCGCTGCCAAGCCCGCCAAGGCGGCGGAAAAGCCGGCTGCCGAGAAGGCCGCAGCTCCCGTCGCCGCGCCTGCCGCCGCCAAAACGGCCGCGCCCGCCCGTGGCGTTGTCTTGCGTCAGCTTTCGGACGAGGAAAAGTCGCGCCGCGCCGCTGCCCTGGCCGATGCCCGGGTTTCGGATTCCGAGGCCCGCCGCATCGCCGAACAGGACGCCGAACGCCGCGCCCGCGAGGAGGAACAGCTCAAGGCCGAGCATGTTGCCGCCGAAAAGCGCAAGGCGGAAGAAGAAGCCCGCAAGGCCGCCGATGAATTGGCCAAGAAGCGCGCCGAGCAGGAAGCTGCCCGCCGCCTCGAGACCGCCAAGCCCGGCGAAGTCGTGCCCGGCGAAGCGCCGCGCCGCCGGCTGGAGAATGAGGAAGAAGAAGAGGGCGGCGCCAAAAAGATCGGCGGCAAACTGGTCCCGGCCAAGGCGCCTGCGCCCAAGAAGGCTGAAGGCGAACGCCGCCGCGGCAAGCTGACGGTCACGCGCGCACTCTCCGACGATGATGAGCGCGTGCGCTCAGTGGCCTCCTATAAGCGTCATCTGCAGCGCGTCAACAAAGGTCACCAGCAACAGCCCGCCGGCCCTGCCGGTCCCCGCGACATCATCGTTCCCGAAACCATCGCAGTTTCCGATCTCGCCAACCGCATGGCGCGCCGCACCGTGGACGTCATCAAGGTGCTGATGAAGAACGGCATGATGGCGACGCCCAATGACATCATCGATGCCGACACCGCCGAGCTGGTGGCGGCCGAATATGGCCATGTCGTCAAGCGCGTGGCGGAAAGCGACGTGCTGGAAGGCCTGGTCGGCGCCAAGGACGAGGATTCCAATCTTCAGCCGCGCCCGGCGGTGGTCACGGTCATGGGCCATGTCGATCATGGCAAGACCTCGCTGCTGGACGCGATGCGCAAGACCGATGTGGTGGCGGGCGAAGCCGGCGGCATTACCCAGCATATCGGCGCCTATCAGGTGCAGCTCAAGTCGGGCCAGAAGATCACCTTCCTGGACACGCCGGGCCATGCCGCCTTCACCCAGATGCGTGCACGCGGCGCCAAGGTCACCGACCTGGTGATCCTGGTGGTGGCCGCCGATGACGGCGTGATGCCCCAGACCGTTGAAGCCATCGCCCATGCCAAGGCGGCGGGCGTGCCGATGATCGTGGCGGTCAACAAGATCGACAAGGGCGACGCCAACCCGACCCGCGTCAAGACCGAACTGCTGCAGCATGAAGTCCAGGTCGAGGACATGGGCGGCGAAACCCAGGTGGTCGAAGTCTCCGCCACCAAGGGTATCGGCCTCGACAGACTGGAAGACGCCATCCTGCTGCAGGCCGAAATCCTCGACCTCAAGGCCAATCCCGACCGCCCCGCCGAAGGCGCGGTGGTCGAAGCCAAGCTGGACAAGGGCCGCGGTCCCGTCGCCACCGTGCTGGTGCAGCGCGGCACCCTGAAAGTCGGCGACATCGTGGTGGCCGGCTCGGAATGGGGCCGGGTGCGCCTGCTCGCCAACGAACGCGGCGAGTCGGTGAAAAGCGCCGGACCTTCCACCCCGATCGAAGTGCTGGGCCTGTCGGCAGCACCCGAAGCCGGCGACGAAATGGTGGTGGTCGAAAATGAAGCCCGCGCCCGCGAAGTGGCGGAATATCGCGGCCGCAAGCGGCGCGAACAGCGCCAGGCTTCGTCTTCGCGCCAGACGCTGGATCAACTGCTGCAGACCCGCGAAGCCGGCGAAAAGCGCCTGCTGCCGCTGGTGCTCAAGACCGATGTGCAGGGTTCAAGCGAAGCCATCCAGGGCGCGCTGGCCAAACTGGCCACCAGCGAAGTGGGGGCGCAGGTTCTGCAGTCCGGCGTGGGCGGCATCACCGAAAGCGACGTGATCCTGGCCCATGCCAGCGGTGCGGCCGTGATCGGCTTTAACGTGCGCGCCAACAACCAGGCGCGCGACCGCGCCAAGCGCGATGGCGTCGAGATCCGCTATTACAACATCATCTACAACCTGGTGGATGACGTGAAGGCGGCGCTGTCCGGCATGCTGACGCCGGAGACGCGCGAGAAGTTCCTGGGCAATGCCGAAATCCTGGAAGTGTTCAACATCTCCAAGATCGGCAAGGTCGCGGGCTGCAAGGTCTCCGAGGGCGTCATGCGCCGCGGCGCCAAGGTGCGCCTGATCCGCGACAATGTCGTGATTCACGAAGGCGAGCTGTCCACCCTCAAGCGCTTCAAGGACGAAGTGAAAGAGGTGCAGAGCGGCCAGGAATGCGGCATGGCCTTCACCAACTATCAGGACATGCAGAAGGGCGACGTCATCGAATGTTTCGAGTAGGCCATGGCTTTGACCACGCAAACAGCACCGGCTGGGCTTGCAACCACACTGGCCGCCACCTTGGCCGCGGTGGAAGCAGCACTTTGGGCCTCCGACATGGCCAAGGCGATGCGGCTGAGCGAAGACGCGGTCGGCGCCGGCGCCGATCACCCCACCCTGCTGGGTCTCGCCGGCCTCAAACGCATGCATGCGGGTGACAATGCGGGCGCCTTGCCGCTGCTGCTCAGGGCCCGCGAACAGACGCCGCGCCATATCGATTTGTTGAACGCGCTGGGTGAGTGCCTCACCCGGCTGGGCCGTCCGCGCGAGGCGCTCGAAGTTTTTGATGCCGCCCTGGCCATCGCGCCGGACGTTCGGCTGTATTTTGGGCGGGCCATGGTGCTGGAAGACCTGAGCGAACTCGATGCCGCGCGCGCCGCTTTCGAGCAGGTCCTGGCGCTCGATCCCGCGCATTCCGAAGCGCTGTCGCGGCTGGCCCTGCTGGCGACGCAGCGCGGCGACGCGAAAGCCGCCCGCGATCTGGCGACGCGGGCCCTGGCGATCGATCCGCGCGACGCCACCGCCCGCATTGCACTCGCCACCGTCGCCCTGGAACAGAAGGATCTGGCCACGGCCGAACGGCAGGTCTCCGCTCTGGTACAGGACCCAAAGCTTGGGCCGGTAAACCGCGCCTATGCCCTTAGTCTCGCGGGCGACGTTCTGGATGCGCAGGACCGCACCGCCGAAGCCTTTGCCGCCTACGCCGCGTCAAAAGCCAGCCAGCGCGCTGCCTATGCCCCGGTCATGGACGGGTTTGAAGGTGTCCTCGCGCGTGAGCTTCGCCTGATCCAGTATTTCCGCGGCGCGGATGCGGCCGCCTGGCGCAGTTCGCTAAACCCCCAGCCGCTGCGTCATGTCTTCCTGCTGGGCTTCCCGCGCTCCGGCACCACCTTGCTGGAACAGGTGCTGGCCGGCCATCGCGATGTCGCGGCGATGCAAGAGCGCACGTGTTTGATGGATTCGGCCGCCGAATTTTTCGGTTCCGATGCCGCGCTCGATCGCCTGGCGGCGCTGTCTGACGCGGAATTGGCCCCCTGGCGCGAGGCCTATTGGAAACGCGTGGCGGAAACGGAGCCACCGTTGTCCCGTCCGGTCTTTGTCGACAAGATGCCGCTCAACGCAGTGTTTCTGCCCTTGATCGCCAGGCTGTTTCCGCATGCCAGGATTCTGTTCGCCCTACGCGATCCGCGTGACGTGGTGCTGTCCTGTTTTCGCCGGCGCTTCGCCATGAATGCGGGGATGTATGAATTCACCGCGCTGGAGACCTCCGCTGCCTATTACGCGGCAGTCATGGAACTGATGCAGGTTTATTCCGACAAGCTGACACTGGACCTGTTCCAGGCCCGGCATGAAAGTCTGGTGGCGGATTTCGACGGCGAGGCCGGACGGCTGTGCGATTTTCTGGGGCTGGACTATCGCGGCGAGATGCGCGCCTTTGCCGGCCGGGAACAGAATATCGACACGCCTTCCAGCCCTCAGCTGGCGCGCGGCCTCAGCGACGCCGGTGTGGCGCAATGGCGCCGCTACGTCACGCAATTGGAACCTGTTCCTGCCGCGCTGGCGCCGTTTGCGGCGCGGTTCGGCTATCCGGAGAGTTAGACATGTCCCGTCCTTCCCATCCGCGCGGCCGCGGCTCCGCCCGCCATGCCGGCCGCGATGCTGCCCGCGGTCCCTCGCAACGCCAGCTCAGGGTGGGCGAGGCATTGCGCCATGCGCTGGCGGAAGTGCTGCGCGAGAATGAAATCCGCGATCCGGACCTTGAAGGCGTGTCGGTGACGATTACCCAGGTCAAGCCATCGCCCGACATGCGCTATGCCACGGTGTTTTGCGAACCGCTGGGCGGCGAGAATGCCAAGGCCATCATCACGGCGGGGGTTCCTGCGGGGCGAGATGGGCCATCTGATCACCATGAAATTTACCCCCGACCTGCGCTTTGTCGAAGATGAGTCTTTTGCTGAAGCACAGAAGATCGAGACAATTCTCAAGTCGCCGGAAGTGCAGCGCGACCTCGCTGCCAATCACGATGGCGAAGACGACTCTAATGATTGACCTCCCTCTGTCCGCCACGCGGGCAAGCCCGCTAGCGGACATCTCCCCCCGCTTGCGCTGCGCGCGCGGGAGGAGAAAGGCGGTGCGCGGTGGGACGTCGTAAGAAGGGAAATCCGGTTCACGGCTGGGTGATCCTGGATAAGCCCAAAGGCATGACCTCCACCCAGGCGGTTGCCGCCGTGCGCCGCATCTTCGATGCCCAGAAGGCCGGGCATGCCGGCACCCTGGACCCGATGGCGACCGGCATTCTGGCCATCGCGCTGGGGGAGGCGACCAAGACCGTCCCCTACGCCATGGATGCGGATAAAACCTATCGCTTCACCGCGACGTGGGGGGAAAGTCGCGACAGCGACGATGCCGAAGGCACGGTGACCGGCACATCGCACAAGCGTCCCACGGCAGGCGAAATCGAAGCCGTGCTGCCACGCTTCACCGGTATCCTGAACCAGGTGCCCCCGGCCTATTCCGCCATCAAGGTGAACGGGGAGCGCGCCTATGACCTGGCGCGGGATGGGGAACAGGTGGTCCTGGAACCCCGGCCGGTAGAAGTGTTCCGGGCACGGCTGCTGGCGTGCGAGAGCGACCGGTGCGAGTTCGAAATCCGTTGTGGCAAGGGCACTTACGTCCGATCTTGGGTGCGGGATATCGCGCTGGCCTTGGGCACTTTGGGCCATGTTTCGGCCCTGCGGCGCACCCGGCTTGGCGGCTGGGACGAAAAAACCGCGGTTGGACTGGATACCCTGTATTTGAGGCCCCTTTCGACCGCGCTGGACGGCATCCCGGCGCTGGCCGTCAGTGGTCCCGATACGGTTCGCATCCGATCCGGCAACCCCATCCTCATCCGCGCGAACATCTTCGCAAAGCTGAAGGACGGTTTTTCCGGGGACGGCGAACTTTCTGGGCAGATCGTGTTTCTCAAGGACGAGGACGGTTCGCCCGTGGCATTGGCCGAAATTGCCGAAGGAGAACTTCGTCCGTTTCGCGTCTTCAACTTTTCAAACTCGATTCCCAAAGGGATGGATGACCGATGATTACGCCTGAACGCAAAAAAGAAGTCATTGCCGAGCATGCAACCGGCAAGAATGATTCCGGTTCGCCGGAAGTACAGATCGCGATCCTGTCGGAGCGCATCTCCAATCTCACCGAACACTTCAAGACCCACGCCAAGGACAATCATTCCCGCCGCGGCATGATCAAGATGGTGTCGCAGCGCCGCGGCCTGCTGGACTATGTCAAGGCCAAGGACGTCAAGCGCTATGAGTCCATCATTTCGAAGCTGGGTCTGCGCCGCTGACCTTCGCGGGCAAAACAGAATTGGCAACGGCTGGTGCCCCGGGAGCGTTCCGCATGGAACGCGACCAAATAAGGGAACAGGCATCGGCCGTTGCTTTGCTTTGGCGGGGGATGAGCTTCCGCTAAGGCTGGTCCCATAGGGGGACCGGGAGCGACCGTGAATCCGTCCCTAGCGACAGCGCAGGGACGCCTCGCGGCGCGACCAAAGAAGAAGGCCTGCCGCAATACGGCGTCAGGCGATGACGAAAGAAATCAACATGTTCAACGAACACAAGGAAAGCTTCGAATGGGGCGGCCGCACCCTGACGCTCGAAACCGGCAAAATCGCGCGCCAGGCTGACGGCTCAGTGCTGGCCACCTACGGCGAAACCATCGTGCTGGCCACTGTGGTCGGCGCGCCGTCGCCGAAAGAGGGCGTGGATTTTTTCCCGCTCACCGTCAACTACCAGGAACGCTATTACGCCGCCGGCAAGATTCCGGGCGGCTATTTCAAGCGCGAGCGCGGCCTGACCGAGCGCGAGACCCTGACCTCGCGCCTGATCGACCGCCCCATCCGTCCGTTGTTCGCCGACGGCTACCGCAATGAGACTTTGGTGGTGGCGCAGGTTCTCTCCCACGACCTGGAAAACGATCCCGACATGGTGGCGATGATCGCGGTCTCGGCTGCACTGACGATTTCGGGCCTGCCCTTCATGGGCCCGATCGGCGCGGCGCGGGTCGGCTATATCGAGGGCAATTATGTCCTCAATCCGCCGATCGACGACATGGCCAATTCACAGCTCGACCTGGTGGTCGCAGGCACCCGCGATGCCGTGATGATGGTGGAATCCGAAGCCCAGGAACTCAGCGAAGAGATCATGCTGGGCGCGGTGATGTTCGGCCACACCGAAATGCAGCATGCCATCAACGCCATCATCCGCCTGGCGGAAAAGGCGGCCAAGGATCCGCGCCCGGTGCCGGAAGATATCCACGCCCCGGTACGCGAACGCCTGAAGGTCGCGGCGTCAGCCGAACTGGCCAAGGCGTTCCAGATCGCCGACAAGCACAAGCGCCGCGACGCCATCAGCGCCGCACGCAAGACTTTCGCCGAAACCTTTGTGGGTGAAGGCGACGGCAAGGTTGCCGCCAATGTCTATTCCGGTCTGATGCATGACGTGGAAGCCCATGTGATGCGCAGCGCGGTGCTGGACACCAAGAAGCGCGTCGATGGCCGCGACCTGGTCACGGTGCGTCCCATCCTGGCGGAAGTCGGTATCCTGCCGCGCACCCATGGCTCGGCGCTGTTCACCCGCGGCGAGACCCAGGCCATCGTCGTTGCCACCCTGGGCACGGCGGAGGACGAGCAGTTCATCGACAGCCTGAACGGGACCGCCAAGGAAACCTTCATGCTGCACTACAATTTCCCTCCCTATTCGGTGGGCGAAACCGGCCGCATGGGCGCGCCCGGCCGCCGCGAAATCGGCCATGGCAAGCTCGCCTGGCGTGCGATCCACCCGATGCTGCCCAAGAAGGACGAATTCCCCTACACCATTCGCGTGGTGTCGGAGATCACGGAATCCAACGGCTCCTCGTCGATGGCAACGGTGTGCGGCACCTCGCTGGCGCTGATGGATGCCGGCGTTCCCCTCAAGAAGCCTACGGCCGGCATCGCCATGGGACTTATTCTCGAGGGGCAGCGTTATGCGGTTCTGTCGGACATCCTGGGTGACGAAGATCATCTGGGCGACATGGACTTCAAGGTGGCGGGCACCGAAGACGGCGTCACCTCCCTGCAGATGGACATCAAGATCGCCGGCATCACGCAGGAGATCATGAAGGTCGCGCTGGATCAGGCCAAGGGCGGCCGCATGCACATCCTGGGCGAGATGAACAAGGCGCTGACCGGCGCCCGTGCCGAGCTGGGCGAACATGCCCCGCGCATCGAGCAGATCAAGATCCCCACCGACAAGATCCGCGACGTGATCGGCACCGGCGGCAAGGTGATCCGCGAGATCGTGGAAAAGACCGGCGCCAAGATCAATGTCGAGGACGACGGCACCGTCAGCGACCATGAAGCGATCAAGGCGGCGATCAAGTGGATTCGCGGCCTGACCGCGGAACCGGAAATCGGCCAGATCTATGACGGCAAGATCGTCAAGGTGATGGACTTCGGAGCATTTGTGAACTTCTTCGGTCCCAAGGATGGCCTGGTGCATGTCTCGGAACTGGCGCAGCAGCGCGTCGCCAGCCCCAAGGATGTCGTCAAGGAAGGCCAGGCGGTGAAAGTGAAGCTGTTGGGCTTCGACGATCGCGGCAAGGTACGGCTCTCGATGAAGCAGGTCGACCAGAACACCGGCGAAGACCTGACCAAAAAGGCTCCCGCTGAAGCATCGCAGGCCTGATCTTGCAGTCCTGAAAACCAATACCCCGCCCGCGAGGCTTGGCTTCGCGGGCGGTTTTGTTTCTGGCATATTCTTGGAATTTCAAACGGTTAACAGCGCTTTGGTGTTCTTGTGAGAAGGCGAAGCGCGGGGTATTGGTCTGTCATGACCGTCTTGCTGCGCCTTATCAGCCTTATTCTGATCGTGGCCGCCCTGCTGTTCCTGGGCGCGGACGCGGTGACGTCCCTGGAGCGCGGCGGCGAGTTGACGGTGCGCAGCCTGGACGCGATCTGGGCGACGCTCGATCCGCACGGACTGGAAGCATTCAAGAGCTGGGTGCAGAACCATGCCGCCTTCATGGCGCAGGGGATTTATTCTTCCCTGGCGTTGCCGGCCTGGGCGGTGACCGGCGTCATAGGCGTTATTCTCGCGTTCGTTTTCGGTCGGCGCTTAGGACCGGAATAACACTCTCCATGGCCGGGCTTGGTGAGTAGCGGCAGCGTACGAACGCCATCCAACTTTTTAATTGCCGCGCCGCGCGGCGCTGGATGGGCGGCTCAGGGTCGCCCATAGAGAGGAATTATCTGTTCTCTCCCGGCACCCAAAGCACATCGCCCATGCCATCCTTGTTGGCGGTGCGGGCCATCACGAACAGATGATCCGACAGCCGGTTGGCATAGCGCAGCGCCGTCTCGTTGATCTTTTCCTCCGCCGCCAGCGCCACCATGGCCGCTTCGGCACGACGGGCGATGGCGCGCGCCAGATGCAGGCGCGCCGCCAGCGCGGTGCCGCCCGGCAGCACAAACGACGTCAACGGCTCAAGCTTTTCATTCATGGCGTCGATCTCGCGTTCCAGCCGCTCGACCTGCGCACCAGAAATCCGCAAGCGGTCTTCTGGCTTGCGCCCTTCTTCGGGTGCGCACAGATCGGCGCCCAGGTCGAACAGATCGTTCTGAATGCGCGACAGCATCATATCGGAGTCGCCCTCGCTATCCAGCCGGGCGATGCCGATGGCTGAATTGGTTTCGTCCACCGCGCCGATGACTGCGACGCGCAAGCTGGCCTTGGAAATCCGGCTGCCGTCGCCCAGTCCGGTTTTGCCGGAATCGCCGGTTTTGGTATAGATTTTACTGAGGGTCACCATGTGCACTCGAC
>WNFL01008074.1_pt2 | contig 18892 bp, 18 predicted proteins | sample 5400361 | NCBI WGS metagenome assembly WNFL01 (sample SAMN13153351, study PRJNA577476) | soil metagenome | isolation source: 40 cm soil on Douglas fir-dominated hillslope | place: USA:California | collected 2013-09-17
CCCAACCTCGTGCAGACGCTCGAGCATTCGCCCGCGTTCATCCACGGCGGGCCGTTCGCCAACATCGCCCACGGCTGCAACTCGGTGCTCGCCACGCAGACGGCGTTGAAGCTCGGCGACTATGTGGTCACCGAGGCGGGCTTCGGCGCGGACCTGGGGGCGGAGAAATTCGTCGACATCAAGTGCCGCAAGGCGGGATTGAGGCCCGCGGCGGTGGTTCTCGTGGCCACGATCCGCGCGCTCAAGTATCACGGCGGCGTGGAAGTGAAGGAGCTCGGCAAGCCCAACCTCGCAGCGCTCGAGAAGGGCATCGCGAACATCGAGCGGCACGTGAACAACATCCGCAACAACTACGGGCTGCCGTGCGTGGTCTCCATCAACCACCGCACCGAGGACACGGACGCCGAAGTGAAGCTGCTGATGGACAAGATGGCGCACCACCAGGCGAAGGTGATCCTCGCGCGCCACTGGGCCGAAGGGGGCAAAGGCGCGGTCGAGGTCGCAAAGGAGGTCGTGCGGCTGTGCGAGGAGCCCACCGACTTCAAGTTCGTCTACGACGAGAAGGACACGCTCTGGGACAAGATGAAGGCGATCGCCACCAAGATCTACGGCGCCTCCGACATCACGGCCGATTCCAAGGTGCGCGCGCAGATCAAGAAGCTGCAGGAGTCGGGCTACGGGCACTATCCGGTGTGCGTGGCGAAGACGCAGTACTCGTTCTCCACCGATCCGCAGCTGCGCGGCGCGCCCTCGGGCCACGTGGTGAACGTGCGGGAGGTGCGCCTCGCCGCGGGCGCGGAGTTCGTCGTCATGATCTGCGGCGACATCATGACCATGCCGGGCTTGCCGAAAGTGCCGTCGGCATGCGCGATCGACGTGGACGACAGCGGAAAGATTGTCGGGCTGTTCTGAGCGATGCCTGTTTCTGAGGGATAATCGGGGGCTATGAACAAGGCCGGTGACCTCCCCCTCACACCGCAGAGCCTCGCCCGGCACTTGATCGGCAACGAGTGGGTGCGCGCCGCCGAAGGCCGCACGCTCCCGGTCCTGGACCCTGGCACGGGTGAAGTCTTCGCCGAGATCGCCCGCGGCGGCGCCGCGGATGTCGAGGCCGCCGTGCGCGCGGCTCGCGCCGCCTTCGAGGGCCCCTGGGGCGCGCTCGCCCCGGCGGAGCGCGGGCGGATGCTGCTCAAGTTCTCGCAGTTGATCGCGGTCGAAGGCGAGCGCCTCGCCGCCATCGAGTCGCGCGACGTCGGCAAGCCGCTGGCGCAGTCGCGGCGCGACATCGCGGCGACCGCGCGCTATTTCGAGTACTACGCCGGCGCCTGCGACAAGCTCGCGGGCGAGGTGCTGCCCTATCCTGCGGGCTACACGGTGATGACCTTGCGCGTGCCGTTCGGCGTGACCGGCCACATCATTCCCTGGAACTATCCCTCACAGATCTTCGGGCGCAGCGTCGGTGCGGCGCTCGCCGCGGGCAACGCCTGCGTGCTGAAGCCGCCGGAAGACGCGAGCCTCGCGCTGCTCGAGATCGCCCACCTCGCGGTCGAAGCGGGCTTTCCCTCCGGTACGCTCAACGTCGTGACCGGCCTCGGCACCGAGGCGGGCGCCGCCCTGGCGGCGCATCCGGGAATCGATCACATCTCGTTCACCGGCTCTCCGGAGACCGGAGCGCGCGTGACCCAGGCGGCCGCCTCGCATCATTGCCCGGTGACCCTCGAGCTCGGCGGCAAGTCGCCGCAGATCGTCTTCGCCGACGCCGATCTGGAAGCCGCGGTCCCCGTCATCGTGAACGCGATCGTGCAGAACGCCGGGCAGACCTGCTCGGCGGGCAGCCGCCTGCTCGTCGAAAGGACGGTGTACGAAGAGGTGCTTGCGCGTGCCGCCGAGATCTTCAAGGCCCTCACGTGCGGTCCTTCCGACCGCGAGTTCGACGTGGGACCGCTGGTGAACGCGAAACAGCTCGAGCGCGTGCAGGGCTACGTGAAGCGCGCCCTGGGCGATGGGCTGCGTTGTGTCGCGACCGGCTCTCTCGCGCCTAACACCCCCAAAGGGGGCTTCTTTCAACCGCCGATGCTCTTCGCCGACGTTCCCCCGGAGCATCCCCTCGCGCAGGAGGAGATCTTCGGGCCGATCCTGGTCGCGATGCCGTTCGACACCGAGGCGCAGGCTGTCGAAATCGCCAACGGCACGCCGTACGGGCTCGTCGCCGGCGTGTGGACGCGTGATGGCGGGCGGCAGATGCGCCTCGCGCACGCGCTCAAATCGGGGCAGGTGTTCATCAACGACTATGGCGCGGGCGGCGGGGTGGAGCTGCCGTTCGGCGGCGTGAAGAAGAGCGGCCACGGCCGCGAAAAAGGCTGGGCGGGACTGCTGAGCTTCACCACGCTGAAGACCGTCGCGATCAGGCACGGCTGAACAACAACAACGGAATGCGACTCGAGAACAAAGTAGCCATCGTCACCGGCGCAGGCTCTGGATTCGGTGAAGCGATCGCCCGCCGCTACGCGGAAGAAGGCGCGAAGGTCGTCGTCAACGACATCGTGGAGAGCTCCGCGCAGCGCGTGGCCGGCGCGATCCGCGCCCAGGGCGGAGCGGCCGAGGTGCGCGTGGGAGATGTCTCCAGGGACGCGGAAGTCGCGGGCCTGGTGCAATCGGCGCTCGCGGCGTTCGGCCGGCTGGACATCGTGGTCAACAACGCCGGCACCACCCATCGCAACCGCCCCATGCTCGAAGTCGAAGAGGAAGAGTTCGACCGCATCTACGCGGTGAACGTGAAGCCGCTCTTTCTCACCGCGCGCCACGCGGTGCCGCATTTTCGCAAAGCCGGGGGCGGCTGCTTCGTCACCATCGCGTCCACGGCCGGCGTTCGTCCCCGGCCGGGGCTCACGTGGTACAACGGCTCGAAGGGCGCGGCGATCGTCACCTCGCGCTCGATGGCCGCCGAGCTCGGACCCGACAAGATTCGCGTGAATGTCGTGAATCCCGTGATCGGAGAGACGGGGATGCTCGAGAAATTCATGGGAATGCCCGACACCCCGGACAATCGCAGGAAGTTCGTCGCCTCGATTCCGTTGGGGCGCCTGTCGAAGCCGCTCGACGTGGCCAACGCCGCACTTTTCCTGGCCTCCGACGAGGCTGAATTCATCACCGGGGCCTGCCTCGAGGTCGACGGAGGGCGCTGCGTATGAGCACGATGCAGTCGGTCGGCAAGTACCAGCTGCTGCGCGAGCTCGGCAAGGGCGCCACCGGAAAGGTCTACCTCGCCGAAGATCCCTTCGCCAAACGCAAGGTCGCGATCAAGGTCTCCTTCCCGGAAGCCCTGAAGAGCAGCGAGGACGGGGCTTTCTACAAGAGCATGTTCTTGAACGAGGCCGCGCTCGCCGGCAAGCTGAACCACCCGCACATCGTGCAGATCTTCGACGCGGTGGTGGAGGACAAGTACAGCTACATCGTGATGGAGTACGTCGAGGGCGGCACGCTGGAGAAGTTCTGCAAGCCGGACGCGCTCCTCGAGACGCGCGATATCGCCGAGATCAGCTTCAAGTGCGTGCGCGCGCTCGCCTTTGCGCAGACGCTTGGCCTCACGCACCGCGACATCAAGCCCGGCAACATCCTCCACAACGACGGCACCGAGATCAAGATCGCCGACTTCGGCGCGTCCATCAACAAGGTTTCCGACCGCACCGTCATCACCAACGTGGGCTCTCCGGCGTACATGGCGCCCGAGCTCGTCACCGGCGCCGCGCAAGCCTCGCACCTCACCGACATCTACGCGCTCGGCATCGTGATGTACTTCATGCTCACGGGGCGGCTTCCGTACACGGGCGCCAACACGTTGAGCGTCATCTACCAGATCGTGAACACCGATCCGGAGCCGCCCACCACGCACCGCAAGGGCATCTCGCCGGAGCTGAACACCGTCGTCATGAAGGCGATCGAGAAGGACCCGGCGAAGCGCTTCGCGACGTGGGACGAGTTCGGCGCGGCACTCGCCGAGATCTGGAAGAAGGAGCACAGGGCCGAGGACAAGCGAGAGCAGTCCGATACCGAGCGCTTCAGCCTGCTGCGCACGCTGCCGTTCTTCCGCGAATTCCCCGAGAACGAGCTCTGGGAAGTGATGAAGATCAGCAAGTGGGCGAAGTTCAAGCCGGACACGGCCCTCATCAAGGAAGGCGACCAGGGCGACTCGTTCTTCGTCCTCGCCGGCGGCTACGTGCGCGTCACGCGCGGCAAGCGCACGCTCTCCGTGCTCACCGCGGGCGACTGTTTCGGCGAGATGTCTTACCTCATGCAGAAGGGTGACCCGCACCGCTCCGCGACGGTCACCACCACCTCCGACGCCATCGTCATCAAGATCCGCGCCGAGGACCTGCGGGGCGCCTCGCTCTCGTGCCGCCGCCTCTTCGACGAGCGCTTCCTCAACACGCTCGTCGCCCGCCTCGAGAACGCCAACCAGCAGCTCGCCGTGATGTCGTGATCGCGGTCGCGTCGCTCGCGCGATTTCCGCGTTTCATCCCGCTTCTCGCCGACGCCTTCGCGCGCGAATGGCCCGCCTGGGCACTCTCGGTTTCGCGTGCGGAGCTCGAGGCGATATTCGCTGCAGGGTCGGACGGCGCGCTGCCCGTCGTTCTCGTGGCTCTCGAGGACGATCGGGTCGTGGGCACCGTGGCGCTGCGCCAGTGGTTCGCCGAGGAACCCATGCGCGAGACGCCGTGGGTGCGCCAGCTCTACGTATTTTCCGAGCGCCGCGGGCGTGGAGTGGACCGAGCGCTGATGGCCGCGATCGAGGAGCGCGCCCGCCGCCTCGGGTATCGCGAGCTCCACGCTGCGACCAACCGCATCGAGCCCCTGTTGCTTCGCCGCGGCTGGCAAGTCTTCCACCGCGTGGCCCCTCCCGGCGAGCCGATGGCGTGGCTGCGAAAATCGATAAAAGGGTCAGACTCCAATATTCAGGGCCGCGAATCGCCCAAACCGAATATTGGAGTCTGACCCTTTTATCCGTTGACGAGGTAGAAGGCGAAGAAAGTCCCGATCATCGTGAATGCGATGATCACCTTGGCCGCGGCGGCGATGAGGAGCCCGAGCCAGGTTCCGAGGCCGACCTTTCCCGCCTGCTTCAATCCGCCGCGCGCCCACAGCTCCCCCAGCACCGCGCCGAAGAAGGGGCCGAGCAGGATCCCCGGAATCCCGAAGAACACGCCGATGAGGCCGCCGGCCGCCGCGCCGAAAAGCGCGCGCGGGCTCGCCCCCACGCGCTTCGCCCCGAGGAGCGCGGCCACGAAATCCGCGACGAAGGCGAGAACGGCGAGCGCGGCGATGAGGGACAGGCCGACGACACCCACGCGCGCGAAGCCCTCGGCCCAGGCAGCGATGAAAAGTCCCCCGAAGACGAACAGCACGCCGGGCAGCACCGGCAGGACGGTGCCCGCGAGCCCGATGATCACGAGCAACGCCGCAAAGGCGAGATAGGCTCCGGGGTCCATGGGATAATCGTACCTATGAATGCGGTCCGCGAAACCTCCCCGAGCGCGATGCAGGAACGCAAGCTGCGGCTCGCCGCGGCACTCGCGCAGGTTCTCGCGCCGCAATCGATCCTCGTCGATCGCGAGGCGCTCAAGCCCTACGAATGCGATGGGCTCTCCGCGTACCGCGAGACGCCTCTCGTGGCCGTGATTCCGGCCAACGAGGAGGAGCTCACCGCGGTGCTCAAGGTGGCGCGCGAAACGCGTACTGCGGTGGTGGCGCGCGGATCCGGGACCGGGCTTTCGGGCGGCGCGCTGCCTCTCGCCGACGGCATCCTGCTCTCGCTCGCCAAGTTCAACCGCGTGGTCTCGGTCGATGCCGTGGCGCGCAAGGCGCGCGTCCAGCCCGGCGTGACGAACTTGAAGATCTCGCAGGCCGTCGCACCCCTGGGTCTCTATTACGCTCCCGATCCGTCGAGCCAGATCGCGTGCTCGATCGGCGGCAACGTCGCCGAGAACTCGGGAGGCGTGCATTGCCTCAAGTACGGCCTCACGGTGCACAACGTCTCGAAGCTGCGCGCGATCACGATCGAGGGAGACGTGATCGATTTCGGCTCCGAGGCTCTCGACACGCCCGGCTACGACCTGCTGGCGCTCGCGCACGGCTCCGAGGGCTTGCTCGCCGTGACCCTCGAGGTGACGGTGAAGCTCCTCGCCAAGCCGGAGCTCTCGCAATGCATCATGGCCTCCTTTCCCGACGTCGAGAGCGCGGGCAGGGCGGTGGCGAGCGTCATCGGCGCGGGGATCGTTCCCGCGGGGCTCGAGATGATGGACAAGCTCGCCACGCGCGCCGTCGAGGACTTCGTGCACGCGGGCTATGACCTCGAGGCCGAGGCGATCCTGCTCGCGGAGGCCGACGGCTGCTGCGACGACGTGGCCTACGAGATCGCGAAGATGAGCGAAGTGATGCGCGCGAGCGGCGCCACGCAGATCCGCGTCTCGAAGGACGACGCCGAGCGGCTGCGCTTTTGGTCCGGTCGCAAGGCTGCGTTTCCCGCTGTAGGGCGCATCTCGCCCGACTACTACTGCATCGACGGCTCGATTCCGCGCGCGGCACTCTCGCGCGTCCTCTCCAGCATCGGCGAATTCTCGTCTCGCTACGGCCTGCGCTGCGCAAACGTGTTTCACGCGGGCGACGGCAACCTGCATCCGCTCATCCTCTACGACGCCAACATTCCCGGCGAGCTCGACACCACCGAGAGGTTCGCCGCGGACATCCTCGAGCTGTGCATCGAGGTGGGCGGCACCATCACCGGCGAGCACGGCGTGGGCATCGAGAAGATCAACCAGATGTGCAGCCAGTTCCGGCCCGCGGAGCTGGCGCAGTTCCACGCGGTCAAGGCCGCGTTCGATCCCGACGGGCTCTTGAATCCGGGCAAGGCGGTTCCCACGCTGCATCGCTGCGCGGAGTACGGCGCGATGCGCGTGAAGGGCGGCGCCTTGCCGCACCCCGAGCTGCCGCGCTTCTGATGCATGCCGTCGCGCGAGCGAGCGTTCGCGATCGCATCCTCGCGGCCCTGCGGGCGATCCAGCCGCCGCTCTTCGTGATCGACGACGAGGAAGGATTGAAGCCTTTCGAGACCGACGCGCTCATCGCGCATCGCGAGACGCCGATGCTCGCCGTCATCCCGGACTCCGAGGAGCAGGTGCGCGCGATCGTGAAGGCGTGCCGCCACCTCGGCGTGCCGCTCGTCTCCCGCGGCGCGGGCACCGGCATTTCCGGCGGGGCGATCCCGCACCGCGACGGCGTCCTGGTCGTGCTCTCCCGGATGAAGCGCATCCGCGACGTCGACGTCACGGGGCGCACCGCGACCGTCGAGCCGGGCGTGCGCAACCTGCAGGTTTCGGAATCGGTCGAGCGATACGGCCTTTTTTACGCGCCCGACCCGTCGAGCCAGTCGATCTGCTCGATCGGCGGCAACGTGGCCGAGAATGCGGGCGGCGTGCATTGCCTGAAGTACGGGCTCACGACGCACAACGTGATGGCGGTGCGCGCGATCGACGCCGACGGCGACGTGCTCGACACCGGCAGCCGCGCGCTCGACTCCCCGGGCTACGACCTGATCGCGCTCCTCACCGGAAGCGAGGGCAACCTCGGCGTCATCACGCGCGTCACGGTGCGCCTGCTGCCCATGCCCGAGCGCACCGAGACCCTGCTCGCGGCCTTTCCGACGGTGCGCCAGGCCGCCGAGGCGGTGGGCGAGATCATCGGCGCGGGCATCATTCCCGCCGCGCTCGAGATGATGGACCGCATCGTCGTCGAAGCCTGCGAGAGGTTCATGGCGCTGGGGTTTCCCGCCGGCGCCGAAGCGCTGCTGCTCGCAGAAGTCGACGGCGGGGCCGAGGAAGCCCTCGAGGCGCTGGCCGCGGTCAAGGCCATCCTCGAGCGATGCGGCGCCGTCGAGATCCGTGTTGCCGCGGATGCGAACGAGCGCGAGCGATTGTGGAAGGCGCGCAAGGGAGCCTTCGCCGCGCTCGCCACGATCCAGCCCGACTACTACTGCATCGACGGCACCATTCCGCGCCGCTGCCTGCCCGACCTGCTCGACCACGTCTACGCACTCGGCGCGGAATACGGCATGACGGTCGGCAACGTCTTCCACGCGGGCGACGGCAACACCCATCCGTGCATCTTCTATGACGCAGCCAAGCCCGGAGAGCTGGAGAGAAGCGAGGAGCTGGGCGGGCGCATCCTCGAGCTTTGCGTCGAGATGGGCGGCACGATCACGGGCGAGCACGGCGTAGGCATCGAGAAGTTGCGCCAGATGTGCCTGCAGTTCCGCGCACCCGAGATCGCCGCCTTCCACGACGTGAAGGCGGCTTTCGATCCCGACGGCTTCCTCAACCCGGGGAAGGCGGTGCCGTCGCTCAAGCGCTGCGCGGAGTGGGGCGGCATGCACGTTCACCGCGGGCGGCTTCCGCATCCTGAAATCCCGCGATTCTGATGGACGAATTCATCCCGTCCCTTTGCGAGCGCATTCGCGACCACGCGGAGCGCAAGCGGCCGCTGCGCATTCGCGGCGGCTCGACCAAGTATTTCTACGGCGAGGAAACCGAAGGGGAAAGCCTCGACATCTCGTCCTACTCCGGAATCGTCGCCTACGAACCCAAGGAGCTGGTGCTCACGGTGCGCGCGGGAACGCCCCTTACGGAGGTCGAGGCCGCGCTCGCCGCCGAGCGCCAGATGCTCGCTTTCGAGCCGCCGCACTTCGGCGCGGGTGCGACCATCGGCGGCGCCGTGGCCTCGGGCCTCTCGGGTCCGCGCCGGCCGTACGTAGGTGCGGTGCGCGATTTCGTCCTCGGCGCGCGGATTGTCAATGGCAAGGGAGAGGACCTCTCCTTTGGCGGACGCGTCATCAAGAATGTCGCCGGCTACGACGTCTCCCGCCTCATGGTCGGCTCTCTCGGCACGCTCGGCGTCATCACCGAAGTGTCGTTCAAGGTGCTGCCCGGCCCGCCGGCCGAAGCCACGCTCGTGCTCGAGATGGACCAGGCGGGCGCGATCGCGGAAGCGAACCGCTGGGCCGGCCTGCCGATCCCGCTCTCGGGAACCGCATGGCACGACGGAAAACTGCGCGTGCGGCTCTCGGGCGCGGCGAGCGCGGTGGCCGCGGCGAAAGCGAAGATCGGCGGCGAGGAGATCGAGGCGCAGGCCTACTGGCGCGACCTGCGCGAGCAGCGCCTGCCGTTTTTCTCCACGGACGCGCCGCTGTGGAGGCTGTCGCTCCCGCAGACCGCGGAACCGATCGCCACGCGTGAGCCGCAATTGATGGAGTGGGGCGGCGGTGTGCGCTGGTTGAGCGGCCGGCACGATACGCTCACCTTGCGCTCGACCGCGGAGCGCCTCGGGGGCCACGCGACGCTGTTCCGCGGCGGCGACCGCACGGTGGGTGTCTTCCATCCGCTCAAGCCCGCGCTGCTGAAGATCCACAGGCGGTTGAAGGAAGCGTTCGATCCGGCGGGAATTCTCAATCCCGGGCGGATGTACAAATTCTAGAAGCGAGATAAGAGACGCGAGACGTGAGATAAACCATGTACACCCTCTATTACTCTCCGGGATCCTGTTCGCTCATCGTCCATTGCCTGCTCGAGGAGTTCGGCGTGCCGTTCGAGCTGAAGCGCGTCGACGCGGCGTCGAAGGACGAATACCGCAGGCTCAATCCCAAGGGGAAGGTTCCCGCGCTCGCGACGCCCGACGGCGTGCTCACGGAGTGTGTGGCGATCGTCGAGTATCTCTGCGACCGCCACGGCGACGGCAAGCTGCTCGGCAAGGCCGGCACGTGGGAGCGCGCCAAGACCCTCGAGCGGATCGCCACGCTCGCGACCGAAGTGCATCCGCTCTTCAACCGCTTCTTCCACGAGGACGATTTCTCCGATGCGAAGGAAGTCCAGGCCGGCGTGAAGGCGCGCGGCACGCAGAAGCTGCTCGCCTATTTCCGCGAGGAGGACGCGGCCCTCACCCGGGCCTACTGGTCGGGCGATACGCTCACCGCGGCGGATTTCTATTTCATGGTGATCGCGCGCTGGGGACGTTGGCTTGAGCCGCCGGCGCCGCGCATGCACCACATCGCGCCCTTTTATACGCGCATGACGGCGCGTCCCGCGGTGATGCGCGCGATGCAGCGCGAGGCGATCACGCCCCTGGGCACCTGATGCAGACGCACCTCGCCGACTGGATCAAGGACACGCCGCAGGGGGTCGAGGCGGACGCGATCCTGCGCAAGTGCGTGCATTGCGGCTTCTGCCTCGCGACCTGCCCCACCTACAACCTGCTGGGAGACGAGCTCGACAGCCCGCGCGGCCGCATCTACCTCATGAAGCAGATGCTCGAGGGCGCCCCGGTCACGCAGCGCACGCAGCTTCACCTCGATCGCTGCGTCACCTGCCGGGCTTGCGAGACCACCTGCCCGTCGGGAGTGGAGTACGGGCGCCTGGTCGACATCGGGCGCGATCTGGTCGAGCAGAAGGTGCCGCGCAGGCCCTGGGATCGCGCGCGCCGATGGTTCCTCAAGAGCACGTTGCCGTCGCGGCCCCTTTTCGGCGCGGCACTCGCCCTGGGCCGCATCGCGCGCCCGCTGCTGCCGCGCACCTGGAGGCGCGGCATTCCCCGCGCCCGTCCGGCGGGAGCGTGGCCGGCGCCGCGCCATGCGCGCCGCATGCTCGTGCTGGGCGGCTGCGTGCAGCCCGCGATCGCGCCTTCGATCAACGCGGCGGCCGCGCGTGTGCTCGATCGCATCGGCATCTCGCTCGTCGTGGCGCCGCGCGCCGGCTGTTGCGGCGCGGTCACGTTCCATTTGAATTACCAGCAAGAGGCGCTCGCCTACGTGAAGGCCAACATCGACGCATGGTGGCCGCAAGTCGAGGCTGGCGCCGAGGCGATCGTGATCACGGCGAGCGGCTGCGCAACGATGGTCGCGGAGTACGGCCACCTGCTGCAGCGCGACGAAGCCTATGCGGCGAAGGCCGCGCGCATCTCGTCTCTCGCGAGGGACATCTCCGAGGTGCTCGCCGCCGAGCGCGACGCGCTCGCCGCGCAGCTCGCACCTTCGCCGCCGCCGCGCAAGATCGCCTTCCAGTCCCCCTGCAGCCTGCAGCATGGCTTGCGCATCAACGGCGTGGTCGAAACGCTCCTGCGCGAGGCGGGCTACACGCTCACCGCGGTGCCCGATGCGCACCTCTGCTGCGGCTCCGCGGGGACCTACTCGATCCTGAAGCCCGGCATCTCGCACCGGTTGCGCCATGAAAAGATCCGGGCGCTCGAGTCCGGCAAGCCCGAAGCCATCGCCACCGCGAACATCGGCTGCCTCGCCCACATCGAGGCCGGCACGCCGACGCCGATCAAGCACTGGATCGAGCTTATCGACGCCCGGCTGAGCGCCGGTAAAGGATGAAGAGCTCGTTGCGGTCCCCGGGACGCGAGCCCCGCCACACCTCGCTCCACTCGGGACCGACCGCGGGAATGTTGCCCGGATCGGTCTGCACCAGCAGCGCGTTGCAGCGCGAGGCCGCGGGATACTCGACCCGGATCGTCGTGATGCCGGCGAAGTAGTCCAGCAGCGCGCGCTGCGCTTCTCCCAGGTTCTGGCGCGCGATGCAGGTGAAGTCCTGCGGCATCGCGGCGACGATGCGCAAGGCGACCGCGCGATAGCTCTTCGCCTGGTCGATCAGGGGAAGGCCGAGCGTCATCGCCAGCATCCAGACCATCGTGATCCCCGCCGCCCAGTTCACCAGGGCGCGGCGCGGCGAGCGCAGCGACCTCGCGACGACCGCGAGCCAGATGAGCGTGAGGAGCGCGGCGAGCGCGCACGCGATGTAGCTGAACTTGTAGCGATAGTCCGGGACCTCGCGCGCGAGCCACGCCGCCGCGACTTCGGGATTGCCCGTCATCGCCGCCACCCAGCCGATCCAGAGGATCGCCGCGAAGAGGAAGAAGGTGGTCACGCCGAACCAGTCGAGCGCGCTCGCGGCCCCGCGCGGCAGCGTGTCGAGCTCGGCGACACCCAGGAGCGTGAGCGGCAGGAGCATCGCCATCGCGTTCGCGTCGCGCGCCTCTCCGAACACCGAGGTCACGATGAAGAACGCGATGAAGGCCAGCAGCGGCAGCATGAGGTCGCGCCGCGCGAGGAGGGTGCGGCGCGATCGCCACAGGGTCCACGCGGCGAGCGGCCAGGCGGGCCACGCGTACCACGGGAGGATACGCGCGAAATAGACGAGCTCGATCGCGTCGTCCTGGTTGAACGGATCGCTCCAGCGCGAAGTGGCGGCGTTGTCGAGCCAGATCTGGAACCATGTCGGCGCGTGGCTCATGACCGCGAGGACCCACGCTCCGATCACCGGCACCGCGGTCAGGATCGCGAGGGCGACGGTCACGGCGTAGCCGCGCGTGCGCCAGGCGGCGCCGGAGGCGGGCAGCAGCGCCATCAACCCCAGGAGCATTCCCGCGGGAAGGAATCCGTTGCCGAGGAAGGCGGTGGCGAGGCCCGCGCCGGCGACAAGCCCCCCGCGCTTGGGGGCCCGCGCGGCGAGCGCGATGCCGTAGAGGCCGAGGGCCACGCCGGTGAGGCCTGCGAGGGCCGTGGTCATCTCGTGGGCGCGAATGAGGAGGCCGAGGCAGCCGATGAAGAGCAGCACGCCCAGGCGCATCGCGCGCTCGCCGATCAGCTCCAGGCTCGTGAGCGACAGCAGTGCCAGCGTGCACGCCATGAAGAACCCGGAGGCGAGCCGCGCGGCGTCGTGAACCGGCAGGATCGCGCCGAAGAGCTTGGTGAAACCCGCGGCGACCCACAGGAATAGCGGCGCCTTGTCGAAGAACGGCTCGCCGGCGATCTGCAGCGAGAGCCAGTCGCCGGTGCGCAGCATCTCGGTGACCGCGCCGAACACGACCGCCTCGTCGTATTTCCACGGATCGTGCCCGACCAGCCCCGGCAGCACCCACGCCAGGCACACGAGCAGGAAGAGCGCGGTCTTGAGGGGCGTGCGCGTCCCGTCGAACGCGATGCGTCCGCGCAGGGGATCGTCGTGGGTCAGGTTACTCACGGGGATATTGAAACAGAAAACCGGGGACAGACCACTTGTCCCGTCGCGCAGAACAAGTGGTCTGTCCCCAACAAAAAAGGCAGCCCGCGGGCCGCCTTTTCGCAGGTCATGCGCGATGTTACTCGGCGGCCTTGGCGGTGCCCTTGCGAGCGTAGCGCTTCTTGAACTTGTCGACGCGCCCCGCGGTGTCCACGATCTTCTGCTTGCCCGTGTAGAAGGGATGCGACTCGGCGGAGATCTCGATCTTGTAGACCGGATATTCCTTGCCGTCCTTCCACTTGATGGTCTCGTTCGTCGCGACCGTGGAGCGGGTCACGAAGCCGAAATCGCAGCTGGTGTCGAGGAACACGACCTCGCGGTAATTGGGATGAATTCCGTCTTTCATGATCTTCGCCTTGTGGATGGGCACGAACTCCAGCGCGGCCCAAGGAACTCGAGAAACCGCCATTATCCCGGAAAACATGAATCAAAGCAAGGGGTTGTTGACAACCCTTGTGGAAGGCCAGGGCCTTGAGCGGACAGGGTTTTTTTTGGCGCCTACTGCTTTTTCATCGAGTTGAAGAACTCGTCGTTGTTCTTGGTGGCACGAAGCTTGTCCAGCAGGAATTCGGTGGCCTCGAGCTCATCCATGCCGAACAGGAGTTTGCGCAGGATCCACACCTTGGGCAGGATCTCCGGCGGTATCAGCAACTCCTCGCGGCGAGTGCCGGAGCGGTTCACATTGAGCGACGGGTACAGCCGCTTCTCGGCCATGCGGCGGTCGAGGTGGATCTCCATGTTGCCGGTGCCCTTGAATTCCTCGTAGATCACGTCGTCCATGCGCGAGCCCGTGTCGATCAGTGCGGTGGCGATGATCGTGAGCGAGCCGCCTTCCTCGATGTTTCGCGCGGCGCCGAAGAATCGCTTCGGGCGCTGCAGCGCGTTGGAGTCGACGCCGCCGGTGAGCACCTTGCCGGAAGCGGGCACGACCGTGTTGTAGGCGCGCGCGAGGCGCGTGATCGAATCGAGCAGGATCACGACGTCCTTCTTGTGCTCGGGTTCGTCGAAGGTCGAGGCGACGACTTCGCCGCGCACCGTGCGGCTCATCTCGGTGACTTCCTCGGGGCGCTCGTCGATGAGCAGCACGATGAGCACGGCCTCCGGGTGGTTCGCGGTGATGGCGTGGGCGATGTGCTGCATGAGCACCGTCTTGCCCGCCTTGGGAGGCGAGACGATCAAGCCGCGCTGCCCCTTGCCGATCGGCGCGATGATGTCGAGCATGCGGCCGGTGAGGTTCTCCTCGGCTTTGATGTCGCGCTCGAGCTCCATCGGCTTGTCGGGGTGCAGCGGCGTCAGGTTCTCGAAGAGGATCTTGGTCTTCGCGTTCTCGGGCGGCTCGCCGTTGACCTTGTCGACCTTCACCAGCGCGAAATAGCGTTCCCCGTCCTTGGGCGTGCGGATCTCGCCGACGATGGAGTCGCCGGTATGCAAATTGAAGCGCCGGATCTGCGAGGGCGAGACGTAGATGTCGTCGGGGCCGGCGAGGTAGGAGGTGTCGGGCGAGCGCAGGAAGCCGAAGCCGTCCTGGAGGACTTCGAGCGTGCCGTCGCCGAAGATCGCCTCGCCTTTCTTCGCCTGGTGCTTGAGGAGCGCGAAGACGAGCTCCTGCTTGCGCAGGCGGTTGGCGCCCTCGAGCTCGTTGGTGTTCGCCATGTCGACGAGCTCGGATACGTGCTTGAGCTTAAGGTCGGATAAGTGCATGCAGCGGGCCTGCCTGGAGGTTGGGTGGACAGCCCGGAAGACCACACGGGCCGGCAAAACGAGGAAGAAGAGTTGGGGGGATTTAGCCTGGCGGGGAAACTGCGGAACGCGGGCGAATGCTGCGAGCGAACAGCCAGGACCGAATCAGGTTATCGGGTTCAGATATTGCTGTCAATGAAGGCGGCAAGCTGGGTCTTGGACAGGGCGCCGACCTTGGTGGCCTCGACCGCGCCGTTCTTGAAGAGCATCAGCGTGGGGATGCCGCGAATCCCGTACTTGGGCGGCGTGGACTGGTTCTCGTCGATGTTCAGCTTCGCGACCTTCAGCCGCCCGGCGTACTCGCTGGCGATCTGGTCGAGCGCCGGGGCGATCATCTTGCACGGCCCGCACCACTCCGCCCAGTAGTCGACCAGCACCGGGGTCTGCGATTGCAGCACCTCGGTTTCGAACGTGTCATCCGTGATGTGAATGATTTTCTCGGCCACTTGGTTTCCTCGTGTCGGATGGGTCTCGGCCACTGGTCTTCCTCGTATCGGATCGGGGTTGCGCCCTGGACGAGGGTTCGGGGGTGAACCGGGGGCGAACAGGCATCCATCGTAGACCAAAACCGGGTCGGCGGGCAAAGCCGCGGGTTGGGCGGCCCGTGGCCGGGTGCTAAAATGACGGTCTTTTTCCGCTCGCAAAGCGGGCATTCCGAGAGGGGTTTCATGACGTACGTGGTGACCGAGTCCTGCGTGAAGTGCAAGTACACCGACTGCGTGGACGTCTGCCCGGTCGATTGCTTCCGCGAGGGTCCGAACATGCTCGTCATCGACCCCGACGAATGCATCGACTGCACGCTCTGCGTGGCCGAATGCCCGGTGGAAGCGATCTTCGCCGAGGACGACGTGCCGGCCGCGCAGAAGGACTTCACCGCGCTCAACGCCGAGCTTTCCAAGGTGTGGAAGCCCATCGTCGAGCGCAAGCCTGCGCCGCCGGACGCCGACGACTGGAAAGAGGTCAAGGAGAAGCGCCAGCTCATCGAGAAGTAGATGAAATGGGTGAGAGAATGAGCAGCGGGAACGGCGTTGGAGCGGACGAAAAGCGACGCCGCTCAACGCCACGAGCAGTTTAATCCGTCACCCGGGGGAGGGTGGATGGAGCAATCCCAAAGCGACATCGCCTCGGTTCTCGCGGTGCTGGGCTCGCCGCGCGAGGACCTGCGCGTCGCCCAGGAGCTGATCGAGGTCCTGCCGATCCCCGTCTTCTTCAAGGGGCGCGACGGCAAGTATCTCGGGGTGAACCTCGCCTGGGAGGAGTTCTTCAGCCTCTCGCGCTGGTCGATCATCGGCGGGCAGGTCCACGATCTCTATCCCGAGTCTCCCGGCATCGCCGAGCGCCACCGCGCGATGGACGAGGAGCTCTGGAGCCACCCCGGCAAACAGAGCTACGAGATCCCGCTCACGATGCGCGACGGGCGGGTGCGCCACACGATCTACTACAAGGCGACCTTCTCTCGCGCCGACGGCGAGGTCGCGGGCCTCATCGGCACGATCGTCGATATCACGGAACGCAAGCAGGCCGAGCAGCGCGAGGCGATCGAGCACGCGGTGACGCGCCACCTCGCCGGAACCGAATCGCTTTCGGACGCGATCCGCGGAATCCTGCAGGTGATGTGCGAGCGGCTGGATTGGGCCTGCGCGGCGCGCTGGGCGCTCGACGAGGAGAGCAACCGCCTGCATTGCTGCGAGACGTGGAGCATCGACGACGCGCGCATCGCGGCCTTCCTCGCCACCAGCAGCCGCGAGACGTTCGTCCCCGGCAGCGGCGGCATGATTCGCAAGGTGCTCACCACCGGGGAATCGGTGTGGGTCGCCGACGTCACGCAGAAGCCGGATTTCATGCGCGGCCCGCTGGCCCGCGAGGCGGGATTGCGCGGCGCCTTCGCGCTGCCGGTGCTGATGGGCGAGAAGGTGCTGGGGGCGATCGAATTCTTCGGCCGCGAGGCGCGCCGGCCCGACCCGTGGCTGCTGCAGATCACGGTGAGCGTGGGGCGCGAGATCGGCCAGCTCATGGTGCGCCGGCGCGCGGAGAAGGCGATGCGCGAAAGCGAGGAGCGCTTCCGCAGCCTGACCCAGCTCTCCTCCGACTGGTACTGGGAGCAGGACGAGGAATTTCGCTTCACCACCATGTCGAAGAGCGAGGCCGATTCGATCGCGCTTCCGCCCGCGATCTTCATCGGCAAGCGGCGCTGGGAGCTCGACCTCGCCGGCGTCTCCGAGACCCAGATCGCCGAGCACAAGGCGCTTCACGAGGCGCGCAAGCCGTTCCAGGATTTCGAGTACGGCCACCGCGACGAGTCCGGGAAGATCCGCTACCTGAGCATCAGCGGCCAGCCGTTCTTCGACGAGGAGGGCCGCTTCAAGGGCTACCGCGGCGTGGGCAAGGACATCACGCGGCGCAAGCTCGACGAGGCCGCCTTGCGCGAGGCGCACGACGAGCTCGAAATCAAGGCCCGTGAGCTGTCGCGCTCCAACGAGGAGCTGCAGCAGTTCGCCTATGTCGCCTCGCACGACCTGCAGGAGCCGCTGCGCATGATCTCGAGCTACACGCAGCTGCTGGAGCGCCGCTACGCCGACAAGCTCGACGCGAACGCGCGCGAGTTCATGGACTTCATCGTCGACGGCGCGGCGCGCATGAAGCAGCTGATCGAGGACCTGCTCGCCTATTCGCGCGTGGGCACCCGGGGCCGCGAATTCCAGGCGACTTCGAGCGGCGCCGCACTCGCCAAGGCGCTCGCGAACCTGAGGGCCGCGCAGGAAGCGAGCGGGGCCACGGTCACGCACGAAGAGATGCCCGAGGTCCGCGCCGACGGCGCCCAGCTCACGCAGATATTCCAGAACCTCGTCGGCAACGCGATGAAGTTTCGCGGCCCGGAGGCCCCGCGCATCCACGTCTCGGCGCAGACGCGCGACGAGGTGTGGGTCTTCACGGTGCAGGACAACGGCATCGGCCTGGACCCGCAGTACGCCGACCGCATCTTCATGATGTTCCAGCGCCTTCACAACAAGGCCGAGTACCCCGGCACCGGCATCGGGCTCGCGATCGTGAAGAAGATCGTCGAGCGGCACGGCGGGCGCATCTGGGTCGATTCCGAGCCGGGCAAGGGATCGACCTTCGGTTTCACGATCGCGCGCCACCACGGAGGAAACCACCCATGATTCGCAAGGCAGAGGAAACGCCGCCGGTCGAGATCCTGCTGGTCGAGGACAATCCCGGCGACTTCCGCCTCACGCAGGAGGCCCTGCACGAGGGCAAGGTCTACAACAATCTGCACTGGGCCAAGGACGGCGTCGAGGCGCTCGATTTCCTCAAGCAGCGCGGCAAGCACGCCAAGGCGCCGCGCCCCGACATCATCCTGCTGGACCTGAACCTGCCGAAGAAGGACGGCCGCGAAGTGCTCCTCGAAATCAAGCAGGACAGCGACCTGCGCGCGATCCCGGTCGTCATCCTCACCACCTCGCAGGCCGAGGAAGACGTGCTGCGCAGCTACGACCTGCACGCCAACTGCTACGTGACCAAGCCCGTGGACCTCGAGAAGTTCATCGTCGTGGTCCAGTCGATCGACCGCTTCTGGCTCTCGGTGGTCACGCTGCCGCCGCTGCCGCCCGGAAAATGAAATCCGAAGAGCCGGGCCAGTCGGTCCTGCTGATCGAGGACAACCCGGGAGACGCGCGTCTCATCAACGAGATGCTCGAGGAGGAGCCGAAGAGTGCTTTCCGCATGCGCCACGCCGACCGGCTCTCGCGCGGGCTGGAGCTGTTGAGCCAGAAGGACACCGAGCTCGTCCTCCTCGACCTGTCGCTGCCGGACAGCCACGGGCTCGAGACTTTTTCCAAGGTCTACGCGCATTCGCCCAAGGTGCCGATCATCGTGCTCTCGGGCAACGACGACCAGCAGCTCGCCCTCTACGCGGTGAAGAGCGGCGCGCAGGACTACCTCGTCAAGGGGAAGATCGACCGCGAGCTGCTGCTGAAGGCGATGCAGTATTCGATCGAGCGCAAGCGCTACCAGGAGGAGCTCGAGCGCCAGGCGAACTACGATGCGCTCAC
>WNFL01380288.1_pt1 | contig 18889 bp, 13 predicted proteins | sample 5400361 | NCBI WGS metagenome assembly WNFL01 (sample SAMN13153351, study PRJNA577476) | soil metagenome | isolation source: 40 cm soil on Douglas fir-dominated hillslope | place: USA:California | collected 2013-09-17
GAGCGCGAGCCCAGGCTCGTGCCCATCGAGGACCAGGAGATCTCGGAGGCGCTGCTCCGCTCCTTCACGCGCCAGGGCATGGAAGTCCTCGTGGGCGCATCGATCCAGAGCGTGCGCGTGGAAGGCGATCAGGCCTGGACCGAGGTGAAGAAGCAGGACGGGGAGGTGGGGCGCTATCACACCGAGCGCGTGCTCATGGCCGCGGGACGGAAGCCCAACACGGAGAACATCGGCCTCGAGGGCGTGGGCGTCACGCTGGAGCGCGGATTCGTGAAGGTGAACGAGATGATGCAAGCCAACGTTCCCGGGATCTACGCGATCGGGGACATCGTGCCCGGCCCCGCGCTGGCGCACGTGGCCTCGCACGAGGGCATCCTCGCGGTGGAGACCATCGCGGGGAAGCACTCCCACCCCGTGAACTACGGCGCGATCCCCAACTGCACCTACTGCCATCCCCAGATCGCGAGTGTGGGTATGACGGAAGCCCAGGCCAAGGCAGCGGGCCGTGCGGTGAAGGTGGGCAAGTTCCCGTTCCTCGCGAACTCCAAGGCCAGCATCCTGGGCCAGGGGGATGGATTCGTGAAGGCGGTCGCCGACGCCGCGACGGGCGAGATCCTGGGCGTCCACATCATCGGCGTCCAGGCCACGGAGCAGATCGCGGAGTCCGTGGTCGCGCGCCACTTCGAGGCGACCGCGCTGGAGCTGGCTGAGGTGGTGCACGCGCACCCGACCCTGGCCGAAGCCACCATGGAGGCGATGTTCGCGACCGATGGACGTGCCATTCACTTCTGACGATCGCAGGCGCGAGGCCGGCGAGAAACGGAAGCCGCTCCGTCCCTATCAGCGGCTGACGCTCACCCCGGCTCCGCCGCGCCGTCCCGACTGGCTCAAGGCGCGGATCCAGACGGGGAAGGCCTACCTCGAGACCAAGGCGATCCTGCGTACTCTGGATCTCCACACGGTCTGCGAGAGCGCCAACTGCCCCAACATCGGGGACTGCTTCTCGCGCCACACCGCGACCTTCCTGATCCTCGGCAACGTCTGCACGCGCTCCTGCCCGTTCTGTGATATCCGGAGTGGGAAGCCGCTGCCCGTGGATCCGGACGAGCCCCACCGCGTGGCCGAAGCCGCGGCCAAGCTGGGCCTCCGCTACGTGGTCGTGACCTCGGTGAATCGGGACGAGCTTCCGGACGGAGGGGCATTCCAGTTCGCCGCGGTGATCCGGGCCATCCGAGCCGAGAACGCGGCCGCGCGGGTGGAGGTCCTGATCCCGGACTTCCTCGGCAGTCGCGAGGCGCTCGCGACGGTGCTCGACGCGCGCCCCGACGTGCTGAACCACAACATGGAGACGGTGAGGCGGCTCTACCCGCGCGTGCGCCCGGCGGGGCGCTACGAGCGGTCCCTCGAGCTGATGCGCCGCGTGGGCGAGCTGGCGCCCGGCATTCCCGCGAAGTCGGGGATCATGCTCGGGGTCGGGGAGACCCAGGAGGAAGTGGAGGAGCTGCTCCGCGACCTCCACGCGCACGGCTGCTCGATGGTCACGCTGGGGCAGTACCTGCCGCCCTCGGGATCGCACCTTCCGCTCGAGCGCTACGCGCCGCCCGAGGAGTTCGCGCACTACCGGACGTACGGCCTCAGTCTAGGCTTCAAGCAGGTGGCGTCAGGACCTCTGGTGCGGAGCTCCTACCACGCCGACGAGCAGGCGGGGGAAGTGCTCCACGTCTCCTGACTAGAGCAGGGTCCCCGAGAGGATGATCTTCGCCATCGTGAAATAGATGATCAGCCCGGTCACGTCCACCAGCGTCGCCACGAACGGCGCGGACGCGCTCGCGGGGTCCGCTCCGAGCCGGCGAAGCAGGAACGGAAGCATCGATCCCACCAGCGTGCCCCAGAGCACGACCCCGATCAGGCTCGACGCCACCGAAAGCGCGATGAGCAGGTGATGCGGCCCGTAGGTGTGGAAGAGCGCCTGCCAGAGGAGAATGCGGGACGCTCCGATCGAGGCCAGGATGAGCCCCAGCCCCAGCCCCGAGATGAACTCCCGTCGCACGACGCGCCACCAGTCGCGCAGTCGGACCTCGCCCAGGGCCATGGCGCGGATGACCAGCGTGGTCGCCTGGCTTCCCGAGTTTCCGCCGCTCGAGATCACGAGCGGCACGAAGAGCGCCAACACGACCGCGCGCGCGATCTCGGCCTCGAAGTAGCCCATGGCGGTGGCGGTCAGGGTCTCGCCGATGAAGAGGGCCGCGAGCCAGCCCGCGCGCTTCTTGATCATCTCGGGAATCGAGATGCGCAAGTACGGCGCGTCGATCGGGGCCGTGCCTCCGATCTTCTGGATGTCCTCGGTGGCCTCTTCCCGGACGACGTCCACGATGTCGTCGAGGGTCACGACGCCCTTCATGTGCCCCTGATCGTCCACGACGGGGAAGGCGATGTATCGGTACGTCGCGAAGAGCCGGCTGACCTCCTCCTGATCCATCTTCTCCGGGACCGTGACCAGGTCGGCCGTCATGACCTCCTCGACGCGCTCCTCCGGCCGCGCCGCCAGGAGCTTCCGGAAGGAGATCACCCCGCGGAGCTTCTGATCGTGATCGATCGCGTAGGCGTAGTTCAAAGCGCCCACCCCCGCGGCCTGGCGGCGGAGGTACGTGATCGCCTCGTCCACGCTCATGTCGGGGCGGACCCGGACGTAGCGGGGATTCATGAGGCCGCCCGCGTTGTCCTCCGCGTAGGCCAGGAGCCCGTTCACGTCCTTCCGGGTGTTGTCGTCGAGGAGCGCGAGCAGCTCCTCGCGGTGCTCGTGCGGGATCTCCTGGACCAGATCGGCGCAATCGTCGGGCGGGAGGAGGCGCATCCAGGAGCGGCGCTCGAGGCCGGGCAACGCCTGGAGGAGCTCCGCCTGGTCGCGCGCGCTCAGGCTGAGGAAGAGGTCCTCGGCCTCCGGACGCGGCAATGCCTTGAAGCTCTCGAGACGATCCTCGGGGACGAGCAGGTGCCACGCTTCGAGGAGATCCTCGGGCGAGAGACGCTCGGCGACATTGGATTCGGGATCCGGAACCATGAGGCGACATCGTAGTGGATCGGTTTGTCCCACAGCAACATCGGGTTGGAGAAAAACCACCTCCCGAGCGGTTTGTCGGGAGGATAGACATGGACAGCCCCCGGGCATCTCAATAGACTTTGCCACTCCCGTGAACCACTTCCGAATCTCACGCGTCCTGGCCGCGGCGTTTCTTCTCCTCGCGGCTGTCTCCGCCGACAAGCCCGTCGTCCCCAAGGCGAGGGACGACCAGGAGGTCCTGGCGCGCGTCGATGGAATTCCCATCACGCGGTTCCAGTGGGACCGCCTGGCGGTGCCGTACTTCGAGGAAGTGAAGGCGCGCGCCGGCCGGCCGCTCTCCAAGGACGAGGAGGAGCTCCTCCGGAAGAACGTCCTCGACGAGCTGGTGCGCGAGCGGCTCTGGGTGGCCGACGCCAGGCGCCGCGGCTTCACGGTGTCCGAGGCGGAGCTGGATGCGCGGCTCCAGCGGAACGATTACTTCAAGACCAACGGCGCGTTCGACCCCGCGAAGTTCCGGAGCTACAAGCTGGCGCCGGAGTCGAACTACCGCGACATCCAGGATCAGGTCCGGAACGCGGTGCTCCTGGACAAGTACGTCGCGTGGATGCGCACCAGATACCGGGTCACCGAGCCGGAGCTGAGGAAGGAATTTCAGAGCCGCACGGCCCAGGCTGTCATCCGCTATCTCTGGCTCACGCCCGACCAGGTGTCCCTGGAGCCCCAATCGAGCGCGTCCCAGATCCAGGCCTACTACGAGGGTCACAAGGACGCATTCCAGACGCCGGAGGAAGCGCGGATCAGCTACATCCGCATCGGCGTGGAGCACGCGCCAGGCGCCTCGGACTCCGTCCACGCCGCCGCGGAAGCGCAGGCGGTGCTGGGCACGAACGCCGTGCTCGCGGGCCTTCGCGCGGGACAGCCCGCCGAGAAGCTGGCCAAGGAATACGGCGGCGTCCGCGATACCGGAATCTTCCGCGTGGGCGATCCGATCCGCGGCCTGGGGCGCTCGGACGCGCTCATCGCGGCGACACGGTCGGGCGTCCTCAAGAGGTGGCTCCCCGAGCCGGTCCGGATCGGCCCCTACTACCTGATCCTGCGCGTGGAGGAGCATCGCGATCCCACGGTGCGTCCGTTCCGCGACGCGGTCCCGCTGGTGAAGCGCCGCGCCGATATGGAGCTCCGGGACGCCGAGACGGATTCCCTGGCGCGGCGGGACGTCGAGGCCCGACCCGAGCACTACCGCGTCGCGCAGATCCAGGCGGTCCTCCTCGCGCGCTCGGTGGCGTCGTTCCAGGATCCTCGACCCGTCTCCGACAAGGACGTGGCCCGGACCCTGGAGCGGCTGCGCCGGACCACGAACGTGCCGGACTCCCTCATGAAGACCCTCCCCGAGCTGGTGCGGAAGGAGCGGCAGCTGGATATGGCCTACCGGACGATGGGCGAGGCCTTAGGGAGGCTACGCCGCGGGGAGAAGCCGGAGGAGATCGCGAGGCGCGCCGGGGCCGTGCTGGAGAGCGTCACCCTCTACCAGGGACAGCCGCCTCGGGAGGCGTCGCTCCTCGAGGGCGCGCTCCTCGATTCGCTCTACAAGACCTCCACGGGCGCCGTGGCGGGGCCGCGCCTTTCCCGCGATTCCGTGTTCGTGGCGCGGGTCACGGATCGGAACGACCGGTACCAGCCTCCGTTCGAAGCGGTGCGCCTGACGGCGCGGTCCGAGGTGGGGCTGAAGCAGAGGCGCGATCAGGAAGCGGAAGCCGAGCGCTGGTTCGCGACGCAGCACGACCGCTATCGGACGCCGCGGCGATGGGCCCTCGACTACGTCCTCTTCGCGAAGATGAAGCCGGAGCAGGCGCCGGTGTCGGAGGACTCCATCCGGGCGTACTACGAGGCCAATCCCCTCGAGTTCACCGAGCCCGCGCGCGCGCACGCGCGCCATATCCTGGTGTCGCTCCCTCCCGGGGATGCGCCGGCCCGCGCCGCCGCGCGCGCCAAGGCTCAGGAGGCTCTGAGGCGCGCCAAGGCCGGGGAGGATTTTGGGTCGCTGGCGAAGGAGCTGTCCGACGACCGGGGCTCCGCGGCGCAGGGCGGCGATCTGGGGGAGATCACGCGCGGGCAGGTGGTGAAGGAGTTCGGCGACGCCGTGTTCGCCCTGAAGCCGGGCGAGCTGAGCGGAATCGTGGAGACGCAGTTCGGATTCCACGTGATCCGCCTCGAGAGCCTGAAGCCGCAGCGTCTGCGGCCCCTGGACGACTGCCGCGCCGAAATCCGCGGCGTGCTGGGCGCCGCGATCGCGGACTCGCTGAACCAGTCCGCCGCCGCCGCGTTCGCGGACGCGGCGGCCCAGGGCCATGCCTTCGAGGACCTGGCCAAGGCGCACGGCGGGGTGAAGCACGTAAACCCGGTGGGCGTGCGGGAGCCCGTGGAAGGACTGGGCGTGCTCCCGGACATGGAGAAGAGCATCGGGTCCCTGGCGGAAGGCCAGGTCTCGCGGCCGATCCCGGTCGAGGCTGGGCTTCTGGTGGCCCGCGTCACACGGGCTCTGGCCCCGCGGGCCGCCACGTTTGGAGAGGTGAAGGAGCAGGCTCTCGAGGATTGGCGCACGGAACGCCAGCGCGGGATCGCGGATTCCACCGCGGCCGCGCTCGCGCGGGAGCTTCGCGCGGGGAAGGACCTCGAGTCGCTGACCCTGCCGCTGGGCGGGCTCCGTCGCTCCCGCTCCTTCCCACGACGCGGCCCCGTGCCCGATCTGGCGCGCGACTCCGTCCTGGCCCGGGACTCCACCTTCTACGACGAGATCTTCGCCGGGAAGCCCGGCGCCGTGCTGAAACCGCGACGGGGCGCGATGGGGATGATCTTCGCGGTCGTGGACTCCGTGACCGCGCTGAACAAGAGCCAGTACCAGGAGCACCGCGCCGAGCTTCGGGAGGAGATCTTCGAGCAGCGCTCGGCCGCATGGACCGAGAAGCTGCGCGCACGCGCGCGGATCGAGATCTTGTCCCGAGATCTCAAGCTCTAGGAATGCCCCTTGCGCGGAGCCCCGTTCCTTTCTAGCATCGGGTCTCCTCGCTTCACGCACCGACGCCCCGCATCCGGGGAGGAAATGAGGATGCGGCGGAACCAGAGAACCACGATCGATGAAGCACACGAGGACGAGCGGCCGCGCGAGCGATTGCTCGGCTCGGGTCCTGCGGCCCTGACGGATGCCGACCTCGTGGCCGTCCTCTTCGGCACGGGCATGCCGGGCGAGGGCGTTCTGGAATTGAGCACGCGCGTCACCGCGGCGATCCCGCTCCGGCAGCTCCACCGCGTGCCCGTGGAGGAGCTCCTGCACGTGCGCGGCATGGGGCAGGCGCGGGCGGCGCAGCTCCTCGCGGCGGCGGAGCTGGGGCGGCGCCTCTGGCCGGACGGGGACGCGGCGGCGCTGGTGCGGGGACCCGAGACGGTGTTCGATCTCACGCGTGACATCCGGGGAGCGAATCGCGAGCACTTCGTCGGCTTCTATCTCAACTCGCGAAACCAGGTGCTCCGCCGGGAGATCATCTCGATCGGGAGCCTGAACGCGAGCATCGTGCACCCGCGCGAGGTCTTCCAGCCCGCGATCGCGGTCTCCGCGGCCAGTCTGATCCTGGCGCACAACCATCCCTCCGGCGACCCCACGCCCAGCGAGGAGGATCTCGCGATTACCCGGCGGCTGGTCGAGGCGGGACGCATCCTGGGCATCGACATCCTCGATCACGTCGTCGTCGCGAAGGACGCGTACGCGAGCTTCAAGGAGAGGAAGCTCCTCCATGCGTGAATCGCTCCGGCTCCTGACGCTCCTCGCCCTGGCGGCCGTGGTGCTCGCGGGTTGCTCCGGCGGCCAGGCCCCGCGGCCTGAGCGTTGGGACGAGAAGGTGCCTCCCGCGGCACTTCTCGCGCGGGCGGATTCCTCCGCGGCCCGGGGGAACAAGCCCGAGGCGCGGGAGGACTACGCGCGGGCGGCCGAGGCGGCCAGGCGCGCCGGCATGCGAGACGTGGAATTCCGAGCCCAGCTCGAAGCGGGACGCCTGTCGCTGGATCTCGCGGAGCCCGAGACGGCGCGGCGGGCGCTCACGCGCGCCGTGCAGCTCGATCCCCAGAGCGCCGAAGCGCACGACGCCCTGGGTCTCCTCCACGTCGCCACGCGCCGCTACATGGATGCCAAGAACGAGTTCGACCGGGCGGCGGCGCTCGACACCCTCACCGCGATCCCGCTCTACCACCTGGGCATGGCCTACGCGCAGTCAGGAGACTCGACGCGTGCGGCCGAGGCCTTCAAGCGCGCGCTCGCGCGCGACCCGAACCACGCCCCCACGCTGAGCGCGCTCGGCGGCGCGCTGGATTCGCGCTACCGCGCCGCGGGATTGCCGGACGGATATCCCACGCTGCGGGGACACCCGAGCGTGTCGCGGGGAGAGCTGGGCGTGATGCTCGCCGCGGAGCTGGGGGCAGATCCCGAGCGACCCGCCTGGCGGAGTGGTGTCAGCCGTCCTTCCGACACGGAGGATGCGCGCGGGGCGTGGGGCGAGCGATGGCTCCGCGGATCGATCGACCGCGGCTGGATCACGCCGTTCCCGGACGGGTCGTTCCACCTGGGCGATCCCGTCACGCGGGGGGCGCTCGCGCTTCTCGTGGCCCGGATCGCGGGAGGCGCCGGCCGGGCGGCTCCGGCGACGGACTCGTTCTCGGATCTGGGCCGCCGCCACTACCTGGCGCGCGCCGCGAGCGAGGCGGTCGCGATGGGATTGCCGACCCGCGGGCTTCGTTTCGAGCCTTCGGCCTCGGTCACGGGGGCCGAGGCGCTCGCGGTCCTGAGAGGCCTCGGAAAAAGACTCGGGGTGGCGCCCATCGTAGGAGAGGGCGTGACCCGCCTCCGCGCGCCTGCATCCACGCTGGTTTTTTGCCTCGTCGCAAGCGGAGCCCTGGGCGTCTTCTCTCTCTCTCAGGCGGCCCCATCTCCCTATGAGCTAATCCGTTATCCGGCCGCGGCCGGACGGCCGACGCTCACCCGCTCGAGCGGGGACGTGACCCCGGTCCGTTCGCGCACCGAGACCTCATGGGTCCACCGGAGCGGCCAGGCGACCCAGGCCGGCGACACCATCTGGATTTACCAGGACAGCCTGGAGACACGGTCCAGCCCGAACAACGAGGGCGGGTACACCCACGTCGACGCCTCCTTCCAGCCCACGGCCTGGCACATCGACACGATCTACGGCTGCCAGGGACATTCGTTCTGGTGCGGCCGCGTGGACTCGACCTGGGTCCAGGACGTGAACCGCTACGGCTACGACAACGGCTGGACGCAGACCCTCCAGAACTTCGTGAACCTGAGCGGCGCCCAGAGCCCGGTGAAGCTCGCGTTCCGCCACCATCTCGGCTCGGAGCAGGGTTTCGACCTCGGCACCGTGCAGGTTCTCGATCCCGTGGAGAGCTGGGTGGATCTCGCCTCGTTCTCCGGGCAGATCCCGTGCGACACCTTCACGGTGACGATCCCCGACAGCATCATCGCCAAGATGAACCCGATCCAGTTCCGCTTCGTATTCACGAGCGACGTGGAGGGCTCCTCCTCGGACGGGCTGGCGCCGAACACGGACGGCTGGGCCGTGGACAACGTGACCGTGAAGGCGGGTCTCAACGATCTCCGCTTCTTCGACGATTTCGAGTTCGGCCCGGGGACTTGGTCGGTCTCCACGTTTCCGGCCGTGGGTGACTTCTGGCGCATCCAGGCGAATCCTCCGGGCGAGCAGGTCTGCACCGCGAACACGAGCAAGGTCTGGAACGTCACGAATCCCGCGACCGGAGCGCTGACGCCGCGGATGGACGACCGGCTGATGAGCCCGCCCATCTTCGAGAACCGGTCCTCGCAGGTCTTCGCGGCGTTCGACGTCTACCGGAACCTCGCGCTCAACGCGTGCTTCTACTACAACGTCAAGTTCCGCACGCGGAACGTGGGCGATCCCTCCTGGTCCCTCTGGACGCAGGCATCCTCCGACCTCTACGCGGGGAACGAGAAGGAGTGGATGCGCCAGGTCGTGGCCCTGAACGGCGCCGCCGGGAAGGATTCGGTGGAGTTCATGATCGACGTGAGGGACTACTCCGCCCTCTACTGCGACGGGGTCTCCACGTCCTCGGGCACGTCCGTGTACTTCGACAACATGGCGCTGGGGGTGGTCGGGCTCGCGCCTCCGACGCTGAGCGCCTCCGAGGACGATCTCTACCAGGACACCTTCAAGACCGTAGCCTTCAACGGGAACGACAACTTCAACACCCCGCGCGGCGACAGCGTTTCCGTGCGTCTCTCGGCGTCCCGGGGTCTCAAGCTGGCGACCTTCTTCTACAGCCTGAACGGCGCCGCCTTCACGAGCCTCCCGCTCACGCCCTTCGGCTCGGCGCTCCCCGCGGCGTATTCGGCGGACGTGCCCGCGGGCGCGTACGCGCGCGGCACGCAGCTCCAGTACTACTTCTCCGTCACGGATTCGCAGAACGCGGTGGTCACGCTTCCGCCCGACGCGCTCTCCGCCTCGCACTACTACGCGGCGACGATCCTCCCCGCGATCCAGAGCCCCTCGGGCGCGTGCGCCGGAAACACCGCGAACGTGCTCTACGTGAACGCGTACGCCGGCGTGGACGACGGTCCCTCCATGGACCAGACCTTCACGTCGCTGGGTCTCCGATACGACAGCTACGACGTGAACTCGCCCCTGAACTCGCTCGGCAACGCGCCCGGAGGCTCGCCGGCCGGGGACCCCATCCGGATCTGGCCGGGGGTCACGGCATCGGCGCTCGGCGTGTACAACGCGATCGTCTGGGACGTGGGGGACCGGAGCTCCGTCACGCTCTCGGCCGAGGACCAGAATCTTCTACAATCGTATCTCAAGCTGCCCGGTGGGAATCGGGGGTTGATCCTGGCGGGGGACAACGTGGCGTACGATCTGGCGGTGAACGGCCAGGACATCGGCACGTTCCTCACGTGCGCGCTGGGCACATCGTATTTGCGCGACACCTGGGAGAACGCGCCGCAAGACTCGCTCACGCCCGTCACGTCGGGAGCCGCGGGAACGCGCATCGCGCTCGAGCCGTTCCCGATCGACGGGCAGTGCCCGCGCCTGAACCGGTTCGACGCCCTGACTCCGTCGCCCTGCGCGGCGGCCAAGGCGCGGAGCTGGATCACCTATCCGAACGGCCTTGTCGCCTCGGTGGAGGAGCGGGATTCGGTGGGCGTGGTGGCCGACACCACGCGCGCGGTCGTCATCGGCTACGGGCTCGCGGCCCTGCCCAGCGTCTCGCGCCGGAATCTCCTCCTCTACCGGACGATCGTCAACGAGTTCGAGGTGCCCACCTGCTACGTGGCGACCGGGGTGGAGGATCAGGTCGTTGTCGCATCGCCGCGGGCGCGTCTGTACGAGGCGGCGCCGAACCCCTTCAATCCGTTTACCCGGATCCGGTTCACGCTGTCCCGCCCCGCGAGGGTGCGCCTCCACATCTTCGATGTCTCGGGGGCCCGGGTGCGAAGCCTGGCCGACCGCCCGATGCCTGCCGGCACGTACGATCTGAGCTGGGACGGCACCAACGACCGGGGCAGGGCCCTGGCCAGCGGCGCCTATTTCTCCCGTCTCGAGGCCGACGGCGAGGTCCAGGCCAAGAAGCTCATCCTCTTGCGCTAGGGGCCCGTTTCGGTCTACCATTCCTTCTAATTGCAGACATCCTTCGGGGCGGGGTGAAAGTCCCCACCGGCGGTGATAGCCCGCGAGCCGAGGGCCCTGGGCCCGACGCAGATCCGGCGTGATTCCGGAGCCGACAGTCAAAGTCTGGATGGGAGAAGGATGATCACGTAGTCGGAAGCGTCCGGCCCTTGGGCCGCGTGCGCCCCGCGGGTGTCTGCCTGCCTGCGGGGTTTTTCATTTCATGAGCATGCGGGTTCCCGGGATCCGGAATGTCGAAGCGGCGCGTCGAGGCCCATCGGTCGCGGCGGGTGCGGAGGACCGTGCCATGCGCGAGGCCATCCGCCTCGCGAAGCGCGGCATCGGCACGACCCATCCCAATCCGAGGGTGGGCCGCGCCGGCGAGGCCCACGCCGAGATCCGTGCCCTGGAGGAAGCCGAGGGGCGGGCGCGCGGCGGCACGCTGGTCACCACGCTCGAGCCCTGCGCGCACCAGGGGCGGACGCCGCCCTGCGTGACGGCGATCCTGGGCGCGGGCATCCGGCGCGTCGTGATCGGGATGCAGGATCCCAATCCCCTCGTGAACGGAAAGGGGATCGCGGCCCTGCGCCGGGCGGGCGTCGAGGTCGTGGAAGGCCTCCGCGCCGACGAATGCCGGGACCTGAATCCGGCCTACATCAAGTTCCGAGCCTCAGGACTCCCATGGGTGATGCTCAAGTCCATGGTCTCGCTCGACGGGCGGGTCGCGAGCGACGAAGGGGATTCGCGCGGGCTCGGCGGGGCGGAGCAGCAGAGGCTCTGCCACGCCCTGCGCGCGCGCCACGACGCCATCGTGGTGGGCGTCGAGACGGTGCTCGCGGACGATCCCGAGCTCACGGTCCGGCTGACGCGGGGCACGAGCCCCGCCCGGATCGTGCTGGACTCCAAGCTCCGCACGCCCCCTGCGTCGCGCCTCGTGGAGACCAAGGCGTTAGCGCCCGTGATCCTCGCGACCGTTTCGCGGGACCGGAAATCGATCGCGGCGATGGAGGCTCGGGGCGTCACGGTCTGGTCCTTCACGCCCGGCCCGGACGGACGCGTGCCGCTTCATGCGGTGCTCCGGAAGGCGGCCTCCGCGGGCTTCCTCTCGATCCTCGTGGAAGGCGGTCCCACCGTGCACACGGCGCTCCTGCGCGAGGGCCTGGTGGACCGGGTGGCCGTAGGAATCGCACCGATCCTCCTCGGGGGCAAACGGCCGCTCTCCTGGACCCGGGATCTGGGTCTGGGGGGCCTCAACGAGGCGCTGGAGCTCACGGACCTCACCACGCGCAGGGTGGGGCGGGACCTCTGGATCGAGGGATCGCTCCGAGGACGGAACGATATTTAGCGGGATCGTGGAGCGCCTTGGACGCGTCGAATCCCTGGAGCGGGACGCTTCGGGAGGCGGGCGTCTCGCCATCCGCGCCGGTTTTCCGAGCGCACCGGAGGCGGGGGCGAGCGTTGCCGTGAACGGCGTCTGCCTGACCGTCGAGCGGTACGCGGACTCCGTGATGCACGCGACGGCGGTTCCCGAGACGCTGCGCCGGACGAATCTGGGACGGCTGGCGAAGGAATCACCCGTCAATCTGGAGCGCGCGCTCCGCGTGGGGGACGAGATCGGCGGGCACTGGGTCCAGGGGCACGTGGACGCGGTGGCCCGCGTCGTCTCCGTGCGTCGCGCCGGCGCCGACGTGATGGTGCAGGTGGAGATTCCTTTACCCCTGCGCCGCTACGTGGCCGCCAAGGGATCGGTGACCCTGGACGGCGTGAGCCTCACCGTGGCCGCGTGGGAAGAGCCCCGCCTGGCCGTGGCGCTCGTCCCGTACACCCTGGAGCACACCATCGCCTCGGAATACCACGAAGGGAGCGACGTGAACCTCGAAGTGGATCTGCTCGCCCGGTATCTGGAACGCCTCGCGGACTCGCGCGGCCTGCTACTCCCCGTGACCCAGGGGCGGCCATGACGCGCGTCCGGGTTGCCGCGCCGCCGCCCGCCCATCGCGCTCCGGCGGACATCGAGGAAGCCCTCCGCGCCATCCGCGCGGGGAAGATGGTCGTGGTGGTGGACGACGAGGACCGCGAGAACGAGGGCGATTTCGTGATGGCGGCGGGGAAGACCACCGCCGAGGACGTGAACTTCATGGCGCGCGAGGCGCGCGGGCTGATCTGCGTCTCGATGCCGGCCGGACGGCTCGAGGCGCTGGGCCTCTCCCTCATGGCGCCGATCAATACCGCCCGCTTCTCGACTCCGTTCACGGTCTCGGTGGATCTCCTGGAGGGGACGACGTCGGGCTCCTCGGCCCACGACCGCGCGCGGACCATCCGCGCGCTGGCCGACCGGAAGACGAAGCCCGAGGAGCTGGCGCGGCCGGGGCACGTATTCCCCCTGCGCGCCGCGGACGAGGGCGTGCTCCAGCGGCCCGGGCACACCGAGGCCGCGCTGGATCTGGTCCGCCTGGCGGGCCTTTTTCCGGCGGGGCTCCTCTGCGAGATCCTAGCGCCGGACGGCCGCATGGCGAACGGGCGGGAGCTGACGCGCCTCGCGCGCCGCCACGGGCTCCCGCTGATCACGATCCGGGATCTCATCCGCTACCGCTATCTGAACGAGCGGCTCATCCGGCGCGTGGCCACGTCCAAGCTCCCGACGCGCTTCGGCACCTTCCGCGTCGTGGTGTACGAGAGCCAGGTGGACGGCCACCATCACGTGGCCCTGGTCAAGGGAACCGCGTCGGGAGGTCCCAAGCTGGTGCGCGTGCACTCCCAGTGCCTGACCGGGGACGTCTTCGGATCGCAGCGATGCGATTGCGGGGAGCAGCTCGAGGCCGCGCTGGAGCGCATCGACCGCGAGGGCGCGGGCGCCTTCCTCTACATGCGCCAGGAAGGACGGGGGATCGGCCTCGCGAACAAGCTCAAGGCGTACGAGCTGCAAGACCTCGGGCTCGACACCGTGGACGCGAACCTCAAGCTTGGGTTCGCGCCGGATCTCAGGGACTACGGCGTCGCGGCGCAGATCATCCGGGATCTAGGCTACGAGAAGATTCGCCTCCTCACCAACAATCCGAAGAAGATCGCGGCGCTGAGCGACTACGGCGTGGACGTGACGTCTCGCGAGCCGCTGGAGATCGCGCCGAACGCGGCGAACGCGCGCTACCTCGCCACGAAGAGGGAGCGCCTGGGGCATCTCCTGGAGCGGACGGCGAAGGCGCCCCACGCGGCACGCGGCAACGGCAAGCGGGGGATCTCGGCGTGAGGGCGGCGCCGCGCGTCGTGGAGAGCTCGCTCGAGGGCGCGGGGCTGCGCGTCGCGGTTCTTGTCTCCCGCTTCAACGAGATCGTGGGGGAGCGCCTCCTGGAAGGCGCCCTGGCCGCGCTGGCGCGCCGCGGGGTCCGGCCGCGCGACGTGCTGGTGGCCAAGGTGCCTGGGGCGTTCGAGCTTCCCCTGGTGGCGCGGCGGCTGGCCCGCTCGGGACGCCACGACGCGATCCTCTGCCTCGGGGCCGTGGTCCGCGGCGACACGCCTCACTTCGAGTACGTGGCCGGCGAGGCCTCGCGCGGGATCGCCCGGGTCTCGTACGAGACCGGCGTGCCGGTCCTCTTCGGGGTGCTCACCACCGAGACGCTGCAGCAGGCGCTGGAGCGCGCCGGCGGCGCCCACGGGAACAAGGGCGCGGAAGCCGCCGAGGGCGCGATCGAGATGGCGCGGCTCCTGCGCGCGCTGGGGAAGAAGGCGAAGCGTTGACCCGCCGGCGACAGGCGAGGGAGCTGGCGTTCCGGGCCGCCTATCAGGCCGACGTCACCGGCGATCCGGTGGAGCGCTGCCTGGAGGAGATCCTGGAGGACCTCGAGGAGGAAGCGGATCCGGAGGCTCGGGCCTTTGCCGGAACGCTCGTCTCCACGCTGGCCCTCCACCAATCCGAGATCGACGGGGTGGTGTCGCGGATCGCGCGGAACTGGTCCCTGGCGCGGATGGCCGCGACCGACCGCTCCGTCATCCGCCTGGCCGCGGCCGAGCTCCTCTACCACGTCGAGGTGCCAGTGCGGGTTACGCTTGACGAGGCGATCGAAATCGCCAAGAAATACGGCATGGAGACCTCTGGAGCCTTCGTGAACGGCATCCTGGACCGTCTGGCCCACGACGTCCGTCCCCCCGGATGAAGACCGCGCTCATCTCCGACGTACACGCGAACCTCGAAGCCCTGCTGGCGGTCTACCAGGTCGCGCGCGAGCGTGACGTGGAGCGGATCCTGTGCCTCGGGGACGTGGTGGGCTACGGCGCAAGTCCGAACGAGTGCCTCGACGTCGTCCGGAAGGTCTGCCCGGCGGTGCTCCTGGGGAATCACGACTCGGCGGCGAGCGGGGGCGGGGAGCTGGCTCGCTTCAATCCGAACGCCAAGGCCGCCGCGATGTGGACCGCGAAGGTGCTGACGCCGGAGAACCGTGATTATCTCAAAGGCCTCCCGCTGACGCGCCACGTGGAGCCCTACTACTACGTCCACGCGTCGCCCGCGGCGCCGCGCGATTGGGAGTACATCTTCGACCGGTTCGACGCGGAGCCGCAGTTCCAGTTCTTCACCGAGCACGCGTGCTTCATCGGGCACACGCACCAGCCGGCCATCTTCGAGCGCAGCTCCTCGGGGGCCGTGTCGCTGCCGCCCACGTCGCTCCGGCTGGATCCCAAGTGCCGCTACATCGTGAACGTGGGGAGCGTAGGCCAGCCGCGGGACCGCGATCCCCGCGCCTGCTTCGTGATCCTGACCGAGCCCGAGGGCTCGATCGAGTTCGTGCGTGTGCCGTACGACATCGAGGCCTCCCAGGAGAAGATCCGCGCCGCGAATCTCCCGCCGGTGCTGGCGGCGCGCCTTTCGGCGGGCGAGTAATCCCATGCGGAAATCGACCGAAGCCCACTGGACGCGCTTCTGGCGCGAGCGAGCGGCCATCGACGACGTCTACCCGACGGAGGGCCGCGTGGTGGAGCCCATCCTGGCCGAGACGAGCGTGGCCGGGAAGAGAGTGCTGGAAGTGGGCGCGGGCTCCGGAAGGGACAGCGTGGCGCTGGCCGAAGCGGGCGCCACGGCCATCCTTCTCGACTACTCCACGGCGTCCCTCACGGTCGCGCGCGGCGTGGCCGAGCGTGCGGGCCGGCGCGTGCACCTGGTGCGCGCCGATGCGCTCCGGATGCCGTTCCGCGACGCGGACATCGACGTCGTGTTCCACCAGGGATTGCTGGAGCACTTCCGCGATCCGATGCCGCTCCTGCGCGAGAACGTACGCGTGCTGGCGCCGGGCGGGATCCTTCTCGTGGACGTCCCGCAGCGGTTCCACCTCTACACCGTGCTCAAGCATTTCCTCATCGCGCTCGGGCGGTGGTTCGCCGGCTGGGAGACCGAGTTCACGATCGGGGAGCTGGAGCGGCTCATGAGCACGGCGGGGGTGACCGTGACGCGCCGCTACGGGAGCTGGATGGTGCCCGGGCTCTTCTACCGCTCCATGCGCGTCGTGCTGCTCCGCTCCCGCGTGGCCAAGCTGCCGCTCTACCCTCCGGCGCTCCCGGTCCTGTCCCGCCTCGACGCCGCGGCGCGCGACCGTTTCCGGAGGACGCGGATGTCCTTCTACACCTACTTCGTGATCGGCGCGCTGGGGCGAAAAGGGACGGCGGATCGGCCCCGTTCCGGTGTAGGACTCGGTTGAGGATCCTCGCGTTCAACTGGCGGGACCCCACCCATCCGGAGGCGGGGGGCGCCGAGCTCCACCTGGAGGAGATACCTGGCTGGCGGAGCAGTTCCCGGGGTCCAAGCCGGAGGAGAACTACAAGGGCATCCGTATCTTACGCCGAGGATCATGGTACAATGCGCATCTTGCCCTGGGCGAGCTCTACCGTCGGAGGCTGCGGGGAGAGCATTTTGATCTGGTCCTGGAAGACATCAACAAAGTTCCGTTCTTCACGCCCCGCTACGTCGGCGCTCCCGTGCTCGCCGTGGTGCCGCATCTCTTTGGCGCCACCGTGTTCCAGGAAGCCTCGCTGGCTGTGGGCGCCTTCGTCTGGGCCCACGAGAGCTTGATTCCCTACGTGTACCGCGACATTCCCTTCCTGGCCATCTCCCAAAGCACGAAGGACGACCTGGTGCGACGAGGAATCGCGCGCGAGCGGATCGACGTGGCCCGCTGCGGGCTGGACCAGAGTGCGTACGGGGTCACGATCCCACCCGAGAAGCGGGAAGAGCCGGTGATCGCCTTCGTGGGGCGGCTCCGGAAGTACAAGGGCGCCCAGTTCGTCATCCGCGCGCTGCCGCGGATCCTGAGCCGGGTTCCGGAAGCGCGGCTGGAGATCGTGGGGGACGGACCGTACCGCGAGCCCCTGAAGGCGCTCGTGCGAAGGCTGAAGCTGCGGGAGCGGGGGGAGTTCCACGGACCGCTGCTCCACCGCTACAAAGTCGAAGTCCTGAACCACGCCATGGTGGCTACGGCGCCCTCGCCGAAGGAAGGCTGGGGCCTGACCGTCATCGAGGCAAACGCCTGCGGCACGCCGGTCGTGGCGAGCCGGAGCCCGGGCCTGATCGAGTCGGTCCGGGACGGCGAGACGGGAATCCTGGTCCCGCACGGCGACGTGAACGCCCTGGCGGACGCGATCGCCGATCTTCTCACCGACCGCCCGCGCCGGCTCGCCATGGCGGCGGCGGGGCTGAAATGGGCCCACGAGTTCACGTGGGAGCGCTGCTACCGCGAGAGCCGCGCCGTGATGGAGCGCGCGGCGGGAGTCTCAGCCGCTTGAGCGCCATCGCGCGGTTCAAGATGCCGCTTCTCTTCCTGGTCAAGATGCTCCTGAGCGTTCTCCTCTTCGCGTTCGTGATCGCCAAGGTCTCGCCGCGCCATGTCTGGGACACGATGCGCGACGCGAATCCGGGCTACCTCTGCCTCGCGGCGGCGCTCTTCCTCTTTTCCGGCCTCGTGGGCAGCTGGCTCTGGGGAAGGCTCTTACGCGCGCAGGGCGTCCCGATCCCCTATACCAAGGCGGCCTCGTACTATTTCGTGGGGCTGTTCTTCAACAACTTCCTGCCCAGCAACGTCGGCGGGGACATCACGCGCATCTCCGACGCCAGCAAGCACGCGGATCGGATGAGCTCGGTCTTCTCCGCGACGCTCATGGAGCGGCTGATCGGTGTCGTGGCGATCGGATTCCTCGCGGTCGTGGCCTCCTTCGCGGCGCTGAACCGGCTCCATCTCGTCGCGGTGGCCTGGACCACGCTCGCGGTCTTCCTCCTCGCGGTGGGACTCTTCGCCAGCATCTTCCACCGCGGCGCCCTGGAATTCCTCGAGCGGCCGTTCCGAGCGATGGGTGCGATCCGGATCGAGCGCGCGCTCGCCCGGATACTGGACGATCTGCACGGATTCCGGACGGAGAAGAGGGCTCTGCTCGAGGCGTTCGCGGCCTCCACGGTCGTCCAGATCAGCCGCATCTACGTGCATTACCTCGTGGGCTTAGCACTGGGGGTCGAGATCTCGCTGGCCTACTACTTCCTCTTCGTTCCGGTGCTCGCGGCGCTGGTGTCGCTTCCGATCTCCCTGAACGGGATCGGGGTGCGCGAAGGCGCGGCGGTCGTGCTCTTCGGGCTCGCGGGCCTCACCAAGGAGCAATCCTTCGCAGTCTCCTGGGCGGGCTCATCTTCATCTCCCGAGCACCGCGGCGCGCGCTCGGAGAGCATCTCGAGCGCCGCAGGCTGGAGCGCGCGTGACCTCGACACGCTGGCACCAGCTCGCGGCGGCGCTCTCGTTCTTGATTCCTCTCTTCGTCTACCTTCGCACGCTCACCCCGACGGTGCCGTTCTGGGATTCCGGCGAGTTCATCGCGACGTCCTCCATCCTGGGCCTGCCGCATCCGCCCGGGAATCCCGTGTACACGATGCTCGGCCGGATGATGACCCTGATCCCGTTCGGAGCCGCGGCGTGGAAGGTGAACTTCATGAGCGCGCTGGCCTCCGCCGGTGCGGCCCTCTTCACGTTCCTCATCACCCAGCGCTCGATCCGCCGCTGGTTCAAGGATCAGCCCCTGACGCCCGCGCGACAGCTCTGCTGCGAGGTGGGGGCGCTCATCGCCGCGTTCTTCGTGGCGTTCTCGAATTCCTTCTGGGACAGCC
>WNFL01380621.1_pt1 | contig 18888 bp, 13 predicted proteins | sample 5400361 | NCBI WGS metagenome assembly WNFL01 (sample SAMN13153351, study PRJNA577476) | soil metagenome | isolation source: 40 cm soil on Douglas fir-dominated hillslope | place: USA:California | collected 2013-09-17
GGGTGAATCAAACTTGCCCATTATTTCCAACAACCCTGTCCTCTCCACTAAACGCTCAACTATGGTTAAAGAAAGAATATCATCTTCTACCAAGGCGCACGAAATTTTATCCATAAAGACAGTTAATAAAACCCGTATCAGATCAGACCTCAAGGGAAGATCAAATATAGGCTAATTATTTCTGCGGAATTGGCTTAACGATAGCTCGATATTGACTGAAGGGAGGAAAGAAATGAAATGAAATAATTTTATGTAGTTAGAACAACTACAGCGGAACGAAAATAAATCATGTTTCTCCGGTAATCGGGCAATTTAAAAATACTCACTGCGTCAAAATACCTCTTCACCGTGTCTGGAAGATCAATAGTCTAAAATATTATTTTGGGCCGCGGCAATTCAATAACTTTAGGAAAGCTTAAGTAAAAAACCACGAAAACCTTAAGAAAATTTAACATGAAAATCTTAAAAAAATTTAATATTTGGCTTGACTCTCTCACCATAGGGTTCGGATGTGGTTTTTTGACGGTGAGTGCATAACGAAATGGAGTATCGCTAATACATTCTTTCATGAGGAAAAATGCAACCAAACAAAAAGCTCCTGGACCCCGGTCGAATAAACAAGGCCCGGAATTGACTCAGGCCTTTAGCGAAATCGAAAGGCTGCAAAGAGAACTGCAAACAGAAATCCATGAACGCAGAACACTGGAAAAAAGACTAGCCAATCGGAAGCGCCTTCAAGAGATGGTGCTCCGCAATTTTCCCGGGACAAGAATTTTTCTATTCGACCAGGATTTCAACGATCTGCTTTCGGAGGGAAATCACTTTGATTCATTTCTACCCTTCGATGAAGATTTGGTGGAGAAATTAGGAAAGAGTTTTGAGGGTGAGAATGTCCATTGCGAAGTGCGCTATAACAACCGGTTTTATCATGTTGCTACAGTTCCTTTGGCAAGACGCACGAGCGCCATCAAAATAATTCTGTGCGTGATACGCGATTTTACTGAGCAAAAAAGTATGGAGGAAGGCCTGGTGAAAGCGCTGGAAAAGGAGAAAGAACTAGGCGAGCTTAAGTCGCGGTTTGTTACGATGGCATCGCACGAATTCAGAACTCCGCTTACCATGATTCTGTCATCAGTCTTTCTCATTGAGAATACTCCACCTGAAAATCTTGAAAGTGAAAGGGTGGTTCACACCAATCGAATTAAGCGATCCGTCAACAACCTGACCTTGATCCTCAATGAATTCCTTTCACTGGAGAAACTGGAGCAGAACAAAGTAGAGGTGGTGAACTCCGATGTCAATATTCCTGAATTCATCCAAGACACGCTTTCGGAAATGGAAATTATTAAAAGAGAAAAGCAAGTGATCAATTATCAACATTCTGGTGACCAATGGATAGCCCGCGTAGATCATCATCTGCTGCGGAGTATAATGACTAATCTCGTTTCCAATTCCATGAAGTACTCGCAATCCGGAAATACTATTGAGATCACTTCCGAGATCGGATCCAACTCGATGATACTCACGGTTAAAGATCAGGGCATCGGTATCCCTGGGGATGAACAACAATTTATTTTCGGCAGATTCTTCCGTGCGCGCAATGCCATCAACATCGAAGGCACCGGACTTGGGCTGCACATCATACAAAAATACATCCACCTCCTGAAAGGCACCATCACCTTTGAAAGTCAGCTGGACGTGGGCACAACATTTACAGTTTCGCTTCCGGTCAGCATCGGAGAGTCAATGCAACCTACTGATACATATTATATAAGCACTTCAAAATCCAACGTATGAGTCATAGAATTCTAGTGATTGAAGACAATGTTGAAATGTGCCAGAACATCGCGTCCATACTTAAACTCGGTCGCTATGATGTGCTTACGAGTAACTCAGGAAAATCAGGGATAGAGCAGGCGCAACAGACTCCACCAGACCTGATCTTATGCGATATCATGATGCCGGAACTGGATGGGTATGGTGTCTTGCATATTTTAAGTAAGGACCCTTCCACCGCGAATGTTCCATTTATTTTCCTCACGGCTAAGACTGATCTGCGCGATTTCAGAGCGGGCATGAACCTGGGTGCCGATGACTACATTACAAAACCATTTGATGGACTGGAGCTACTGAATGTAATCGAGTTGCGCCTAAAGAAAAACGATCTGATCAAAACTACATTCCGCAACACGATTACCGACATCAATGATTTCTTTAATAAGACAAAACAACTTCCCGACTTTCAAAAACTTTCTGAGCAACGCAGGTCAAGGGTTTTTAGAAAGAAGGAATTTGTTTTCGTAGAAGGTGAGCAGCCGAAGTACGTCTACTTTATCGACAAGGGCCTGGTCAAAACTTTCAAAGCCAATAACGATGGCAAAGAGTTGATTACCGGCTTGCACCGTGATGGCGATTTTTTTGGATTCGTGTCATTGCTGGAAGATAAACCCAATAATGAAAGCGCTATCGTATTAAAGGAGTCTACTATATATATGATTCCTCAGCAAGATTTCCTTACCCTGATCTACGCCAATAAGGAAATCGCGAGGAAATTCATATCAATGCTCGCCAGCAATTTGTACGAGGCGGAAAATAAACTCCTCGAGTTAGCTTATCAGTCCGTTCGCCAGCGCGTGGCTGCTGTGTTAATCAAATTACACAGCCAGGCCGATGCAACCAATGGCGATCGTCATATTACGGTGGCTCGGAAAGATCTTTCCGGTATAGTAGGAACGACAACAGAATCACTCAATCGCACGCTCGTTGATTTTAAAAATGAAGGCTTGATTGAAATTTATGATAAAGGGCTAAAGATTATACAACAAGCTAAACTTGAAAAAGTAAGGAACTAACAAGATAACATCGAATCAATTTCTGCAGTTATGGGAACCAAACTCATCGCCAAAAAAAGCGGCCCGGGCGGGCGCCAGATTATTTCAACACCTGATTTTAAAAAAAACCACAAGGCGGATTCCAACGGACATGGCGAATCGCACTTCAAGGAACTTTTGGAAAAACTGAAGGAAGTAAAAAACGGGAATTTTTCAGTGCGGTTGCCGGCTGATGAACCCGGAATGACCGGAAAAGTTTTCGATACGCTGAACGATATTATCGCGATGAATGAAAAGATGATGGAGGAGTTTACAAAAGCTCGCAACATCATCGGCAGAGAGGGAAAGCTCACGCAAAGAATAGCGTTACCAAATGCGAAGGGCTCATGGAATAACGGAGTCAATTCACTCAATGAATTAATCTCCGACCTGGTTTATCCTACCATCGAAATAGCTCATGTTATCAGCTCTGTAGCCAAAGGAAATCTTTCGCAACAGATGCCGGAAAAAATTGCTGACCACAAGCTGGAAGGTGAATTCCTTCGCATTTCCAAAGAGGTGAATCACATGGTAAAACAATTAAACCTCTTTTCAATGGAAGTGACACGTGTCGCTCGGGAAGTGGGCTCCGAAGGTAAACTCGGTGGGCAGGCAAAGGTGAGAGGTGTGGGCGGAGTATGGAAAGACCTGACGGATTCCGTAAACCAAATGGCTGGAAATCTCACGAACCAGGTGCGCAACGTTGCTGAAGTTACAACTGCTATTGCCAGGGGAAATCTCTCGAAGAAAATTACGGTGGATGTAAAAGGTGAAATGCTCGAGTTGAAAAACACCATCAACACGCTGGTAGACCAACTTAACTCTTTTGGATCTGAAGTAACACGCGTGGCGCTCGAAGTGGGAACGGAAGGTAAGTTGGGAGGGCAAGCAACAGTAAAAGGAGTAGGCGGCATCTGGAAAGATCTTACTGACTCGGTAAATCAAATGGCGTCTAACCTCACAGGCCAGGTACGAAATATTGCCGGTGTGACTACAGCTGTGGCAAACGGAGATTTATCCAAGAAAATTACGGTTGATGTTCGTGGCGAAATGCTGGAACTGAAAAATACAATCAACACAATGGTTGATCAGCTCAATTCATTTGGCTCTGAAGTAACACGGGTTGCACTCGAAGTGGGTACAGAAGGAAAGCTCGGAGGCCAGGCAACAGTGAAAGGAATTGGCGGAGTTTGGAAAGACCTGACGGATTCGGTGAATCAGATGGCAGGCAACTTAACAGCGCAGGTGCGCAACATTGCAGGGGTAACAACAGCGGTTGCGAAAGGCGACTTGTCAAAGAAAATTACTGTTGATGCCAAGGGAGAATTGCTTGAGCTGAAGAACACTATTAATACAATGGTGGATCAGTTGAATTCTTTTTCATCAGAAGTAACTCGCGTGGCGCGTGAAGTGGGTTCGGATGGGCAGCTCGGTGGGCAGGCCAATGTGCCGGGTGTAGGCGGAACATGGAAAGACCTTACCGATTCGGTGAATCAAATGGCATCCAACCTTACAAATCAAGTAAGGAATATTGCTGAAGTAACAACAGCGGTTGCGAAAGGAGACTTGTCAAAGAAAATTGCAGTGGATGTTCGGGGCGAAATGCTTGAGTTGAAAAACACGATCAACACGATGGTGGACCAACTTAATTCTTTTGGCTCTGAAGTAACACGTGTGGCTAGAGAAGTAGGATCAGAAGGGCAGCTGGGAGGACAGGCATATGTGCCCGGTGTAGGTGGAACGTGGAAGGATCTCACTGACTCTGTTAATAAGATGGCTGACAATCTTACCAACCAGGTGCGCAACATCGCGGATGTAACAATAGCAGTTGCGCGTGGAGATTTGTCTAAAAAAATTACAGTGGATGTGAAAGGAGAGATGCTGGAGTTGAAAGATACAATCAACACCATGGTGGACCAGCTGAATTCTTTTGCATCGGAGGTAACACGCGTGGCCAGCGAAGTGGGTTCGGAAGGAAAACTAGGAGGCCAGGCTACAGTGAAAGGAGTGGGCGGTGTGTGGAAGGGACTAACAGATTCAGTAAACCAGATGGCGGGCAATCTTACAGCACAAATTCGAAACATTGCTGATGTCTCCATCGCAGTGGCAAATGGTGACTTATCTAAAAAAATTACAGTTGACGTGCGGGGAGAAATTCTCCAGTTGAAAGAAACGATCAACACGATGGTGGATCAGCTTCGTGGTTTTGCTTCGGAGGTAACGCGTGTAGCAAGAGAAGTAGGTACCGATGGTAAGTTAGGAGGTCAAGCATTTGTGCCTGGCGTTGCCGGTACATGGAAAGACCTGACTGATTCTGTTAATGGCATGGCCGGTAACCTTACAGACCAGGTACGAAACATTGCGGGCGTTACTACGGCTGTTGCTAATGGTGACCTTTCTAAAAAAATCACCGTGGATGTGCGGGGCGAAATATTAGAGCTGAAAAATACAGTCAACACCATGGTGGAACAGCTCAACTCATTTGCTTTTGAAGTGACGCGTGTGGCACGCGAGGTGGGAACGGAAGGAAAACTAGGAGGACAGGCGGAAGTACGTGGAGTTGCCGGAACATGGAAGGATCTCACTGACTCTGTAAATCAAATGGCCTCGAACTTAACCGGCCAAGTGCGAGGAATTGCCAAAGTGGTAACATCAGTAGCGAAAGGAAATTTAAAACAAAAACTTTCGATTAATGCCTTGGGCGAATTGGCTCAACTCACTGACACGATCAATGAAATGATTGATACCCTAGCGGTCTTTGCAGACCAGGTAACAACTGTGGCAAGAGAAGTGGGAGTGGAGGGAAGACTTGGCGGGCAGGCCAGTGTGCCCGGAGCCTCCGGTACATGGAAGGCACTTACTGAAAACGTAAACCAGTTGGCTGCTAATCTCACCACACAAGTGCGATCCATCTCCGAAGTGGCATCAGCGGTGACAAAGGGAGACTTGACGCGCACTATTCGCGTTGATGCTAAAGGAGAATTGGAGGCGTTGAAAGACACGATCAACCAGATGATCACCAACCTGCGTGAAACCACACTCCGCAACCAGGATCAGGATTGGCTCAAATCAAATCTGGCGGCATTCACGCAAATGCTTCAAGGTCAAAAAGATTTGAACACAGTTACGAAAAGAATACTATCGGAATTAGCACAAGTTGTATCTGCACACTATGGCGCCTTTTACATCTTACAACAGGAAGATGAAAAACAAATTGTGAAGCTTAAACTGTTTGCATCTTATGCATACAAAGGTGAAAGCAATGTTCCAACCGAGTTTAGCGTGGGTGAAGGATTGGTGGGCCAGTGTGCATTTGAAAAGGAAAGAATTCTTCTTACCAACGTTCCTGTGGAGTACGTCAAGATCAATTCAGGTCTCGGCAAAGCGAGCCCGGCAAACTTGGTCATTCTTCCCGTGCTCTTTGAGAACAATGTGAAAGCCGTCATTGAGCTTGCTTCGCTTGAATCGTTCAATCAAACGCACCTTGACTTTTTAGATCAGCTAACAGAGAGTATAGGAATTGTGCTCAATACGATCGAAGCAAACTCGCGTACCGAAGAGCTTCTTGAACAATCGCAATCACTAGCCGGTGAACTAAAAACGCAGCAAGAAGAATTGAGAAGAACAAACGATGAATTACAAGATAAAGCCTTGCTTTTGGTGAAACAGAAAAATGAGGTTGAAGCAAAAAACAAGGAGGTAGAAGAAGCACGAAAATCACTCGAAGAAAAAGCAGGGCAGCTCATGCTCACTTCCAAGTACAAGTCCGAGTTTTTGGCAAACATGTCACACGAATTGAGGACGCCACTGAACAGCCTTTCAATTCTCGCTCAACAATTGTATGAAAACTCAGACGGCAATCTCAATGAGAAACAAGTTCGCTACGCAAGAACCATTCATTCGTGTGGTGATGACCTGATTCAATTGATCAACAATATTCTTGACCTGTCTAAGATTGAGTCCGGATTCATTTCTGCAAACATATCTTCGGTGCGCATCGCAGACATTGCGTCTTTTGCGGAGACAACCTTTAAGCCGATTTCGGAATCGAAGAATCTACTCTTTAATATAGAGACGGATAATCGATTGCATGCCTCCATTGATACCGACAGTCAGCGCCTGAATCAGATTCTAAAGAATTTGTTGTCCAATGCATTTAAGTTCACAGAAAAAGGAGAAGTCACACTCAGGATTTTTAAGGCGCGAAACGGTTGGAAACCGGGTCAACCCAATCTTGATAATGCCACAGCAGTGATCGCGTTCTCCATTAGCGACACAGGCATTGGGATAACCAGGGAAAAACAATTTATTGTGTTCGAAGCCTTTCAACAGGCAGAGGGCTCAACAAGTCGCAAGTATGGTGGAACCGGATTGGGCTTGTCAATCAGCAGAGGTCTGGCAGAGTTGTTGGGAGGTACTATCGAACTTGAAAGTGAAGAAGGAAAAGGAAGTGTTTTCACATTCTACCTGCCGGTGGATAAACTTCCTAAGACTGCTCCCAAAGGCTTGCCTGAAAACGGACACGGTGCTGGCAGTGCAAGCAGTGAGATAAATACATTACGGGGCAGGTTGGTTCAAGAGCGCTCGGAAAACAGAAGCGTGATCGGAGAATTGTACAATGAAATAGGAGATGACCGAAATGCGCTCCAGCCAAAAGACAAACTGGTTGTTGTATTTGATGAAGATCAGAATTTTGGAAAAGTTGTACTTGAAAAAGCACACGCGAAGGGACTTAAGGGCGTCATAGCAACCAACTACCTCGAAATTTTCGAGTTCATCACCCGCCTTTCCCCGATGGCAATCATCCTGGATGTCAAGTCGAAAGACCCCAGCATTTGGAAAGCGATAGGGCTTTTGCGAAATGATTTGTCCTACCGCCATATTCCTATCCACATAATTTCAGGTGAAGAAAATCGGAGTCAAGCATTAAAACGCGGAGCAAAAACATTTGTGACCAAACAGACCGGTGATAAATCACTTGAAACGCTCTTTGAGGATATCCTTGCGTTTAGCAATAAGCCTGCAAAGCAAATTTTAGTGATTGGAGAAAATGAGTTGTATGCGTCTCAGCTTGAAAAGGCTTGCCTTGATAATTCAATTCAAATGGAGATAGTAAAGGCCGGTAAAAAGTCGATAGACCAACTCCACTCAACCCGGTTTGACTGCATTGTGCTTGACTATGATTTGGAAGATATGTCGGGGGATGAACTCATTTGTGAAATCACGAAAGCGAAGAAGTCTTTTACTCCGGTTATTGTTTATTCAGGTAGAAACCTTAGCGAGCCTGAACTTGAAAACATACGGCTAAACGCGCAGCTATTTGTACCCAAGCAATCCAATTGGGTTGAACATTTGCTTGATTCAACGATTTCTCTTATCAATATCAACCACAAAAAGCTCGATCCTGATGCCCGGAAGATGATTGAGAACATTCATAACAATGAAGATATTCTGATTGGCAAGACAATCCTGGTTGTCGATGATGACGTCAGGAATCTTTTTACCCTTACGTCTGTGCTTGAACGTTATAAAATAAATGTGGTCACAGCAGAAAGTGGTCAAGAGGCAATTGTGATACTTGATCAAAACCCTCACATTGAAATGGTTCTGATGGACATCATGATGCCTGAAATGGACGGGTATGAAACCACTCAAAGAGTAAGGCGGGAAGGAAAAAATAACTCGGTGCCGATCATTGCTGTAACAGCTAAAGCAATGAAGGGCGATCGCCAAAAATGTATTGAGGCGGGAGCTTCCGATTACATCGTCAAGCCTGTAAAAATTGATCAGTTGCTTTCGCTTGTCAGATTATGGTTCCAATAAGAAAAACAAAAGACTATGTACTGTAGTAAATACAATGACTCAATTATCATAGCAAAGGAGAGTCAAAAATTTTATTTAGATAGGATTATAAATAATGAGGAGATGAGTTACATTGATTCTGATTCCAGAATGGATGATATAGGGAATTAATTACGATATGGCTTCCGTAAATAACAACGTTGCACCCAAGCAGCCCAAAATATTACTCGTAGATGATCGGGAAGATAATCTATTATCCATCGAGGCAATTCTTGCACCCGATGGTTACCAATTCTTCAGAGCCTATTCAGGTCATCAGGCTTTAAAAATTTTACTCAACGAGTTTGATTTTGCCATGATCCTGATGGACGTCAAAATGCCTGTGCTTAATGGTTTTGAAACAGCCACATTGATTTACGAACGAGAGAAACTCAGGCACATCCCCATCATTTTCATAACGGCAAATAACTATGGGGACGAGAATGTTTTCAAGGGATACAAGGCCGGTGGCATTGACTATATCTTTAAACCCATCAATCCGGAGGTACTTCGGGCTAAGGTTGCTGTCTTCATGGATATTTACAGAAAGAATGTATTGCTGTTTGAACAGGAACAAACCTTAGTAGCCGCATATAAAAACCTTGAGAAGGAAGCAAATGAAATACGAGCGGCCGAGGAGAAAACAAGGCAACTCAACACTCAACTTCAAAAAGAATTTTCAGAACTGGCATCTACTTTTCTATCATCCAAATTTTCTGCGGATTGTTTTGAGTTTGAACAATGTGATTTGAATAGATTGCTGAGTAGCTTCCTTGCCGATATGAATGACCATGTAAAGAAAAAAATGGCAACGGTTTTAATTGAACCACTGCCCACGCTTAACGTAAGCCGCATTTTGATGCGCCCGCTTTTCGAAAACTTAATTAAAAACGCGCTTTCTTTTAGCAAGGAGAACGCCAAACCTATTATTAAAATCCGATCAGAAATCGGGAAGCCTGCTGTCGCTCCCAGTTCTAATAATCATAGCGACAATAAATACTGCCGCATCATTGTTGAGGATAACGGAATCGGATTTGATCAGAAAAATGCGGACTCTATTTTCAACTTCGAAGAGCGATCACAAAACAATGGGACGGGAGTGAAAAAGAAGAGCAACCATGGTCTTGCCTTGTGTAAGAAAATCATGGATAAGCACAACGGATTTATTCTTGCTACAAGCAAAATGGATGAAGGCTCTACATTTATCGTTTCATTTCCGATGGCAGGGTAGAGGTTGGCAGCTAATCAGTAGGCAATTTTCACAGTAGGCAATCTTCAGTAGGCAATAGGTAAAATTTCAGATATGAAAGAATAATTAACCCAAACTCTGATCAATGCCCATCGCTTGGTTGAATAAGAAACAGTGTGAAGGCGATATGTCATTTAGCCCATCGATCTGCTTTCGCGCATATGAAGTGGCCTTGCCCCAAAAAGAGAAATATCACCTTTCAAAATGCTGATCAACTTCGACAATCCCGCATTCGCTTTTTTGATCAAAACCTTGTCCGGGCGGGTAGCTTGATTTTTAGCTGCACTGTAGAGACGCTCTTTCCTGGTCATGATTTTCAAAGGGAATTTGATGATCATAAAAATCGGTGAAAACAGAATCAGAACGATGAATTGATACCAATTGAAAATTTGATCTGCCAGCGTTTTATTTTTAGAGTTAGGAAATACATGCTCTTCCATTGATTCGATTTCCTCGGCAATTGCTAAAGCTAAAAGAAGAGGGGAGAGGAGGATTAGCGCAGCAGAGCTAGCAACAATATCTGAAACACGTCTCAAGAGAATTTGCCATGCAGCTGGCACATCCTTCTTCATATTATACTTATGCTCGTGTTTCAGCCATTGAATTTTAAATTTTCTTAGCTGTTTGATGAGCTTTAAACGGCTCGTAAATGTATGGCGCATGGAGCCGCTGAAGTAATCGTCTGCGCCTAATCTCAATGCCATCTCTTTTATAGCCTGATCAAAATTTGGCGTATAAAAAATCAGGGGCAGGTCCTTCTCTTTCGTTACTTTTCGTAACGCTTTAATTTCTGATAAAGCAAGAGTTGCATCAACAACAACAACATCGGCAGCAATCTGTTTTTTCGAAATTCTATCCCGGGCTTCAGACACAGTTGCATTACTAAAATCGATTTCCTGAAAAGTATTAGGTAAGTGATTGGCAGGGTTGCCAACAAACAACACCTTAAGTTTTTGAGCTCCGCTTTCTGAAATCAACCCCGTGGAAGTGTTTACTATCGATTTTTTCATTCGCATTTTTTTTAGCCTCGACTTCGGGCTGTTTAGTTAGTTGCTATGTGAAATGGGTACTTTTTGTAGATGGACGGCATACTCTTCCTCAGGGATGGAAACATCAACTTTTTATCACTCCTGTATTGTCCCGTCACGATATTGATAACATGAGCGAAAAGAATTTTAATGTCTAACCAAATTGAACAAGTCCTGGCATACTCTAAATCCCAAATGCCGGTTTTATTTGAATTGAAACGCCACAATCCCACGATGCCTACAGGAGCAAAAAATCGCCAGGCTATTCCGTCTTTGGTAAGCTGCTCCGCATCGTATTGATGAACAGGGTAGTTTCCTACAAATGACATATCACCGGCAAGCACATTTAGTATTTGGGGCAACCCAACGAGGTGCGCCTTTTTTAAAAATTGCCTAATGAGATGTATTTTTTTACTATCACCAGACGTAACGCAAGTGAATTTATAGAGATCGAAAACCCTGTAATTCTTTCCCACTCTTTTGGAACTGCTCAATATGGAGCCATTTGTTTCCAGCATCAGCAGAGGTACAATTACCAAAAGAATAGGAACCAACGATAAAATGACAAGAGCGGCAATGACGATGTCGACTGACCGCTTTAACCACCAAAATTTAAAAGACGGACCGGCCTCTGATAAACTTTTGCTCTGTTTATCCGGACTTGCATGCGTGAGTGACTTTACTCGCCTGATCAATCGTATGCGTTTGATAAAATGCTGATCAAAGAATCCGATGTGATATTCATCAACCCTGCATTCAATTGCAATCTCTTTCGCTTTCCAGTCAAACTTTAATGTATGGAAGATAAGCGGAACAACTTTCCGCGTAGCAATTTCCCTGAGAGAAACAATGTCGGACATGGAGCAGTCGCGCCCCACGATCACCGCATCAATTTCCTTGCCGTTGATCCACCTTTCTTCCTGTAGAATTTGATTTAAGGAGACATGGCAAACGTAAATTCCTTCAGGAAGGTAGTCGTCTTCCTGATCTTCAATAAAAGAAGCCTTGTGTACTTGTAACACCTGGACAGATGAATCTTTTTTTCGGATTCCAGGGATTGAAATTATTGCAGACCGTTCCATAGGGTGGTTGGTTAGTTGTGAGATTTATAAAAACATTTTTGAGACAAAAGGAATGGTAATCTTGCCCAGAAGTTCGCTCGGCCTAAATGGCTTGACTAAGTAAGAATAAGCACCCAGTTCCTTGCATCGTTGAAGCGCTGCAGGATCAGTGGCGCCAGTGAGTATTAGGACTGGAATATTTTTATACAGCCCGCTGATCGAGAGATTCTCTAAAAATTCAAACCCATCCATGACAGGCATCTTGATATCCGAAATAATAAGATCTGGAATGTTTTGTACAGAAAGCCAAGAGAAAGCCTCCAGTCCGTTGTTCTTGGTTACGATCTCGTACTTGGTGCATAAGAGATTTTTTAAGAGCCACCTCATCGAGGGATCGTCTTCCACTGCTAGAATTGTTTTCATTCAACGAAGTAACTATCAGAACCACTCATCGATCAATGATGCAAATAATCGGAGAATCATGATCCTGATCGTCAATATTCAATTTCATTGGCAAAAAAATTTGTTATCCGCAAAAAATTGTAGTTAGACAAACTACAAGTAGTAGTAATAATCCTACGGACTAAGCTTTTAAAACAGAATTTGATTTTGAATTATCAGGCTACTTAGGATGATGTATCTTCAATCTTCCTGAAAAGTTTTTTTAAAATGAATTTGTAAATCTTCAGTCGCTCTACAATAATTTCTCCCTTGAGTGAGTATCCGGCTTTGAGTTGAAACTTTTCAGTGGTTGGAAGATCAATCATTACGAAGAAGTCTTCCTTTGGTTTTCGATCCGGAACATAACTTACACGCCCTTTAAGAATGCCCTTCTCAAAATAATTAAACGCATCCACTTTGAGGTGCGCAGCCTGACCGATCTTTACGTATCGAATATCGCGCTGCGGAATAACCACTTTTGCGTAGTACTTATCTTTTTTTGGAACAAGGCTCAGCAATAGATCTCCCTTGTTAACAAAATTCTGTGTAGACTTTTGGTTATATAGGTTCATTACTTCTCCGTCTGTGCTGGCGATGATATACTGCTTGCTAATTTCATCGGTGAGGTAGGCCAGGTTCTCAGAGGCGAGTTTAAGTTCTTTGGCTGCTGATGATTTCTCTTTTTCGAGCAATTTAATTCGCTCGCTCAAGTCAATAAGTCTAAGGTCGAGCGAGTTTTGAGCTTTAAGATATTCGTTGTCCAGATTTGATGATGTGGATTGAATTTGATTTTTGGCAAGCTCTGACTCAACCAGTGAATTTTTGTAGCTCAAGTAACGGTCGTAAGAATTTGTGATGTCGAGTTTGGAAATTACGTTTTGCGCAAAAAGGTTGGAGTCCATCTTAAGCCGGGAGCCCGCCACTAAAAGCAGTTTGTCAGAACTCAATTCGGCCTTTTGGGTGGCAGACTTGAGCTCGTTCAATGCCTTCACTTTCTCAGATGCATGCACTTCCGTATTGAGCTGCCTCTCCCTTTTCAGATTGTTAATCTTCTGGTATGCACTCAGAATCAATTCGTCTGCAGTCGCTTCCACATTCTCTAAAGAGGGATACGTGGATTTTGCATTTGCATAATCCTTGGTCAACTGTTCATTGAGCAGAATAATCAGCGTATCACCGGCTTTAACTGCCTTTCCTTCGTCTACAAAAATCTTATAGGGAATTCCTTCAAACGGAGCTTTGTAATCGATTTGCGGATTTTCTGCAATTACTTCGCCAGCTGAAAATGATACGGTATCATTGATATCAAAGGTGATGGCACACGTGAGTATTAAAATAGTAAAGGCCACCAATAATCTGAACAGTAGCTTGATGAAAAATATTTCATTGTAACGCTGCATAGGCAAACGTTTCGTTGGTTAACACTCCGTTGGTTAGTTTGTAACATCGGTCGAACCTAAGACTTCTCACAGGCTCGTGTGAGATGATTATGAAAGCCTTGTCAATCACTGTATCAACAAGCGCTTCAATTTTTTCGCGCGAAACCAGGTCAATGCCTGAGAGAACCTCATCTAAAATGATAAGCTCGGCTTTGCTAAGTAAAGCACGCATGATGAAAATTTTCTTTCGCTGCCCGGTCGATAAATTCTTGCCGTTCTCGCTGATGGTATATTGTAAGCCTTCTTCGTGGCTTGAAATAAAGTCGTAGAGGCCGATGTCCTTTGCGAGCTTAATTATGGTGGATGGGGATATGTTCTTGCCAAAGGTGATGTTAAATTCCAGAGTTTCGTTGAAGAGAATATCTTCGTTGGTAACTAAAAGGATTTTATCCTTGAGAGAATTTCTGTCAAAGAAATTGCTTTTGATATCATTGACGCAGATATCTCCGGAATCGGGATCGTAAAGAAAAGAGATGATTTTGCTGAGCGAAGATTTCCCCGAACCATTTCCTCCTTCGATTTTTACTTTTTCTCCTTTGCCAATACTAAAGTCGACATCTTTTAAAACAGACTGTGATGGGTTGTATCCGAAATTCAATTTGCTCACAGAAAGCGTATCGATGGTAAAATCTCTAACTCCATTTTGAGCAGGTGAACTTTTCGGTATTTCATTAAAATCAAAATACCTGCGAAGGATAACTTCATTTTCCTGGAGCGTTAAGTTCTGCCCTAATATGCCGGACAGCGCGCTGAACACTCGCTCCGATAGCATGATAAATGTAATCAGCTGGCCGAATGAAAGCGATTGTGAATAAATAGAGTTGCGCGCCAGGAAAACAACAATTAGGGTATAGGCAATCGTTGAGATAATGGAGACTACGGTCACATTGAGCAAGTCAATGTATTTGGTTTTTACTTGTATGTCGATGAGTTCGTTTATGCTTTTCTTTATCTTATGAGAGAATACCGATTCCAGGCGAAAGCTTTTGATCACCTGGTTGCCGTCAATTTTCTCAATCATCCTGGAGACGAAATTTGCCTTCATGACAAAGCGCTTCTTCTCGTTCGACTTGAGGTAAGGCGTAATGATTTTGAACCATAAAACGTAAAAGATCATCACCGCAACGATCAATAAGGTTAATTGCCAATTGATGAATAAGAGAAGGCCCAGTGAATAAATCGATACGAACGAATCAACCAGTATGCCTGAGAAAATACTTAGAAAGAAAGTCTTTAGGGTTCTTGAGTCGCTTAATCGTTCAGACAAATCACCGCGCTTAAAAGTTTGCGCGTAGCGCAAGGAGAACCGGTCTAATTTTTCGTTGAAGGTTGTTAGAAAGTAAGTGTCCAGAATATTGCCAACATGAATTGCTACGAAATATTTGTATTGACTGATCAAGAGGCCGAAAACACGGAAGAGTGCGAACCCGATGGCAAAAAGAGTTAAAATGTTAAGCTGAAAACTTGGTAAAACATGGTCGATCAATATTTGATTTACAAACACTGTGCATTGCGCAATAGACGCAGCAAACAGAGCGGTAAATAAATAGATGTACCACAATTGCTTGTTGTTCCCTATCTCTTTAAAAAGTCGCACATAAATATTGTCTTCCGCGTTTTCACTCTGGGGTATTTCCTTCTTATCAGGAATTGATTTAATGGAGAGAATCAATGGAGCCGAAAGTTTTATCCTTTCGTTTTCATACTTAAGCTGCCTGAGCTGCTTAGGTACGGAGATATCATGGTTATGGAGGAGGTCGTTTAGGAAATCTTTTTCTGCTTGTGTGTTTTTAAATCCGAAGTTGTCTCGAATGTGAGAGAAGTAAGCCAGTTTGTTGAACAGTTGGGGAAGGTCGTCCGAAGAAAACGTGCCGTTGAGCGCAATATCGTAGCGCGCCAATTCAGGAGAGCACAATGCTTCCATTCGTTCCTTTAGATCAGCTAATTCCCAATAAGTGTCAGCGTAGTGGGCAATTGTTTTAAGTTCTGCAAAGGAGATGTAGTACGGATGGGTCCGCGAAGGGTCAAAAATCTTTAATTTATTTCTCTTTATTCCGTTGACAACAACGTAATGAAGTTCGCCTGGCTTCTTTACAGGTAAGATAAATGGAAACAAACTCTTTAAAGAAGTTAAATCTTTGCCGAGCGTGTTGATGTCTAAGAATTTGAATTTGGATTTGCATCCGTAGCTGTCGAAGAATTTTTTGATGTCACTGATCGAAGAGCCCTTTTCATCCAGGAATACATTATCCAAAATATAATCACGACCGATCTCTCTCCTGAAAATAGTAAAGACCGTTTTTATGGCACTTATTCCACAATCATTGCTCCTCAACTGGTGATCAATAATGGTCATGCTTCCTTAGCTTAGTTCGTGATCTTGCCCGTCACTTTGATTCAGTTCATAACTCAAAACTTCGAAGGGCATCACGTTATGTGATGCCCTTATGAAATGAATACCTCATTTCAAGCTTATCCTGCTTGATAGCTTATAGGCCTGTTCCAAATAGGCCTCCGCCAGAGTTGCAATTGGCGCTAGAGGTAGTCGAGCTGTGTGTGTCGGTGTGATTTGAGCCAGTGCTACTTGCACAACCGCCACCGCCACCTAGCAAGTCCAGACCACCGGCTCTGAGCGCGTCTCGATCTACTATCCGGTTGATCTTTTCTTCTGAAAGTTGATCCAGAAGATTTTCAAAACTAACATTTGACTTTTTCATAATAGTTAATTTGAGTTTTTGCCTACTCGTTTGATGAGGGTTTTCGGCATCTCCCTCTTTCGGATGTACACCAGATCTTTATGCATATTGCTTTGTATCACTCTGATTACATGAGAACAGATTCATTCTGACTTACGGCATAAGTCCACGCATCTATCATATGGGCAACGCTTGAGTAACGATTTGATGGTTCCTTCTCCATTGACTTAGAAATAACATGAGTAATCGAATCGGGAATCACTTCTCCAAGGGGTGTTTTTTCCAACGGTGCCGGGGCTTTGGATTTTATTGCATCTGCGAGGTGAGTCAATAACAAACCGCGGAAAGGATATTGACCTGCAAATAAAAAATATAAACAGACACCTATTTGAAATACTTCCGCTTTGTAATCGCCTTTTTGCTTGCTGAAATCAATCCGGTGATCGGGCAATCTTTCGGGAGGCATGTAGCGCGGAATGCCTCCGTGATGCTTTTCATCATCGTGTTCATGATAAGCCATGCCCATATCAATCAGTTTAAGATTATTTTCCCGGTCGATCAGGAAGTTAGAAGCGTGAATATCTCCGTGCAAAATGTGATGACTATGCAGGTGGTCAATGGCCTTCATCATTTGACTGGCGATACTGATTTTATTTTCCAGGGAAATCTTGTTGATTTTTTTTCGCATCGATACTCCATCGATGTATTCAAATAGGAGGTAAGGAACGCCATTATTAACGGCAGCATGGAGACAATTCCTTATGTTGTTATGTTCCGGAAGAAAGGCAAGAATTTGAGCTTCCCTAAAAAAATTTCTTTGAGTCGATTCATCAGGGTTTCTTTTGAGCATCACTTTTAAAGTGTAGTAACATAAATCATTCTTGCCCAATACACATTTGTACAGCGCGACTTTATGGTTTTTCGAAATGCGCTCCAATAAAGTATAGCCTGCAAAACTCATGGTCTGCTTAAGTTCTTCAAGAACAGAAAGATTTGCGGCCGCTTGGTTTACATCATAAACCAACACGCCAAGTCTTCCCATTTTTTTTAGAAATGACCAAACCGGTTCATAAATACTTTCGTATGAGCAACTCCACGATTGGGCAACCCAATGCATTAGTTCTTCAGGCGTGTGTGGCGTGCGTGCAACTTCAAGTATTTCTCGCATGATGGGAGTGATGGTAACAATGTCATTATGAAGTTTGAGCACTACCAGCTCCCCGTTTTCTTTCAGTCCTTCGATGGCCGGCTGCTCGCGGTTTTGAATTACAACATTCTGATTCAAGATTATTTTTTGATGAAGCTCATTCTCCATAGCTCAACTCGTTGATTTCAGGCAGTTGGATGTTTCCTTTGTTTGTCTCTTTCATTAAATAATTGTTAAACAAATCAACTAAGAATGTGATGTTGAAATCAACGACCTAAATCACCGCTCAAAAAGATGTTTGTTATCGGCATTCGAAGTTTAGACTATTCAAGCCAGGCAACATTTATGAGCAGGTGTAGTTAAAAACGTTACTGAATTTTTTTATTCTCTTTTTGAGTGTGTTGAGTAGAAATAGTTTGTCAGCTTACCCTTGCCAGAAACTGGAGTTCAGCCCCTCGCCCAAGGGGTGCCGTCCTGAGCCTTCGGGACCGCCTGCGCTTGCACATGCCGGCATGGCAGTAATTTGAAAAAAAGTGCTTATCGACAACCAAAAATTGTTTCCATAAAAAAAGTGCGGCCAGGAATTTCTTCCCGGCCGCGAAACCTGCACACCCCAACAACCCTGCTATTCTATCTTGATTATTCTGCCTTGGTAAACAGATTTATTTGATTGACTTATCCTGATAAAGTAAATCCCTCTCACGTTTTGTGTAAGATTTATTTCTGCGGGCTCATCGATATCTTCAATTGTACCCGCTGCTATTCTCTGACCAACCTGGTTGAATATTTCAACTTGACTATCCTTAGGAGCATTTTTAATATACAATACTCCTTTGCTTGGATTTGGATATACAGCGATAGTAGAAGAGGTATCAGGTTCACCATTCGAAGCGACACGCGCACCTGATGCTCCCGAACATCCGGTGGCATCAACAGTCACAACTACCTGTGCAATACCTCGACAATTAAATCCATTGTAACCGGCAACAAAATAAGTTGTGGTTGCACTTGGACTAACAGTTATAGTCGCTCCGGTTTGCCCGGTATTCCATTGATAAACATTTGCATTTCCACTTGCTGTTAGTGTAGACGACCCACCAGGACAAATTGTGGCGG
>WNFL01380914.1_pt2 | contig 18888 bp, 20 predicted proteins | sample 5400361 | NCBI WGS metagenome assembly WNFL01 (sample SAMN13153351, study PRJNA577476) | soil metagenome | isolation source: 40 cm soil on Douglas fir-dominated hillslope | place: USA:California | collected 2013-09-17
GTGATACGCAGTTAAAGAACCAAAGGACGTAATGTCATATTTACTAATAAGAGGTTCATAAATTTGCATCTCATATGCATTTAGAAATTTCCCTCTAATGATTGCGACTGTCGGTTTATACTTCATATTTTTTTATTTCTTTGTAAAAATTATTTGCAAATTTCTCCCAAGAAAAATTTTTAACACGGTCTTTTCCTATTTTTATATATTTTTTCCTTAAACTTTCATTTGTTGCAAGCTTAATCATGGCATTTGAAATTCCTTTATAGTCCTTTGGAGTCCCAATAAGAATCCCGGCATCTCCCACTACTTCTGGGATAGCGCCTACCCTTGACCCTATGATAGGAGTACAGCTTGCCATTGCTTCCAGAAAAGTCATTCCAAATCCCTCGTAAATTGAAGGAGAAATAAAAGACGTTGCACCCATGTAGAAAGGAGGGAGATTTGAATTGGGAATTGAAGGAATTGTAACAATGTTTTTTTCTAAATCGTTATTTTTAATTATTTTCTCTATATTTTTATCTAGCCAGAAATCACTCCCAATAAGCAACAACTTGTATTGCTTATTTGTTGATTTGAGAAATAATGAAAATGCTTTTATGAGTACTGGAATATTCTTAGAAGGCTTGAAGGTCCCAACGAATATAAAATACGGAGTATCCATTTTGTAAGCCTTTATTTTCTTTGAAAAAACCTGGTCAACCCCTAAATGTATGACTATTGTATTTTTTATATGATATTTTTTTTTCAAACTTTTCTTAAGAAATTCTGATGATGTAATAATTGTATCAGCTTCTTTAATAAGATACTCTGAATTATTTTTCAATTTTGTATTGCTTTCTAGATGAAATTCAGGGATAAAATCAAGCGCGTGGATAAATCCAATAGTTTTAAATGGATGGATCTTGGGCATAGCTTGACTGAGAGCTAGAAAAACGTCAGGTTTTTGTTTTACGAATGAAATTGGAAGTTGTAAATTCAACCAACCAAAACTAGGTAATACAATATTTTTACTTTTTTTGGGAAATTGTTTTAGAATATTTTCTGGAATTGGATGAAGACTATATAAAAGATAAGCATTCTTTTTGTCTATTTTTGACAGTTCTTTTAATAGATTATATGCTACGTAATACACTCCAGCTTTCAACCTATCGTCTTCAACCCCCAAGCAGCCTGCGTCTACACCAATTACCATGCTTGTATTCTACCATAGCCAGGCATAAAATAATGATTTTTAGCTACCAATAATTAAAATGACTTCCATATTTTTTTCTTAAATCAACGCATGAATATGTTTTATATAAATTTTCAAGCGTTACTAACTCAGACACTGTAATATTTTTCGTAACTCCATTTGGAAATACATACCAAGCATGAAAAGGTATCACTGCTTCTCTTTCTTTTAATTTTGGTAATGAGGTAATTCCGTTGAGACACAAATAATTTGCGATTTTCTCAATATTTTCTGTAATTTCTATGGAATGCAGTGTACTTGCTTCCTCCCCTCTCAATATTTTAAGCGGAGCCCCGCTTGACCAGACCAATCCCCATGTTAAAAGTGGCTGATTGCCCTTTAGATAAAACATGCTATCTTTTTCATTTTTTGGAACTTCTTTATTTATTGAGGTCCATACTCGTGAGGCTATACTAGTTGACCTAAAAGAATTCTCCTGATTTATATGGAAATTCAATGTTATAAGATTGACCAGTAAAACTACGATAAATAAAATACTACCTAATTGTTTATTTTTTTTATATACTTCAAATATTATAAGAGCAATAATTGCAATAAATCCAAATCCAGCTGCAGTTAAATATCTGTGTGTTGCGGGCACATAAATTCTTGGATATGAAAACCAACTTGGCAAATAAAATATAAACATCCAAAATAAAAGGACTGATAAAAAGTAGAATATGTTTGACTTAAGCTTAATAAATCTATATGTAACAAATACCCATAGAGACACTGACAAAACTCCGAAAAAGATGTAAAGCTGTTCAAATTGATTTTGGTTGTCTGCGGAAAATTCAAAAGTCCTCAAAAGTGGATCTAAAAATAAATTGGCAAGAGAGCCAAAAAAGTATTTAAATGTGTCGAATGGAATTCTAGTATGGTGATGTGTAATAAATCCACCAAAAAAATATCCAAAAAAAATGTACCATATAATAAATAATATAAACGATACAGAAAATAGTAACCCTATCCCTTTTAACTCACCCATTTTGAATGAATTTTTAGTTTTTGATCTTAAGAGGTCACAAATAAATAGATAAAATATAATTACTACAAGTGGAAAATTACGTCCTATATCACTTACTAGTGATAATAAAAACACAATTGAAAATATAATAAAATTTGTTAATTTTTTTGAGTTTAAGTAAATTAGGTATAAATAGCTTGTAAGTGTAACTAATATTAAATCTATTTGCGCTACTTGTGCGCTTGCCCAAGTAGTAGATTGGAGGCCTACATAAGAGGTTATCAATAAAATTGAAAGGATAATACCTAAACTCTTTGAGTTGGTTAGCTTTGAGATAAATAGAAAACTCACAAATCCAGTCAACGCTCTCAAGAGAATCCCAAATATATTAAAGGCAAAGATATTTGCGCCAAATAATTTATATATAAGAAAAAACTCTATAACTGATGCCGGATGTCCCCAATAAATACCGTATGTTCCAAAACCTAGTTTTGAAGACCCTGTCAATGCAAAATCATCAGCAATAAAGCTAAACTGCAGAGTCTTATAAAACAAAAGGAAAGTTAGCAGTAAAAGTCCAATTAATATTACTAAATTATTTTTGAGAAGTTTCTTTATTTCCTGAGGTTTTACTTCCATAGAAAAAGGGTTTATGGACGGCTGTATTTAAAAAAAGTACTACTAAGAAGGATATTAATAACTATATCACTAACATTCTCAATCAAATACTCTGCGGGGGCATTCCATTTTAATTTTTCAGATGTAACTACCTTAACGCATCTAAGGATATCTTCTGAGTTAGTCCCACTTAACATATTACTGCCTGCATCAAGCGTCTCAGGCCTTTCTGTTGTGTCACGAACAGTAACCAATGGAGTATTAAAAATAGAACTTTCTTCTTGTACTACCCCACTATCTGATAGGACACAAAATGCGTTTTTCTCTAATTTAATAAATTCAAAAAAACCTAAAGGCTCTGAAAAGATAATCCCATTTTGGTGATGCTGGGCAGATATCTTTGCTTCTTCAAGTCTTTTTCTAGTTCTGGGGTGGATGCTCCAAATTAAAGGCATCTTATATTCACCCACAAGCTGCTCAAATGCAGATATAAAACTTTTTAACCTTTCCGGATTATCAACATTCTCTTCTCTGTGAGTTGTAACTAAAAAATATTTTCTTTCTTTCAACGCTAGTTTTTTAAGAATTTGACTTTCATCTATTTCTTTTTTGTAATGATTTATAACTTCATAAATAGGGTCTCCGGTGACATAAATCCTGTACCCTGGAATTCCTTCACTTAACAAATGCTCTCTACTCCTATAGGTATATGGCATGTTAATATCACTACTGTGGTCTATAATTCTTCTATTAACTTCCTCAGGGACTTTATCGTCATAACATCTATTGCCTGCTTCCATATGATAAACAGGAATATGTAGTCTTTTAGCAATAATTGCTCCCAAACTTGAATTAGTATCTCCCAAAACTAGAAATCTATCAGGTTTTTCTTTTTTTAAAATCTCTTCTAGTCCTGTTATAATTGTTGCAATTTCCTGTGCAAATGTCCCCTTGGCTCCTAAATAATAATCAGGTTTGCGAATTCCTAACTGCTCTATAAATACACCATCTAGGTTAAAATCATAATTTTGGCCTGTATGCACAATTACATGATCAGATAATTTATCCAATTTTTTTAGAATCAAATTTAATCTGATAAGCTCCGGCCTTGTTCCCAAAATAGTTAATACTTTTAACATAATAATGTCTTTTATGTTTTCATTCTTCTCATGCCTTCATATATTCTGCCAGTTCTTTTACCATTTCATCAATTGTTGGTGGATTCTTATATCCTGCTGATTTCCAAATATCCATATTCATTGTAGCATGAATAGTATTCAAGGTTCTATTTATTTTATTCCTTGATTTAACAGGATTAATCTCAATATCTGCCCTTTGAAAATGTTTACTAAAATATTTCAAAAGTTTTTGTTTGGTCACAATATCTTCAGGGACTATGTGTTGCATATTTTCTAATTGTAAATCATTCAAAATTATGCTTTTGCAAATTTTAGCAAAATGAAGAGTAGTTATACCATTCCAGAAGTGGTTGGTAAAGCCATTAAGCTTTGATTTTACTTCTTGATTTACAAACCATTCTAAAAGTGAGTTTTGTGTATTCCGCTCAGGCCCAATAATGGAACATCTGAGATGAATGAATTGGGATGATGGTACTTCTCCTAGACTTTTTGTCTTGCCATAGACATCTAAGGGGTCATGTAAATCTGTCTCTACATAATCTCCTTTTTCACCTGAAAAAACACAATCTGTTGCAATTTGAAGAACTTTAGTAGATTTATGCTTTATCAATTCATGAATTACAAAAGGAAACTCAGCATTTAAAGCAATTGCCTTTTCTACTTCTGAAGGATTATCATCATGAATAAATGGTTTTATAAGTCCAATTGCATTAATAATCCAATCTATTTTTTTTATTTGGGAAAACTCACCAGTAAATGGATTTTTTAAAGCATCGAATACTATAAATTTAGTTTTGGGATATTTATTAGAAAATTGTTTAAGTAATTTTTTATCACGAATTGTCGCATACAAAGAAATGGAAGGCTCTTTAGAAATAACATCTAGGACCAACGACCCTAACATTCCCGTGGCGCCTAAGAGTAGTACATTTTTTTTCATTTTTTACTTTTTCCTAGTACGGCTTTGGTGGGGTGTAGCCAAATATCCCAATATGACTTATCAAACCGGATATCATCATTAAGTGATTCTTTGAGGGTTGATGTAGAAAAAAACATTAGCTTAGCATTTTTTGTGAGTGATTGGAAACCGTTAACATAGCCTGGTGGAATATGAAGTATAGAAGGCTTTTTGCTATTAATAACAAATTTATGAACATTTAGCTTTTTAGCTGGTTTTTCCCATTGATCTATTTCTACTGCACCAACCAAAACTTTACCACTGATTGCATATATATATTTAGCTTCCTTTTTATGTCCATGCCAGGCTCTAACCTCATACTTTTTGCTGTTTTTTACCGTATAAAATCGTTTTACGTTTTGAAAATCAAATGTATTCACAAATCCCACCTCACCCCTATCATCTTTAGACATATCACCCATTAAAATTATTGGAATTTTTCGACTAACCATATTACTTAGTTAAGAGATGAGTATTGTAGGCAGATAAATATAATTGGTTTGTAAATCTAGGATTATTAATATCTCCAATTCTATGTTCTTTGAGCAATTTTTTAATTTCTATCATTCCGTCTTCTGCAGTAATCTTAGGAAAAAATTTTAATGTTTTTTCTGATTTCTTGCTGTTAGCGCGATAATTTCTTGTATCTTGAAATTTCATGTCTACTGTTTCTATGACCAACTTAGGGAAATATTTTTGGACTCTTTTAACCAAATCAAAAATCTTAACATTTTCTTGCTTTAGATTAAAAATTCCTATATGTTTGGATGCAATATTATCTATTATTGCTTTAGCAGTATCTTTTACATGAAGAATAGGTCTGTATTGCTCTCCTCCAAAAACTTTTAGTTTTCCTTCTGTAAAAGCCCTAGCTGTAAGCGTATTAACCACTAAATCCATTCTAACGCGGGAGTATTCATCACTAATCCCAAAAAGGGTACCTAGTCTAAAAATAATTGCATCACTCTTTTGCAGATGCTTTTCGGCCAGAAGTTTTGTTGCAGCATATACTGACAAAGGATTAGTGGGAGATAATTCATCTACTTCTGTTTCTTGAATACCATAAACAGAGCATGTTGAAGTGAATATGATTCTTTTGTGGAAGTTACTAACTAACCATTTTACAGATTTTTCATTAATTTCATATGAAACATCAGGATGAAGAGCACATGCCCCATCTCCTACTAGTGCAGCAAGCCAAATAACACAATCAGCCCAATTTAACTGAGTAAGTAATTTTTTCCTATCTCTTACATCCCCATAAATAAATGGCACATCCTTCCTGAAACTTTCTTCATATAAAAGGGCATCATAAACACGAAAAGAATGTTTGGTTTTTTTAAGAAGATCTGTAACTGCACCGCCTAAATATCCTGCCCCTCCTACCACTAATACGTTCATAAAGCCAGACAATTATAACTTCTGAGATTTATTTATACAACCTACTCTTTAGTTTTACTCCTTCGTAGCGTATTTTACCTAGAAAATTTATGGGATTAGTCACAAATGAATAAAAATAGTACTTAATCTGTTGAGAAAAACCAATACTCTCCTTTGCGGCAACATAATAAGCAGATGAATAGGCTGCAGATTTTAACACTTGCGCCTCTTTGGGTAAATCAGGATCTGAAAATAGTAAATCCACTAGTGCTTTGTGTTCTGAAGCCATATTCTGTCCTTTTTTAAATACTCCCTGAGAACCACTATGTATACGAAATGTTGCTAGGGTCTTAGGAAGATGATGCAACTCATCATACATACCTAGCTTTAGCCAGAAGGCAAAATCAGCTATGTAGTGAAAACGTGAATCTCTGCCTCCTGTTAATTCAATTGCTTTTTTACGAAAAAAAGTACCTGGTCCTGGCATACAATAATGTTCCTTGAGGGAGGTTAAATAGTTATAGTCAGCAGGGTGGACAGACTGAATTTTTTTTGAATGTATATCTATCATTTCCCAATCAGGATATACAGCAAGTATTGAGGGATTTTGATCTAGATACTCTATTATTAGTGAAACACATCCTGGTAGTAGTGGATCATCTGAATTAATAACAGCAATAATTTCACCACGTGCAAGTGAGAATCCTTTATTTACTGCTTTTGTCTCACCCATATTTTTTTGTTTTACATAAACAAGCTTTTTGCCTTCGCGATTAATTTTTTGAAAATTTCTAACAATTCTTTCTGTATCATCTGTAGATCCATCATCAATTACAATATACTCTATGTTTTTGTAATTTTGATTCAAAATACTGTCTATGGTTTTACTAAGTAAAGATGATCTATTGTAAGTTGGAGTAATTATTGTTACTAAAGGCGTAGAATCTTTTTTCATTTATTAATATATTTACAGTCTAGAAAATTTCTCCTAGAAAAAATAGTATATTTCCTAAAAATGATCTATTCTTCTTTCCCTCCTGTTTTTTTTTAAAATGTCTTAGGATAGTACGTAATTTTAGCGTGAAATTACGAGGATGATAATAAAATGACTTAATAAAACTTTTTATCGCTTTGTTTTTACTAAAAGACCATAAGCCCGCCATGAGGTAAGTTTGGCTAAAAGAATATCTCTTTAGAGATAAAAATTCTTTGGGGAGATCCTTATTAGCAAATGTTTTTTTTACTAGTCTTATATGTTCATTAGCCATAGCATCTCCATTTGTATACTGTGTTTGAGAATCAGGATGAGATCTTCCGGCAGCAAGTACCTTTGGAATTCTCATTAATTTCCCATACATTCCTAAACGTAACCAAAAATCAAAATCTGCTACGTATTTGAAAGAAGGATCACGACCTTTTGTGAGATCTAGCGCTTTTCTGTTGAAGAATGCTCCATATCCAACAATGCACACAAAAAATTTTAACATATACCTATAATCATATTCATGAGCACGACCGGTAAACATCTGCCTTGACTCAGAATCAATAATTCTCATATCAGGATACGTTGCTAACACATCTGGATGCTCTACTAAATATTTGACCATATAAGTCACGGCACCGGGAAGAAGTAGGTCGTCTGAATTAACTACAGATATAATTTCTCCTTTTGCTTTTTTAAATCCGTTATTATCTGTTTTTGTTTCTCCAATATTTTTTTGTTTAAAGAAATAAATTCTTTTTTTAGTATTTTTATATGTTGCTATTACTTTATGGACTACCTCAGAACTATTATCCGTTGATCCATCGTCAATTAGAATGTATTCTAAATTATCATAATCCTGGTCCAGAATACTCCTCATTGTTTCTTCAACGTATTTACTCCTATTATAAACAGGTGTAATAATACTAACTAAAGGTAAGTTATTTTTATCTTTCTTCATCTGAAAAAATTAGTATATACTACGTGCTTTACTTCCTTTAATAAATTTATTATGGGAATATCTCTACTAACAATAGTCCTATAGAGTTGCCGAACTTTATAGATAAAAACTATTATCTCTAATTTAAATGAATTAATATTATTTTCATATTTTTCTAAATCCCGAGTGATCAATTTGAATAAATTTTGCCAAAATATTTTTTTATCATTATCTGATTGAGGGATTAAGTGGATATCAATATCTCTATAAAATGATATAACTTCGAGAGAGTCTGTAATAAGAATATTAGCGCGGTTTATTATTTTTTTATCAGAGTTTACTTTCTCATTATATATACTTTCCTTAGGAATATATAATACTTTTAAGATGCAGGGCATTTCAATACTTTTTATTATGTTGTCCAGGAATAAAACATCAGTATTGCTTGGATTAATAGAATAAATAAGATTTTCGTCTATAATTCTTACGTTTTTCAACTTTGAGATTTCTTCAAATATTGGGTGCGTTATTATTGTCATATTAACTTTTGTACCGTCTAAGATATTTCCGGGAATAAATTTTGTTTTTTCTCTATTTTGCTCAACATATGAAAGAGCATTAATAAATGAGTATTTTTTTGGTTTATTGTCGTCATGCCACAGCCCTTTGGGGAATATTTTTGAAGAAACCTTTTGTAGTTTTAAATCATCCTCATTAATTAATCTGTCTAAATCAAAACCTCTTTGACCATGAGATTTATAAGTTATGTATTTATAGGAAAGTTGTTTTTCAGATGAAAACCCATAATGAATAACTTTCACTTCATTCGTTTTTTCAATAATATTTATGGTTGTAGGATACTGTCTTTGATGTAATCCCTTCTTTGAAATTTTATAATGCATATCCTCTGTAACTTTCCAAAGCCTGACAAACCAACCCGTTTCATAAAGGCTATCTATTCGCTGCCATGAAGTACTTCTCCATAAATTAACTTCATAGAAGGAGAGCGCATCAATTTTCTTTTCATCGATCTGCGAGCAAAGTTTTTGAAGTAAAAACGGATCATCTGTTGACAACACTTCATCTGCATCAAGCCAAAGTATAAAATCTGCATTTAGTACTTTTGCTTTTTGTACTAAGATTTCCTTATGCTCTATTTCACTCTCAAATTCGTTCTCATTCTTCCTTACCACAAAAGGCGTTTTGCTCTTAGCATATTCATAACTCCCATCTGTAGATCCATCATCATATACCACGACATTTGAAACTAGCGGTAATACATACTTGAAGAATCTTTCAAGATTTCCTTTATTTAATTCGTTATATACCTGACATATTGCTACAATTTTATACTTATGCATATTTATGATAAAAAATATACTCTTTTAGAGTATTAGCCAAGTTTATGCAGTACCCAAGTTCTGGGGTATGTAACATAGCCGTCATACATTATATATCGGGCAAGTCCAAAATTTTCATTATCCGTTACTGTAAAATTGATTACTCCGTAGTAAGTCAAGCTGACGCCCTGACCGCCTGCGCTTAATGTCACTGAATATGTGCCAGATCCAAAAATATTTGGGTCAAAATCCAAATACAATTCCACAGAGCCTCTATAATTACTTACTTTTAGTTCTTGGGACGTAATTTGGCTATTGTATACTGGATTACCCAATATAGATGCTACAGTTATGTTAATTAATAAATTATCTACTGGTTTTATGAATAAAGCTTTAATTTTTATTTTAAAAGGTTCTTGAAAATCTATAGTTGGAGAGTTTTTTCCATGACTATTTAATAATTCAATACTTTTAAAATAAAATCTTTTTGAGTTTCCTTTATTGTTCACTTGGACATCATTCATTAATTCTTTTTTTGAAAAAACTGAGAGATATTTAGAAACTGTTTTTCTAGTTAAATCATCACTAATAATTTTCCCGTGGTCAATTAATATAGTCCTTTTACAAAGTTCACTGATTGCAGACATATTATGACTAACAAAAACAACTGTATTACCGCTTTTCCCAATTTCATTCATTTTTGCTAAACACTTTTTTTGAAACTCAACGTCTCCTACTGCTAAAACTTCATCAACAAGTAATATTTCAGAATCTAAATGAGCAGCAATAGCAAATGCAAGACGAGCTTGCATACCAGAGGAAAAACGTTTTAGTTGAGTGTCCAAAAATTTTTCTACACCTGAGAAAGCAACAATTTCATCAAATTTTGCTTTTAATTCCTTTTGTTTCATTCCTAGAACTGCCCCATTAAGGAAAATATTTTCTCTCCCGGTCAATTCCGGATGAAATCCTGTCCCAACCTCCAAAAGACTGGATACTTTTTCTCTTATTCTTACTTCACCTTTTGTTGGAAGAGTAATTCTACTTAAAATCTTAAGAAGAGTACTTTTACCTGCGCCATTTGGTCCAATTATTCCAACAGTATCGCCTTTGTTAATTGTTAATGAAATATTATCAAGTGCATGAAATTGTTCCTTTTTTTCTCTCCCAAAAGAAAAATTCTTAAAATAGTTTGAGAATTCATCACGAAAAGATTTATACTTGGTTAATTCATGACCAATTGTATAAGTTTTTGAAACATTTTTAACGCTTATAACTTCACTCATACTATGTCTGCAATCTCTTTCTCATAATGAAGAAAAATATATGTTCCTAAAATAAACAAAATAATACTACTTAATCCTGAAATTAATAACCCTAAAATACTTACCTGATATCCATGCAGTAGTGATGCCCTAACAAATTCTATAACTCCAGTCATAGGATTCAAGTATAAAAGGACTTGAAATTGTTTTGAAACAATATTTGTAGAATAAATTACTGGAGATACAAAAAGCAGTAATTGTATAAAAAATGGCAATACATACCTAATATCTCTGTATTTTACATTAATAATTGCTAACATGCTCCCAAAACCAATTGATAAAAACATAGCAAATAGTAGTGAGGGAATTACAAATAAAAGTCCTGTTAAATTAATTTGGACATGGTATATAAATAGTAAAACAAATAACACTGAAAACGAAAAAAAGAAATCTACTGCTGGTACTATTGCTGAATAGATGGGCACTATTAACCTAGGGAAAAATACTTTAGTCACTATTGATTGGTTAACAATTAGGCTATTACTAACATCTGAAAGAGAAGTTGAAAAATAATTCCAGTAAACTAGACCTATAAAGGAGAAAATTGGATATGGAATTGTATTTGATGTTATACCAGCAATTTTGTTGAAAAAAATGGTAAAAACAACCATTGTAAATAGCGGTTGAATTATTGTCCACAGGATTCCAAGAACAGTTTGCTTATATCTAACGGATATATCGCGAAGTACAAGAAAATAAAAAAGTTCTCTATAGTCCCAAATTTCTTTTAAATTAAAATTCTTCTTTTTAGGGGTGATTACGATTTCCACATATGGATTGTACTTCTTTTTGGCTAAAAACAAAAGCAGACGGTAGCTAAATTCCAGCTTACCAAGAATTACCCTGACACTGTAAAAACAAATGATTTTCTGATATAGTATGGCTAAACTCGTCTCATAAAAATTTAAAAAATGGAGATTTTTAAAAACCTATTTAATAGAAAAGGCAAAAGTCTTTCTCAACAGAATGATCTGAAGGTAAATATCGTCATCCCTACAAGTGGGTGGATATTGACAAAAATTGGAGAAAGAACAGCAAAAAGCTGTAATGTGTCTGGGGTAAAAATGAAAACATCTTTTAAATCAGCCCCAAGCGCAGACGTAAATTACTATTGCGATTTACAAAACACTTATTATGGAGAAAAAACAAATTTAGATATAGGTTATTTAACTCATGCTCACGAGAATTCAAAAAAGTGGCTTTCTGGAATGTTTCATGAAAAGAATGTACTTCAAAATTTAGATGGGTTGGTCTTAATGAATGATAGATATACAAAAATGTGCCTTCAAATTGGTTATCCAAAAGACAAATTAGCTATAATCACTCCTGGCCAAACATTTGACACTTTCCCACTTAAAAAGATCGTAATCGGAATAGTATCCAGGGGCGGAGCTCCTGGCTATGGACAGGGATTTATGGAAGAATTATTTTCAAAATATTCATTCACTGGTTATAAGTTCAGGTTCTTAGGCAATGGTTGGGATGCGCTCTTACCAATAGCAAAGGCAAAAAATATTGAAATTGAATTATTACAGGATGCCGATTACTCAATTTATCCCAAATTTTATAAAGAAATTGATTACCTTCTGATTCCAGGCATGTGGACTGCTGGACCTATGAGCATGCAAGAAGCACTGTCCACCGGTACCCCTGTAATAGGTGCTGACGTAGGCTTTGTAGGATATGAATTTCAAGCAGACTTTGTATTCCCCTCAGGAAACACAAATCGTCTATATAACATCTTACAACAAATAAGAAACCCTTTAATAAAAAGGAGAAAGCAAGTTGAAAATATGAGCTGGGAAAAGTACGCAAAAGACTTAGTAGCGTTTTTTAAAAAAATGGAGAAATTAAAAACTAGTCAATATATATGAGATTTACATATTACACAATTATAGGAAAAGATATAAATTTGCTTGCTGGTCATGTAAGAAATATTAAGGATTATGCAGGATTTAATAAATTAAAGTGTGAGAAAGAATTTATTATAATTGTTTACAAAAATAAAAAAATTGACCCTAAAATAACAAGAGCTATTTTACAATATTGTAGGAAGGAAAAACTAAAAATACATATTTATGAAGAACCAACAAATATTTTTATAGAAAATCTCTATGCTTGTTGGAATCTGGGTTATAAGCAGGCTAAAGACGGATATATTTTTAGAGGTGGCTCAGACCAGGTTTTTTCAAAAGATTCATTTTTACACTTATATGAGGCCGCAGAAAGTTTGAGAAAAAAAGGTATTAAGAAATTCGTTTTGCAAGCTAACACAATAGAAAACCAAGGAAGACTTAAAAATGAAGGAGATTCACGTCATTTTTTGCTTGATTTAGGAAGTACTTTTGAGGGTTTTGATTACAAAATATTTGAGGCGTTTATAAAAAAAATTAACAAAGGGATGAGAAAGAAAATAATTGATATAGATGACGCATTAAAATTCTGGGGAAAGCCAACTAAACTTACAACTTCCTTGGGTATAATAAATAGAGTAGACGGTTGTTCATGGCTCATGACAAAGAATGATTGGAAAAAATATGGACCTCTTCCTATTATAGAAAATAATATTACGGGGGACGTAATAATCCATGATAGACTGCAAAAAGCAGAATATGTAGAATATATTGTGAGGGACTGTATTACGTACCATTTCGTAAAAGGTGAAAGTTGGGGAAATCAAAATGAATTAAAAATAAATTTGCTGAGAAAAATTTTACGCAAGCTACAAATCTAACAGTTAATAAATTGAAATAACCTTTAAATGATTAGAAAAATTATTAAAAAATTGTTACATCAACTTCGATTATCTCTTGGAATAATTGAAATGAAAGCTGATCTATCTGTTATGAAATCAGTAATTATAGAAGAGTTTATTAGCCGTGAACTAAGAGAAAATAACAGATATAAAAACAAAAAGAGACTTAACCAATATGAAATGCAAATCTATTCCCAATTTGGAGAAGATGGAATCATAGAGGAAATCATAAAAAGAGTTGGGAGCAAAACTAAATATTTTGTTGAGATAGGAACTGGTGATGGCATGGAGAATAATACTGTTAACTTATTGGTTAATGGCTGGAAGGGCCTCTGGCTAGACGCTGATCAAAATCTTTGTACGTTAGCACGACAGAATTTAGATCCATTTATAACAAAAGGTAAGTTAAAAATTGATCAAGCATTTGTGGATACTGATAATGTTACAAAATTTTTTGAGTCAGCAAATGTCCCAAAAGAATTTGATTTTCTCTCAATAGATATTGACGGAAATGATTACTGGATTTGGAAAAAGCTTAGTACCTACAAACCTAGAATAGTTTGCATGGAATATAATGTTACGATAGGACCCACTGCTGAATGGATTATGAAATATAATAAATCTCATATTTCAGACTCTACTAACTATTTTGGGGCTAGCTTAAAGTCTTTTGAATTACTTGGCAGGAGCTTAGGGTATACTTTAGTTGGTTGCTCCTTTGCAGGTACAAATGTTTTTTTTGTGAGAAACGACTTGACAAAAAATAAGTTTCTAACTCCATCTACTTCTGAAAATTTTTATGAACCTGCTAGATATTTTATATTTAGAAAATCACTATATCCTAAAAGTCCCAAGACATTTGGTGACTACATACAACAAAAGTAAATATTGAGGATTATGTCAAAGATTTATATATAATTGTACGCTTTGCAAATACCTATAATTGCAGTATAATCTCTATGAGATATGGCAAATAGTAAAAATACAACAAGTCCACTTGAAGAGCTTAGTACTATTTCTGAATTAATTGACCGGCTTTCTATTGAAAATATTAGGCTTTGGAATTTAAAAGACGAGGTAATGGCATTAAAGAAAGAATTAGATAATGGAGTCTCTAAAGAAAGAGAACTCGAAATATATAAAATCCTTGCAAATAAAGCAATCGCTGATGTAGATATTGTAAAAAAACGCTCAGCAGTAAAGAGGGCAATAGATGAGACTGTTATTAAAGTCATTCAAAAAGTAGTAAAAGGTCAAAGTGTTTCTGTTACCAATGAGCACAAGGCTTATGGAAAATAAACCCTATTTATATTTTGAAAGATAAGCTTCTGAAGAATTTATTATAATATCTAATTCCTTTTTCCCAAGCCCTTGATTGCACCCAAGCAAGAACCCATAGGCCATAATATAATCAGAATTTTCTAGGGTAGAAGAAATTCTATACTTTACTTTCTTATAAGCAGGGTGTCTTGTAATGTTTCCTGAAAATATTACTCTAGTCTGAATTCCCTTATTTTCTAAATGTTGGAGAAAATTATAACGGTTGAAAGGTGCATTTTTCCTTATAATTAGGGGGAAAGCAAGCCAATTAGTTTTTGCTCCATTAAATAATTCTGGAAGATAAAACCATTTTTTATATTCATTGAAATAATTTTTAAGTGTATTGAAATTATGTTCACGAATCTTTAGAAATTTTGGTAATCTTTCTAACTGCGCTAATCCAAATGCAGCGGCAGCCTCATTCATTTTGAGGTTATAGCCTAATTCACCATAAAGAAACTTGCTATCAAAAGGGATGTTATTAACTTTAACATCAAATCTCTTCTCAAAAGCTTCCCCATCATTACCTACTCTTCCCCAATCTCTCTTCATCATTACCTTATCCCTAATCTCCCTTTTATCTGTCATTACCATCCCGCCCATGCCTAATGCCGTAATGATATGTGATCCATAAAAAGAAGTGGTAGTCACATCTGAATATATTGCAGTTGGTTTACCATTAATAGAAGGAGCTAACGTATCGCATGAATCTTCTATAACTATTAGATTGTATTTATCTGCAATTTTTTTGACTTTTTGCATGTCTACCACACCACCAATAAGATGTGGGACCATAATCCCTTTGGATTTCTTACTTATAGCTTTCATGATCAAATCTTCATTTATAGTATTTCTTCCAACTACGCAATCTACAAAGACTGGAATAAATCCATTTTGGATTATTGGAGCTACAGTAGTTGCAAAAGTCATTGCAGGAGTAATTACTTCTGATCCCTCAGGAATATCTATAGATCCTAAAGCAAGAAGATTTGCGGAGGATCCAGAATTAACAGCAATCCCATACTTTTTGCCAAATAATTTGGCTATTTTCTCCTCAAATTTCCTAACAAGTGGCCCAGGAGCCAACCAACCATTCTCCATGGATCTTAAGACTGCCTTTCTTTCTTCTTCTCCATATACTGCCTTAGCATATAAAACTTTTCTTTCGACAATTCCTAAACTATTAATGATTTTTTTCCCCATAAAGTCGGCATTAGTATAACACATCTTGAATTAGATTTTACATCATGTTAAAATTTTCTTACTTTTAATGAAATATTCCATAACCATTGTCTGGTCATTCCGCAACAGATATGAGATCCTAAAAAAATCTATTCTTACCGCACACTCAACATGTCCTTTATATGTCAATTTCTGCTTGGTTGATGCAGCGAGTGATGAAATCACAATAAGAAAACTCCGAATATTTTGCAACACTATTAAAGGAAGGAAAATACGAATATGCGAAAGCGCATACAGATCAACGGTTTCTGAAGCTTGGAATTTAGGGATAATGCTTTCAGACACACGTTATATAGTTATTGCCAGTTCTGATGTTGAATTTGTAAACAACAATTGGTTTAAAGGAATTGTGAAAATGATTATTAAAGGGTATGAATATGTTTTAGTGGAAAATCATGCTGTATTTATGATAGATAAAAAAATTATTCCACAAATAGGATGGTTTGACGAAAGGTATGCATTAGGTCCACATTTTGATACGGACTATATGATCAAAGGCTCAGAAGGAAAAGTAGAGCTTATTAATATTGAAAATAATGGAAGCTATATTCATGGAGACACTGAAGCAATGACAATAGCTCGCAAAAAAGGTGAAGTAATTGACAGACTTCCAATGTATGAAAATACTAATGATATTATTTTTAAACAAAAATGGCAGACGACATGGCCAGGATGGGAGAATAGAATTCATCCTCCAACACATATTTCGCAGGTAAAAAGACTTTCAAAAGAGATTGATCCTCATCCTTATTATTCCTCTAAATATGAAAAGATGTATAAAAATTATTTGCACAGAAAAATTATTAAGATAATTGATCGAGGTTATACTAGAGCTTCTCGCAAGTTACTAAAATGAATATTTTACTTCTTGGACACAGGGGATATCTTGGTTCGTATTTATCAAAAAATTTAATTATAGATATTTTGGATCTACCTGATAGAAAACTTTATTCGAACGGGAAAAAATATGATTATGTAATTAATTGTATTGGAACACCAAATTTAGAATATTGCGAAATTCATCCTGAAGAAACAAATTATAGTAATTGGTTAATTTTAAGGGATGTTAAAAAATTTTATCCAGAAGCAAAAAAAATTAATTTTTCCTCTTATTATGTTTATGATGATCACGGATTATGCACTGAAGGATCAAAAACAACAAAAGAATATAATTACTGCCGTCAAAAGCTTTCTGGAGAAAAAGAAGTAATAAATGGAGTAAGTTTTAGGATTGGTAAACTTTTTGGAAATCCATACGCAACCCAAAAAAAACTTACAGAATATATTTTAGAAAGTAATGTTATCACACTAGACACTATCAATTTTAACCCTACCAGCGTAGATCAGGTCTTAAAAGTAATAAGATATGAAATCGAAAACAAAAATCTATCAGGAATATATAACTTATCAAATCTTAATGTTACTACGCACTACGATTACGGAGTGTATATTAATGGACTACTTGGTACAAATAAAATAATTAAAAAAATGAAAAAGATGGATAGAAAATTTCACAATTATGGAAAATTTGCTATGTCCGTGGAAAAAATTAATCATATTATTCCACTAACTCCTTGGCAAGAGGATATGGATAAATATTTGAAAAAAGTATTGACTATATACAAGAGTTGAATATATAATCCTTATTATGTTAAGCATAGGCGATTTAATAGACAAGTTAGTAATTGAGAATATAAAAATATTTAACACAAGAGAAAAACTCCACCAAGATTTGTCAGATGAAGAAAAAGTCCATCTAAATAATATGATGATTGCTCTCAATGAAAATAGAGGCCTTATTTCAAATGCTTTGGATGAAAAGGTTGCAAATGTTGTATCTGGGAAAGAAAAAAACGTAATTCTTAAAAAAATTAAGACATATCACTTCAAAAATGACAAATAATAATTTCAGTGATCTTATTATTCGGCTTACAGATACTTGGATTTTGTGGATGCAAAACAATATAGCTTGTAAAGATGAGTCCTTAACAATAAAAATAAGGAAGGAAGCAGCCGAAAGGTGTGAAGATCTTAATGATACAAGAAATAATATAGTTGAAGAGTTAGACTCCTTTTTCCTTTCTTAACAAATCTAATCTCTATCTTGACATCCATTAATTCTAGATCTCTCTGCCGCTGCATATTTCACACTGATGTCTTGTTCTCATGATACGCCTATATTAATATAGGCTAATTTGCTTGGTTTACTTTTAGTACTTGATTTTAGGTCGATTTATCTATATGCTAGCGCTGTGGCCAAACTCCATAAGTACCTTATTGCTCTCTTCATTTCACTTGCATATTTGTTCTTGTTCCAAGCACCTATATTTGCTGCAGCTCCTAGTAATGGGTCGTGGGTAACGGTTGCGAGTATGGCAAGCAGACGTATTGTTTTCTCATCTACCCTTTTACAGAATGGAAAAGTACTAATTGCAGGAGGAAGACCAAGCCAAAGTGAGTCACTTTTAACTGCTACAGAATTATATGACCCAACCTCCAGAACTTGGTCAACTACTGGAAACTTAAATACCCCTCGTCAAACAAACCCGTCTTTAATAGTTCCTTTTCTTGTAACTCTACAAAATGGCAAGGCTTTGATAGCTGGGGGAGCAGACGCAAACGATACGGCTCTTGGGTCGGCAGAATTATATGATCCAACAACAGGTGTATGGACAAATACTGGAAGCT
>WNFL01346077.1_pt2 | contig 18886 bp, 21 predicted proteins | sample 5400361 | NCBI WGS metagenome assembly WNFL01 (sample SAMN13153351, study PRJNA577476) | soil metagenome | isolation source: 40 cm soil on Douglas fir-dominated hillslope | place: USA:California | collected 2013-09-17
CTTATGTGATTTTGAATATGGGTTCTTTCTGGAATCATTGGTCCAGAATATTTTTGTTGAATGATTATCCAGGTATTGACAGATGGGGGGTTCTTCTAGGGATCGCTCTGGGGGTCTTCTTGACGATCAGAAAAATAAAAGGGAAATTTTTAGACTGGTTTGATCTAGTCTCGGTGGGTATTTTGGCAGGGACGGCGATTTTTTACGTAGGTCTGGCCATTTTATCCTTTTCTTGGCAGTATTTGCTGATTGGTGGCCTGTATTTGGTCACCTTTGTTGCTTTTTGGGGAATGCTGGATAATTATCGAACCTTTGATTGGTATCGCGGCCGAAAAACCTCGGCACGTTCAGGATTAATCAGTGGTTTTTCTGTTTCTGCCTGGGGATTATTAACTTTTATGACGAAGATATTCTTCAATAAATTGAACCTAGCCTTTGGTTTGTGGAGTTTGGGACTCTTGGTTGGGGGACTGATTTTAGTGTATATTAGGTCTGGCAGGACATGGAATGAAGATATAAAAATAATTACGAAATATGGAAGAAAATAAAATCATAAAGTTTCCAGCGACTGTTTTAAGCCAGCTGAAAAAATATCTAAAAGGGGAGGAGAAGAGGCTTAAGGAGACGAAGAAAGAATTAAAAAAAGAAGATCCATTTGTGGTAGGTGGGCGTGACCTGGATAATTCGGTGGACTCGGATGTAGCTGAGAATGTGGAGCACGATCGAGCTTTCGCTATGCGCCAGCAAGTAGCCAAATCGATCATCGCCATTAGAAAGACACTCACGAGAATTAAAGTGGGCAAGTATGGTATCTGTGCTAACTGTGGCAAGATGATTGATACAGATAGATTGGCAGTAAAACCAACAGCCGAGTATTGTGTAACTTGTGAATCTAAAGCAGAGAAAAGTTTGGACTAAGTTTTATTTTTGGACGGTGGGGGTTTTGGGAATTGATTTATTTTTGCAGTTTTATTGGCGGCAGGAAGGTAGGGGGGTGGCCAATTCGGGAATTTCGTTTGGGGTTTTTCAAGGTATCGGTGGGTGGTTGCTCTTGATGGTTTGGATAATGGTGGTGGTTTGGTACGGGAAGAGAAGAGATCGATCCGGGGCAATATTTTTAATTGTGATGGGAGGGGCCGGAAACTTAATAGCCCGTTTGTTTTTGGGAGGGATTTGGGATTATATCTATTTACCTTTTTTGCCTTTTTGGTTTAATTTGTCGGATGTTTTGATTAGTTGGGGTGTGATCTCCTATATACTAGGAGGTAATGAAGATCGAGATACTATTTGAGGATGAAAACACCCTGGTGATCAATAAGCCGGTGGGAGTAGTGGTTAATCGAGCCGAGTCTATCAAGGGGTTGACAGTGCAGGATTGGATGGAGAGGAGATGGAGGGTTGAGGGTTTGATGAATCAAACCCCTACGAGAGAAATACGCGATGACGACGAGAAAGTTTTTTTTCAGAGATCGGGAGTGTGTCATCGATTGGATAAAGAAACAAGTGGATGTTTGATGATTGCTAAAAATCCGGAAGCTTTGAAATATTATTTGGGTCTGTTTAAACAGAGAAAAATAAAAAAGACTTATCTGGCTTTGGTTCATGGGCGGGTGGAGCCGGATGAGGGGGAGGTAGTTTTACCTTTGAGGAGAAACATACTTAATCGGGAAAAATGGCAAGTGCATTTTGAAGGCAAGCGAGCGGTGACGGAATGGAAAGTGATGAAACGCTTCGCTTATCCTGGGCATGAACATTGGAAAGATGCCTTAACGCTTTTGCGGTTGAATTTGAAAACGGGAAGAACACACCAAATTAGAGTTCATTTATCTTTTTTGGGTTGGCCGATTTTTGCCGATGATAAATATTTGAATAAGAAGTTTGGGAGGGAAGACCGTAATTATCTGGATCACCATTTCCTTCATGCTGCTAGCATAGAGTTTGTAAGTTTTGATGGAGTGAAAGTAATAGTGGAAGCGCCATTGCCGGAAGAGTGTGAATATTTGCTGTCGACTCTGGTGTTAGAATGATTTATGGATGTTTTTTTGGTGGAGTTAATGGTGGTTTTTGTGCTTGCTGTTTTAACGGGAATTGTTTTTAGATATTTCGGTTTGCCGGCTTTGGTCGGTCATGTACTAGCCGGGTTTGTAATGGCTACTCTGGGTGTGGTTAGCGGTCCGAGCGTGGAGATGATGCGTCTTTTGGGGTCTTTAGGAATTACATTATTGCTTTTCTTGGTGGGGATTGAAATGAACTGGCAGGAGATCAGAAAGGTAGGCAGAATGGTTTTGGGGCTATTTTTGTGGCAAACAATAATTTTGGTAGGGATCTTTGCGGCTGGCGCCTACTTTTGGCTACATTTGGGGATCGTGCCAGCGGTTTTATTGGGGGTGGCCTTGACCTTTAGCAGCACGATTGTGGTAGTGAAGATACTTTCCGAGAAGAAGGAACTAAATAGTTTTGTAGGTAAACTGAGCTTAGGAATTTTGTTGTTGCAGGATCTTTTGGCCATCATCGTCTTGATTTTAATTCCCAACCTAAATACTGGTCTGCAGTGGAGTGGTATGGGGAGTTTGTTTTGGAAGCTCTTGGTTTTGCTGACAGTGATAAATCTAGTTGGCCATTATTTTATTTCTTGGCTGATGCGGTCTGTAATTAAATCTTCGGAAGATCTGATTCTTTTTAGTTTGGTTTGGTTTATGTTGGCGATTTTTTTCTCAACCAACGTTTTGGGTTTGACACCAGAGATTGGCGGAATTTTGGCCGGACTATCTCTATCTACTAGCTGGGGACACTTTCAGATTGTGAGTAAAATCAAAACTTTGCGGGACATTTTTCTAATGATCTTTTTTGTCCTTTTGGGCTTTGAGGTCGGTTTGGGAAAGGTAGATTGGGGGATGGTTTTGCTTTTGGTTTTATTTTCGATTGTGATTAAGTTTGCAGTTACCCATTTGTCTTCCAGATTGATTGGTCTCTCCGGCAAGGTGGCTTTTTCAGTGGCGGTTAATGTAACTCAAATGTCGGAGTTTAGTTTGATCGTTTTATCGATTGGCTTAGTGGCTGGTATGTGGAATGAAGATTTTGTCCGTGCAATAACTATGGCCGGTTTATTTTCAATGTCTTTGTCGACTATCTTGATCACTCAGTCTGGAAACTTATATCGAATGGCGGTCAGATATTTTCCGTCAATATTTGTTTTTGGAGGATCAAATAATATCCAACGGAGCGCGCTGAAGGATCATGTGGTGCTTTTGGGTGGTGACAGAACAGGGAAAAGTATATTGTCTTTTTTGAGCCGGAATGGAGAGAATGTTTTGGTGGTCGATTTTAATCCAGAGGTGGTGACCAAATTGAATAATGGGGGAGTGGAGGCTATCTTTGCCGACGCCTCAGACCCAGATGTTGTGGAAATTACCAATATGAAGGAAGCCAAAATGGTGATCTCCACCATTAAAGATTTACCGGATACTTTGGCACTACTGACGGAGATGGAAGGAAAGGGGATTGAAATACCGGTGATCGCAGATGCCGAAACGATATCACAAGCTAAAGAGCTCTATTCGGCCGGAGCGGCCTATGTAATTTTCCCCCATTTTGTAAGTGGTTCTCACTTGGGATCGCTGATGAAAAAATTCGGAAGAGATAAAAAGGCTCTAGAGAGATTAAGAGAGAAACAAGAGGAAACTCTAAAAATAGTTTATGAAGGTGAGTATTGATAAATCAAAGTGGCAAATTTTAGGAGTAATTTTTTTGTTGGCATTAATATCTCTAGTTACTTTTGATATTTTAAGAAGAGGTATTTTTTCGGGTAAGACCGGTTTGAATGTGGTGGTGGTGGGGGATAAGACGGTGGGTTTGCTACTATTGAGACCGGATGAAGATATTGTGGACTGGTTGGAGTTGCCGGAAAATCTGAAAGTGAAGATTTATAATTCAATGGCAAATTATCCAGCCGTCTCACTTTGGAAGTATGGCTTGGCAGAAAAAAAACCCTTTGAGATAGTAGAAAAATCGCTGGGTTTGGCGATGTGGGTGGCGATAGCCAGAACCGTTAAGATCGACGGGGAAGCTTCGATAGAAAATGTGCTGGCTAACCTCCATAAGTTTAGTTTAAAAACGGATCTTAGTTTTAGAGATCGCTGGACGATTAGACAGTTTTTGGCGGAGACGGTGACCGCTAAAAAAATGCTGGAACTGACGATACCAAAAAATGCTTTTGACTCGGTGGTGGAGCCAGACGGAAAGGAGTTTTTGGTTTTTAATTCGGTGGCCAATCTTTGGATAAAGAACAAATTTGTTTTGGAACCGGTGCTGAATGAGAATGTGGACGTAGCGGTAAATAATATTACCGGTCAGGCTGGTTTGGGGGTGGCCATCTCTAGGCAACTAGAATCGGCTGGCCTGCGAGTGATAGAGGTTAAAGCTGATCCGGGCGATAATATTGCAGGAACTGGTTGTCTTTTTATGGTCAGAGGCTCTTATCCTATATCTGAGAAATTTTTAATTGATCAGCTGGGCTGCATAAAAAAAACAGGTGCTTTTGGAGAGAGCAACAATTTGGGGATTAAATTGTGGTTGGAGTAACTTTAAGCCTCATCGCCCATGAGAGGATCGTAAATCTCGAGAGGCGGGATTTCACTTGATTCGCCAGCAGACAAAGAAGGGAGGTGATCTTTTTCATCGAGAGGAAAAGAGGGGACTCCTTTAAGTCGTTTGGTGGTATGGATTTCTTGGACGAAAACTTGGGGCGCTTTGGGGTTAATGGATTTCATGACGGTCTTATATTTGTAGCCTGCCTTGATGAGTTCTAGAAGGCGATGGGAGATATTATCTGGTAAATAACCAACAAACTCATTTTTTTGCGTACAAACTTTCACTTTGTGCTTGGAAGGAGAGATTTCGACCGGTTCGCCGATATTTAAGCCAGAAAAGATTTTTGGTTCACCTTGACTGACCAAGGGGATGACTTTGGATTTGCCCGGCTCCTCAATAAAACTGACTGTTTGGAGATAAGGATTGGCAAGACCGGCCTTATTTACTTTAAGACGGTGGAGATTATTTTTGGCAATTTGGTTATGAGGATCGATACTGAGAACCTTTTCGAAACTTTTGGTGGCCTTCTTGTTTTCATTGCTCATAGAGAGAGCGATGCCGAGGCGATTGTTGGCGGGAATATCATCAGGGATAATTTCAATAATTCTGCCATTGATGGCGATAGCCTCTTTCCAGTTTTTGCTAACTGAGGCTCTAATGGCTTCCTGTTCTAGATCGTGCGTGTTGTCATTGTTCATGCTGGATGAAATATTAAATTCCTTTGGCTCACATGTCAAGCTGTTTGGCCTTTTTGGTATACTAGCCATATGTCCGGTCATTCTAAGTGGTCTACCATTAAGCATCAAAAGGCGATCGAAGATAGTAAAAGAAGTTCTGTCTTTACCAAAATAGCGAAAAAGATCCATATAGCCGTAAAAAAAGGTGGTTCTGGTGATATTGACGCCAATCCTTATTTGAGGACCGGTGTGGAAGAAGCTAGATCTGTAAACATGCCGATGGAGAATATAAAAAGGGCGATTGATAAAGCTTTGGGAACGACCGGAGCGGATAGTACGGAAGAAGTGGTTTACGAGGCTTATGGTCAGGGTGGGGTGGGAATTATGGTGACCGCAGTAACGGATAATCGAAATAGGACGGCTGGTGAGATAAAAAACATATTGGAAAAAAATGGCGCTAAGTTGGGCGGACCCGGATCGGTGTCTTACATGCAAACGATTGTGCCGATACCGACGGTGAATTTGGAGAGTGCTGACAAAAAGTTGGTGGAGGACCTGCTTTCAAAACTCCAAAGTTTGGAAGATGTCGTTGATGTTTGGTCAAATTTAGCTTAAGAATGTCTAAACGAACTAGATTTTTAATAATTGGCGGGGTACTGGCCTTTCTCTTGTGGCTTTCAACTTTGGCTCCGGTCGATTACCGATTTGGTTTGTCTTTAGCAGTGGCGGCTGTTTCTTATATTCTGTCTGTTTGGGTACTGTTTGATGATTTAAAGGGCATTGAGTGGTTGACGTTGATGGTTTTGCCAGTGATGTTTACCCTTGGTTGTGGTTTATTTTCTAATTTTTTACCGATGGCAGTGCCGAGGATGTTTGGACAAGCTTTTCAGTTGGAGACAGCCTTTCTTTTGGCAGGGATTTTTAAGATCTTATATTTTTCTTTTTTTGCCTTAGGCATGTATGGGATCTTGTTGATTGAGAATATTTTCTCGGTGGCATCGATTAAGACGATTCAACTGTTTAGAGCGGCTAGATCGGTCAATTTTATTTTGACATTGATTACTTCTTTGTTTTTTTATACGGTGGCCCTGTCGCTCCGAATGCCTTTTTGGTGGGTGGCTGTGGGGGTTTTCTTGGTTTCCTTTATCCTGAGTTTCCCTAGCTTTTGGAGTGTGGATTTAAAAAATAATGTAGTTAGTGTGGTGAGTCGTTACTGTGTGGCAACGAGTTGGGTGATAGCCCTGCTGGCCATTACTTTATGTTTTTGGCCAGTCAAGTCCTTTATGGGAGGATTAATATTGACCTCGGCTCTTTACGCACTGCTCGGGGTACTGGAACAGCGACTTTCGAGTAGGGTATATCTAGAAAGCTTGATTGAGTATGGTGTGACAGTGGTGATTATTCTTCTGATTGGATTTTTGACGACGTCGTGGACGGGGTAAAAAAAGAACGCAATAACTCAAGAAATCAAGAACCCAAGTTTAAGCAGTTGTTGGCGAGGAGGGGAGAATGGCCTATAATAATATCCCATAATAAATAAGCCCTATAACACATAAGCCTATAATAGTTTTCACGAAAACGAGAAGTTTTCACGAAACTTAGCGCTGATTGTGGATAACTGCTAGGCAGTGGCAGGCAGGCGATAGGGTTTGATATAGTCGCCAAAAGAATGAGGCTAAGTCGCTCGGAGATGGGAGTGGGCGTCCGAAAGTAAGGAATTAAATAAAGATTAATTAATTTTAATTGGCGGACAAGCAGAAAAGAATAGTGTTGAGGGAAGTAGTAGCACTAGTGTTGCACTTCCCTGCTTGGTACTTAGTGTCGGTGGAGGAGAATCTTTTATGATACGTCGCACAATAATACTTTTGCGACGTATACCGAAAAGGCAGGCAGGAAGGTAGAATGTTTCCCATTCTGTTCATATTTGTAAACAATCCCGAAACTTCTATCTTTCCGCTTCTCTGACACTCTATTAGTCCCTATTTTTGCTGTTTAGCCTCAGTTAGGCTTGTTTGGCTGGTTCCTGTATAAAAACCCGAAAAGACGTGCCTATTTGCCCATGATTAAGAACCCGTGAAAGAAGCCAGAAGCCGTTCTAGGGGCATTGTACAGGCGCGATATTTTCGTCTTTTTGGTATCAAATCTGCCGTTGTATTGTCATTCCGGACTTGATCCGGAATCTATATAAATGAGTACTGATTTGATGGATTCCCGTCTGCACGGGAATGACAAAGATTTGTTGTTTCCTATTAAAGTCTTTAGAAAAATTTTCTAAAAATTGTTTTTCCAAAAGAATTAATTAATGTCGAAATTGATAAAAAGTCGACGGCAATAAAAACTTCATTAATTAATAGATAATTTATTGCGTAACCAGCTTTTTGGTATTTATATACTATGGGATATTATCCCTTTTCTGTTTTACTAGTTCCCTCTCCCCTGCCCGAGTCTCCCCTAACGACTCGGCAGTTGTGCTGGGTTTATAATATTGTAGACGAAACTCTTTGACAATTAAGGAGGCTTTTAATGTTAAGACGGGATAATCTGACAAGAAAACTGGTGGGTGAAATGTTGAAGATCGCTAGCCCGGTAATCGAGTTTGGCAGTACCAGCATGGGAATTGTAGAGACTGATATTGGCCCGGTGGCAATCGGAAAGCGAAGCATTCCCGGAACAGAATCGAAGCTATTTCATATTCTAGAGCTACTTGGTCCTGTTTTGATTAAAGAAGCGGCCGAAATTGGTGAGGCAAGCTGGATGTTGGAGTGTTTGCTGGCCAGGGCTGAATGGATGGGTGTTTCGAAACGAATTGAGGCTGTGGTAGTCGATTCGCGGATAGTTTTCGGTTTGTTCGCGGAAGGACTGATTATTGATAATTATTTGGATCAGGTAATTAATGGTTACGCTGAGGGCCGGGTGATTCTTAATGGTAGGGTTTATAAACTATTGGCATCTGCTACGAGCGGTGTTTTGGGTTTGGGAAATAACTCTGTGATTGTTGATAGAAATAGAGTTCCGGTTCCATAGGCAAAAAAACGACCCCGATTTATCGGGGTCGTTATCTTAAAAGAATTAATAAGCAGGCGGTCGAAGCCTTTTGCCTTGGCCGCTGCCCCATTTGCCCTTGACTCTCTGCCACCAACATTCGACAGTTTGGTCTTCAAAGGCTTCTTTTTCCAGGAGGGCCAGGATTTCGGCCTGAGCTTTGAGGACGATCTCGGTGTATAAGTTATCGTTGTCGGTAATCCAACCGGTGACGGAAAAATCCGGTTGGTTGTGGGGATACGAAAATGGCCTTACTTCAAAAGCGACATCCCAGCCAAAGAATATTTCACTGGCTTTGGCTTGAATTTTGGAAGCCAGTTTGAGAACGTTATTTGTGTATTTTTCGAATTCACTACTCGATTCCAGATCTTCAGGTACCTTGTAACGCAACAGAAATGCAGGCATAGTTTCTCCTCAGGCAGGTCTGAATGTCAATGACCTTATGGGTGAATTATACTACGGTTGACTTTAGAGATAGTTTGGGATATTATAGGTTTTGTAAATTGACAAAAAAGGAGGCTATAGTGTCTTTTTCACCGGCTATGACAATAACAATAGCCTTAAGGGCTAAATATCGCTGTGAAATCTGCGGTAAAGATGTTTCAAAGGTTGAACCGGGACAAATAAGTTCCTCTTTTGAAGCACACTCTATGTACGGAGCTCATCTTAAAAAAACTAAAGATTGTGGTCCAAACGAGTATGTGGCGACAAGTATGCCGAAGGGATATAAGCGCAAATCTGGTGAATCAAACATAGTTTATGCTTACTTGATACTGGATGATAGAGCTGATGATGGAGTCTGTCTTTGTAAAGAGTGCCACGACAGAGTTCATCTTGAAGCTATGCGTGATACAAAATTTAAATATCCCGACTATCAATATGATTGGGCTGACCACGAGCTTTTAGCAGAGCTCACCAGATGTTGCATTTTGAGAGGTGGTTTCGATTAACGCTCCTAATTAGGGGCGTTTTTTTATTGCCCCGGAAACTGTTCGCAATTTTCGGATACCCCAGTGTTTTTCTTGTTGGTATTCATCAAGTTCGACGGTTAGATTGGTAATTCGGAAAGGAAGGCTAAAGCCCTCTTTTTCCCAAACGATAATTTCACCTGTGGGGTCGTGACCAAGAGCCAGAAAAGTGTGAGAAGGTTTTGGTAAGCCGATGTTGGAAAGCCGCCTCTGAAGGTGAACGACACAAGGGAAACCAAAGGATTCTAGAAGTTTGATGGCTTCTGCTTTATTGAAGACTGGAAAGTACTCAGTATCAAAAAAATGAGGCAGGGAATAATCTAAAAGCTCTGGCACGGTGGAAAACCCCGTTTCCAAACCTTGAACGGATCCGTGGCAAAAACAAAGATCAATAAGAGATGTCGATGTAAAGTATGAGTCGCCTTTTCTTTCTGAGCGATCCTGGAGATAGAGAGAAAGGATAATCATACGCTGTTGCTCTTCGGTAAGACGTGGAAAACCTTCCGTATTTTGGAGGAGATACACTTCTTTCCAAAAATAATCACGTTCCTCTGATAAGGACTCGGTCATAGAGATATTGTCGCACAATAATTTTTGTTATGATGAATTGTGGCTAAGAAACAAGTAAATGATTTGGGACTACGGATACTGATTAAGCGATATTTGAGCTTTATTGAAGTTGAGAAAAATTATTCCAAATTTACCTACGCTCACTACCTACTGATGTTTCGAAAATGGTTTGAAAAACATTATGAGCAAGAATATATTGAGAAACTAACGAGCGAGATGGTCCGTAAATACAGACTGTATTTAACACATTTTGAGACACCTGAAGGCAAGCACCTATCCCCTACCACGCAAAGTTATTATGTGATTGCTCTACGAGCTTTTTTGAAATATTGTGCGAGAAAAGGGATAAAAACCCTTTCGGCGGAAAAAGTAGATCTGCCTAAAGGGGAAGAACATCAAATCAAGTTTTTGGATCGGGAGCAGGTTGAACGTCTTTTAATGTCTCCGGATACTTCTAACATCAGCGGTCTGCGTGATCGAACAATCCTAGAAGTTTTTTTTAGCACCGGGATGCGTGTTTCAGAACTAGCCAAGCTGGATATCGATAAAATTGATCTACGGGAAAGAGAGTTTGGGATTATTGGTAAAGGTCGACGGGCTCGGGTGGTGTTTCTTTCGGAAAGGGCGACGAAGTGGTTAGAAAGATATCTAAACGCGAGAACCGACCCTTTTCGGGCTTTGTGGGTGAGGATACCCAAAAGCGGTGACTGGGATCCGGCCATGGGTGGTGAAAAAGCTAGGCTTTCGGTGAGAGGGATTCAAAGGATTGTGGAGAAATATCGAAGGGCGGCGGGGCTACCCATCAAGGTCAGCCCGCACGTCTTGCGCCATTCTTTTGCCACGACTCTGCTTCAGCAAGGGGCTGATTTGCGCAGTGTCCAAGAGATGCTAGGGCACAAAAATGTGGCCACAACTCAAATCTACACGCACGTAACCAATCCCCAACTGAAGCAAATTCACAATAAGTACTTAAAATAGAAACTATTTGATATAATATGGGTTATCTTGCAGTTTAAAAAGGAGGCAGAATGGAATACTCAGCTTTTCTGATGACACGTCCTGGTGACTGTTTTCTGGTTGGATCTCGTGACAAAGTGGTATTGGCACGTGTGCCTTGCGAGTGCGTGTTATTTACTGATGGTTCGACGGTGCCGTTTGGTGAAGTGGGTAAGAAGCTCCCTGGAAATTCAGAAGATGTGGATGTTACTCCGGGTGTTTATGATTACTTCGTGAGCAAACTGGATTTTCTGATGGCCCCCGGTCTCACGAACCTTGTGACCGGGGATTATGTTCTTCGGATAGTCGAAGGCAGAGCCACTGTCTTGACCGTGGCGTTTATCGATGCTTCGAGAAACACTGTCTACGATCAAGATGGAATAATGATTCCCTTGAACGATCCAACCATGATTCGTTCCGGTTTCTGGATTGAGAAGAAAGACGGTTTTTTGACCGAAAAAGGCAAACAAATATTGAGTAAGATTTATCATTAATTTCATTTTCCCCGACACATGGCGTGCCGGGGATTTTTTTATAAAAAAGTCCAGCGGATTAGTGTTGCCAAACGTCTGCCCGAACCGTTGCGGCCGAGGGATTACCTAGAGCGGTGAGGACATTGGTGAGATTACAGCGTTTGACTGTTACCGTGTCGGCAGAACTGACAAAACATTCAAAACTTTGGTAGGTACTATTGGTAGCCAAGGCATTGGGAATACCGCAAGCAACAGTGTCGCCGTCGGCAGCTCCGGTAACGGTGATGGTTAAACTATCACAAGTACCCGCGGCGGTGGCCCCAAAATCTAAACTAGCGGTACCGCTTAAATGTTTCAGGATAGCAGTTCCTCCACCGATGGTTAAATTGTTGGCGGCGGCCGTACCATTAATAGTGGTGGTAACGCTGGACCGACCAATAGTGAGAGCATTGGCGTTAGTATTTCCCAGATTAAGGGCGGCGGCTCCACCGGTATCGACAGTCATAGAATTCGTACTATTGGATTTGATGGTTAATGTTCCAGTAGAACTGGGTTGAAGGGTTGAGCCAATAGTTATTCCATTGATATCGCCGGCGGTGAAAGCGGGTAGGGTTAGGCCGGTGGTAGTGACGGTGCCATTGATGGCTGGGGAGGTGAGCGTTTTATTGGTTAGAATATCGATGGTGGTTTTGCCAATTAAAGTATCGGTAACATCGGGAAGAGTAAGAATTCTAGTAGTCGAGGGAGACCAGGTTAAGGTTCCAGTATTGGTGGTACCAAGTCTTAATTGATTGCTGTTGCTCGTTAAATTAATCGAAGGAAAAGTAGGTGAGGAGCCAGTGTCTACATTTTGGGGAAGAGAAAGAGTGACACTTCCAGTTGATCCAGAAACGTTAACTTGGTTGGTAGTACCGGCAAGAGAAGTAACACCTGCATTGGTAAGACTAACCGTTCCCCCTAGAGAAATAGTTCCACCGTTGGAAAGACCAGATCCAGCTGTTATCGTAACTGTGGAATTAGAAAGATTGGCGTTGGTGATGCCGGCGGTTCCTGTTAGATTGGCATTGGTTAAACCGGTGATGGTATTAGAATTGGCTAAAATTGTTTTGTTGATAAGAGTATCACTGCTTTCTCTACCAACTAAGGTGTCACTCCCAGAGGGAAAAATAAGGGTGGTGTTGGTACTTAGATTACCGGCATCCAAAATAGCATAATAAGTTCCGTCTGTACCAAGAATTTTTAATTCACTATCGATATTGTTTAGGACGATATCATGAGAACCATTTTGGGTCCAGTCACTACCCAAATCTCCCAGAGAAACATTTGCTGTCCAACCTTCCCCTTCTGTGCCGGAAACACTGATACCATTGCCTGAGGAAGTAGTTTTTTGATAATTGCCGGTGGTTTTGGTACCGAGCTCAAGAGCGTTGTCTTCTACTTCGAGTGTATCGGAAAGAATGAAGGATTTATTGATGATTTGGGTAATAGTGTAAATTGGTTGGATGGGACTCTTATCGGGCAAATAAGTTTGAGGGATAACCCAGCTAGCAATGGTGTTGATTGAAGGAGAAGTAAGTATTTCTTGACCTGGAGAATTGTTGAGGATGGTTGAGGGAATATTTGGTCCAATGGTTTCAACAGTGAGGGGTGTTTCTTGAGCATGTACACGGAAGAAAGAGAAAATAAAAAAATAGCTACAAAAAATGAATAAAATAAAAAGACTTTTCATAGGAATTATTGTCGTTTTTCATTATCAAAAATAGCCTTCATGATAGTACTATCGACCCCCATTTCTTCATAATAAATGACGTGTTCACGATTGATCACAATTTGATCTTTGGGACCATGCATTTCTTTGCCAAGTTTTACCAAAGACATTTTAGCGGAGACGGTAGCTTCGTTTAAAGTATTTCCTGGAGAGGTGGGATTGGTTGTTTTTAGGTAATAGACATCTTTGAGAATAATGGTACTGGAAGTTTCTTCAGTAATATGTCCAAAATAGACTTGATCGTTACTTAGAAAAACGGAGTAAAAGATGGACTGATTGTGTTGGTATAGTGACCGATGACTTGAGGATAAAAAGAGAAACTTGTAGCTAAGAAGAATGATGATAAAAACGATGGAGAGGAAGATTTTCTTCCTTTTGTTGAGATACACTCTTACTCAGTATACCAAATTTTGAAATAAAAATTACAAAAGTTCCTCCACCGGAGTGGGGAGATGATGTTTATTCTTCAGTTTCGGAGTCAGAGATGGCCGCGACCGCTGCGACACTATCACCTTCTTTGGCAAAACGCATCAGAATAACACCCTGTGTGGCACGTCCGAGACGAGGAATGTTCTTGATGGGAAGTTTGATGGCTTGACCTTGAGAAGTGGTGATTAAAAGAACTTCAGAATCTTGATCGACGAGGAGAGCGCCGGAAATTTTACCAGTCTTGTCGGTAGTTTCGCTGACTTTTAAGCCTTGGCCGGAACGATTTTGAACAGGATATTCGTTTAAAGGGGTTCTCTTGCCCATGCCTTTTTCGGTGACGATGAGAAAATCGCGGAAGAACTTGACTCTTTTGTCAGCGGAAACCGGCTCAATTGGGGAAAAGGACTCCATAGAAATAATATAATCATCACCTTTGAGTAAAATACCACGGACACCCATGGTGTCACGATCGGTAGGGCGAACATCACCTTCGAGGAAACGAATGGATTTACCATCACGAGAAACGAGAGAGATGTGATCGGTGCCGGAAGTTTTGTTGACCCAAACTAAACTATCATCATTGTTTAGTTTGATAGCGATGAGGCCATTACTTTTGATATTTTCGTATTTGGCAATAGCGGTTCGTTTGACTACACCGCGTTTGGTGGTGAAGAAAAGAAAAGCGCTTTTATCATGTTGGTTGGAAAGAGGCAAAATGGACTGAATAGTTTCGTCGGTATCGATATTGATAAGATTGATAATAGCTTGACCTTTACTAATACGACTACCTTCGGGAAGTTCCCAGACTTTGAGAGAAAAAACTTTGCCCTTGCTGGTAAAGACAAGTAACTTGTCGTGAGTATTAGCATCAGTAAGAAGATGAATTTCGTCAGTGTCTTTGATAGTCATGCCGGAGACGCCCTTCCCTCCCCTCTTTTGGGTTTTGAAAGTCGCCAGCGGCATACGTTTGATATAACCAGATTTAGTGAGAGCGACAATAGTTTCTTCGGATGGAATTAAATCTTCTTCAGAGAGAGATCCTGGAGTGGTAGGAACGATTTTAGTTCTGCGTTTTTCCGGATAATCTAAAGCCAATTTTTCGATTTCATCAGCAATAATTTGCAATACTTGTTTAGGGTTTTTAAGAATAACAATCAATTTATCGATCGTTTTCATTAATTCCTGGTACTCAGCTTCGATTTTTTGACGTTCTAGAGCGGCTAGTTTACGAAGCTGCATGTCTAAGATGGCGACAGATTGGATTTCGGAAAGACCGAACTTGGACATTAAATTGGTTTTGGCTGTTTCAGTATCGGGACTTTTTTTGATAGTTTCGATAACTTCATCAATATTGTTGAGAGCAATTAAAAGTCCTTCGAGAATGTGGGCGCGATCTTTGGCGCTTTTTAGCTCAAATTGAGACCGTCGGACGACCACGTTTTGACGGTGAGCCGTGTACTCCATCAATATTTGTTTGAGATTCAGAAGATGGGGTGTGCCATCGGAAGTTAAAGCAACAACGTTGGCCGGGAAACTGGTTTGAAGTTCGGTATATTTGTAAAGATTGTTGAGAACACTTTTGGGTTTGGCGTCTTTTTTGAGATCGATAGCGACAGTGAGTCCCTGGCGATCTGATTCGTCCCGGAGATCCGCTATACCATCGAGTTTTTTCTTTTTAACCAGCTCGGCAATATTGGTGATGAGCTTAGCTTTATTTACTTGATATGGAAGTTCGGTAATGAGAATTTGAAAACGACCAGACTTTTTCTCGACAATTTCAGCAACACCACGGACGATAATACTGGCTTTGCCGGTAGCGTAGAGTTTTTTGATTTCGCTCGTGTCGTAAATAATACCGGCGGTGGGGAAATCTGGTCCTTTGATGTGTTCACAAAGTTCGTCAATTTCGATACTAGATTCTAGATTTCCGGTTAGATCCCGGTAGTTGGCGGATGCTAGATCTTCGTCTTTTACTTCTTTAGTGATGGTAGCGTTACTTTTGGCAATGAGAGCTTTGATGGCTTTGACAACTTCCAGTAAGTTATGTGGTGGAATTTTGGTGGCCATACCGACAGCGATACCATCAGATCCCATGAGTAGCAAGTTTGGAAGTTTGGCGGGAAGGACGGTAGGCTCTTCTTGAGAACCGTCAAAATTGTCAATAAAATCAACCGTTTTTTTATCGATATCCTCTAGGGCTTCACCGGCGATTTTTGAGAGACGGGCTTCGGTATAACGCATGGCGGCAGCAGAGTCGCCATCGGAATGTTTGGGCCAAACGAACCATCGTTTGGTAGACGGCTTGATCTCCGTGAGGATGATATTTACCAAGCACTTCACCGACGATACGGGCGGATTTTTTGTAAGCACTTTTACTTGTCAAACCCATCTCTTTCATGGCGAAAAGAATACGGCGATGAACGGGCTTTAAGCCATCGCGAACATCAGGAAGAGCACGAGCGACGATAACAGACATGGCGTAGTCGAGATACGACTTTTCCATTTCTTCGATAATGGGAGTTGGTCTTATCAAGCCCCATTCGGTTTGGGTGTCCCCTTGTGGGTTAACGGTTGGTGTTTCTTGGTCTTTGATGTCGGTGTCTTCCATAATGTGTTTTATTTGTATAGATTCCGGATCAGGTCCGGAATGACAATTAATTCGATTGTGTTTTTAGTGCGTTTTCGATGGCGGGGGCAATGTCTTTTTTGCGGGACAGTTTTGGCCCAATATCTAAGATATTGTCTGTAACGGTTCCACCAAATGCTTTGGTGGCTACTTGGCTCTCCCCTTCTCCGAGGATTAGTAATCTGGTATTAATTTTTAAAATATCGGTGACGGCAAGGAAAATGAAATCAACAACCTCTTTTTCTTTAATTGATTGAAGTGCAGACAAGAGTTCCGGTTTTCTGTCTTTAAGAAGGTTGTCTTGCTCAACTGTTTCTAGTTGACCGATAAGCACTTTTTTACCAAAGTCAAAAATTTTGTAATCATTAAGGATCACTTGTTCGGCTGTTAGAGAACCAACATTTGATTTGGCTTTAAAAATTTCTAGGGTTAAAGCGTTTACGTCGGTAATGCCAGCTGTAGCAGATAAATCACTTACAGCCTCTCTATCAGTATTGGTGGTGGTAGATGACTTTAGACCAACCGTATCTGAGAGAACGGCACAAAGCATGAGGGATGCAAGTTGAGAATCAATAGTAAAATTGTTTTTCTTAAAAAGTGACCATGCGATGGTGCTGGATGAACCAACGGGATAGATCTGAATCTCGATAGGATTACTTAGATTGAGGTTTACTTTGTGATGGTCGTAGATTCTAACAATTTGGCTTTCGTTAAGACCCTCCATACGCTGATCTACTTCATTGTGGTCGACTAAGATAAATTGATCGTCAGGTTGAACTATGGCTGCCGAGATAATTTCAGGAGATGTTTGACTAAACTTCTCAAAAACAAATTTAGTTTCAGGATTTATCTCTTCTACGATGGCGGGATAAGTATCGACAGCACCAAAGTTTTTGGCGAGAGCGGCAAAAGCGATAGCTGCTACGACAGCATCAAGGTCGGGTTTCTTGTGTCCTAAAAGGTATGTTTTCATTGTTTAATAAATTAAAGTATTAAATATCGAGATTGGCACTGGTGGCGTGTGACTGAATAAACTTTTTGCGAGGGGCCACTTCTTGTCCCATTAAAGTAGTAAAGACTTCGTCGGCTCGGATAGCATCTTCAACGTTAACCTTTTTAAGGGTTCTAGTGAGTGGATTCATGGTAGTTTCCCAAAGCTGTTCCGGATTCATTTCACCTAAACCTTTGTAACGCTGAATGCCGGCTTTTTGGCGTTGGGTTGGGGTTAAAGTGTTTAGATAATCTTCTTTTTCAAGATCAGAATAAACATATTTTTTAACAGTATCGTGAGAGATTAGGTAAAGCGGAGGCATGGCGAGATAAATATTGCCATTGGTAACCACTGGATTGGTGTGGCGGTAGAAAAAAGTAAGAAGCAAGGTGGCAATATGTGCACCATCGACATCGGCATCGGTCATGATGATAATGCGATGATAGCGGAGTTTTTCGACATCAAGGGTTTCCCCTATGCCCATACCCATGGCGATAATTAAATCTTTAAGTTCTTCAAACTCGACGATTTTATCCAAACGAGCTCTTTCGGTGTTTAAAATTTTGCCACCTAAAGGAAGAATGGCTTGATGTTTACGGTCTCTCCCCTGCTTGGCTGAGCCGCCAGCGGAATCACCCTCGACAATGAAGAGTTCGGATCTGGCTGGATCTTTTTCTTGGCAGTCGGCCAGTTTGCCTGGTAAAGTCATACCCTCGAGAGCGCCTTTGCGGACGACAGCCTCACGGGCAGCCTTGGCGGCCATGCGGGCTTTGGCGGCCAGAAAGACCTTGGCAATGATTGTTTGAGCAGTTTGAGGATGTTCCTCTAAGTATTCTTCAAGGCCTTTTTTGACTACTTGATAAACAGCGGATTGGACTTCGGCGTTGTTAACTTTGGTTTTGGTTTGGGATTCAAATTGAATTTCGGAAGAACTCATCTTAATCCAAACGACACCAGTGAGACCTTCCTTTAAATCGTCTGGGGTAAAGTCTGGTTCTTTGCCCTTACCTTTTTTGTCTTTATCTGAATCAGAGCCAGCGGTAAGGTAGTTTTTGAGAACTTTGGATAAGGCGGTTTTGAAACCAGTAAGATGTGTTCCACCATCATAGGTATTGATAGTGTTGGCAAAACTTTCGATATTGTCAGTGTAAGTGTCGGTGTACTGCATGACGACTTCGACACCGATGGGGAGATTATTTTCGGTGGTCGAGCCATTTATATAGATAGCTTCATGAAGACCTTTTTTGTGACGATTATTATGTGAGAGAAGAGAACGGATACCTGATTCAAAGTAAAAATTGGCCTGTTTGTCGCTTCTTTCGTCAAAAAGATGAATATAAACACCGGCAACGAGATAAGCTCTCTCTTGTAGCTTGGCTTTGATGTTGGCGTAGTTAAATTCAGTCGAAATTTTAAAAATGGTGGGATCGGGCCAGAAACGAGTGAAGGTACCCGATTTGACATGGAGAAGTTGATCGTGAAACTCGGGGATGATTTCTTTGGCTTCAGAAGGAGTGATTTTTTTGATAGGAAAGTCGGGAGTGCCGACTTTGTAGGTTTGAATGAAGAAATCGGGTGAATGATTAACCAACACCTGCATCTTAGTGGACAGAGCGTTGACGGCCGAGGCGCCGACACCGTGAAGACCACCAGAAGCTTTGTAGGCGGATTCGTTGAATTTGCCGCCGGCGTGGAGAGTGGTCATGGCCACTTCTAAGGCGGAAACTCCTTTGGTGGGATGCATGTCAGTAGGGAT
>WNFL01410789.1_pt1 | contig 18881 bp, 20 predicted proteins | sample 5400361 | NCBI WGS metagenome assembly WNFL01 (sample SAMN13153351, study PRJNA577476) | soil metagenome | isolation source: 40 cm soil on Douglas fir-dominated hillslope | place: USA:California | collected 2013-09-17
ACGCACAACTCCTTCGGAACCTCTTATATTGAAGAGACGAAAGATACAATTATGCGATGTGGGGCTAAGTGGTGTAACGAAGTGGTAAGGGTGGAAGGTCAGGTGTGTCCGTCAAACAAACAGAGGGAAACGTAAATAGCCGAGTCCGTTGTATATGTAACGACAGATGTAATAGGAATCCTTACACTTCGACTTCTGACTCGCCAGATCAGGCAGCTCGGGAGTAAACCGGAGTGGACGACCTCACTGCGTCGAACGGAGATGTGTGGACCGACTAAAAAGAATAATTGTTGAAGAAAGTAATCTCCCGCCACATCAGTGTTGTGCTCTCCTTGGCACGGATCAGCCGGGGCCCGATGAAGCACGCTCTCGCCTTATGGCAAGGCACAAATAGGTGAGATACGAGCACCTAGGCGGAACTGTGCACCTGGTGCCGGCCTCATCTGCCAAAATATTTGGGCTCGACCGGTGCGCCGGGCTCATTCGAACGCAATTCCTACAATTCTCCATATAGAATCACCATTACTCAGGTTGTTGTGTGATGGATAATACGCAGTGAGATCACCACATCCACCATTCCTGACTAGTCGAGGTGTAGATCTTTGGAGAGGAGTGAGTACAAACACTTCGAGGCACTTAATCAAGGACTACCTAGACGCATCAGCGTTGTCAGGAGAACATTTGAAGATTATCTGTCAGTGCTCGGTGAGGCCTCAGCCAAAGAATGGGCGCCCACCACGCTGCAGCAAAAGTTAATGAGCTGGGGGAGTCGACAGCGCGTCTCGGGACACCGAAGATACGTGGCCATCACCATCGCCCTGCTATGATTAAACCAAATCCCACTCCTTGCATGGCCTTCGCTCGCGAATTGGCCAGACTCGAATAGACTATTGTCTTCGTTTCATAGCATTTGAGCCAGGAGTTGAGCCAGGACCTTGTTCTAGTCTAACAAGGAAGAAGAGAAGGGCGATTCTGGGTTCGGCTAGACCAGGAAGAGGCAGCGTACAATTTAAAATACTTTATTCATTGAGGCTGGGTGAGTGGTGTCTCTCCGTTGTCTCTCTCCGCAAGGCCCCCCCCCGGCAAGGCTCCCCGTACGTCTCGTCTCAAACAGTGCCTTTCGTCGTCTGTTGCGCTTCCCTTGACAACAGTTCCTGACTTCTTGAGCGCGATGCAACAGTCCAAGAACGCAGACGCCGGTCGCGAGCTGCTGAAAGTCCAGGCCGCGCTGGGGTTCGACACAGCACAGATTGTGCATAGCGTACTGAGTGACACTCGTGATTCTGAAGGGGCGCTGTGAGTGGGTGCTTCTGGAGAAAGTCATCGCAAATGGTGCACCTGATCAAAATCGTCAGGGACCGGAATATTTAATACAAGGACCTTTGCGAATACGCCGATCCAAATGAGAAAAGAGAAAGTACCGGAGAGGGAGAGGGAGGCAGAGGTGAGGGAGGCGAGAGAGGTGAGAGAGGCAGACTCCACTTTTGCGGAAGCCAAGGGTGCTAAGAAGAATCAGCGAGCACGGGAAAAGGGAAAGACATCGCCCGCGAAAGGGATCAAGGACAACAGGAATGGGCCTCCTGCTGGGCTGGCCCTCATGACTCGCTCTGGCCCGGTCTTGCTCTTGATCCTTCGAGGCACGATATATCAGTATGTCCCCCGTCTCTCTCGGCACAGATGGCTGCAGATAATTATTCCGTTTGTAGACTGGCCGTGTTACACACACCTGAGCAAATGCTCTCCCCCACCTCTTCGCGGACCAAATCATCCCCTCTATTCGCGTTCAACGTGTGTACACCGAAAAGAAAGGACAAGACATCCAATCATGATTCCCGCTCCTGCTTCACCTCCATCATGCAGCGTGTGCAGATTTGGAAGAAGTCGGACGAGTCGCTGCTGGAGAAAGGGAGGGAGGCACGGCTGAGTGTCGGGAGTGCGAATGAGGAAGGGAGCAGGTTGACGAGGAGTCTCGACCTAAGCGGTCCACTATGTCTGGGGTGGGGAGGTCGACGCGAGCCCGTAGGCCGGTACGCACAATGGCGTCGGAACGTCGAGTGGGAGTGCATTCTTGACGGAGAAACCCCTGTAGCTGGGACACCGTCCGTGAAGATTGATGAAGAAGCAAACCGCAACGTCCATGCACCTGCGAATCTCTTTTCGTGGCCTGCTACGCCCCAGCCAGGTGTCCTCCCAACCCACCTTTTACTCGCCACTTTCCTGGATCGACTGGGTCGGGACCAGTCAACCCGCGTAGCCGCACAAGTATCATCAACACCTTCAAGATGTGATTCATGGCCGACGCCAGGAAACGCAAACACATGATGCTCCACTGTGTTCTCTATACACCAGCACCGTTACAGCAAGTCTGTTGCCAAGTCCTATCTCCCACCTCCATCTTTCTGCATGCATTCGGCGCAATTATAGTTCTGGACCATATGAGCGGAAGGGCAAGGTTACTACGAGGGAGGGGAGAGGAGAGAAGGATAAACGACCTTCGATCTCTAGTCGGCGGAGTAACAGCATGGCGAACATGACCCCCAGCACAAAGGGTCTGGCAGCCCTGCGTTGGCACAAGTCAGAGTTTGTGATTTCCCCTTCTGGGTGAATGGGTGATGTGCCTCTCACGCTTGAACTTATCACAGTGAAGGTGTGGTGCAAAGGTCCCGTCCTCGCAGGGGGGGTGAACGATCTTGGCTAGGACATAAGAGCCAGAGTCAGCCGGGTAGATTCAATTCGTTTGGTACCTGCACCTGAGCGTGGAGGAAGAAAACGACGTTCAAAGAGCAAATCAGCGATTTCAGCGGACCAGGTGCCAACGACTGCAAGTCCGGGAGTAGAGTGGGGGCAGCTACATAGGTACGCTCGCTCTGGGATCTCCCAAGCAAGGGTCGTGAAGTAGATCGAGCATCACAAAGGTCATCAAGGGTAGTCCATTGACCGGAGAGAGGGAGAGAGATTTATATTTTTTCTATGATTACAGGTGCACATTACGGGACCAAGACACCACTCGGCCAGCAGCCTACGAATCCGCGCGCAGGGGATATGACAAGAAGAGGTGTTATTCACAGGATGCTTTTCAAGTGTGGTCTCTAGGGTACGCTGCCTGGTTTGGTATATGACGTAGTGGGTCCTCTTGTTGTTTGTGTTCGCTGTGGGTGGCGTTGGGACGGATCGGATGCAGGTTCAGTTGGAGCATCACTACGTTCTTTCCTTCGCCGAGTTCTCTGATCGCTCTGCTTTACAGCTGGTAGTTTCTACAGGATCTCTTGGGCCTTTTATTTTTGGAACGCCTTGCTTTTCTTGACGAATTCTGCAGGGCCCCTATGCCAGCGGCAGTTACGCGACAGACCGAAAGTAGAATGAATCAGCGAATTGGTGAAGACACCAATGACAGGACGATACGCCATAGTAGATTGCATATCACCCTCTCTGGTAGAATCGCTTGCATTCCGCACACTTAACCGACACACGTTAGGAATAGTAACACAAGCTCGAACTGGACACGGCTACTCCGGCGAATACTACCAAATGCATAGCATACGAAAGCCCGTTACTTGCACCTGCGGCGCAGAACTCCAGACACGCAGACATATAGTATTCTAAAGCCAAACGTACGAGGAATCCCGGAGTATAATCGACGAAGGAGTCCCAGATCACTGGCTTGCAGCACTGTTCGACAATAATGGTGGTGGTTTCTGTGGCCGGCTCGGTTCAGCGGGTACAAGATCTATAGAGAATATGGTCCTTTGTCAACCTCCCAGACCATCCAAGGCTATACGGGGGATACAATACGTTTCCGATAGACATAGATAGATGCAATCCCTTGTTGAATAGACCCTGTGTCATGTACACTGAATCAAAATAGTGTATCAGAATTTAGCCTCTGACCTGACAGCTGTTGGTGCGATCAGCAGGACCACGTTCGCATCAATCCACGTTGCGGTTCGTTCTTTGCCCGCATCCTCCGCGATCAAACATGGCTACTTCACAAGCGAAGAAAGGGAATCTGTGAGCACCTTCCATACTGCGGCAATATTATGGCTGATGATACCCCAAGCTTGTATTTGGACCGTACGCGGCGCTTCGCTTCAAATTTAGACACATACCGCTGATCTTGAGCCAACAAACAGAAATTATACTCCAAGACGTCCCAAAACTGAAGTATTCACCGAGTGTATTTTCAGAAGATCAGAAAAGAGAATTACAGAGGGAAAACAACCGGACCTGGGCACTAGCCCAACGCCTGTATGTCTCTTGTCTTCCCACTACGGATACTTTCTAATGTCTGTGAGTATGTAGAGATATTTCTCCGACATCCGAGTTGCGTGTCGAGATCGAGATAAACAGTGCTCACCTGCCGTGGGCGAAGAAGGCCCGGTCTAGCCAGGTGATCGACCTTCAAGATCTCTTCAATGGCTATTGGACCAACACAGCGCATAAGCTCACAGTACAGGGTCAGTTGTGATCATCATCAATCAAGCCACTGATATCTGATCGAGAATCGCAGAGGAAATTGACGTTGGAAAGCATAGTTTCTCTCTAGAATTACAATTCTCTGCAGAACCTACCGTTTGTCTTTCGCGATTGCCCATCTCGACCAGCTAATGTTGCTCGCGTAGGCGGAATCACTGCGCTCGTCCCTCCATAAACTCGAGGAATTGCTACATGATTACTCCCCACTGATGAGTGAATCGACGGAGAGGGTTTTGGAGAAGGCCATAAAATACGGGGCTGCATTCGCAGAGGTCAGTTCACCTATATAAGGAATCCAACAAAGTCTTAACGCCCTTTAGTTGAATGACATCGCAAAGGCTGCCTTCAGTATTGCTGAAGTCACGTTTGAGGTTCGTTCCTGCTACTTGCATATAAGGAGCAGAGTTGACGAGTTGACGCCCAACTGCCTAGCTCATGAAGGAACAAAACAGATACGACCAGAAACCAATAGGAATTTCGGACCGGCTGCAACGGATTTTGTCATTTGCAGACAAGGTCGCAGATGAGATCGTCGGTGAAGAGACAGATGTCTTGGAGAAGACCATCCCGCGGATGTTCAAAGTGATGGAAACCGTTTCAAAAATTTCGTGCGCCTATGTCAAACGTGGCCGTTTCGGTAAGCGGTCACGTCCTGGGATCGGCAAGATTTGATAAATCGCAGAGAGAACGCTGAGTGGACTGGCCGACCCGGGGAAAATCGAAGAAATGGACGAAGAATTGACCAAAGTAATCGAGGATTTCGACCGTGCCGTGAATGTCGAGGCTCTCCACACGGCGAAGGAGACTGGTGAGCAATTAATATTGTCTCAATCTGGCCATAGTTCGTGCTCAATTGTTTCGAATAGAGCGAGAGCTCTTGCTTAAGCGGCTTGAATCTGTCAACGCTAGCTATGACTTGGATGGTGGTTGTATGGAAGGCACTCGGCAATCTATGCTCAATGACGTAATGGGCTGGGTGGCCAGTACCCGAGAGGGAAATGAGACGCCACAGAAGAATACGTATTGGTTCTACGGTTCACCCGGAATCGGCAAAACGTCGTTAGCTCATTCGATCTGTGAAAAACTTCACGATCAGAATAACCTTGCTGGAGCCTTCTTCTGCAGGAGGGACGACCCGGATTTGAACAATCCCAGAAATATCCTTCCGACTTTCATTACCAAACTCGCCGGAATCTTCCCCCCTTTTCGAACCATTGTGGCAGAACGCCTTCGGAACGACCCAAACCTGACACCACAATCGATGAAGCCATTTGTCTTCCTTGACTTCATCCGCAACCTCTCTCGTCGCCCAAAACGTACTCTCGTCTTTGTAATTGACGCACTCGACGAATGTGGTGACGATAAAAGTCGTCCAGCCCTCCTGAGGGTCCTGGCCGATGCCGCCGCGCAAGCTCAGTGGCTGAGGATTATCATCACCAGTAGACCTGAAGCGGATATCCAACATTTCTTTGATACGCCCGATACTAGGACATCCCATATACGATATGATTTAGCAGCAGATGATGAGGCGAGCTCCGACCTGCGAGCTTTTGCCCAAGACCGATTCGGTTGGGTGGCTTTTAAGCAGCATCTCAAATCTCCTTGGCCAGAACAATCGCTCTTTGACGGAGTCATCTCTCGGGCAGCGGGACTTTTCATCTTTGTCAAGACGATTGCTCTTGTGCTTGAGCACTGCGAGGACCCTACTGCGGTTTTGAAGGACACCCTGCAAGGCCCATCCGGTGCTGGCTCGACGTCTCTTTACGGGCTTTACTCCAGTATCCTAAGAACGCGAATAGTGCACAGCGGTGATAAGTTCCGGAGTATGGTTGGAGCACTTCTGGCAACGGCTCCGTATCGCCTGTTGCGCGATGAGACTATTGCCACACTGGCGGGAGTGGAACCCAGGCTTGTCGAAAGATGGGTGGATGATCTCAGCTCCTTGCTATATCGAGACGAGGGGGCCAATGGAGGGATTCGTGTCCGACATTTGTCGATTTCCGATTTCTTTATCAACGACTATAAAGTCGACCTCCAAGATTCCCATGCACAGCTGGGGATTACCTGCCTCGCGACGATGGTGAAGGAACTCCGTTTCAATATCTGCAAGCTCGAGGATTCCCGGGTCGCTAATGCCAACGTTGAAGACCTCCAATCCCGAATCACAGAGAACATTTCAGGCGCTCTGCAATATAGTTCTCTCTATTGGTCCAATCATTTTAGTGTCACTCCCCACAATGCGAATCGCGATCGGCTCATGTTGGCAAACCTGAATGTATTTTTTGAGGGATTGTACCCGTTGCTTTGGACCGAGGTATTGAGCATTATGGGGGTGGTGCCAATTGCTGCTCCAAGCCTTCGGAGACTGATATCGTGGGTCAAGGTGAGTGCTTGCTGTAAGTCTGCATTCCATCAGGTTTCTCATTTGATGTAGGATGCCGATTCGACCCTCATTGCGAGAATTCAGGACCTCTGTCGTTTTATCATCACCTTCCACCACCCCATCTCTATCAGCGTACCGCACGCATATATTTCAACATACCCCTTCTTACCCTCACAGTCACCCTTGTCCACCGTCTTCTGCACGTGGTTTACCAAAACCAAGGCCATTGCGATGCAAACCGGGAAATTGCTGTCATGGCCAGCGCCACCTTTGGAATGGGTTGGACACACTGGGCCTGTCCTTTGTATTACTTGGTCCCCGAATGGGAGCCACATTGTCACTGGATCCGGTGACTGGGCCATTCGCATCTGGGATGCCGAGACTGGTGCTGTAGTTGGCGAGGCGCTAAAGGGGCACAATGACTGGGTGCGGTCCGTCGCTTACTCTCCCGATGGGCGACACATCGCTTCTGCATCCGGTGACAAGACCATTCGACTCTGGGATGCCGAGACTGGTGCTGCAGTTGGTGCGCCTCTAGAGGGGCACAGTGCCCGGGTGCAGTCCGTCGCTTACTCACCCGATGGGCGCTACATCACCTCTGCATCCAACGACAAGACGATTCGATTCTGGGACGCCGAGACTGGTGCTTCAGTTGGTGCGCCTCTAGAGGGGCACAATGACTGGGTGCGGTCCGTTGCTTACTCTCCCGATGGGCACCACATCATCTCTGCATCTGATGACGGGACTATTCAAATGTGGGATGCTAATACTGGTGCTGCAGTTGGTGCGCCTCTAGAGGGGCACAATTCCGTGGTGTCGTCCGTCGCTTACTCTCCCGATGGGCGACGCATCATCTCCGCATCCAATGACATGACCATTCGAATCTGGGATGCCGAGACTGGCGCTGCAGTTGGTGCGCCTCTAGAGGGGCACAAGTCCGAGGTGGTATCTGTCGCTTACTCTCCCGATGGGCGCCACATCGTCTCTGCATCCTATGACATGACCATTCGACTCTGGGATGTCGAGACTAGTGCTGCAGTCGGCAAACCCCTTGAGGGCTTTAATTCCTATGTGTTGTCTGTCAACTGCTCTCCTGATGGGCGGCACATCATCTCTGCATCCGCCAACAGGACCATTCGAACCTGGGATACCGAGACTGGTGCTGCAGTTGGCAAGCCTCTAGAGGGACACAATGACTGGGTGCGGTCCGTCGCTTACTCTCCCGATGGGCGCCATATCGTCTCTGCATCTGATGATAAGACCATTCGAATCTGGGATGTCGAGACTGGCGCTAGTGTCGGCAAGCCTCTGGAGGGGCATTTCAAAAGTGTGAAGTCCATTGCCTACTCTCCTGATGGGCGGCGTGTCATCTCTGGATCCAGTGACAACACTATTCGAATATGGGACGCTGAGACTGGTGCTGCAGTTGGCCGGCCTCTACAGGGCCATACTGATATTGTTTGGTCAGTTGCTTTCTCTCCCGATAGGCGCCACATCATATCAGGATCCGACGATGCGACCATTCGTATTTGGGATGCCAAGACCGGTGCTGCAGTCGGCAAGCCTTTAGTGGAGCGTAACCAGGGCGTGAATTCCGTCGCTTACTCTCCCGATGGGCACTATATTATCTCTGGATGTGATGATAAGACCATTCGAATTTGGGACGCTACGACTGGCGTTGCAGTTGGCATGCCTCTAGAGGGGCACAATGCAAGGGTGTGGCGTGCTGCTTACTCACCTAATGGGCGCCACATCGTCTCTGGGTCTGAGGACAGGACCATTCGAATTTGGGACGCTAAGACTGGTGCTATCGTTGGCGAACCTCTCAAGGGGCATACTCGCCCTGTGTGTTCCGTCGCTTACTCCCCCAATGGGCAATATATCATATCTGGCTCTGAGGACAACACCATCCGTGTGTGGGATTCATCTCCTCGTATTTCGGCTGAGCCGTCCTGCTATCATAACCCCACCCATCCCAATTTTCGTGCAGCGCCGGACGTAGATGGTTGGATCAGAGACTTGGAAGGTGGTCTATTATATTGGGTACCTCCAGATTGCCGTCAAGGTCTCCATTCTCCTGCTCTCCTAACAATCCCTCCAACCTCTCATGTCCGATCAGTTTCTCTTGCTTTTGAGAACTTTGCCTTCGGAACCTCCTGGACCGAAATCTTTAATAATCCACAGCCATAGCCATTTTTTCCTCTGGCCTCTTTGCTTTTAGTTTCGTGTATTAGCTACTCTCTGGTCATCACAGTTTGAAATCTTCTTTGTTCAAACCCAACCATTCACAAACATGAATCTAACAGGAGGACCTCATGTATAAAGTTGAAAATGTGTGCTTTCTTCCTTCCTTGATTATTCCTCTTAAGTTCTGGGAGGTTGTCAGAGCGCTGGTCGCAGTTTAACTGGCCGCTCTCAATCTTGCATCACGCTTCCACCACCATCGCTCAAGGGGGGAAATCTCCTCCGACAGAGCCCCTAGTGGGCCAGATTGCACCTCACTCCATCCATCAGAAGCGGGAGGGGCCTGCATGAAAGTTAGAAGTTTGATGCTTGTTATGTCGTGTATCGGACAAACCGTTGGCGGTGACAGACAAGGCGAGAATGTCATTATTCCGCCCGTGAATTGGCCAGACTCGCATAGACCCTGGTCTTCGTTCGTAGCAATTGAGCTAGCAATTGAGCCAGGACCTTGTTCTAGCCTGACAAGGAAAAGGAGAAGGGCGGCTGGGTTGGGCCAGACCAGGAAGCGGGCAGCCAGCAATTTTAAAATACCTTTGTCATTGAGGCTGGTCGAGCTGTCTCCTCGCCCTCGCATGGCTCCCCGGCAAGGCTCCCCGTCTGTCTCCGCACGTCTCGCACGTCTCCACCCATTTAAAAAACTTAAAACTTTCAACACCACCGCCACCGCCGATTTCCCCCCCATTGCACCTCGCACTTGAGAGAATAAACAAACTGCTAATCCAAGAGCAATCATGGTCAAACCTACTGAGAAGCGTGTCTATTTCACCCGTCACGCTCAGTCGGAGCACGAGTACGTCCTTGTCTTCATCCTTCATCCCTACGATTTCTCCCGCCCTGACCAATTGTGTCTCGATTTATAGTGTCGCCTGTAACTCGAACAGTGAGTATCCTTGCGATACTGCGTGTGGGTTCGCGACTCCCGACTTACCAAGTGATATATGTGATAGTTCATGACCCTCAACTCACCCAAAATGGCCGCCATCAATCTACTCTCCTGAATGGCGATACGAATCACACCTTCCAGAAGACTGCTGAGCTTCTCGTCAGCAGCCCATTGAAGCGGTCACTGCAGACCACGACCATCGGGTACCCGGTGCTCAGGAGGAGATTGGAAGAAGAAGGAACGCCAGTTGTTGTTCTTCCGCAGTTGCAAGAGGTACGTGGAACCCTGAGTTCTAATCCCAGTTCCTGATACTCACACATGGACCTCACAGTGCAATGGCATCCCTTGTGACATAGGTTCAGTACGTATTTGACTCTCCTCGAGTTCAACCTACTTACCGACGACCTCCCCCCGCCATCTTATGGCGTGCATATTTAGCCCCGTGAAGAGCTCAAGGCAGATTCCGAATTTTCAGGACTCGACTTTTCCCTCCTCACGGCGGAGTGGCGTTCGAAGGAAAGTTTCCACCCCCCCACCGTCGCCGCTCTCACAGCGCGGGCAGGCTGGGTACGCCGTTGGCTGCGCGACAGACCGGAGCGTGAAATCGTCGTCGTCGCCCATGGCGATATTCTGCGCTATATCACCGACGGAACGAATTCCGGGGGGCCTTGGAGAAACGCCGAAGTCAAAGAGTACACGTTCCTGAACGACGAGAAAGACGCAGATGCGGTTATGATTCCGTTTGTAACGACTGGTGTTGTTCCTGGGGGAGACATTGAGCCAACGAACTCTCGTTTGTGGCTAAGGCACATTGGACGTACTGAGATGGTATACTAAAAGGGTGTGGCTCCATAACAGGCGGTCCATAGCATACGCTTAATTAAGGTCTTTCCGGGTTCCGGGTGTTAGAGAAGTATAGGAAAAGGCCTGTGGCTTGTCAACTCTGTGGAATTGCAGAATTGCACCCACCGGCAACCTTGAGGGGCGGTGCAGAATCGATTCGAGTGAATACGGCGCGATGACAGGCCGCCTTGCAAACGTGTAACCGCTCAATGGAGGTACTAAGGATTCTCAGGTAGGTAGGGTCTCTTTGAGAAACAGTCAACGACCGGAAACACTTGCCGAGGCTGGTTGACGAGTACCGTGCGGGGGATCACTACAAGAAACCTACAGTAGATTCTCTACGCGTCGTGATCTCAGTAATTTGAACCACCCTCATTCAGGACGAAATCATCACGTCGACCAGAAACAGAACGGAGAATGAAACGCTGGCTTCGATCGCATACAACTCGCTCGCTTTCGAATAAAGTAACTCTGGTGAGCATATTAGTATACTATTCGGACCTGGGTTTCGGAATGGACGTCTTATATAACGGTCAGTTTGGATCCAGGTCTTCATCGAACTAGACACTTTGAGTCCTTGTTTGGATTAACTGGTCAAAAACCAACAACAAATAGTTTGTCAAGCGCACCGCATCGCTCAATCCTGTACCGGCCGCTCTTGGTCCACGTTGGCCAAGTTGTGTGTAAGTAGTACAACTCGGGACTCCTGACGCGACTTACCTGAGCAGAAGACACTCCTGGGTCATTCTCTTGGATCGACAATATATGATACCAGAAGCAGGGACATGTGTTGATGGATTATTCCGTGCGCGTGTCCCGTTTGGCAGCTGCAAGCCATTCCATTCCATTCAGCTCGCGCCCACAGTCTTGTGGACCGTACCTATCATCGTTTTTCGACCCAATCGATGAGTGAAAGCGCTCTGTGACAAGGCCAAACGGATATCCTACAGCGGATCGGAGAAGACAATTTCAGGCTTGCCATCTGATTCTGGGTACAACTTAGGCAAATAGTCACATGATAATAGACGATGGACGATATGAGGCCTTTCATTTCAACCATCCTTGTTTAGGGGGAAACAGGTTGTTCACAAAGGTCGCTCTGGGTTGGACTTCATCGCTCTGAACATGTCGGACACTGAAATGGATATGGGGACGCCGGAGCCCAACCCGGGTTCCAGAGAACTTGCTATCAACCTCAACACCTCGGAGATCATCATGGTTGACTTAGACATGCTCGAGGATAATCCTGACGAACTGCTCAACGTTCTAATGGAGGGCCAAAGTAGCGTCTATGTCTGGACTCAGCTTGCAAACGAGTACATATTCAGAGATCTCCTCGAGTCGGCTGAAACGGTCCTCCGAACTGGCGAACGGCGTAGGTCTCCTCCAAGAAGTTTACGCGTGTTCGCTAACAAGGTCCTTTCTACGCGTAGAGTTCACTGATACAGGTCGTCAAGGAGAACTAGCACCGTTGTATTTGTTGCTTGCTAATATCCAAATGATTCGGGCCCGGAGAGCACCAAAAATGATCCTGGACGATGCTCGTGCGTTGTCTTTCACTCGACGGTACCTACAAAAATGCCTAATTGATTCTATAGAGCTTGATAAGCTTAGTGGAGCCAACAAGGACACGTTCTTACAAGATGCGGCGAATCTCCAGAACTTCGCCTCAGCCAACCTTGGAACAGAGAGACGACACCTTGAACTCATGTTTTTGACACGTGGGATGCACCAGTTGTCAAGGCAGTCGACGATGCAGGAGGCTCTTGAGACGTTGAACAATATCTTGAAAGAGTCGCCGACCAACCTCATGGCCTTGCACGGCAAAGTAGGTTGAGGCACGCCAGGCAATCGCTCGATCTAATGCCACTACAGGCTCGGATATGCTATGCCAAAAGGGCTTTTGGCGAAGCACTACAACTGTATCAACGGATTCTGCGGCTCAGCCCTTACTCAAAACCTGATCCGCGTATCGGAATTGGGCTCTGTCAGTGGCAATTAGGGAACAAAGACAGGGCAAGGGCTGCCTGGGAGCGTAGTTTGCAGTTGGTGCGTGCCGCCAATTCGTATTTCCTGTTCTTAACTCGTAAATTTAGGACGGGAATCAATGGGCCGCCGAGCTATTGCTTGGGGTTGAAGCACTCAACGGAAGTAAGGATGCAAAGGCTACAGAACACCAGCGCAGTACTAGTTTCGCGTCCGGCTTCAAGCACATCGAGCGAGCGTTCAATGCAAACCAGAAAAATGCGGCCTCTGCCAATTGCCTTGCTGAATTTTTTATCCGAAGGGGCGATGCGAGGAAGGCACTGAAGCTCTCCGAACGAGCGATCCAGTACGCGGATACCCTGGCTGTGGTACAGGAGGGTCGTTTGCGGGCCGCGAGGGTGGCTCATATGGAGAAGCGCTACGACGATGCCTTCACTCAGTATAACCTGGCCAAGTCGCTGCCTCTGGCTAGCATTGGCATGGCCCAGATACACATCCTCAAGGGTGAGCGCTTTCGCTGGCGATTCGTCTAACGCTGACTGCTTGTAGATGAGCTAGCTGCAGCCATTCATATCCTCGACTCCGTCGTTAATCAACACAAGTGTCTTGAGGCTCAAGTTATGCTCGCGTCTCTCCGTGCCTCCCATCGTCCAGCGCTGACGGACAAGGAGTACGCGACTGATAAGGAAAAAGCTCGAGAAGCGTTCGAACGAGTGAAAAAGGAAGTGACTCACCTCCTTGGAAATCCGAGTGGTGCACTGAAACTCAACACCCACCGGACGTCGCTGATTGAAGACGTTGAGATGCACCTGGAACTCGGGCGGCTGTGGCAAAATGATAGTGTGGAGAAGGCGATACAGGCTTACGAACAAGCCGCTACATTGTTAAAGAAGAGGAAGGGCGCCTCCTCTCCTGACCCCCGGGTTGTCAACAATATCGCTGCGCTACATCATATTGACGGGAGGTTTGAGTCTGCGAGGGCATTGTATGAAGAAGCGCTTGGGGAGCTTGCAGCTTCTGGGACCGACGATGATGCTAGCGACGCAACGAGCACGACTATTCTCTATAACCTTGCGAGGGTATACGAGGATTCTGGCGAGTCGACGATGGCGAAGGAAGCATACGATAAGCTCTTGACTCGACACCCCGAGTACATCGATGGTGCGCTTTGCTTCTGGTCTCACATTCTAGACGCTAATCCGTTCCTGGTACAGCCAAGGTCCGGCTCGCTCACCTCTTACTTGGCCAGCACCGGACGAATGAAGCCCATGAAATCCTTAAGCAAGCCCTCGTCTCCCAAACCTCCAATCTTAATCTCCGAGCCTACTACACGCACTTCCTCCTCCAATCCAATCTCTTCAAACCCGCCCTCAACTTCGTCTTCGCGACCCTAAAGGAATTCAGCCAGCGGGACGTCTATGCTTACTGCGCCGCCGCGTGGCTGCACTACCATTTCGCGCGGGAAATCCGCGACCCTTCACCGGAAGCGATCCGGGACCGCCGCAAGAAGTTTGTGAATGCGGCCGAATTCTTCGAAAAGGCGCTGCATCAGGACCCGGGATGTGCGGTTGCTGCGCAGGGGTTGGCGATTATTGTCGCTGAGGATGCGCTGGGCGTGATGAGCCTCCGTCCGCCTGGTGAGCAAGAGAACCATGAGACGCGGATGAAGAATACCCGTGAGGCGTTGGATGTGTTTGCTAAGATTCGGGAGAGTCTTAATGATGGGAGTGTCTATGCCAATATGGGGCATTGTTATTATGCAAGGGAAGAGTATGAGAGGGCTATCGAAAGTGTAAGTCATTCTCCTTCTCGTGCTGGAAGACGATTCTGACGAGACCCACAGTACGAGACGGCCTCGAGGCGATTCTACAATGGCCAAAATGTCTCTGTCCTTATGTGCATGGCCCGGTCGTGGTATGCAAAGGCAACCAAGGATTCGTCTTTCCAATCGATGCTTACAGCGCTCAAGTACGCTCAAGAAGTATGTGGACGCTTGTTTGGAAACTGCAAAAGGCTAACCCATTCATTAGGCTCAACAAATCCAACCAAATGACAAGGCGATCCGATACAATATCGCAATGATCCAGCAGAAAGGAGGGGAGATGATCATCGGTCTTCCCGTCCACAAGCGTACCCTTGAAGAACTCAAACAGGGACTTGAACACGCCTCGCAATCCCAACAAGTCTTCGGCGCGCTCGCCGAAGATAAATCGAGCAATGCGCTACCCTATAGCCGGGACCTGGCGAAACAACGTCAATTGTACGGCCAGAGTTTGCTGCGTAAGGGGGCGGATCAAGAAATCCAGCAAGAGAAGCACGAATCTGAGCATAAAGCTCGGCTGGATGCGGCACGTGCAATCCGGGACGCTGAGCGTGCAGAACGAGAGGCGCTTGAGGCGAAGCGACAAGAGGAGATCAAAAAGCGTGCGGAGGAGTTGGCGGAGGAGAGGCGGCGGGCACGAGAAGTGGCGCAGGAGTGGAGTGCAGCAATGAAGGCGGAAAGCTCAGAGGATGAGAAGGTGAAGAAGAAGAGAAGCCGTAAAGCTGCGATTGGTACTGCTGATGGTGGTGGTGGTGGTGATGAGAGCACGAGCGAGCCCGAGAAGGTGCGCAAGAGCAAAAAGACACGGATTCGAAAGGGCAAGGGCAAGGAGAGCGCGCCTGGTTCTGATGAGGGAGGGTTGTTCAGTGCGGAAGAGGAAGAGAGAAAACCTCGGGAGTCGAAGAAGGTAGGTATTACACAACTTGTCAGACTTTGCGGTGGGCTGATCATCGGACTTCCCTCTCCAGCGGGGCTCTCGAAAGCGGGTTGTGAACGATGATGATGATGAGATTGAGAAACCTTCTAAGAAAAGATTGTGAGTTGGCTGTTTCCAGTGTTCCCAGTGCAGTGCCTCTGTGCTTCTGTTCACGTGGCTGGCACTTGGTTCTTTTTCCTGACGCGCATTCGACAGCAAAACTGGGGACTGGATCGAAGATTCCGATGAAGAGATTGCAGAGTTGGATCGAAGAGAAGCAGCAGCGGAACAGGCGCGATTGGCTGCGCTTGTCCCCCCGCTTACTTTGGGCGGTGGGACGCCAGAAATAGGTATGGCAGAATAGGGAGAATGACGTGTGCTCTGTGAGAGTGGGCCTGGGGCCTATCACAGCATCCATCAGTCAACCTCGTCGACCTGTATTTGTTTCGTTATTTTTTCGGTTGTCATCGAGCGTGTTTCGCCGGGCGCCTATCCGCCTATCCGCCTATCAATGTTTTGATTTCACCATGAGCCACCCGGAGGAGCGTCAAGGCCGGGTGGGCGTGGTGAGCGTGGATGGCTCATGTGAGGGGGCGATGACAGTCTTCCGCGCCGGCGCCGCGAGGCCCATATGTAAATAGAAAAAAGCAAACGTTCACACTTGACTTCAACACTTTTGACTCGTTTTCACGTTTTACAACCCTACGACCCTTTAACCCTTTTATCAATCAACTTCACCTTCAACTACCTACCTTACTTTACTTTTCGCATCGAGATCACATCGACGACCCATATTACACACACGAACAAACATGGCTAGCCAGGCGGCGGTTGCGAATTCCGCCAGCTTTCAGCAAGACTCGGCCCTTGTCGCACGCTATGCCGCCGACAGGAGGTCAAGAGGCTACTCCGTCTCATCACAGGCCAGTGAGGCTTCTATTTCCATTTCCGAGGAGGAGACCGCATATTCCAGCGTGTGTGGGAGTGGTGTTGCGACCCCAATCCCCAGGAACGGCCAAACGACCACCGAACTTCCTTCGTCAAAGTCTAAGAAGTACCTCCACCACGATGATGTACCTGCTTTCACCGAGAACTCTCCCCTCCTTCCCCGACCGAGGAGCACGGAAAGAAATGGCCATGCCCGGCCAGGCGAGGATGAGCTGGAAGAAGGAGAATGGACGTGGTGGGACGAACTCAAGACCCTGTCTTCCTATGTCCTCCCCGTATACGGGTATGTCCTTTCTCCTTTTGCGCCTTCCTCTCAGTTTGTGGCAAATAACATTCTGACCGTTTGCGATAAAGGACCCACCTCCTAGAATACTCCCTCAACATCGCTTCAGTCGTGTCAATAGGCCATATTTCCACCGTTGCGCTTGCCGCTTGCTCCCTGGGGAACATGACGGCAGGTGTCACCGGTTTCTCAGTCGTCCAAGGCTTCGCAAGTGCCCTCGATACCCTCTTACCCAGTGCGTGGACGAGTGGGAATCCTCAACTCGTCGGGCTATGGTTACAAAGGATGCTATTACTCGTCACTCTATTGTCATTCGTGAGTAGCTGCTTGTTTGCACTATCGTATTGTCAAGGAGAATGACCAATGGGCGTCCGGAACGTGTGAAGCCTATCTTGGCTCTATGGTTCAATGCAGAAAGCCTATTATTAGCACTCAGGCAAGACCCCGAAGTTGCAAGGCTGGCCGCTTTATACCTAAAATATTTATCAATCGAACTTCCAGCATATGCTTTCAACAATACTCTCAGGTCCGTCCACCTCCATCTCTTCATTTTCCGTCCTGACTAACTTGTTACGTCAGACGTTACTTCCATGCCCAGGGCTTGTTCAGCGTCCCAACTAAGATAATCGTCATCGCGGCCCCTTTCAACGCATTGCTAAACTACCTCCTTGGTATGTACATCCCATAGCATTTCACACTTTTTCCCTGACGTTTTGACGCAGTTTGGGGACCCGAACCCATCCGCCTCGGATTCATCGGAGCACCCATCGCCACGAGCGTGTCCACTCTACTCATTACTATCTCCTATATCATTTATGGGGTTTTCATTGCTCCCAAGACGGCGTGGCACCCATGGACTACGAAGGCCTTTGAAGACCTTGGGGTATTGGTCAAACTTGGATTGAGTGGAGTCGCCCAGTTGGCTGCAGAGGTGCGTACGCGGTCTCAAAACGGCGAGGGTACAGGCATAGACTGATAGGTTTCATCTGTTCATCATAGTGGTGGAGTTGGGAGTTGATTGCTCGTACGTAAAACTGCCTCGTGAAGAGGTGAATACTCGCTGATGGGAATATTTTGTAGTTGCCACCAGCCAACTTGGACCCGTCGCACTTGCTACTCAATCCGTCCTTCTCGTCTCCTCGTCAACCACCTATCAGGCTCCATACGCCGTTAGCGTTGCAACTTCTGTCCGGTATGACTGTCCCTTGACGCTGCGTGCTATATTTTGACATTTAACAAGGATTGGCAACCTCCTCGGCGCTCGTGAACCAAAGAAGGCGAAGCTTTCATGCAATGTATCCTTATGCATGACCCTTTTCATCGGCTTTATCCTCAGGTACGCATTTCCAACGTAATAGCCACCCATCCTAACTCCCTTGCAGCTCCATCTTCCTCATCTCCAAGGACAAATGGGCATACCTGTTCAACTCGGATCCCGCTGTAGTCCAGTTGACGGCCCATGTGATGCCGCTTGTTGCGCTTTTCCAAGTGTTCGATGGTCTCGGTGTGGTAACGGGTGGGATTCTCCGTGCAAAGGGGCAACAGAATGTCGGTGCCGTGCTGAATTTGGCAGGGTACTACATCGTTGGTATCCCCGTTGGGCTTCTCCTCGCTTTCCATGCCGGTATGGGGATCTATGGACTATGGGCGGGCTTGACAATTGCATTGGTTATTGTAGCTGGATTCGGAGTTTGGAGTGAGTCGTTCGTATCGTTCCTCTTGATGGAGAGTCCTGACGGTGTGGTCTATCCCCCAGTTTGCATGGACACTAGCTGGGACGACGAAGTGGAAAAAGCGTATTCGAGACTGGGCTTATTATCGAGAAATCATACCATGGTATAACTTCATACCCTTACACTCCCTCACCGATAGGCATACTGTAAATTAAAGCCTCCTATGTTCATTTTATTTCTTTGGAATCATCCTAGAGATTCGATTCGGGTGCTTTGTCCACCCACTCTGAACCTTTCGATATTTTCGTGAAAATGCTGGCACAAGCGGCAGCTCGTCGGGCACTCTTTGCTTCCAATGGACAAGCTATGAGGGCATTGGCGTTGAGGAGTGCGATGAGGACGAGGGCGGCAACGACAGCTGCGGGAG
>WNFL01371655.1_pt2 | contig 18873 bp, 13 predicted proteins | sample 5400361 | NCBI WGS metagenome assembly WNFL01 (sample SAMN13153351, study PRJNA577476) | soil metagenome | isolation source: 40 cm soil on Douglas fir-dominated hillslope | place: USA:California | collected 2013-09-17
ACTTGTAGAGGTCGGTGTCGAGCAGCGACTGGATGATCATTGCCGCACGATTGTAACCTCCACGCGATTTGTGCCCGCCACTGGTACTGGATATACTTCCAGTATGGACGAACTGACCGCACGGCAATCCGAGATCCTGAAGCTGGTACGCGAGCTGACCGAGGTGTCCGGCTACCCGCCGACGCGCGCCGAGATCGCCGAGCGCATGGGCTTTCGCTCCGTCAACGCCGCCGAGCAGCACCTGCGCGCGCTCGAGAGGAAGGGCGCGATCGAGATCTCCTCGGGCGCCTCGCGCGGCATCCGCATGCGCGACTCGCGGCCGAACGCGCGCATGGGCCGCCTGCTCGAGCTGCCGGTGATCGGCCGCGTCGCCGCCGGCAGCCCGATGCTCGCCGAGGAGCACGTCCAGGGCCGCTACCAGGTGGATCCCAATCTCTTCACGCCGCGCGCCGACTATCTGCTGCGCGTGCGCGGCATGTCGATGCGCGATGCCGGCATCCTCGAGGGCGATCTGCTCGCGGTTCACCGCAGCGACGACGCCCGCAGCGGGCAGATCGTCGTCGCGCGCCTCGGCGACGAGGTGACGGTCAAGCGCTGGCGCCGCCGCGGACACATGGTGCAGCTCGAAGCGGAAAATCCGGACTTTCAGCACATCGAAGTCGATCTGCGCAGCGAGACGCTCGTGATCGAAGGCATCGCCGTCGGCGTCATCCGCAACGGCAAGAGCCTTTGATGGCCTAGAATTGCCGCAGGGGGAGCACCTGCGGCAATGAATCACCCACGCGGCGCCGCGCTCGGCGCGTCGCCGGCCATTTCCGAGCAAGGCATCGCCGCCGGCGTGCGCGAGCGCGCCGATCCGCGCCTCGTGCTCGCCGACCGCGTCGAGCAGCTCTATAGCCAGGTCCCGCTCGGCGTAGTCACTACATTGATCATCGGTCTCATCGCCGCCATCGAGCTGCGCGAGGGGCGCTTCATCGAGCTGGTGGTCTTCTGGGGCGCGCTTCTCACCCTGGTGAGCGTGCTGCACGCCCTGCTCTACTACAGCTACCGCCGCACCTCGACCATCCGCGAGGAGGCGGAGCAGTGGATGCGCTGGCTCGGCATCGGCGCCTTCGCTGCCGGCGCCACCTGGGGGTTTGCCGCCGCGGTTTTCTTCCCGTCGCACGCCGACGAGCGCCAGGTCTTCCTCGCTTTCCTGCTCGCCGGTGTCATGTCCGGCGGCATCCCGATGTACGCGGCTTCGTGGCCGATCTTCGCCGCCTACGCGGCGGGCATCGCCGTGCCGTTCACCTACGTGCTCGCGACCTTTGGCAACCGCCTGTTCGCCGAGATCGCGCTTCTCATCCCGCTCTTCTACGCGGTCAGCGTCGCCATCGCCTACCGCCTGAATCGCGTTTTCGATTCGGGATACCGCCTGCGCCATGCCTACGGCCGGCTGACCGAGGACTACAGCGGCCTCAACAAGCGGCTCGAGCAGCAGCTGGTCGAGCTCGAAGAGGCTCGCCGCCAGGTGGAAGCGAGCGGGCGCAAGCTCGCGCTGTTCGCCGAGCGGGCGCCGATCGCGGTGCTCGAGCTCGACCCCGCGGGCATCGTCCACGAGGTGAACCACGCGGCGGAGCTGCTTTTCGGCTACGCCGCGAGCGAGCTCGTCGGCGGCCATCTCAAGAAGCTGGTGCTGCCGAAGTACCAGCCCGAATTCGACAAGCAATGGGCGCAGCTGGTCGCGACGCGCGCGCCGATGGTCGGGGTCATCGTTCGCAACCCGCGCCGCGACGGCGTCGAGCTGATCTGCGAATGGGCGGTGACCCCGCTCGTCAATTCCGACGGCCGCCTCATCTCCATCGTCGCCCAGGGGCGCGACATCACCGCGCAGCTCGAGGCCGAGCGCATGAAGAAGGAGTTCACCTCCACTCTCAGTCACGAGCTGCGCACGCCGCTCACGTCGATCATCGGCTCGCTGCAGCTCATCAATTCCGGGGTGCTGGGCGACGTGTCGGACGACGTGGGCGAGCTGACGGCGGTGGCGGAGCGCAACGGCCAGCGGCTGCTCGACCTCATCAACGACATCCTCGATATCGAGAAGATCGAGTCGGGCAAGCTGACGCTCATGCCCGAGCTGATCCGCGCCGACGAGGTGGTGCGCGAGGCGATCGTGCTGAACAATGCCTTCGGCGAGCGCTTCAAGGTGCGCTTCGAGGCGCGCGGCGAGCTTCCGGGCCGGCAGGTGACGGCCGACCGCAAGCGGCTGCTGCAGGTGATGACCAACCTGCTCTCCAACGCCGCCAAGTTCTCCCCCGAGGGCGGCCTGGTCGAGGTGACCGCCGAGGAGCGCGGCGGCGCCATCCGCGTCGCGATCCTCGACCGCGGCCCCGGCATCCCCGAGAATTTCCGCGGCCGCATCTTCGGCCGCTTCACCCAGGCCGACTCCACCACCGCGCGGCAGAAGGGCGGTACGGGCCTGGGACTTGCGATCTGCAAGCGGCTGGTCGAGATGATGCAAGGCCGCATCGGCTTCGAGGACCGGCCGGGCGGCGGCACTGCCTTCTGGTTCGAGCTGCCGCGGACCTGAGAGCGCTTCGCAGGAGAGCTTCGCAATGCCCGACCGCCCGCTCAACCGCATCTGCTATGTCGAGGACGACGAGGACATCCAGCGCATCGTGCGCATGTCGCTCGAGCGCATCGGCAAGATGACCGTCGAGGTGGTGAGCGATCCTACGAAGGCGATGGCGGCCATCGACGCCTTCCCCCCGGACCTGGTGATGCTCGACTGGATGATGCCGGTCCTCGACGGCCCGCCCCTCTTCCGCCAGATGAAGGCGCGCCCGGGGACAAGCACCCTGCCGGTCGTGTTCATCACCGCCAAGGCGGGCCAGCGCGACCTCGACGAGCTGATGGCGCTTGGCGCCGTGGCGACCATCTCCAAGCCCTTCTCGCCGAAGGACCTGCCCGAGCAGCTGCGCCAGATCTGGGCGAAGCTTCCCTAGCGCCGGCTCACTGCTCGAACTTGCGCGACAGGTAGCCGATCACCTCGTCCGCGTTGCGAAAGCGCGCATCGCGGTCCTTCTCCAGCAGCTTGTCGAGCAACGCCTGGTATTGCGCCAGAGCTTCGGGCAGCAACGGCGGCTGGGTATTGACGTGATGCAGGGCCACCTCGACCGCCGTCTCGCCCTCGAAGAGGTGCGTGCCGGCGAGCATCTGGTAGAGCAGGACGCCGGCGCTGTAGATGTCGGTGCGCAGGTCGAGCGCGCGGCTCTGCACCTGCTCCGGGCTCATGTAGCGCGGCGTGCCGAGCACCTCGCCGTGACCGGTGCGGTCGATGGCGTCGATGTGCTTGGCGATACCGAAGTCGACGATGGCGAGCGTGCCGTCCTTGCGGAACATGATGTTCTGCGGCTTGAGATCGCGGTGCAGGACGCCTTTCTCGTGGATGTCGCCGAGCGCGAACATGAGCTGGCGAAACAGGCTCACCGCCTCGGCGGCCGGCAGGGCCCGCCCGGCGAGCCGCTTGTTGAGGTCGCCGCCTTCGAAGAACTCCATCACGAGGTAGGCGTCACCGCCGGCTTCCCCATGGTTGTGGATGCGCGCGACGTGCGGGCTCTGGATGTGCTCGACCAGCGAGTACTCCTCCATGAAGCGCGCTAGCGCCACCTGGTCCGACGTGATCTCGCGCCGCAGGATCTTCACCACCAGCGGCTCGTCGTCGCCGTCGCGCGAGGCAAGATAGACGCGCGCCGCGCCGCCCTCGCCGATGAGGTGCAGCACCTTGATGCCCGGGATGTGGATGCGCGCGCCGAGCTGATGGCTCTCCATGCGCGCCGCGATCTCCTTCGAGCCGGTGCGCTCGATGGGATCCGCCGTGAGGTCGCGCAGCGAGGTGATGAGCCGCTCGCGCGACAGCTCCTGCTTGCGCTGATAGTCGTCCGCGCCGGCCTTCATCGCGCGCACGGCGATGATCTCGTTGCCCGCGCCGGTGAGAAAGAGGATCTTGGGGCAGTCGCGCCGCTGCTTCAGGCGCTGCAGCCAGTCGAGGCCGTCGCCGCGGCCGAGCATGTAGTCGAGGACGATCACGTCGTACGGGTTGAGGGCGAATTCCTCCCCGGGGAACTCCTTCACCATCGGGTCGTAGTCGTCGATCCGCGCGTCGGGCCACTGCTCGCGGATGTGATGCGTGAGGAGAAGACGCAGGTCCTCGTCGTCGTCGATGATCAGGACCCGCACGGCTAGAGGGTGATCGAGTAGACCGGGGTGGCTCCGCTCTTGCCGCGCAGCGCGATGTCGCCCTTGCCGCGCGCCGCGCTGGCCGGTACGAGGCCGCGGATCGAATCGTAGACCGACCCCGAGACCAGCACCTCGCCCGCCTTGGCCGTGTGGACCAGGCGCGCCGCCGTGTTGACCGCGTCGCCGATGATGGTGTGGCTCATGTAGTGCGGCGAGCCGATGTTGCCGAGGATCGCCTCGCCCGAGGCGATGCCGATCCCGAGCCCCGTCGCCATGCCGCCGCCGGCGGTCCAGCGCGCGAGCACCGATGCGAAGCTCGCCTGCATGTCGTGCGCGGCGCGCCAGGCTCGCGCCGCGGCGTCTGCCTGCGGAAAGGGCACATTGAAGCCCACCAGCAGACTGTCGCCCGCCATGCTGAAAATGGTCCCGTCGTGCCGGTACGCGGCATCCGTGATCACCGCGAAGTACTCGTTCAGCAGTCCCACCACCTCGTCCACGCGCGTGCCCTCGGTGAGGCGCGTGAAGCCGCGCAGGTCGGCGAAGAGCGCCACGACGCTGACGCGCTGCGCGCCCTGGCGGAACGGCACGTCCCCCTCCTCGGCCTCGGACAGGATGCGCTCGGCGAGGCGCGGCGAGATATAGCGCGAGAAGGCGCGCCGCAGTGCCTCCTTGCGCTGTACTTCGGCACCGAGGCGGCGCGCCTCGAGCTCGCGCCGCGTCGCGTGCAGCCGGCGCAGCGTCTTCACGCGGGCGATCAGCTCCTCGCGGCGGACGGGCTTGGAAAGGAAGTCGTCGGCGCCGGCGGCGATGCCGCGCACGCGGCTCTCGTGGTCCTCGAGCGCGGTCACCAGCACGACCGGAATCATCGCCGTCGCCGGCTCGGACTTGAGCCGCTCGCAGATGTCGAAGCCGTCCGCGCCGGGCGGCATCATCACATCGAGCAAGACCAGGTCCGGCGGCGTGGCCATGACGTACACCATCGCCGCGTCGCCGCCATAGACCGTCTCGGCCGCCAGGCCCTCGCTCTCCAGCAGGTGCGCGAGGAACGCCGCCATGTCGGGATCGTCGTCGACCACCAGCACCCGGAACGCCGCCTGCGCCGCGCCGAGACGTCCGGCGGGAGCGATCTCACTCATACGCGATTTCGACCTTGGAGAGGTATTCGGCGTACTGCGCGATCGTGCCTTCGAGCGCGGCCCGGTCGCCGCTGCGCGCGCCGTCCTCGACGTACTTGCCGATCTCCGAGACGCGCGCGAAGCCGTAGGAGTTGCCGACGCCCTTCATGCGGTGGCCGAGCTGGCGGAGCTGGTCGAAATCCGCCGCGGCGAGCGCGACGCGCAGGGTATCGAGCTCCTTCCTGCGATTGCTCATGAAAACCGGGATCAGATCCTCGAGGTCCTTGGCGACGATGACGCGGTACGAGTCGTCTTTCATCGCCCGCATTATAGAGGGCGCCGCCGCGCGGCCGGTCAGGGTTTGTCAGACAGCGCGGCGCGCGCTCGCGACAGATGCGGGTGCAGGATCAGCGCCGCGCGGAAGGCGAAGCGTGCCTCCGCGGCCGCGCCGTCGCCGAGGAGAATCTCGGCGAAATGCAGCATGGCGCAGAAATGCCGCGGCTCGAGCGCGAATTCCTCGTCGCGGCCGAGCAGGTAGTAAAGCGTCGCGCGCTTGTGCCACGCCTCGGCGAAATCGGGCGCGTTGCGCAGCATCGCCGTGAGGCGCGTCTCGGCGATGTCATAGCGGCGCGCGGCGATATCGCGGCTGGCTTTGTCCAGCGCCGCGGCGGCCGCCCGGTGGGGGTGGTCCATCCAGACCTGCCAGATGCGCTCCTCGGTCTCGCCCGCCTCGGCGCTATGGCACGCCGCGAGGCGCTGGAAGAGCGCGTCCAGGAACGGCAGGTCGCGCGCCGGGCGCCGCTCGCGCCGCGCGGCGATGAGAGCGAGGATGTCGTCGCTGCTCGTCATGCGGGCTTCAGTATGCCTTCAATGAAAATTTCGTGCCGGAGCGAGGAGCGGGCCGATCAGCGCGCTATGGTCCGAAAGGCGCCCCGCCACCACGTGGATCACGTCGCCGTCGCGCTCGATCGTGCCTTGCACGCCGAGCAGGCGCGAGCCGAGCAGCTCGGCGCGCTGGCGCTCCTGGACGCGGGTCCAGACGACGACGTTGACGCAGCCGGTCTCGTCCTCGAGGGTGACGAACACCACGCCGCTCGCCGTGTCGGGGCGCTGCCGGCAGGTGACGAGCCCCGCGACGCGCGCGCCGCTGCCGTGGCGGCGCTCGCGCAGCTCTTCGGCGGTGAGGAAGCCTTGCTCACGAAGACGCGGGCGGAGCAGCGCCAATGGATGGCGGCCGAGCGTCAATCCGAGGCTCGCGTAATCGGCGACGATGTCCTCGCCTTCGCGCGGCGCCGGCAGCTCGGGAAGGCGCTCGGCCGCCGGCACATCGAGCGGCGCATGCGCGCCGCCGCCCGCGGCGGCCCAATGGGCGAGGCGACGATGCCCGACGAGCGCGCGCAGCGCGCCGGCCGCGGCGAGGCAGCGCAGGTCCTTGCGGCTCACGTCGAGATCGGCGACAGAAACAAAGGGTTTCCCGGAAGAAATTCTTTTTCCCGCGATCTCGGACAGGCCGCTCGCCATCCGCAGGCCCAGGCGCAGCGCGCCGTCCTCGAGAGTGCAGTCCCAGTCGCTCGCGTTCACGTCGGGCGGCCGGACTTCGACGCCGTGGCGCCGCGCGTCCTGCACGAGCTGCGACGGCGCGTAGAAGCCCATCGGCTGGCTGTTGAGCAGCGCGGCGCAGAAGGCCGCCGGGTGGTGATGCTTCAGCCACGATGAAACGTAGACGAGCAGCGCGAAGCTCGCCGAATGCGACTCGGGGAAGCCGTACTCGCCGAAGCCGAGGATCTGCCGGTAGATCGAGTCGGCGAACTCGGCGCTGTAGCCGTTCGCCCGCATGCCGTCCTTCAGCTTCGCCTCGAAATGCTCGAGGCCGCCGCGCCGCTTCCAGGCCGCCATCGAGCGACGCAGCCGGTCGGCCTCTCCCGGGCTGAAGCCGGCAGCGACGATCGCGAGCTGCATCACCTGCTCCTGGAAGATCGGCACGCCGAGGGTGCGCTCGAGGACCTGCCGGACCTGCGGGCTGGGATAGGTCACCGGCTCCTCGCCGCGCCGGCGGCGAAGATAGGGATGCACCATCCCGCCCTGGATGGGACCGGGGCGCACGATCGCCACTTCGATCACCAGGTCGTAGAACTCCCTGGGCTTCAGGCGCGGCAGCATGCTCATCTGCGCGCGCGACTCGATCTGGAACACGCCGATGGTGTCGGCTTTCTGGATCATCGCGTAGACGTCGGGATCGTCAGGCGGGATTTCAGGCATTTTCCGCTCGACCATCTTCAGGGCTTTTTGAATGGCGGTGAGCATGCCCAGGGCGAGCACGTCGACCTTGAGCAGGCCGAGACTTTCGAGGTCGTCCTTGTCCCACTGGATCACGGTGCGCTCCGGCATGGCGGCGTTCTCGATCGGCACCAGCTCGGAGAGCGGCCCGCGCGAGATGACGAAGCCGCCGACGTGCTGCGAGAGATGCCGGGGGAAGCCGACCAGCGCCGCGGCGATCTGCAGCACCGGGCTGGAGGCCTCGACGCGGGTGTCCCAGAAGGTGAAGCCCTTCGCCAGACGGTCGATCTCCTCCGGTGGCAGGCCGAGCGCCCGGCCCGCGTCGCGCACCGCGCTTCTCGGCCGGTAGCAGATCACGGTGGCGGCAAGCGCGGCGCGGCTGCGGCCGTATTTGCGGTAGACGTACTGGATCACCTCCTCGCGGCGCTGGTGCTCGAAGTCGACGTCGATGTCGGGAGGCTCGTTGCGCTCGCGCGAGATGAAGCGCTCGAAGAGCATGTTCATGCGCGCCGGGTCCACCTCGGTGATGCCGAGGGCGTAGCACACCACCGAGTTGGCGGCCGAGCCCCGCCCCTGGCAAAGGATGTCGTTGTCGCGGGCGAAGCGCACGACGTCGTGCACCGTGAGGAAAAACGGCTCGTAGCGCAGGTCGGCGATGAGCGCGAGCTCGTGCTCGGCGAGGTCGCGAACTTTGTCGGGGACATTGTCCTTGAAGCGCCATTGCAGGCCCTCGCGGGTCAGCTTGCACAGCCAGCTCGCCGGCGTCTCGCCCGGCGGCACCAGCTCCTGCGGGTATTCGTAGCGCAGCTCGTCGAGCGAAAAGTGGCAGCGCGCCGCGATCTTCACGCTCTCGGCGAGCAGGTCCTCGGAATAGAGCTGCGCGAGGCGCAGACGCAGGCGCAAATGCCGCTCGGCATTGGGGAAGAGCGCCTGCCCGCACTGCGCGAGCGCCTTGCCCAGGCGCACCGCCGTCAGCACATCCTGCAGCGGCTTGCGCGAGCGCAAGTGCATGTGCACATCGCCCGCGGCGACCAGCGGCAGACCGGTCTTTTCCGCCAGGCCTCTGAGCGCGGCCAACCTGGCGCGGTCGTTGGCCCCGCAATGCAGCTCCGCGGCGATCCAGGCGCTGCCGGAGAAATGCTCGACTGCCCAACGCGCATCCTCTTCCCGGTCCGAGACGATGAGCAGCAGCGCGCCGCTGCCGGCGAGCGTTTGCACGTCGGGGCGCGCGAGCGAATACGAGCCCTTCTTGCCGCGCCGCCGCCCGACGGTGATGAGCGAGCAGATCGCGCCATAGGAGCGGCGGTCGGTGGCGAGCAAAACCAGCTTCAGCCCGTCATCGACGCGGATTTCGGTGCCGATGATGAGATGCAGGCCCTGCTCTTTCGCCGCCAGGTGGGCACGCACCGCGCCGGCGAGCGAGCATTCGTCGGTCACAGCGAGCGCCGCATAGCCGAGCGCCTTGGCGCGCTCGACCAGCTCTTCGGGATGCGAGGCGCCGCGCAGGAAGCTGAAATTGGAGAGGCAATGCAGCTCGGCGTACCGAGGCAGAGAGTCAGGCAAAGAGTCCATGCAAATACCATGTGCCGTTTTCTCGATAGACCCAGCCGAGCTCGCCTTGCGGCAGCTCAGCAACGAAGTAGTCGCGCTTCGCTTCATCGCCGTCCCACCAGCCGCATTCGATGCGCTCGGGCCCGGCGAGCAGCACGAACTGCGCTTCGCTCAGCCGGCGCGGCGCCTCGAGCAGCCAGGCGGGACGCGGCCCGGGCTGGCGGAACTCGCGCGGATCCCATTCGCCCGGCTCGACGCGCCGCCAGGCGTGCTCGGGCCGATGGTCGGGCTGCGTGGCGAGCCCGTACACCGCGCGGTGGCCGAGCCGCGCGCGGAACCGCTCGAGCAGGCTCGTCCAGTCCTCCGCGTCGGCCGCCGCGTCGCCGAACATGCCGCCGCTGCGCGGTGCAAGCGGCTCGAAATCATCCGCCGTCAGCTCGACGGCTTGCGCCGGCTGGCGCAGCACGAGCGTGTCGAGCCGCTCGCGCAGCAGCTGCGTGAAACGGCGCGCATCGCGCGCCGGCGAAGCGAGACCGACATGCAATGCCGTGGATTCGTCATGGCGGTGAAAAAGCTTCAGATCGAAGCCGCGGATCCCGGCCTGACGCGCGGCGAGCAGACCCTCGAGCTGCGCCAGCAGCCGCCGTGCGGGGAAAAGCAACGCCTCGGCATTCGCCGTTTCCGCGGCGAGCTCCAGCTTCGCCGCAAAGCGCGGCGGCGGAACGAAGAACGCGTGCGCCTCCGGCGTGCGGCCCAACACCTGGTCGAGCGCGGCGACGATCTGCGGGCCGCAGCGCCTGGCAAGGCCGTCGCGGGGCAGCCGCATCAGCTCCCCAACGGTGCGCAGGCCGATGCTGCGCAGGAACTCGGTGTCGAAGCCGGTCGCCTCCAGAGGCAGCGTTTCCAGCCGCCCGCCACCGGCGCGTGCACGCCAAAGCGCGGCGAGCCCGGTGGAGGCCACGGCGAGCGAAGCCGCCGCGCCAAGCTCATCCAGGCCGGCGCGCAGGCTTCCGAGCAAGCCGTCGAGCCCGCCGAAATAGCGCAGGCTCGCCTGAACCTCGGCGAGCAGCGCGTCCGGAGGCGCGAGCGCGACCTTAGGCGTGAACTGGCACGCCCATCCCGCGATCGGCTCGAGCGTGCCGCCCGGAAGGTCGGGGAAGTGCAGTGCGACCCAAAGCATGGACCGGTCTTTTCAAATGCAGCAGCAACGGCGCCGCCGCCGGCGCGGCGCGGCGCTTCAGGATGGTGATTTCGAGCGCGCCGCGCGCCGGCGTCAGGCACAGGCGCAGGCAGGCAGGCGACGATTCCAGGGCCGCCTCGGCGGGCCGAAACAGCGCCAGCAGCACGCGGCTCGACTCGGCGGCGACGACCAGACGCCGCAATTCGGCATAGCGGGCCTCACGCAGCCACGCGAGCAGGGCATGGCAGCTCCGAGCCCGCAAGGATTGCTCGGCCGCCCAGAGCGCGTCCTGGGCCGTTCCAGGGGCGATCAGCGCCAGATTGGAGAGGTCGAAGCCCGCGGCAGCCAGCGCGGGGGCATAGGGAATGTGCGGCGGTGAGAGCCAGAGGACCCGCTGCCCCCCCGCAGTCAGGCGGGAAAGGGCGGGCAGCAGCAAGGCCAGCTCGCCTATGCCCTGCCGGTGGCTCAGGATCTCGATCAGTCCGCCGCAAGGCCAGCCCCCGCCTGGAAGCTCGGCGTCGAGCTGCGCGAAGCCGGTGGCAAGCGCGGGCAGAGTTTCGCTCGCGGAGCCACCCCGCCAGACCGGGTGGTGCCTGAGGATTTCCTCGAGCGCAGCCATGATACTGTTATTTTATACAGTATCGACAGCGACCCCCTTTGGTGCGGCGCAGGTGCGTTTCGTAGGCATTCATGAAATCGCGCCCGAACACCTTGTAGAAGTCCTCCTGGGCCTCGTGCGCGAGCCTTTCGTGATGCGCGACGAAGAGATCCCAGAGGCGCCCCTTGCGGCCGGGCAGCGGCAACCCGGCGGTGGTCGACTTCTCGAATGCGACCTCCAGCGCATGCGGGTTCAGGCGCCGCAGAACGCCGATGATCGCCGCGCGCATGCCGGCCACCACGGCGAGCTCATGCGAGCGCAGGTCCTCGCACGCATCGCCGACCGCCTGCACGGGATCCAGAAAGCCGTCGGTGCGCTCGGCAGGATCGAAGAGAAACGCCATCGCCTCGTTCGGATCGGACATGAGCTTCAGCGGGTTGTTATCGCGCGGAGCGACCATGGTCCGGTCCTCGGCCTGGAATTCCCGCCGCATCTCGGCGCGGGCGACGAGCAGGGTCATCAGGCCCTCGACGGCGGCGCGCAGGATCCCGCCGCAGTCGCGCAGCATGCGTTCCATCTCCGGTCCCGGCACGTCTTTGTGCGGCAGCCCCGCGCCTTCGAGGAAGGCCCGCATCAGGTCGGCTCCGTCAGCCGCCCCCGCGGCGGACTTCGCGCGCGCGATCGCGGCATTCGGCACGAAAGTCGCCTCAGGTGGCGGCGCCGCCTCGCTGGCAGCTGGCGCGGAAAGGACTTGCAGCAGCGGGCTGCTCGGCACGTTTTGCGCGGGCCGGGCGACGGGCACGAGCGTCGGTTCGGGGATCGAGGCGCGCGGCTTTGACGCGACCTGCGGCAGCGTCACGTGGATTTCGTATTCGCCGATCTCGAACGATTCACCGCTCTCCAGGAGCAGCCGCGTTCCCGGCCCGACGCTGCGGCCTTTGACGATAACCGGGTTGACCTTCGAAACCACCGCCATCCAGTACGCGCCGTCCTGCTCTTCGATCTCGACGTGAAAGCGCGAGATGTGCTTGTGCGGATCGTCGAGAACGATGGTGCAGGCCGCGTCGCGGCCGAAGCTGACCGGGAGCTGACCCACGTCCCGCGCGGCGTAAAGAACGGGCTGCGGGCCCGCGCGGTTGAAGATCTTGATGCCGACCGGCACGACGGATCAGCGCGCGTCCGCGACGATCAGGTGCCGCAACAGCTGGCGGGCGAAAAAAACCTTGCCGGCCCCGATCGCGGGCGGCGGCGCCTTGCGTTCCAGGTTCAGCCGCCGCGCGAGCGTGTCGAGCACCCGATCGACCGGGCTACCTTCCTGTGCGACGCTCGCGAAGTGGATGCCGCGCACAAAAGGGCGGCCTGCGCTCCAGCCGGAGCCGAAGGCGGCCATGAATTGCGCGAGCAGAGGCCGAAACGCGTGGAACTGCAGCGGAAAGCGGTAGATCGCGCCTCGCCGCTGGAGATCGCGCTCCTCCTGCAGCCGGTCGAGGAGCATCGCATACAGCCGGCGCTCGATGTCGCCGAAAGCCGCTTCAAAGCCCGTGACGAGAGATGGAATGTCTTGCGGCCGCGAGGTGCGCTCGAAGGCGACGCCCCACAGCTGCCCGCGCGCAGCTGCGTCGAAGCCGGCAAAGAATTCGGCGAAGCCCGCCAGGAGATCAGTCTTCGTCACGAGCACATGGACGGGCAGACCGTCTCCGTGGCGAGTCTTCAGTTCCATGATGCGCTCGCGCAGCTGCGCGGCGTATGCCGCGACCTCCTCATCGCTCCAGTGAAGCAAATCGGCTGCGCTCAGCGTGGCAACGACCGCTATCAGGGGCCCCTGCGCACGGTTGCCCTCGAGGCGATCGAGCAATCCGGTTTCGCTCGCTGTAGCCTGGGTGACGATCGCGTGCTCGCTGCCCCAACAACCGGCGAGGCTGGCCTTGCCGGACGCGGGAGCGCCCAGCAGAACGCAGCGAGGCAGTCGCCTCCTGCGTCCGCTGAGAAAGCGGAGCAACGAGTCGAGATCGAGCCGTGGTTTGGAGCTTCGCGCCGCGGCGAGGCTCGCAGAGAGAGCGACATCGCCCGAGGCGCGCTGCGCGCCGAGCACTTGATGCAGGCGCCGGCGGAATTCTGTCAGCGCGAGACGACCGCCCTCGCCTCCGCGGTAGCGCCCTTCGTAGCCGAGAGCGAGGCAAACATAGAAGAACTCGAGGAGCCCGACGTAGGCCGCCGGCTGCGTCAGCATCCGATCGAGAAGAGAGAAGAACTTGTCGCCGCCCGCGGGGCCTTCGAGATCCGCCACGAGGCCTTTCCTGCCCCAGCGGGCGCCCCATGGCGTCGCCGACGCGCAGTCGTCGAGATAGGCACACAAGGCATGGCGTGCCACGAGCACCTGCTCTTCCGCAACGCCGCTACTGCGCGCGCCGCGCTCGAAAGCTTCGATCTCCTGACGCAGCTTGGCGCGCAAATCCTCTGGATCGGGATGGCGCAGCGCCTGCCTGATCTGCGGCGCAACGGCCAACAGGGCGTTGGCCGCCGCGAGCAGAGGATTGAGACCGCCGAGCGCGGCCGGATCGATCGCCAGGGCACGCCGGTCGAGGTACGCAGCGAAGGCCTGGCGCGCCCCGTACTGTCGCGGCGAAGGCAGGGCGACAGTCGTGTCGCTATCCGCGGCGGCAACATCACTGACCCGCTCGCTCATCCCCTCCCCACTTTCCGCCCGGCGGTCGCCGAACGTCGCGATGCGAGCGCTAGCGGCTCTTCGCCATCGGCACATCCTCGCCGAGGACGCGCGCGGCGTTGTACCACTTGAGTGATTCGGCGTAGTCGCGCGAAATGCCGATCAGTCCCTTGTCGTAGATCTCGCCCAAGCGCTTGGCGGCCCTGCCGTTACCCGCGCGTGCGGCCTGGGTGTACATCTTCACAGCGTCGCGTCCTTTTCCTTCCTGCTCGAGCGACGCCGCCTGGCTGAAGAGCGCATCGCCTGAAGTCGGCGCGCTCGCAACAGTAGTCCTCGCGGCAGCCGCTTGCGCCCTGGCGTCGGCGGCGGCCTTCTCCGCCGCCAGTCTCTCGGCGGCCGCTCTCTCGGCCGCGGCCTTGGCGTCGGCGATCGCCCTCTCCGCCTGCGCTTTCGCCTCGGCGATTGCCTTTTCCGCGGCGGCCTTCTCCGCGGCGAGGGCTCTCTGCTGCTCCGACCTGTCGGAGGCCGACTTCTCGCCTTTCCTCGCCTCGGCCATCTTGGCTTGGTCTGCCTTGGCTTTCTCGGCCGCTGCGGCGCTCTTCTTCGCGTCGTCCTCGCGCAGCTTGCTGAACTCGGCCGACTTCTTCGCCTCGGACTCGGCGCGCTTCATCGCCTCGGCAAGCTCCTTCTGCTTGGCTAGGTCGCCCGACTTGCGCGCCTCGGCCTCGGCGGCGCGCGCCTTCTCAAGCGCGAGGCGAGCCTGCTCTTCCTGCTTCTTCGCCTGTTCGAGTTCCTGCTGCTTCTTCTTCGATTCCTCGAGCTGACGCTGCATCGCCTGGATCTGCTGCTGCGCCGCCTTGTCGTCGGGCCTCAGGAACCAGTAGCCCGTTCCGGCAACGGCCAGCACCACCACGCCGATGATCGCGGGAACAACCGGCGAGCTCTTCTTGCCACCTGCTGCGGCCTGCGCCTTCAGCTCGGCTTCGCGCTTCTTGAACTCGGCCTCGCGCTTGGCACGCTCTTCCGTTTGCTTCTTGGCGAGGCTCTCGGCATCCTTTTTTACTTTTTCGGCTGCGGCCGCGGCTTCTTTCTTCGCCTGCTCCGCGGCGACGACGGCTTCCTTCCTCGCCTTCTCCGCCTCGAGCTTCATCCGCTCGGCAGCGGCAGCCGCCTCCTTCTTCGCCTCTTCGGCTGCGAGCGCGGCTTCCTTCTTAGCTTTCTCGGCCTCTAGGCGCGCCTTCTCGCGCTCCGCAGCAAACTCCTGCTTCGCCTTCTCCGCGGCGGCGGCGGCTTCCTTGGCGGCTTCTTGTTTCGCCTTCTCGACCGCTTCCTTGCGCGCCTTCTCTTCGGCCTCGGATCGCGTCTTGGCGTCCATGCCCAGCTTCGCCTCGGCCTCGGCTTGCCGCTGCTTGAATTCCGCTTCGCGTTTGGCAAGCTCGGCGGCAGCTTCCTGCTTCGCCTTTTCCGCCTGCGCCTGCGCCTCGGCCTCGCGTTTCTTGTATTCCTCTTCCTTGCGGGCCATCTCGGCTTCGAGCCGGGCCTTGTCGGCCTCGAGCTTCTGCTTGGCCTCAGCCTCCCTCTTGGCCGCTTCTTCGAGCTCTTTCTTCTCCTGCTCTTTGGCCTTGGCGCCGGTCTCCTCGGGCGCGACACCGCGCAACTTGGCGATCTTGCGCTTGGCCAGCGCCGCATAGATGCCAGTCGGGAATTGCTGGACATACAGATCGAAGTCGTCCGGATCGTTGCCGTCCTTGATCGCGCGCCAGAACTCGAGCTCGACTTCCTGATTGGCCTGCGTACCGGTTGCGCCCCGCGCCCCGGTGCCCTCGGCGGTTGCCCCTGCCATCTTGGCCGCAGGGGCTTGCCGTGCCGCAGGCGCGGCCGCCATGGGCCCGACGACGGTCTTGTCTGAATCGTCCTCGTCCGCCCTGCCCTCAAGCGCGCGCGCGAGCCCGAGACCCAACTCCTTTGCCGACTGATAGCGGTTGTTCGGGTCTTTCGCCAGCGCCTTGTTGACGACGGCATCGAAGAGCGGCGTCACCGACGTGTTGATCGACGAAGGAAGCGGCGGCTCCTCCTGAATGATCTTCTTCGCGATCGTCCATGCGCCGCTGCCGGTGAACGGCTTTTCGCCGGTCAGGAATTGATAAAGGATGATGCCGGCCGAGAAGACGTCGGTCCGCTTGTCGATCGTGCCGGCGGTGATCTGTTCCGGCGACATATACGCCGGCGTGCCGACCATGGTGCCCGCCTGCGTGCGCTCGACCGAGGTCTTGTCGGAATCCTGCACCCGCGCGACGCCGAAGTCAGTGAGCTTGGTGCGGCCCGATGAATCGAGCATCACGTTGGCCGGCTTGATGTCGCGATGGATGATTCCGGCGTTGTGCGCGAAATCGAGCGCCTCGCACAGCTCGCCCATGATGCGCACAACCTCTTTCAGGTCGAAGCGCTCGTTGGCGTCGAAGAAGTTCTTGAGTTCCTTGCCCTTGATGAATTCCATGACGAGGTACGCAACGTCGTTTTCCTCGCCGAAGTCGTAGACCTGGACAATGTTCGGGTGATTGAGCCGCGCCACGGCCTGCGCCTCGCGTACGAAGCGCATGGCGAAATCCTTGCCCGTGTCCTCGTCGAGGTGGGCCTTTAGGATCGTCTTGATCGCGACCCGGCGGCCGAGACGGGGGTCCACGCCCTCGTAAACGACGCCCATGGCGCCCTTGCCGAGGACGCGCTCGATGTTGTACCGGCCGAGAGTTTTCAGGTCAGGGGCAGCAGCCATAGTCAGCTAAAGACGTCTCCCACGCGCCGCGGCGCGCCTTGTGTCAAGCGTTCGCCAATCGTGGCCAAGAAACGCATATCCCCTTGTCGCAGCCCGCATTATCTGGGGACGCGTAGTTGCCTGACAAGGCTAAATGTCGCTTTCCCGCTACCGCTCATCGCCAATCCTGTTGCTGCGGCGCAACAACCTCTCCGGCGCTACTCGCAAAAGAATTCGATGACGTCCGTGGCGGTAGCGCGGGGTTGGCCAAAGGCGATCCAGCCGTGACCACGCAAAGTGAACTCTTCGCGCCGCAGAACAATCTCGCGATCGCCTTCGATGGTGACGAAGGTGCCGTTGGCGCTGTGATCGCTCAGCACGAACTTGTCGAGGCGCCGCTCGATCTTGCCGTGCGAGCGCGAGGCCATCCGTTCACGGATCACCACGTCCGCTGCGGCGTCTCGGCCGAGCGCGACAGCGGGCTTGTCGGCGTCGAGCACGACGTCGCTGCCCTGAACCTTGAGGCGCAGGCTGGTCTTCTTCGGCTTGAAGATCGATTTCGTGGTCGCGAGCGTGGTCATGTCCTCGCTCTGCTGCCAGATGAGCTCGTAGACCTGGATCTCCTCCGCCTTGCCCTTTACCTGGATGGTGGTGATGGCGCGAGTGGAGGACTTGAGCATCGGCGACATACGCATCACCGTATCGCGGGCGGTGATGATCTGATCCTTGGTGGCGACATGCGAGAGGCGCGCCGCGAGATTGACGGCATCGCCGAAGATGTCGCCGTCGCGCTCGACGATCGGCCCGTAGTTGAAGCCGATACGAATGCCAATTTTTGTGTTGCCGACCGCCGGCAGCTCGGCAATGCCCGATTGCATCTCGATCGCGGCATCGGCGGCGGCATCCGCGCTCGGGAAGGCCGACATCACTTCGTCGCCGATGGTTTTGATGACACGGCCCTTGGCCAGGACCGTCTTCTCGCGCATCAGATTGATGCACTTCTCTATGGCGGCATGCGCCACCGTGTCGCCCGCGGTCTCGTAAAGCTTCGTGCTGCCGCTCACGTCAGCAAAGAGAACTGCAGCCTCGCTCGCCTGTTCCGCCATTCCGACCGCCGGCCTCCCTTATCAGGGCGATTGTACCCGGCAACAAAAAAATCGGGGCGCCACGGCGCCCCGCTGCGAAACTCCCCGGCCGGGCCTAGAGGCCGCGGCTGTCGCCGAAATTCCGTGGCACGGAGATTCCGGTTTCGTCGATCCGGTGGTCCATCGGCGGCGTGGTGCCGACGTCGCCGGAGAAGCCGAAGTTCATCTGCTTCGCCACGCTGTCGGTATCCTGCGCCTCGAGCAGCGCCGCGCGGGCGATGTCCGCCAGGGTGCTGCTGATCACGCTGCCCGTCTGCTGCTGCGCCGACACGACCGCGCCTGCGACCGGGTTGCCGTTGTAAAAGATGTTGGTCGCCAAGTTCGTCACCTGGAAAATCGGCGAGGTTGACGGACCCGTCAGCGTCCACGAGGACGCGTTGCCGGTGAGAAGCAATGGCTTGTTCTGGAAATCTACGATTAAACCCGTCACATTATTCGCGCTGCTCAACGTGCTGCGCAGCGACGGAAGCAGAGGGTTTCCTTGGGCTATGGCGACAGAGCCCGCGTTGATGACTGTCCCGGCCGTAAGCGAAACCACACCGGTACCGACGTTCATCGTTCCTGGCGTGATGAAGGTGCCCGCAGTGACAGTGAAGTTGAACGTCGTGCCGGTAACTGTGCTCGCAAAGAGGACGCTGGTTCCCGCGTTGAGCGTAGTGATCGAGCCGATCGTCACCGCACCGGTGTAGGTCTGCGAACCGCCCGTGGTGATGGTGCCGTTTACCGTGGTCGGTCCGCCGCCATCGACCAAGTTGCCGCTGAGGCTTCCGCCGGCACCCGTAAAGCTATCGGCACCCGTGCCGGCAGTGATATTGGCCACGCCACTGTAGGCGAATCCTCCTGCGCTACCGCTGTTGGCGCCGCTTAGTGTGTAGGCAGCTCCAGCGTTCACGCCAACCAGCGTTGTACCTGCGCCGTTACCGACGACTGATTCAATGCCGGCAAAGGTGCCTGTGATACCCGTTGCGGTCCCGGTCTCCAGATTGAACGTCACGGCTCCGGCCTTCGCGCTGAGATCCAAGGTATCCGCACCTGTTTGCGCACCGCCCGTCAGACTGCCGGAGATCGTGCCGGCATTGGCGAACATGAAGTTGTCATTGCCGGACCCGCCGTTGAGCGTCTGGAAGTTGTTGAACGTGACGGTATTGCCACTTGAGTACGTTCCGGAGTTCGCGCCCGTGACGTTCCACGTGGCATCGATGTTTGCGCCGGTGAGGACGCTGGTTCCGGCGGCGGGCGCGGTAATAACATCGATGTTCTGGAAGCCACCGCTCACGCTTGCCTCGTTGCCGTTGAAGCCGTCGGTGCCTCCCGGACCGGATAGCGTCACGTTTCGCGGCCTCGCGTATGCAGTCCAGTTCAGCGTGTCGCT
>WNFL01381478.1_pt1 | contig 18860 bp, 19 predicted proteins | sample 5400361 | NCBI WGS metagenome assembly WNFL01 (sample SAMN13153351, study PRJNA577476) | soil metagenome | isolation source: 40 cm soil on Douglas fir-dominated hillslope | place: USA:California | collected 2013-09-17
AGTATCGACATCCCAGATTCGAATGGTTTTATCATTGGATGCAGAGACGATATGGCGCCCATCGGGAGAGTAAGCGACGGACCGCACGCCTTCATTGTGCCCCTTTAGTGCCTCACCAACTACAGCACCAGTCTCGGCATCCCAGATTCGAATGGTGTTGTCACCGGATCCACTGACAATGTGGCTCCCATTCGGGGACCAATTAATGCAAAAGACCGACCCAGTGTGTCCAACCCATTCCAAAGGTGGCGCTGGCCATGACAACAATTTCCTGCTTTGCATAGAAATGGCTTTGGTTTTATTAAACCATGTACTGAAGATGGTGGACAAGGGTGACTGTGAGGGGAGGAAGGGCCATGTTGAAAGATAGATGTGCGGAGCGCTGGTAGAGATGGGGTGGTGGAAATGGATGACGAAACGACAAAGGTCCTGAATTCTCTCAATGAGTGTCGAATTGGCATCCTACAGCCAATTAGAATCATTCCGGAATCGAGACTCATGGCAAGCACGTACCTTGACCCATGATATCACTCTTCGAAGGCTTGGAGCGGCAATTGGCACCATCCCCATGATGCTCAATACTTCGGTCCAAAGCAATGGGCACAATCCTTCAAAAAAATCATGCAAGCTTCCCAGTACATGCGGATCGCAATTCGCATCGCAGGGAGTAAAGCAAAGATGATTGGACCAATAGATAGAACTATACCGCAGGGCGCCCGAAATGCGCTGTTCAATCCGGGATTGGAGATCTTCAACGTCGGCATTAGCGAGCCGGGAATCTTCGAGCTTGCAGATATTGAAACGGAGTTGCTGAACCATCGTCTCGAGGCATGTAATCCCCAGCTTTCCATGCGCGTCTGGGAGGTTGACTTTATAGTCGCAGTGATCGTTGAAAAAGAAATCGGAAATCGACAAATGTCGGACACGAATTCCTTCATTGGTTCCCTCGTCTCGATATAGCAAGGAGCTGAGATCATCTACCCATATTTTGATAAGCCTGAGTTCCACTCGCGCGAGCGTGGCAATCGCCTCCTCGCACAATGGGCGATTTGGAGCGGTTGCCTGAAGCACTCCAACCATCCGCCGAAACTCATCACCGCTGTGCACTATTCGTGATCTTAGGATACTGGAGTAAAGTCCATATAGAGCCGTCAAGCCATTACCACCTGAGTCTTGCAGGGCGGCTTTCAAATCCGCAGTGGGATCCTTGCAATTCTTAAGCGCAAGAGCAATCGTCTTAACAAAGATGAATAAACCCGCAGCCCGGGAGATAACTCCGTCGAAGAGCGATTCTTCTGGCCAAGGAGATATGATACGCTGCTCAGAAGCCACCCGATCGAATCGGTTTCGGGCAAAGGCTCGCAGGTCGGAGCTGGCCTCATCATCTGCAGCTAAATCATATTGTAGATGGGGTGTTCCAGTGTCGCGAGGATCGAAGAAACTTTTGATATCTGCTTCGGGTCTACTGGTGATGATAATTCTGAGCCACTGAGCTTGTGCGGCCGCATCAGTCAGGACCCTCAGGAGGGCTTGACGACTTTCACCGTCACCACATTCGTCGAGTGCGTCAATTACCAAGACGAGAGCACGTTTTGGCCGACGAGGGAGGTTGCGGATGAAGTCAAGGAAGACAGAGGGTTTCATCGAATCTGGGGTCAGGTTTGGGTCTTTACGAAGGCGTTCTGCCACAATGCTTCGAAAGGGGGGGAAGATGACGGCGAGTTTGTAGATGAAAGTCGGAAGAATGTTTTCGGGTTTGCTCAAATTCGAATCATCCCTCCTGCAGAAGAAGGCCCCAGCAAGGTGGTTCTGATCGTGAAGTTTGTCACAGATCGAATGAGCCAATGACGTTTTGCCAATTCCGGGTGAACCGTAGAACCAATACGTATTCTTCTGTGGCACCTCATTTCCCTCTTGCGTACTGGCCACCCAGTCCATGACATTACTAAGAATGGATTTCCGTGTGCCGTCCATACAGCGAAGGGTCAATACATGGCCAGTCTCGACGGATTTAAACCGCCCAAGCAAAAGCACTCGCTCTACGCGGAATTACTGAGCACGAACTATGGCCGGATTGAGACAATATTGAGTGCTTACCAATTTCCTTGGCTGTGCGGAGAGTCTCGACATTCACGGCACGGTCGAAATCTTCGATTACTTTGGTCATTTCTTCGTTCATTTCTTCGATTTTCTCTGGGCGAACCAGCCCACTCAGCGCTCTCTCTGCGATTGATCAGCACTTGCCGATCTCAGAACAGGTGACTGCTTACCGAAACGGCCCCGTTTGACATAACCGCACGAAAAATTTGAAACGGTTTCCATCACTTTGAACATTCGCGGGATGGCCTTCTCCAAGATATCTGTCTCTTCACCGACGATCTCATCTGCGACCTTGTTTGCGAAATCCAAAATACGCTTCAGCCGGTCCAAAATCCCTTCCAGCATCTGGTCATATCTGTTTTGTTCCTGTATGAGCTAGGGAGTCGCGCATCAGCTTGCTTCTGATATGCCAGTCGCGAGCACGAACCTCAAACGTGACTTCGGCAACACTGAAGGCAGCCTTTGCTATGGCATTCAACTAAAAGGCGTCAAGTCATTGTTGGTTTCCTTATATCGTGAACTGACCTCCGCGAATGCAGCCCCGTATTTAATGGCCTTCTCCAAAACCCTCTCCGTCGATTCACTCATCAGTGGGGAGTAATCATTCAGCAATTCCTCGAGTTTATGGAGGGACAAGCGCAGAGATTCCGCCTATGACAACATCATCAGCTGGTCGCGATGGGCAGTCGCAAAAAACAAACGGTAGGTTCTGTAGAGAATTGTAATTCCAGAGGGAAACTATGCTTTCCAATGGCAACTTCCTCTGCGGTTCTCGATCAGATATGAACGGCTTGGTTGGTGAGTGATCACGACTGACCCTGAACTGCGAGCTTGTGTGCTTGTGAGGACCAATAGTCATTGAAGAGTTCTTGAAGATCGATCGTTTGGCTAGCCCGGGGTTTCTTCGCCCAAGGCAGATGAACACTGTTTATCTCGATCTCGACACGCAACTGGGATGTCGTAGAAATATCTCTACATACGCAAAGGCATCAGAATTATCCGTGGTGAGAAGACAAGAGACATACAGGGGTTGGGCTAGTGCCCAGGTTCGGTTGTTTTCCCTGTGTAGTTCTCTCTTCCGATTTTCTGTGAATACATTCAGCGAATACTTCAGTTTTGGGACGTCCTGGAGTATAATTTCTGCATGTTGCGCAAGATCAGCGGTGTATGTCTAAATTGAAGTGAAGCGCCGTACGGTCCAGATACAGGCTTGGAGTATCATCAGACACAATATTGCCGCACTATGGAAGGTGCTCACAGATTTCCTTTCCTTGCTGGTGAGGTCGCCATGTTTGATCGCTGAGGATGTGGGCAAGAACGAATCGCAACGTGGGATTCGTGCGGGGTCCCTCTGATGGCACCAACGGCTGTCAGGTCAGAGGCTGGATTCCAATTCACTATTCTGATTCAATGTACATGACAGAGCTGACGAAAATGTTGTCCTTGCTCCCTTTCGCGGGCCTTGTCTTTCCCCGTTCTCACTACCAACTTCTGCAAAAGTAGAGTCCGCCCCCCTCGCCTCCTTCTCCCCTTGCTCCCTCTCCTACTCCAGTACTTTCTTTTGTCTCATCTGGATAGGCGTATTCGCAAAGATCCCCGAATTAAATATTACGGTCTGTCTATCCCGACCAGGTGAATTCAGTCCACCATTGCGATGAGTTTCTCCGTGAACAGGTTCACTATGCACAATCTATGCCGTGTCGAACCCCGGCGTTTCAGTAGCTCGCGACCAGCGTCTGCGTTCTTGGACTTTTCATCGAGCTCAAGAAGTCAGGAACAGGTGCAACAGACGACGAAAGGCGCTGTTTAAGACGAGACGTGCGGGGAGCCTTGCCAGGGAGCCTTGCGGAGAGAAACGATCGGCAACCGGCAACCAGCCTCAATGACAAAGGGATTTTAAATTGCTGTTTGCCTTCTTCTTGCTCTAGCCAAACCCAGGACCGCCCTTCTCTTCTCCAATGTTAGGCGAGAACAAGGTCCTGGCTCCAACTGCTATGAAACGAAGACCAGAGTCTATGCGAGTCTGGCCAAATTCGCGGGCGAGGGCCATGGGAGTAGGGATTAGGTTTCGTTACAGGGCGATGGCGATGGCGACGTGTCTTCGGTGTCTCGAAACGCGCTGGCGACTCGCCTAGCCCATTAACTTTGGCTGCAGCTTGGTGAATGGCCATTCTTTGGATGAGGCCAGACCGAGCACTGATCAATAAATCCTCATATGTTCTCCTGACAACGCTTATGCGCCTAGATTGTCTATGATTGAACGCCCCGAAATATTTGTACTCACCCATCCTTTCCAGGGATCTACGCCTCCAACTAGCCAGGAATAGTAGGTGTGGTGATTTCATTGCGTATTACTCATTACACGGTAACCCGAGTGGTGGTGATTCTATGCGGAGGATTCTAGGAATTGCCGTTTTGAATGTGCTCTACGCACACATCGAGCCTGAATAAATTGGCAGATCAGGCACCAGGTGCATAATTCCGCCAGGGTGCTCGTATTTCACCCACTTGTGCCTTTCCATAAGGCGCGAGGGTGCTTCATCGGTCCCCCGGCTTGTCGGTACCAAGGAGAGCACAAACCTGATGTGGCGTGGGGTCGCTTTCTTCAGCAGTGCTGGGTAGTCGTCCCATGCGTCTCCGTTCCACGCAGTGAGATCGTCCACTCCGGTGTACTCCCGAGCTCCGTGACGGTCGACGAAGTGCCGTCCATCGACCACGGCCGGATTCCCACAAACTCGTCCCCACCAAATAGCAGTGATGTGAATGGAGATGAAATGTCATCATCGCCTTCCTTGCCTCTCACTGCCAGCGGTTTGCCCAAGACACAACGGACAACAAGCTTAAGCATCCAACTTCTTATTTTCATGCAGGCCCCTCCCCCTTCTGGTGGAATTCGGTACAATCTGGCCCACTAGGAGCTCTGTTGGAAGAGGTTGCCCCATCGAGCGACTGACGCTTTACCAAGTTGAGTATCTTGGGATATGAAACAGTCTGTAGGGGAACCTATGTTGATCCACGGTCACGACCTTTAAACAGACCCAGTGGAGCTCTTCTTTACCAACCAGTTGTCACTGAACTCATCGATTGCAAGATAAACCCACCATTATTCAATCCAGTGCTACCCCCCTGCCTCAGCAACCCGCGCTCCCAATCGTCCGTATAGAGCATCCGCAGCAAAGTACATCAATCTTCTTGAAAGCGGGACTGACCCGTCGTCATGTATTTCGATCAATTCAAGGTGCTGCAACGTGGAGTGTGTGCGACCTGAGCATAAAGGAGAAACAATCAGATGGAAATATGAACAAGTTGAAAAGGTTTCTTATTCGTTGTACGCAAATTCCGTTACTCTTGAGCACTGGGTGGTGGGTTTTGCTTGGGATCGGCCCAGCATCGCGTTGCCCTTTCCGCCTCCCACAGGACAGGGTGGGGATGCTGCAGGCGAAGAACGCGCAAGACGAAGGCGGTTGGTATGGTACGGGCAAACGGATGGGCACCCTCCGTTGTTGGGTGTGAGGGAGGAGACGAGGGTGAGGATGTGTCCCCAAAGAAGGGGAATCGAGAGCGTAACAACCAGTGGGTTAACCCATGGTGGAACTACCCCCGAGCACCTTTCCTATTCATACAGCACTCTTCCCTCACAAAGTTCAGCGGCAAAGCAATTTCAGTTGAATGCCTTGCCCCGAACTCCCTGCGCCAACACTCGAAACGGTCATTGTGAATCCGAGGATCTCATCAAAAAGCAAACGGCTTCTCGCCGGCATCTCGAGTCCCAAGGCCATCGAATTTGTGTTTTGCCACCTTGCATGAACCTTCGTTCTGAACTCGGTTCTGCAAGTAGTTTCGTTCCCAGGTCTGATATGATGGACCTCGGTGAGACGCCAGGCGCCTACCAGTCAAGGACATGATAGAAATGATCACCGAAATTTGGGTAGAACGGCCTCACGTTACCAGATGAATCAATCAAAGTGCACTAGTCGGTTGCTAAGGGGACCTTTACACAACCTATTTATATTTGGCATCAAACCGAGGACGAAACCATACACCTGACCCCTGCAGAACAGCTCAAAGAGCGTGGGAGGAGGCCCATATCTGCGGAATGTTTGATATGAATCCACATGGTGAGGGGCCATATACTCACTTATTTTTTGAATACACGGAAGGAGCAGGGGATCTGCTTCATATCTCCGGCGACGTAGCTTCCACTTATCTTGAGACCCTTGAGCCCACCAGTGGCGGTATCCTCAATAGCTACCAGGTCTGAAAAGGCCTTTCCTTCGTAATGTCCCGTCTCTTTGAAGACGACCTCTCCCGGCTCGCCACCGTCGTAGGTCCCTTTGAAGTGCATATATCCAAAATAGTCGACGTACTTCGAAGGGCCTTCAGCAATTGGGTGGTAAGCGAAGACGTATTCGATTACGCCTACCCCCTCGAAGGGCCCTTTGTAAAACTTGCGTTCGGTCTTCACACGAGTGAGAAGCGGAGTCTGAGACGGGCCCTCGCGCGGTGGCTGGGGTGTCTCTTCCCAGGTGTTGCAGTCGAATAACTGCTCAAACACTGTGCTCGTCAATGTCGGGTCGTCGATGACGGTGGCAAAAGTTACGGTGGCAAAGTATCGTCAAATTCGCCACCAATTAATCCGAAGGATAAGATATCGCTCACATTTCGAGGTCATGATGGATATCGAGTTGTAGAGTTGTGGTAGCGAACAAGGATGGTATAAGCTAAAGGCGGGGTGCAGGGTTTAAATAGGTCTCAGACAGTACTCGCCCCGCCCCTGACCGTCCAGCCCCTGCCCGAGGTGGAACATGCAGGATGAGTAAGCACCGAGGATTCGGATTCGCGTCGGCTGCCGACATTGAGCGCTCAAGCATGACCATGAGCCAATAACATGCGTTGCATGAAAGAAAACAAGATTGATCGTAATCTTCTACAGGTCATAATCATTCTAAGAAGGTGGAGTATAGGCATAATTCATGGCCTTCGCGATCGCCGAAGCAAATTCTGGAGTAACCTTCGCGAAGACATCAAGCTGGCGTTTCTTGATCTCATCATTTTTCACCTGTACCAGATGACCTGAGATATTGGAAATTAAATTTTCCTTGTCCTGTTCAGAGAGTCCATTGTACTGGACAGAAGGGTCAATAGCTACTATACAATACGCAGGATATTCGCTTACAAATTGCCTTGGCCAGTCCCAGTCAACAGACTCATCAATTTTACTGAGGCTACGAACGGCTCCACCGATCCAAATGGTATGATTACTCGAGTCGTAGACAGGTGCCTGGAACTTCATCTGATACACAGTAGACGGATAATTTGGCCGTGATCCTTGGTTCGTAAATGCCATAAAACCGTCGCGTTGGAAAGAGGCCACGGGGTTCAAGGGACAATTGACGGGGAGCTAGATGGCAAGGGGTCAATCACGGAACGAGAATTATGACTGCAGAGGTACTTGTTGGTAGTTGACGCCAAGCCGATATCGATGTGCGTCTGGATATGAGAAGAGACGTGCTTGGAGAACAGGATCGGCGCTAGGCTCGAAGCCTTCGACCGTATGGCTCGGAGCGAACGCAGCCTGCTCGATTTCCGCAAAGTAGTTGGCACTAGAAGACGCGTGTGAGCACCCACCAAGTGTATTGAATGTGGTCTCTCACGGATTTTGTGTGAGGTAAATTTTGCCAATTTCCTTGATCGGGACATCTTTTGGATCCCAATCCTTCGTCAAATCAAGGACATTATCTATGATGTGGTGGTGATGCGTGAGTAGTAATCAAGCATGGTCAGAGTGCCGCTGACATTTAAAGGTTTCTGCTTGGCTTGGACTCAGCACCTGGATGTAAACGGTCCAGGATGGGTAATCCCCAGATTCGATAGCATCGTACAAATCTCGGGTTCCAAAGTCGGGATCTGTCCCAGCGAGTTTATCAGCTTCGGCCGCGGTATGATTACGGATGCCCTGATCGGAGAAGGCCTTGATTCTGAGAATGCGTTAACACCGCTGCGTGAACGTTGGGAAAGCTAGATACTTGACATAGTTCCAGGAGCCGTCGGCGCGTATAGCCCTGTAAGTGTGTCCGCTATACCCATGCATAAATCGCATACCATGGCTACATCGATGATCAGAATTTCTCTGGCCTCTCCTTAAGATAATCACTTACGGTGTTCCCAGGTCGCTAAAGAGTCGTAAAACTTGATGAAGAGATTCGGGATTGCTCGACAAATAGTCCCAAAACATCTATCAATCTGTAAGATACAGATACGGGATTTGTATTTTGGTTCACTGACATCCTTGTCTTTGAGATGGGTCTGTGGGTTTCGCTACAAGAACAGTGTTAAGGATGTGCAAGTTTCAGACAGCCGCGAACCTTTTGTGTATGGATGAAATCTGGCAACCAGAAGGATTAACACGGATCATTGTTCTTCGACGAGATTTGACCTACTAGGGAACTTTGCTGGATCCCTCAAAAAGAATACGGGCGTGTTATTAAAGACCCAGTCCAGAATTCCCTGAGCGGACAGTGTCATCAGGTCGTTCCGGCCACAGCAGTAGCAACCCACCGTCTTTGTACGCAGTTTCAATGCAAAGCCTCGTGGGTCCCGTACTACATCCGAGCTCCCTACCTCGCCACCAACAGTTGAGAAGCGAGCAGTGAGGGGGGTCTTGGTTCCGACTTTTTGCAAGAAGTCGGCAACTGAGTATTCAGCACCATTCTTCGTCGTGGTTTCAAAGTATCCATGCGCCCCTGCGGCCTTAGCGTGTACGACACGTTCGGGCTGTGTGGCCGTCAGCTTAGATAGCTTCGAAGAATGAAGAACATACAATTCGCTCCCTCTCAAAGTGGGCCAGTGATTCGATCTGGTGGTCTGTCAGCACGTTCACAGTGAGCGAGCCACCAGACCGAAACAAACCAAATGGAAATCTTGCAGTAGAACGGGCCCATTTGGCCCTACTCGTTGAACGGAATAAGGGTCCTGTACACTGCGAGATACGATTAGATATTGCCATATTGACTGGATGAAATGGACAGACGGAACTCCACCGCCAGTGGTGTAGGTTAACTCATTAGCACCAAGCGTATCCGACTCCTGCTGTGTCTGCACCCCAGAGTTGATGTCGAAATGAAACGCGTTGTCGGCGGCGACAAACGATGCGAGAGAGAAAAGGAGGAGGGGGCGGACAGTCTTCATAATGGGTGAGAAGCGGAGGAGGGTGAGAAATGAAAGACCAGAAGCACTCGCTTTAAGTAGTTTCCGCGTCGCAAAGCTCACCCTGCCAAGTCACACGCTGTGATGATATTTCCGCACTGTCGGGAGTGCGAGGCCAGGAACCGATTCGGGTTCTTAGCATTGGGATCTATTAGGAATCATCACTACCCGGTTTTCAATGTCGCACTGATCGTGTTGCGTGCCCCGCAGGTGTTTACGTTGTCGAGTCGTGGTCGAAAGTTTTAATGCTGATAGTCAATTACGCTTCTGGGAATTGATTTTGAGTTGCTGTGTTTCCGTCAAATAGGCCATGCTTGATTGGGCAGTGAGGATTACGATCCGTCGTTGTGGGTCGGGTGGACAGTCCGTGTAGCAAAGGGTTGCAAAAGAAGTTTCATCGCCGTTTGGCAATGACCCCCCACAAAAATGAAATGGGTATTGTCTCAGGGCTTCTGTGAACGCAAAACGAGTTATTTTTTCCGTTGGGGAACAAGTAACTGTTTAAACATCTCACGGGGACACCCGCCGTGGGTACCGCCATAGCCTTCGTGCGAATACCTTCCCTCCGAGTGTTGCGCCATCGCCCTATATCATCTGCGAAGGCCGTCATAGGCTTTCCCAAAAATGAAGGCCCCATAGGATATACCCTGTGAGACGGGAATAGGGCCTCGAATAGTGCTGCTTTGACACGTAGTATAGCCTAACCGCCCCGTTGCGAGAATGAGGGGCGCGGTTAACGGAGTTACTGCACCAAACTGCCCCACGAGCTATGCACACTTCGGGCACCCGTTCGTCGCGAGCCTGGAGTGGGCCGAGTTGAGGATGTGATGCGATGTAACAATCATGCAAATCAATTTTGTGAATGAAACCTACACCAGCCACAAGACACTAGTGGCAGTCGGTGAAACTCCCCCGAATCACTGATCGTCCAATGGCGTGAATTCGACTTGCAGGGCATCCCGCTATCATCAGTCGCTATCATCAGTCCAACTTCAGTCCAACTTCAGTTCCAGCCACAAATTCATCCAAGGATGGTTGTGTGTGCATTTAGATCGTTTGTTGTACCACTTGCTACCCTTCCCAAGCCATATTTTCTAGCGTGCTCAACATGATGAATATACGTGCCAATAATGCCTCCATTGTGTTTAAACACTTTTTCCTGGCTGAGGTAGAGTTGGCTTGCTGGCGATGAGAACTCTGGGACAATTTGCTGAGAGCTTGTCTTGAGCCTCTGTTGGATGTTGGATGATTGTGTGCAGCTCAGGAATACACTTGTCAACCAATACTACTGCTGGAACGACATGGAGCAGCACAAATAACATCTCATTAGGACTGCAAGCCATTAACTTGGTCAGACCAGCCAGCAGCTACAATAGCTACAATACTCTCTTAGGCGGCGTGGGACAACCCCTTGTCTACCTACTAAAATCCGAGTAGAGCAACTGTCGTTCCCCCTCCGGCGGAACCACGCCGCTGTCTAAACGCAACTGATGCTGCGACGCACACTGCTGTCTGTTCCACTCTCACAATTACCCGTTGTCCTCTTGGCTTTCTCGCTTGCAGGCGAGCGAGGCAGGCGCGCGGAGGAAGGCGCGCGCTCATCTCGCGAATTGAATACCGAACCAACACCCTTGTATCTAACGGGAGTAGGGTGAACAACGGGGCGAGTAGGGTGAGCAGTTGCCTTTTCAGATATTCTATAACCAGAGATCCGTGTTCTCAGAAGTGTCATAATCAAATTCTCAACACAATCGGGGCGCACATTCAATTGATTGCACTAACCAATGAATACCACTGCATTTCCCATGGACCCCCGTTCGAAAGTTATCCAGGAAGCTTCTACCGGCGTTGAACGGCGGAGCTCCATGGTCGCCACTGTGGGCTAGAACCGTTTCCAGTGGCAACGAGCTGTACAAAGCCTGAGAGAGAAGAGAGGGATATCTATATTTTTCCGTGGTTACAGGTACGCGTTACGGGGCCAAGACAGTGGCCTACGAATCCGTGCGCAGCGGACATAACGAAACGGGGCATATTGTGTCCGTGGGAGATTACAAGTATGGTCTGTAAGGTGCGCTGCCCGGTTGTGGTTTGGATCACGGTATGTTCGTCTACCAGTGAAGTGCGTTGTGGATGGTACTTCTAATGTAAAAACGAATCGGAGGGTTGGGGTTCATATTACATGATCGGGGTGGCCGTCACCTTCTGCTTGAATCTCTTGTGTTCTCTGGTCAGGGAGTCTCGGTTCGAGTGGGTTTCCCGGGTCTGTTAGGAGCTTTCGTTTCTGGAATGCTCCGGTTTTCTTGGTAAATCCAGCTAAGGCTTACATGCCCTCTTTGGCTCCGAATTGCGTGCCGAGGTGATGGTCAGTGGCTCCTTCGTCAATGGTGCCCCAGTGTTTCTCGAATATTTGGCAGTTCTGCTCCGCATGGGCAGGTGATGGGTTCCTGTGTTGTTGTGTGTTTGGTGGTATTTGCCAGAGTGGCCGCGTCCAAAGTGGACCTGTGTTACGATTCCTAGCGTATAGCGGTTGAGTGTGCGGATGCGTGTGACCCCGCTAATGATGGTGGGAGTCGGTCTGCTATGCCGTCATCGGTTTTCTTGACCTCTTATGATGGGCTTGCGTTCTCCGCCTTCCTTCCCCGGGGCCGCCCCTGCGGCCGCCAACCGCCAACCCATTCGACCTTCGTGTTTTCGCGAAGCTGCCAATAATGCCTCGCTACCGTGGCGACTTCTGTGATCGGTCGCCCCCTTCACTATCTCGTCCGCCTATATCGCATCCTTCCATCTCCATATGTCCTCGGACCTTGGTACCTCTATCCCCGCCCTTGTGTTGTGGTCGAGGAATTCTAGCGCCGTTTCTAAGAGTTTTTGTGATATTCTCTGGCTGAAGTGACTGATGCCGTATTGTCGGCGAATGGAGCGATTCTTGACTGTGGTCGGTTCTCTTCGGGTAGCGTTCGTTGGTACTCAATCGCAGTTTCTCTTTCCACTCCCTTCCAGAATACTATCCACTCCGACAAAGCCGTCGATCCAGTGAAGACGCGGAATGAACCCCGACTCGCAACGAATAGAGATACGCAAATAGCATCGAGAAGGCAGTAGAAGTAAGGTCAAATGTTGTGGCATTGATGTAGAGCATATCAATCATTTCCAACAACCGGAACGCCGCCGGAAATTGAAAAGCATGTTCTAGCCTCCGCAAGTCGATCCTCGCGAATTATTTAAGCGATGAATGCAGTTGAGTTCGAGTCTGTTCATATCGGCAGCGGCACAATATCATTATTCGTTGGCTGGCGTCCGGGTCCCTAAGCGATGGTAGAGTCCAGTGTTGACATGACTACAACAATATTAGAGGTTGCATTCGAAAGTCGCGGGACCATTTGCGAACCCGGTTTACACCAACATATGCCCATCTGAGCGGTGCATTAGCTCAATCTCAATCCACCAGTACATCCCTTTAGGCTGAATCGAGAGTATCGCTGATTGCAGATTGGTATTGTCTGTTGCTCAAGGACCTTCTGAAAAACGACCCATGCGAGGCCTACGAACATGGGATGGTCGAGACATGTCCTCTCGGTCGGAATTTGGGCCGGTCAACAACTGTCGGGCCCAGACCCATCGGGATACGTGGTTATGGTCAGGAGCAGGGAGCGTCAGACATGACTGGCATTTAACTCACGCAAAGCCGCATAGTGCAAACATTAGATAAATTGGGATGTACATGGTGGCATCGACAATAAAAGTGATGGCATCGGAGGGGAGGTGGGTAAGATCCCGGCGTTCGTGTCAAGAATGGCAACGGCGAGCCTCGGTAGTCTGTGCCAGTCAGGCGAAAATATCTGTCGCCTACCAGAGGGCGACTCGCCTCCGGCCATGACTTTCATAGAGCCATCCGTGAAAGAACACCCTCAAAGAGCGAAGCTTTGGCAGCATGTGGTGACCACTCGTAATCATCGATCGGTGCTATCCATTGTAGCGAACACGGAAGCCTTGCGACTTAAGGTTGGCTTGTAGAGCTACAGAAAAAAGTTAGAATGGCGCAGGTCAGTGTGCTCAGAAACTCACATCTTATCTCATTCTCTTCCTCTCGTTCCCCATAGTTCAATACCAGTCTCTTGAGCAGCTCTTGTTCCTGCTCATTTTGCAACTGAGCCGACCTAGTGTGAGCAGCCAACGCAGAGGAGATGGGCACTGCAAGCTCGCGATTGGAGTTCCTGACGCCCCTCTTGGAGAGTACGGTAAACTTCATAATATTCTTGTCCCCCTCATTCTTCAGCTCTGATTGGTCGTCCTTTCTGCGCTTGCCAACACCGCTGCCAGGGAGAGCCGTCGAGTCCCAGACGGACTGGGCTGCCCTGCGATCAACGCGTTTGGCATCTGCAGCGGCCTCAGACATGAGTTTGCTGAACTCCCTATCAAACTCGGCCAACTCCTCTTCGGAGGGGCCCATATTTTCGTGTGCATTGAGTAGGACTACGGGCGACTCTACCCGCTCATCCACCTGAAGCATAACATTAAGCCAAACGGTCGGGTTCTTACCGATCAAGGACCCACCGGTTCTGAACCATCCATTCCATCCTCTTCTTCTTGCTGCTCCCTCTCATCGTCATCACCGCTATCCTCGCCGCTATCCTCAGCATCCGGTCGAATGGCCTCGAACATCTCATCAACCGCATTTGCGGCCTCCTCAAATGATTTGACAAAAACAAGCTTCGGGCGTAGGGTCTGAATACGGTTATGAATATCATTAGACTCCTCGTAATAGAGAGATCGAACCTCCATAGTCTCAGAAATCATGAAGTCGACGTCCATAGGCAGGTCGGACTTCGTTAGGATATAGAGCTGCAGATGGGTTAGTAAGAGCCCAAAGGAGTGTCACTCGTGCCGACCTGGAAGAACGTCAAGAAACGATTGAGCTTGCGCTTGTGTGACCCGCGATCGAAGCACATTCCGCACGCATCAAGGAGGGTGCAAACTAGTCGAATGCGGAAGAAATCGTCCGGCGCATCCATGGGGCAGACAACGCCAGGCAACGGGCGGCCCTCGTCTATATCATATGGTATCAATGTATCAGGCGCAGCTCTGGGAGACGATAGTACAACTCACGATGACCAAAAGTAACCAAACTCCAAAGCGTATCGAACACGACCCGAGAGTTGATCATCCGGTAGATATACAACTCCCCAAGGTACTTGACAGTCGCGACCCGCTTCTGGTTGTCCCTATAAATGTTCAACTCCGTCCCCCGTCGGACATTTTCCAACACCTGGTCGACCACAGCGACAGCAAATTCGGGGTGGTACCGTTGAAGATCGTAGGTGAGCATAGCAAGGAGTGTTACGCTTCCGTAGGCGACTTTCCAAGGTCGAGAGAAGAGTTTGAAGAGCACGCGGTAGATTTCGGCGTCGTCCCAACGGAGCTTGCGTAAGAGTTTAAGGACCTTATCGACCGTCCTGCGAGTGAGGACGTCGCATAGAAGGTGACGAATGAATTGCTCCATCACGCTGCGTTCCTTGTGCTGCACCGGGTCGCGTTCAGGTGGGTTGCACTGTGACGGTTGAGTGTAAGCCATAGACCTGCTGATTTACACCTAACGCACCTGATAGTACGCGTTCTCCAAAAGTAGCAACTGCCTCTGGTCAAAGTGTTGAGCGCTCTGCTTGCGCTTCATGACCTCGAGCTATTACCCAATATTCTCATTAGAACACTTTCGCCCGGAAACTCGAGTAACCCTCACCATTGAGGACATCTTCTCAGTCGTATCTTCTCCCCTCAACAAGAACCGTCCACACCCTTCCAGGAGCGCCGCAAGATTGTCTACATTCACCCCACTCAAGTCATCCAAAAAGACTTTGATGATATGGAGTATGACATGCTGTGGGACAAGCTTGAACTTGGTGAGGACGGCAAAATACCCAATGTTCTAGGAGAATGGAAGAGGTCAGCCAAATGCAGTGAGGGAAGGCGTGAGAGTACCTTATTTCGCGAGGCAGCCAACTCCTTGACGACTTTCTTCTTGCGGTTGAGGTAACGGAACTCGGATTCTAGCTACTCGAGTGAGCGTCGACAGGGATTGCAAATGGAAAGCAGACAGACCTCAGCGATGAGGTCCTTGCCCAAGTCGGGGCTATACTGGCTAATAGTAGCGACCAACCGTCCATAGTACGGCAAAAGGTCGGTACGCTTCAACGGTGAAGTCATCAAGAACTATTTCAAAAAAAACCTCGAGTCAAGCCGAGACGATGGGCAAAAAGGCAAGTGCGTACCTTTATGAGCCGCTTCCTCGCTGCTTTAGAATTCACGTAGGCGAAGTCGATCGCGGCTTGGTCGATGAGCGTGCAATTGGTCGCATCAGCCAATCGACCCAGAATCTCGCTGAGGACAAGCGAAGGTCCAGGAGCAACGACTTCCGTTTCTTGCGTCTGATCTGCTCCAACATTCGATTTTACACTTGAAGAAAAGTCAGCGTCAGCTCATAGGCCGGGTCTCGCGTTGTGAACGCACTCCTCCTCTACAACCTCCTCCTCGACATCGTCAACATCTCCCAGTCGCTCGAGGTGTGTCTCCTCGCTCTCGTCAGTTTCGCCATCCCCGGTTCCACCGGCATCTCCAGTCGCACTGGCACTTGCACTTTCCGTGTTCGAGCAGACACTCTTGGGCAGCAAACCCTTGAGGTCCGTCAAGTCCTCATAGAACTTGCGCTCTTCCTCGTCTTCCCACTGGCTCCCCCGGCCAAGGTAGATGTCCTCGTCTGCGCCCAGTCCGCGGTTGGCGTTGCCCGAGGAGAGGCCGATGGTATCACCCTTGGCAGTGTTCATGGGGAGGTGGGGCATCGGAACTTGGAGGAGCTCTGAGAGACTGTTGGTGTCGTTAGAATGTCAAAGGCCGTGGGTAGTTGTGGTAGGAGTGGCACTTACGTTTGACAAGAGGTGAGGAGCTTTTCGTACCCCTTGGTCATCTTCTCATATGCTTGTTGTCGATCTTCGAATATCTCCCCAGAGCGAATATACGCCTCATGATTTCGCCTTTCCTGTTCTTGAAGGCGCTACACCGGCAAAGTATCAGTGCCCACCCTCGATTCCACCAAAAGGGATTGATGCCTACCACATGATCTTTCACAAGAATCTTCGACACATTGTCAAAATACCCCTCGCACATTTTCTTGAACCGATCGCGGATATCCTTGGCGATGAGTTCCTCGTCCTCATTAACGACAACATTCGCAGAGGTGGCTTGCTGCTGGGCATCTGCAGATATTGAGCCATCTCCATTTGCAGTCGTCACTTGGCCCGTGGCAGCGGTCGAGCTAATCCCCAGGTAAGGTCGGCTGTACGACCTAAGGAACGTGGTGAGGAGGGGTAGGGATGACAATGAGGGGTCGTGCGAAAGCTACCGCCAAGAGTTAATGATTCAGCCAGACTCCCGGATTCTGCTTCTCGAAAATATGAACTCACCAGTTCCTTAATACTCTTCATGATCCACTCCCCGCCGCTCCGTCCTGTGCCCCCATCACCAATGATACCGACCATAGCAAGCTCCGCACAGACGCGCAACAACGGCCGCTGGCGCGCAATCCGCGCCGCCGTCTCCCGTTCCTGCGCCTCAGCAGGGACAGGTGGGGCAGATCCGGGTGCGACACGCGGGGGAGGAGAGAGCCCTTGATGTAAGAGCGGTACGATTTTCGGTGAGAACGCTGGCTTGAGGCGTCGGTGGAGGGCCGAAATAATCTGTGCATGACAAGCGGCCAACCAAGTAAGTGACCCGTTGCCTCGTCGACGCGTATAGAGAGGAAGTGGGACATGAACGCACCTCGGTGGCACTCCATACATCCTTGTCGTTCTTGCACCGCGCGACGCCCTCAATAACCGCAGTGGCAATCTCGTCAAGGTACCGCTCGAGGGTGAGCCCGTCGATATCCTTGAGGAGCTGATCCCGATGCTCAAGACCGATAGATTGCTTGGCACGCTTGATGAGTGCCGTATGTCGTTTAAGGGACGAGTCAAGCGAGGCCTTTGAGGGTGCTGTGTTTTGCGGTAAAGAGCCTGAGCGTAAACGAAGGAGTATATTCCGACCTACCGAGGTGTAGAGTTGTATTTAGAGCTTTGAGTTCTTGTCGTTTGACGCGCTTGAGCGTCTCCTCGTCTTCCTTGGACTCTCGCGCCACCTGAGACGACGCGTCCATATCGCCCGATCTCGCGTTTCTCTTTTCTTTCAACTAGTTCGTAAAGATTGGGATTTCTCGTAGTAATTTGGGAACTCTCTGGCAGAATGCCAAATTTCTTGCCCGAAGAGGTCAGGAGCAAGTCCTTTCGTCACTCGTTGACAGAATTGGCGGCGTAGCGGCTCGTTGGCGGGCTCAGAAGTCGGAGCCTGGCCACTTAGCAGTTGAGCGCTCACTTCACTAAAGCCCAGGCACGTCCAGTCTCTGGAAAGAAAAGACAAAGCGAGACATGCATATTCGCACCGACGCGGGTGCAGCACAACAGAGGAGAGATACGAACAAGAGTTGAGAATGCGAGATGCAGAAGGGAAGGAGGAGAAGGGAGAAACAGGGAGAAACAGTATAAGATACCCATTCCTCAGATCGCGCAACCGTAGTCACTGTCTGGTCGCGGCTTCTTCAACTTGCGGGATATGCCTGCCCTGGGCAGTAATTTACTGCGAGCGAGTCGAGGGTGAGCGTCCGCCCTACGTCCCAGGCAATTGTGCACATACCAAATACTGGCTTTTGTCCCAGCTCGGGTCTTGAAGAAATGCACAAAGAACCTTGCTCCCAGTCTACACGCCGTGTCAAACAATTGGTGTCAGTTAACGCGCCTCTCAATTCCGCAGGGTTGAATAGTCCGAAACTCACTTGGAGGAGCGGGTGGCCTGCAACGATGCTAAGGAAGCGCTCAAGTCCCTCGCGCCTGGCCTCGATGACCTCGTCGGAGAAGCGGTTGGTAAAGACCTTGCCAGGGAGCGGGGGAATGTTCACCCGAGTCGACTCGCGCTCGAGAATATCGCGGAAGGCCTCAAAGTCTGAGTAGCGTCGACGCACGAGCGAGTGTCGCAGTTTGAACGCGGGGATGTTCGTCTGTTCCAACCATTTGCCGCAGCACCAACCAAGTCAGCAAAAAAGCGCAGCATGAATGAGAGTGGGGCCCATACGCGGCACACGACTTCGTAATCGGTGTACATCTTCCGTCCAAATCCTGTACAATCGATTCTCGTCAGTATGCGCACGGATCGAGACACTGTTGGAGCGGAGAGGGCGACGAACGTACCATGTGTCTGGGGATTCCGCACTTCAATTTCTAGAAAACTCTCGGGGATGCTGTACATCTCCTCGATCTGGACTCCAGGATTGACATTGAGCCAAGGAATGGGAATGGCGCCGGTAATGACAATGGACACACCGTCTGTTCGCGGCCCGCAATCCGTGTGTCGTCGAAGCCGCTGCGTGCAAAGGGTGATACTGCGGAGGCCATTGGCGTAGTTATTTTCAGGGTGGACGAGCAAGCGGGTGCTGTGTCTTCAAACCCTGCTGAGAGGTGACAGGGAACGGGCCCAAG